>Ga0182015_10002338_pt1 | contig 23213 bp, 18 predicted proteins | sample 712P3MmetaG_FD_120478 | JGI IMG/M metagenome (GOLD analysis project Ga0182015, IMG submission 120478) | Permafrost microbial communities from Stordalen Mire, Sweden - 712P3M metaG | ecosystem: Environmental > Terrestrial > Soil > Wetlands > Permafrost | place: Sweden: Stordalen | collected...
ACCGCCACCAGCAGCACCGCCACCGTCGCCAGCAAATACGCCAGCCACACTCCGTTCCCCGCCAGCGCGCAAACCAGCGGAATTGTGGCCGCCGGAGTTGTAGTCGGCGCGATCGTCGATACCGATTGCGCCAGCGTCTCTATCGGCGAAAGCGCGCCGCGCCGCAGCCCATACCCGGCCGCCTGCGCGTCCTTCTCCGCGATATTTTCAAGCAACGTTTTTTCGGGAATCCCGCCGCCCGCCCCGGAATTTTCCATGCCGTACTGACCAGCCCGAGTTTTTGTACCACGGTGAATGAGGGAGTTTACTCACTGATCGGCCCGGCTTTTTTGTACCAACTCTAGGGTGAGTTTCCGGCTGTTCGTGTCCCAATGAGATCGCGGCTAGCCGCGATCTCATTGGCGAATTCGTTGGGCGTCTTCTCCCCGAGAGCCCTGTGAGGGCGACTCTCATTGTATTCAGCACGCCAAGTCTCCACGATATCTTGGGCCTGCGTCAATGACGTGAACCAATGCGCATTGAGGCATTCTGCTCGAAACGTTCCGTTGAACGATTCCACGAAGGCATTATCGGTTGGTTTTCCTGGCCGGGAAAACGCCATGCGCACTCCGTTCTGATAGGCCCACAGATCCATCGCCTGACTGGAGAACTCGCTCCCATTGTCACAGTAAAGAAACTTCGGAACCCCGCGTTGGATTTTAATCCGGTTCAGCGCCAACACCACATCTTCGCCCTTCAGCCTCTGTTCTGACTCAATGGCCAAGCATTCCCGAGTGTAGATATCCATGACCGTCAGGGACCGGAACCGTCTTCCATCCGCCAACTGATCCGCCACAAAGTCCATCGACCACACCTGATTCGGCCCCGTTGGATGAAAGCGTTCACGCCGATGCTCCGCCACTCGCCGCCGCCGTTTTCGCCGCTGGTGCAGCGTCAATCCCTCTTCCCGATAGAGGCGTTCTACCAAGTATTTGCCCACTTTCCAGCCCTCACGATTCAGCAGCACGCGGATCTTCCGATATCCGTAGCGTACTCGCGTTTGCGCGATCTCCCGGATGCGCATCCGAAGAGCGGTCCGTGGATCTTTCTGACCGCGATATCGGAATGTTCCGCGATTCAACCGGGCTACCCTGCATGCACGCCGCTCGCTCACCCGGTAACTGCCGTGCAGGTAGTTGACGACCTGACGACGCCACGAGGGCTCTAGAATTTTTTTGATAGCACATCCTGCAGCATCGCCCTGTCCAAAGTCAGGTCAGCGACTAACCGCTTCAGCCGAGTGTTCTCCTCTTGGAGCTGTTTGAGCTGACGAACCTGGTCGACCTCCAGTCCCACGTACTTCTTCTTCCATCGGTAGAAGGTCTGCTCGGAAATCCCAACCCGCCGGATCAACTCTGCGAGTGGCACTCCCGCTTCGGCCTGCTTTAACACCGCCACAATCTGTTCGACGTTGAATCGTTTCTGCTTCACGGCAAATCCCCCTTTTCAGGCGTAGATTTTGCCGGAAACTAACCTTCAAAGTGGATCAAAAATACCGGGGCCGATCAATTCGCGAAAAAAACGCTTTGCATTGTGATGTCGTCGGGATAGTTCATCGGCTCCCACACGCCCTTCATCTGCGAGGCCGCTGCAGTGCTCGGCACCGCGGCCGTTGAGATTGTGCGCGCGGGGTGATGGACGGGCGGCGTTTGCGATTGGGCGGAGGCGGTGAGCGCGAGAAATCCAAAGCACAGAGCGATGCAGCCCGCGCGGCAAAAAGGCCGAAGGCGCGATCGGTCAGGATTCATGGTAGCTCCTTGCCGTTCAAAATCGAGGCGACATCGAGGCCGGTTTTGCGCGTCATCCTAGCATTCGGCGCCACAAAACGCATCATTGTTGTTCGGGCAGGTGGGGCTGTGCTGCGAAAAAATCCGTGTGGTTCGCCAATCTCATGGACGCCGCGCTTCGCGGGCCTTTCCCCGCGCCCGCTAGCTGATCCCCGCCGTACGCGCCGAAACGCGCGCGATGCTGGACCAATCCAATTCGCCCTGGCCGTGCGCCATCGCGTCCACGAAGCGGTCCCGAACCAAACTCGCGATCGGCATCGGCGACGCGCACTCTTCCGCCAACGCCAGCACCAGCCGCGTGTCCTTATATCCCAACTTGAGCGCGAAGCCGGCCGGCTCAAACTTTTCGTCCGCCGCCAGGCCGCCGTATAGCGCATACACCGGAGACTGGAACATCGAATTCACGATCTGCAGAAACGTGTGCGGATCCACGCCCGCCTTGCGCAGCGTTGCGTACGCCTCGCCAAATGTTTCGAGCACGGTCGCAATCATGAAATTTCCGCAGAGCTTCAGCGCGTTGGCTTGCCACGCCTCTTCTCCCACGATGAATGTCGCGCGGCCCATCGCCTCAATGATCGGCTTGTACCGCTCGATCAATTCGCCTGCTCCCGCCGCCGCGACGACCAGGTTTTTCGCTTCGGCCGCCTCCGGCCGCCCGAACACAATCGCGCTCAGATAACCCTGCTTGCGCTCCGCGTGCGCCGCCGCGAGCCGCCGCGCCAGCGCGGTGCTGATCGTGCTGCTCGAAATGTGCGTCGCTCCCGCTTTCAGCCCCGCCGCGATTCCCTCCGCGCCAAACACAACCGCCTCGGCCGCGGGATCGTCGGCCACCATACTGATCGCCGCCTCCGCATCCTGGCACGCTTCGCGCGGCGTACCCGCCACGCGCGCGCCCGCAATCGCCCGCGCCTTTTCCACGCTTCTGTTGTAAACCGTCAGCTCGTGCCCCGCCCGGATCAGATTCCGGGCCATCCCCGAACCCATTTTCCCCAGCCCGATAAATGCGATCTTCATTGATCTCTCCGCCGCCAAAAATTATGCACAGCCGCCGCGCCGCGGTTGCGGGTCGAAATCAACGCTGCATACCCGCAAGCGCCATCGTCGCGGCAAAATGATCGGGACTCGCTCCCAGCGCCAGCGCAAATTCCTGCCGCGCCTTATCCATATTGTTCAGGCCGAGCTGGCCCAGACCGATCAGATAGTGCGCATCCGCCGCCTGCACTCGCTGGTCCGGCGAAGCGTCAGATTCCATCGGCGCTTCCATTCCGGGCGCGCTACTCAATCCCGCAGTGCCCTTGTCGATCAGCTGCTGAAACATCGCCGCGGCGCGGTCGTTCTCGCCGAGTTTTTCAAGCGCCATCGCCTGATAGTAGATCTCGTCGCCATCAACGTGCCCGCCCGCGGCCACTCCGCCCAAACTGCCGCGGCCGCTGACTTGGCCATTCGCGCCGGGAGCTGTCGGGCCGCCCGGGCCACCAGCTTGATTCGGATTGGCCGCTGCTTGGCTCGCGGAAGGATCCGAAGCCTCGCGCCAGGACTGCTTCGCTTTCTCCGTATCGCCCATCGCCTGATACGCACTGCCCATCAAATAGGATATTTCAGCTCTGCGGCCGCTCTCGTCGCCCGCCGCCGTTTCAAGATTGGATGGAACCTGCAACCCCGCTTGATAATCGGCCAGCGCCTGCGCGTATTGCCCGGCCATCATGTGCTGCTGACCTCGCACCAGGTTGGCGTTGATCCAGGAATCGCCCAGCGAAAATCTGCCGCCGCCTTCCCATGGCCGGAAAAAACGCGACTCCAGCAATTCGATCGCGGCGTCCGCTTTGCCGGCCACGATGTCGAGATTGACCTCGCGGGCGATCACGTCGTCGCGGTTGATCACGCTCTGATGCGCTTCCATCAAAGCCAGCCGTTTCGACGGCGCAACGCCATTCTCTTCATACAACTTGTCCAGATCGTCGAACACCATCGCGTTGCCGCCGAATTGCACGGCCTTTTCCAATGCGGCCTGCGCCTTATCGCGCTCGTTGCCATCGCGCAGATAGACCATAGCCAGGTTGCGATAGACCACGGGAAAATCCGCACCCAGCGCGGCGGAGTTTTCCCACAGCGCCACGGCCCGCTGCGGCTGCCAATCGAAAAGCAAGTTCCCCAGATAGTAGGGCGCGCGCGAATCGGTCGGATCGGCCCGCATCGCGTCCTCCAGCACGGCGATCATTTCCATCTGGAAGGGAAAAACATAATCGGTGGGCGCTTGCTTAGCCAGGCGATCGTACTCGGCGGCCTTGTCCGCGTGATTCATCCGCCGCGCGAAATATCCCAGATCGTAGTAAACCAGCGGAGAAATCTTGGATTTGTCGGCAGCCGCGGCGACCACGTGCGTGAGCAGCGCTGTACCGTCTTGCCACAATCCGGCATCCATATAATCCGCGGCGACTTCGAGCACCGTTGCGGGGTGTTCGGTGGCGGCGATCAGCAGCGCCGCGGCGCTGGAGGGCGATTTGCTCGCCATCCATTGCTCGCTCATCGCGTGAACATCCAGAGGATCGATTTTAGTGATGGCGGCGACAGTCGCGAGCGCCTCAGCACTGTTTCCCTCATGCCGCAGCAAAGCCGCCTTCAGCGCCAGCGCCCGGACATTCAGAGCATTCGCCTCCAAAGAATGCTCGTCCGCAATCATCGCCCCATCGAAATCGCCGCGCGCGCTCGCAATTTCGGCCGCTTCAAAATAGCCCGCAGAGCGCCACGCCGCGCTCCACGTCGATTTGTAAAATTGCGCGTAAGCCTCGTCCAGCTTGCCCTGCGCTTTAAGCGCCAGGCCGAGGTAGTAGTACGGTTCGCCGTCCTTGGGCGAAGTGTAATTCGCGGTGGGCCGCTCCAGCGCCGTGCGCAGAAACTTTTCCGCATCCGCAAACCGCCCCGCCCTGATCGCGTCGATTCCCAGCGCCGTATTCACGCGCACATCGCCGGGATCGCGCCGCAATGCCTCCTGCCAATACGCGTTGGGATCGCCGGTGGCGGAATGAAACTGCTCCATTCTCAGTCCCGTCAGGTACAACTCCTCATTGGTCTGGATATCCGCCGGCGGCGCAGGGTCGCTGATGCCCGTTGGCAGCGTCTCGCTCGGCAGCCTGATCGGCGAATAGGAAACCAGTTCCCGGCCATCCACCGTCATCGCGGCGCGAAGATCGTGCTCGTCCGCGCCATCGGGCAAGGGGATTTCCTTCACAAACGAATGGCTCGGACTGATCGCCGCCTGCTCACTGAACAAAACCTGATCCTTCAGCTTCAGAGTGAACGTCGCCGATGGATGTTCGGCGGTCGAATAGAAGCCCAGCTTGATCTTGCCGTACTTCACATCCAGATTCACGGCTGCGTCAATATTCGCGTTCTTCACGCCGTCGATGTCGCGGAACGGATACCAGTATTGCGTCCACGTCCGCGTCTCATACGGCTCAAGCCACGTGTAATCGGGCTGATTGTCGGAATACGCCCCCACCATCAGTTCGATGTAGGGGCCATCGCTATCCGTCAGTTGGCGCTGCTCCGATTGGCCATTCGCGCCCGTGCCCCAGGTGAAAAATTTCTTGCCCGGCGCGACGTTGTGGTCGGCGATGCTCATGATCCCGGCGTTCTTGCCGTGATCGTAGCCAGCCATGAAGTCGTCCTGATAATTCCACGCAAACATGGAAGTGCCGGTGGGATGGTTCTTGTACCAGCTGACGTCCACGCCCGCTGTGTAATCCGTGTTGTAAAAACGATTCGTTGCGATCGGCCAGGTGGTGAAATCGCGCTTGAAATGCGATGTCACGAACTGCGTGCTCGGCGGAAAAATCACCTGATACGTGTCGTCAACATGAACCCCCACATTCGAGAAGCTGAGCATCGACGTCGGCAGCGGCGTCCGATTGACCATGCGGAACGACGCCTCCAGATAAGATTTCCCCGGATGCAGCGTCACGCCGACCGCCCAGCACATCCGGTCGCGCAATTCCAATTCCCCGATCCAAACCGTTTTCGAGCCGTCGGGATTTTCATCGATCTTGTATTGCATCGGCAAAAAGCTCGTGGCGCGATGGTGATGCGGCAAATCCCATTCGATGCCGCCGGAAATCCACGCACCCAGCAAACTGATCAGCGCGGGCTTAATCACGTGCTGGTGATAGATGAAATCGTAGCCGTTCGTTTTGTCCACCGCCGAAAAAATCTTTCCTCCCAAATCCGGCAGAATGCCGATTTTCACGTACTCGTTTTCGAGATAAATAATCCTGTAGCTCTTGTCGGCCTTCTCCGTGGTCAGATTGTCATACGCCGGATAGGGGTAGATGCGATGCTGCGCTCCCTGCGAAGCGCCGCCAAAATAGAACTGCGGATTGGGATCGGGCGGCCCGATCAGATAGGTCGGAATCGTGATTTTTTCTTCCGTCACCGTGACGGGCGCCCCGCCGCCACGCAGCGGCGAAAGCATCGCCAAACTCAGCAGCAACGCAGCGCAAAAGCGAAATATTCTTTTTTGCATGGATCCTCTCCCTATAAATCCGGATATCGCCACATTGCCGCGCGAAAAAATCAGCTCGGCGTCCAGTGCGGATGACTGGTGAGCAGGCCGCTCACAAATCCAATTTCGTAAACAAGAAACAGCCCGAATCCCACGCTGATCACGCCCGAAGCGATGCGCAATCCCCGATTGATTCGCGCGAAGCGGTTGCCCGCGTACGCGAATGGCAGCACCATCGCTCCGGTGATCAGCATCATCCCCGCGATCGTGCCCACTCCAAAGATCAGCAGATACGCGATCGCCCATTTCGGATTGCGGATCGTCGCCAGCACCAGCAGCGCCACGGCCGCCGATCCGGCCAGTCCGTGCACCAGCCCCACAACCAGAGGCCGCATAACCTGATATATCCCCAGTCGGCCGAAATGCCGGTCAAACCAGCCGAGCGGCGTGTCGTCCGGTTCGTGCGTGTGGACCTCAGGATCGTGCTGGTGCGGATGCGTGTGAACGTAATCGCCGTGGCTGTGGGTGTGAGAGTGAGTGTGCTCCATGCCCAAAATCCCGCTGCCGGGCGAAAATGTATTGGTGATCCATTGCAGCATCCCGGTCAAATTCAGAACGCCCAGTAGAATCAGCATCAAGCCTACGGAAAATTCCATCGAAAGCCCCACCCGCGTTGGTATCACCCAGCCGAACAAAATAATTCCGCTTCCCACCATCAGGATCGTCAGCGTGTGGCCCACGCCCCAAATCGCGCCGATCATCGCCGCGTGCCCGATCTTGCGGTATCGAGCGACGATGGTTGTAACGGCGATCACGTGGTCGGGATCGGTGGCGTGCCGCATCCCGAGAAAGAAGCCAATCACGACAATAGAGACCAGGCCGATCATTTGTATGCGATGCCCCCTTCCCGCTCCCGCAGGTTATACATCATATAGGCGCCGCAGCGGCACTGGCAGCTTCCGGCGCGGCCTCCGCCGTCGGCCTCCATCGAAGCCATGCCCCGTCCAGCCCGCGCCCTGCCAGGTTCGTTGTAAGATTCAAATTGTCAATCTCTTGGATAGCTTTTCTGAGTACCCGATCGGCCCTGCATGCCTCAAACTTATAGGTTCAAGCGAAAGCCGCTCATCGTAGCCACGAGGCCGCACTTTGCTGATTCGTCTGGGTTTTGACATTCAGTTCGATATCCCCACCCCAGTCGCGATGATCGCCCTCTACCACGTTCATCCTTCTCGGCGCGCCGATCTGCGCGAACCCGATGAACCTCGCATCACCCCGCGCGTGCCCGTCACAGAGTATGAAGATTCCTTCGGAAATATCTGCGCGCGCTTCGTGGCGCCCGCTGGATACTTTCAGCTGTACCATTCCACCTTGATCTACGATTCAGGCCAGCCGGACGCCGTAAGCCGCGAAGCCACGCAATCTCATGTGCAAGATCTCCCTCCGGACGTCCTGCGCTTCCTTCTCCCATCCCGGTATTGCGAAGTGGATCGCTTCCTGGACATCGCCGGTGCGCTTTTCGGTCACACGCCGCTGGGCTGGCCGCGCGTGCAAGCCGTCTGCGATTGGGTGCAGGCCAACATCGAATTCGGCTACGCCTTCGCCAGTCCCACGAAAACGGCGCTGGATCTTTACGCCGATCGCCGCGGTGTCTGCCGCGATTTTCAGCATCTGGCCATCACCTTTTGCCGTTGCCTGAACATCCCCGCGCGCTACGCCACCGGCTATCTGGGCGACATCGGCATTCCTCCCGCCGGCCCCATGGATTTCAGCGCGTGGTTTGAAGCCTATCTCGAGGATCGCTGGTGGACGTTCGACGCGCGCAACAACATCCCCAGAATCGGCCGCGTGCTCATGGCCACCGGGCGCGATGCCGCCGACGTGGCCATCACCACTTCGTTCGGCACGAGCTGGCTAAAAAACTTTACGGTCGTCACCGATGAAGTCGCAACCGGGGAAAGCGCGATGGCGCAATAGCTCCGCAGCTTCCGGAGTCTGCGTAGCACCGCCGCTCAATCATTCATGGCCATCAACGTCGCGCTCACGCACAAAACGCATTACCGCTACGACCGCCGCGTCACGCTCGGCCCGCAGGTCATACGCCTGCGCCCCGCGCCGCACTGTCGCGCGCCGATCCTCGCGTATTCCCTGAAGGTTCGTCCCGAAAAACATTTCCTGAATTGGCAGCAGGATCCGGAAAGCAATTATCTGGCGCGGCTGGTTTTCCCGGAGCCGGCCACCGAACTGTTCGTCCAAGTGGATCTGATCGCCGAAATGGGCGTCTTCAATCCCTTCGATTTTTTCCTCGAGCCTTACGCGGAAGAGTGTCCTTTTTCCTACGACGCCACGCTCGCGCGCGAATTGCGCCCGTATCTCGAAACCGAACCCGCCGGTCCGATGCTCTCCGAATTTCTTTCCAAAGTGCCGCGCGCGAAAATTCGCACCATCGATTTTCTCGTCGCCCTGAATCAGCGCGTGAAAGACGAAGTCGGCTACGTGATCCGCATGGAACCCGGCGTGCAAACCTGCGAACAAACTTTGGGCCTCGGCACAGGCTCCTGCCGCGACTCCGCCTGGCTGCTGGTCGAAGCCATGCGCCATTTGGGACTCGCCGCGCGTTTCGTCTCCGGCTATCTGATTCAACTCCAGGCCGATGTGAAGCCCATCGAAGGCCCCGCCGGACCCGCCGCCGATTTCACCGATCTGCACGCCTGGGCTGAAGTGTATTTGCCCGGCGCCGGCTGGATCGGATTCGATCCCACCTCGGGCCTGCTCGCCGGCGAAGGCCACATTCCGCTGGCCTGCACGCCCGACGCTTCGAGCGCCGCTCCGATCACCGGCATGCTCGATCCCTGCAACACCGAATTTGTTCACGAAATGACGGTGCAGCGAATTTACGAATCGCCGCGCGTCACCAAGCCTTACCGCGAAGAGCAATGGCAGGCCATCGAAGCGCTCGGCCACGAAGTGGACGCGCAGTTGCGCGCGCAGGACGTGCGCCTCACCATGGGCGGCGAGCCCACCTTCGTCTCTCTCGACGACGCCGATGGCGACGAATGGACGCGCGCCGCGATGGGCCCGCGCAAACGCAAGCTCGCCGTCGAGCTGCTGATTAAATTGCGCGACCATTTCACTCACGGCGCGCTTCTGCATTTCGGCCAGGGCAAATGGTATCCCGGCGAGCTCCTCCCGCGATGGGCGCTCTACTGCTACTGGCGCAAGGACGGCGTCGCTATCTGGGAGAATCCGCGCCTGATCGCCGAAGACGACGAAGATTACGGCTACACAACCGCCGACGCGAAAAAGTTTCTCGAAGCGCTCACGCGCCGCCTCGAAGTCAACGTCTCAACCGCGATGGAAGCGTACGAGGACACGTTCTACTATCTCTGGAAAGAGCGCCGCCTTCCCGTCAACGTCGATCCGCTCGATCCAAAACTCGACGACCCGATCGAGCGCAAGCGCGTAGCCAGAATTTTTGAGGAAGGCTTGGGAAAATTGACCGGCTACGTTCTTCCCCTGCGCCGCATCGCCACCAAAAAACGCGGCCCGCGCTGGACAAGCCAGCCGTGGTTTCTCCGCTCCGAACAAATATTTCTTATCCCCGGCGATTCCCCGATCGGCTACCGCCTTCCGCTCGAATCTCTTCCGTGGACCAAACCGGAAGACGTTCTCTATTCCTTCGAGCACGATCCGTTTGCCAAGCGCGACGTCCTTCCCGCGCGCCCCGCGCGCAAGCCCGAACTTTTCGCCGCGCCGCCCGTTACCGACGATCATCAGTTGGATGAAGAACGCGGCAAGCCGCCCGAAGAAGGCGAGTCCGCCGCGTGGGTCTCGCGCCCCGCGCTGTGCATCCAGCCGCGCGATGGCAAGCTATTCATCTTCATGCCGCCGGTGGAATACGTCGCCGACTATCTCGATCTCGTGGCCGCGATCGAAGACACCGCTGCTTACCTCAAAATGCCCGTGATGCTCGAAGGTTACCGCTTGCCTTTCGATCCCAGAATCCACGTCCTCGGAGTCACGCCGGATCCCGGCGTGATCGAAGTGAACGTTCATCCCGCCGAATCCTGGGACGCGCTCGTCGAAACGACCGAAGCGCTTTACTCGCTCGCGCGCGAATCGCATCTCGGCACGGAAAAGTTCATGCTCGATGGCCGCCACTCCGGCACCGGCGGCGGCAACCACATCGTCATCGGCGGCGCCACTCCCGCCGACAGCATTTTCTTGCGCCGCCCCGATTTGCTGCGCAGCCTCGTCGGTTACTGGCACAACCATCCGTCGCTCTCCTATTTGTTCTCCGGCCTGTTCATTGGACCCACCAGCCAGCATCCCCGCGTCGACGAAGCGCGCACCGACGCGATCTACGAACTCGAAATCGCCTTCGATCAAATTTCCGGCGAAGGCTCCGCCGATGTCCCGCCCTGGCAGGGTGACCGCGTCTTCCGCCACCTGCTCACCGATATGTCCGGCAACACGCACCGCGCCGAATTCTGCATCGACAAACTCTACCCGCCCGACGCCGCCGAATCGCGCCACGGCCTGGTGGAATTGCGCGCGTTTGAGATGCCGCCCCACGCGCGTATGAGCCTCACGCAGCAACTTCTGGTGCGCGCGCTGATCGCGAAATTCGCGGATACTCCCTATCGCCGCAAACTCGTCTGGTGGGGCACCACGCTGCAAGACCGATTCATGCTGCCGCACTTCGTTAAGCTCGATTTTGCGGACGTGATCTCGGACCTGCGCGACGCCGGCTTCGCATTTGAGAATGAATGGTTCGCCGCGCATTTCGAGTTTCGATTTCCCATGATCGGCTCGGTCACCAAGCGCGGCATCCATCTCGAACTCCGCCACGCGCTTGAACCCTGGCACGTCCTCGGCGAAGAAGTCGCCGGCGGCCAGACCGTGCGCAACGTCGATTCCTCCGTCGAGCGCATGCAGGTGAAAGTTTCCGGCATGATCGATTCCCGCTTCACAGTTCTATGCAACGGCCGCGCCGTTCCGCTGCACTCCACCGGCGAAGAAGGCGAATTCGTCGCCGGTGTTCGCTACCGCGCATGGCAGCCGGCGTCGTGCCTGCATCCAAACATCCCGGTGCACACGCCGCTCGTGTTTGATATCGTGGACACATGGTCCGGGCGTTCGATCGGGGGCTGCACGTATCACGTCGTTCATCCCGGGGGGCTCGCTCACGAGCGGTTTCCCGTTAACGCCTTCGAGGCGGAGAGCCGGCGTTTGGCCCGCTTCAGCAATATCGGCCACACGCCGGGAGTCATCGCTCTCCCCGCCGAAGAACGCAGTCCGGCATTCCCGTTGACGCTCGATCTGCGGAGGACGCCGTGAGACCTCCGCGTGGCATCCGCCAAATACTGCCGATGAAAATTTCCGCCGACGCGACCAAGGGCCCGCTGCTCAGCGACGGCTACGCGCAAACCGATGGCGTTTACGATGAGATGTCCATCGCGCCCGGTTTTCTGCGTCCCAATTGGGATGTGTTCATCAATTCGATTTCCAACATGGGCGCGCAGGAACTGGCCCGCCGCTGGCAAACCGCGCGCCAGCGCATTCGCGAAAACGGCGTCACCTACAACGTTTACGGCGATCCCATGGGCATGGCGCGCCCGTGGAATCTAGACGCGATTCCCCTGATGATTCCTCCCGCGGAATGGAGCCAGCTCGAAGCCGGCCTGATCCAGCGCGCGCGACTTTTGAATTTGATCCTCGCCGATCTCTACGGCCCGCAACAATTGCTGCGCGGCGGCCAGATTCCCGCGGCTTTGGTGTTCGCCAATCCAGGATTCTGGCGCCCATGCCACGGAATAAAAGTTTCCGGCAATACCTATCTCCACATGCTTGCCGTCGATCTGGCGCGCGGACCGAACGGCGATTGGTGGGTGATTTCCGACCGCACGCAAGCGCCTTCCGGCGCGGGCTACTCGCTTGAAAATCGCATCGTGATGGCGGAAACCTTTCCGGATCTTTTCCGCAAATTCAAAGTGAAGCGCCTCGCTTCCTTCTTCCGCGCGTTCCGCGAAACCATGCTTCGTCTTTCGCCCGTGAAGCGTGATAATCCGCGCGTCGTCCTGCTCACGCCCGGCCCGTTCAACGAAACTTATTTCGAGCATTCCTATCTCGCGCGCTATCTCGGTTTCACGCTGGTTCAGGGCGGCGACCTCACCGTGCGCGACAGCCGCGTTTTCCTCAAGACGCTCGAAGGCTTGAAGCAGGTCGACGTAATTCTTCGCCGCGTCGACGATAGCTTTTGCGATCCCATCGAATTGCGCTCCGATTCCTATCTCGGAGTTTCCGGCCTTGTGGAAGCGGTGCGCGCGGGCAATGTCGCCGTCGCCAACGCGCTCGGCAGCGGCCTCATCGAAACCTCCGCCTTCATGCCGTTTTTTCCGGGCCTCAGCCGCCGCGTGCTCGGCGAGGATTTGAAACTTCCCTCCGCCGCCACTTGGTGGTGCGGCCAGCCCGAGGCGTTGCGCTACGTTCTCGACAACTTGGACGTCCTCGTGATCAAGCCGGCCTTCCCCTCGAAAGGCATGGAGCCCGTTTTCGGCGGCAAGCTCAGCGCCGACGAGCGCTCCCGCTTGGTCGCGCGCATCACGGAAAGTCCTCACGAATTCGCCGGCCAGGAACTGTTGAATCTTTCCGCCGCCCCGGTCTGGTCGGAGAGACGCGGCCTCACTCCGCGCCGCGTCGTCCTCCGCGTCTACCTCGCCGCGTCGGGCGATTCGTGGACGGCAATTCCCGGCGGCCTCGCGCGCGTTTCCCCCTCGATCGACACTCCCGTCGTCTCCATGCAGCGCGGCGGCGGCAGCAAGGACACTTGGGTTCTTTCCGAACGCCCCGTCGGCAATTTCAGCCTGCAGCGTCCCCGCGATGTGCAAGTGGAATTGAATCGCGGCCCCATCGGCGATCTCCCCAGCCGCGCCGCCGACCACCTTTTCTGGCTCGGGCGTTACGCCGAACGCAGCGAGTACCTGGCCCGCATGCTGCGCTGCATCTTGATCCGCCTCACGCGGCTGGTTGGCGCGGCCGAAGCCGAAGGCCCCGATTGGGATTCGCTGATGAAGCTGAATGAGTGCCTCGATTCTCCCCACTCGCGCCTCTCGAAAGACGGCGACGAAGCGCATCCCGACAAGCTGCGCGATTTCGAAGGAGAAATTCTCTCGCGCATTTTTGAAGAACAGCGCAGCGACAGCCTCACCGCGATCCTGAATCGCGCCGGCCGCTCCGCCGCGCAGGTCCGCGACCGCCTATCGAGCGATCTCCTGCGCGTCGTCAACCAGTTCAGCACACTCGCGCGCGGCTCAAACGACAGCGCCTGGGGATACGTCTCCATCGGCGACGCCCTCGCCGTCCTCAACGAATGCATCGGCACGCTCGCCGCTCTCCGTGGAATCGAGATGGAAAATATCGTGCGCGGCCCCGGCTGGCACTTCGGCAGCATCGGCCGCCGCATTGAGCGCTCCATCCATCTGCTCACGCTCTTTCGCACCGTCATCGTGCCGCTCGATACCGAGACATGGCCCGCGCTCGAAATGCTGCTCGAAGTCGCCGATAGTTCCATGGCCTACCGCTCGCGGTATTTCACCACCTTGCAGCCCGCGCCCGTTCTCGATCTCTTGATGAACGAAGAGCTCAATCCGCGCTCGCTCGCTTTTCAAATCAAAGATCTCATCGACCATTGCCGCGCTTTGTCCAGCATGCCCTCCGGCGCCGGTTGGCCGATTCTGAAACAGCAGCGCCTCGAAATCGCCGCCGCGAATCTGTTCGCCGCGGATGTTCGCGCGCTTTGCACTCCGGACGCCGGCGGTTCCCGCGCGCGCCTGGACGATCTTCTCGGCGGCGTGGACGACGCGCTGCCCGCATTGTCGAACGCCATCACCCACGCGTATTTCAGTCACGCCGAGCAGGAGCGCACAGCGTGATCTATCGCGTCACTCACCGCACCAAGTACGACTACGAGGATCCCGTCTCCGTCTCGCATCACTTGGTGCGCCTCACTCCCCGCAATCTGCGCGGCCAGATTTGCCGCGAAGCCGGAATCTCGATTTCGCCTTCGCCCGCCGTGACCACCACGCACGACGATTATTTCGGCAATACCGAAACTTTTTTCACGCTGCAGGAGCCGCACAACACCCTGATCGTCGAAGCGCACAGCACCCTCGAAGTAAACGCGCCCCCGCGCCCCGATTTTTCCGCGTCGCCCGCGTGGGAAACCGTCGTCGAATCGCTCGTCAATAACCACAGCGAAGAAGGTCTTGACGCGTATCAATTCGTTTTCAGTTCCGAACGCGTCGTAGCCGGCCGCGAATTCGCCGCCTACGCCCGCGAATCCTTTCCGCCGGGTCGCCCCCTGCTCGAAGCCGTCTTCGATCTCATGGCCCAAATTCACCGCGATTTTTCTTTCGACAAGAAAGCAACCGAAGTCGGCACGCCCGTGGAAGCGTTTTTTGAAAAGCGCCGCGGCGTCTGCCAGGATTTCGCTCATCTGCAAATCGCCTGCCTGCGATCGCTCGGTCTCCCCGCGCGTTACGTCAGCGGCTATCTGCGAACCAATTCGCCGCCCGGCAAGCCGCGCCTTGTCGGCGCGGACGCCTCACATGCCTGGTGTTCGGCCTGGTGTCCCGGCGCCGGTTGGGTCGATTTCGATCCCACCAACAATTGCCTGCCGACCGACGGACACATCACCGTCGCCTGGGGCCGCGATTACAGCGACGTCAGCCCCATCCACGGCGTTCTCCTCGGCGGCGCGAAGCACACCCTGCACGTAGGCGTCGACGTCGCGCCCATTCAATAGTGGATTGACGTTTCGGCGGCCGGGCGGCGCGGCGCGATTCACGGAAGTTTCTCCAGAAGATAAAGATCTCGCGTGTGGCGAATCGCGGCGGAAACGAACATCGCGGCCATGCCCACGATCGCGACAAGTCCGCCGACATCGAACAGGCGGAACGGCGTGGCGAAGACGCGCTGCTGCGGATGCAGCCACAGCACGAGATTGCCGGCCGCAAGCAGAATGCGAATCTCGGTCGGCCCGAGCTTCGCATGCGAAAGGCGAAACGCGCCGAGCGAGTACGTTGCGAGATACGATTCGATCGAGAGCATCAGAAACGCGCAGAACATTCCCATCGCGATGCGCCAATCCATAAGCCCGGAAATTGCCAGACCGCCCATCAAAAACAATCCGCCGGCGGTATCGATCATGTGGTCCACGTAAAAGCCGTAGCGCGGCCGCTGCCGATTTCGCAGGCGCGCAATCGTTCCGTCAAGACTGTCGCCGAACCAGTTGAGCGCGACGCAGACGGTTGCGAGCAGAAGGAACTTTGGATTCCAGCGCGCCATCGCGTAGCTCGCTCCGGCGAAACACATCGCGATGAAACCGAGCAGTGTCAATTTGTCTGAACTCACCCACGCCGGCAAGCGTGCGCCGAGCCACGCCAGCGCCTTGCGTTCGACACCCGAGGTGAAACTTTCCTGAACACGCGCGGCGTCGCGAAATGTTTTGCGCGCGCCGCGCGCTGCTTGCAATTCAATCGCCGTTTCCAATTCTTGTGTTGGTGTCGCCATCTTTCCTCCTTTTTTGTGTACGCCATCGCGAAAGTGAAATCGAGCTCACGGTTTCGCGGCTACGGACGCGCGGGCAAGGACCGCTTTGCGCGTGGCGCCCAGCGTGAATTCCAGCGAATCTTTCGGAACTTGTTGGACCAGCGGCGCGAGCAACCAACCAAGGCCCACCGGAATGTCGCGCGTCAGCGAAATGGCTTCGCATTGCACGAACACGCCGCGCGGCGTCTGCTCAAAACGCCAGTAGGCGTTGATGCGCCACAAAAATCCGTGATCGTCCGTGTTGGATAGAACCCGCTCCGACGATGTGCCTGGCCGCGCGATTTCCGCTACGCGCGTGCTGTAGGAACGGCTTGCAGCACGATTCGCATCGAGTTGCTGGTAGTGAATCTGATATTCCGTGTCGAGCACGACGGTGAAAATGTCGGTTTGGCGCAGACGGTAGTAAACCGTGAAATCGTCTCCGGATTTCGCGAGAAGTTTCGATCGCTCCACTTCCGGCCGGTAATTGTCCTGGTGGTTATCGTAGTCCTGCACGACGCCCAGCGTTTGCTGAAGCGTCGCGCCGGGAATGAAAATTGTTCCAACCCAGTGATGAATCAGCGCGCCCGGCGTTTCGATTTCGGCTGCGGACGCCGGAGTCGAGAGCTGCTCCGAAACGACGTCGCCCTTTTCGAGTTGCGCGAGATCGGACTGGCGTTGCGCCGCGGGCAGCGCATCGATGCGCAGAAACGCGCCACCGGGAATCAACTCCACGGCCATTCGTTGTTCGGTGAGTTGAACGTAGCGATCGAATCCGCGCTGCGCCGCCGGCGTGAGTTGCGCCGCCACGGGCGCGGGCGCGCAAAGCCACGCCGCGAAGATTGAGATCGCAAACAGACATTTCAGCGCGCTTCGCATGGCTTCCTCCGTACGGCGAGAGAATCGCGCGGAAACAGAAAAACAACAATGCACGCGCGGTCAGTCTTGTCTCGCTTCCCGATCATTCCGTAATCGCATGAAAAGCAGCCACTTGGAGCGCCGAATCCTTTAAAATGAGGCCGATTTCGGCGGGGGATTCACCGGTGCCAGAAGCGCAAAAGCAGGATCGCGTGGTTCGCTTCGGAGTTTTCGAGCTTGATCGCCAATCGGGCGATCTGCGCAAGGACGGAATGTCGCGGCCTCGCCTGCAAGGCCAGCCGTTCGACGTTCTGCTGCAACTTCTCGAACGGCCCGGCGAAATCGTGACGCGCGAAGAATTGCGCCAGCGGCTTTGGCCTGCCGACACCTTCGTCGACTTCGATCACAGCCTGAACGCAGCCGTGAACAAGCTGCGCGATGCCCTGGAAGATTCCGCGACCAATCCGCGCTTCGTCCAAACTTTTGCGCGGCGCGGCTACCGGTTCATCGCACCGATTGAAGCGCGGCAGATCGTGCACACTTCGGAGAGCGCGGCGCCCATCGCGAACGCGGCGCCGGCCAGCCACGGAGCAGCCGAATTGCCGCGCGCGAAACTTTTGAGCGATCCGCGGGACTTACCGGAGGTTCCGCAAAAAACGGCGCGAACGCTTTTTTCACTGATCCAACTTCTGTATCTCGGCATCTACATCACGGCGCTGGCGACGCTGCGCATCGAAGATGCGTTTCTTTCCGACCGCACCGATTACGCCACGCTGCTGCTGGCGATTCTGGTGGCGACGGCGTCGGCCGGCATAGCGGTGCGATTGTATCTGCTGGCCGCGGCGACCTTTGGTTTTCGCGGACTCGCGCGGCAGTTCCTGCGTTTGTTCTACGCAATTTTTCCGCTGGACGAATTGTGGGCGCTATCGCCGTTTCTGCTGCTGGATCGAATCGGCATCGGACTGGTGATGGCGATGATCGCGGCACTGCTGTTTCTGCCGTTCGCGCAGCGAAGCATCCTGCTGATGGGCGATAACCATTCAAGTTCGACCCGGCGATCATAAGAAGTCCGCAATCCTCCACGAGCGGCGGCGCGCAACAGCTCATTCCCTTCCCAGAAAAATGTAGCGCAGCAAGAATAGGACGCTCAAAACCCAGATCAGCGGACTGATTTCGCGATGGCGGCCGGTGCCCACTTTCAGGATCGTGAACGAGAGCAGGCCGAGGCTGAGTCCGGTGGCGATGCTGAAGGTGAGCGGCGTCGCGAGAATCGTGAGAAACGCCGGGAAGGCGTCGGTGAAATCGTCCCACTTCACGCGGGCGACGGCGCCGCACATCAGCGCGCCGACCAAAATCAACGCGGGCGCCGTGGCGTAGGCGGGAATCCACGCGACGATGGGCGCGCAAAACATTGCGCCAACGAACAGTCCGGCGATGGCCACATTGCCAAGGCCGGTGCGCGCGCCGGCGGCGACTCCTGCGGCGGATTCGATATAGCTCGTGACCGTCGACGTGCCGGTGAGCGCGCCGACGATGGTGCCGAACGCGTCGGCAAGCAGCGCGCGGCTGGCGCGCGGCAATTTTCCGTCGCGCAAAAATCCGCCCTGTTCGCACACGCCGACCAGAGTGCCGACGTTGTCAAACAGATCGACGAAGAAAAAAACAAAGACGAGTTCGCCGAGACCGATCTTGGTGGCGGCGCGAAGGTCCAATTTCAGGAACGTGCCGCCGGGATGCGGCAGCGAGAAAAAGTGGTGCGGCCATTGGCTGAGGTGCAGCGGAATGCCGGCCAGCGTGATGGCCACGATGCCGATCAGAATCGCGCTGCCGACTTTGCGCGCCATCAGCAGCGCGATCAAAATCACGCCGGCGGCGGCGAGGAGGAAGCGCGGGTCGTTGGCTTTGCCGAGCGCGACGTAGGTGGCGGGATTCGCGACGATGATATTGGCGTTGCGCAAGCCGATGAAGGCGATGAACAGGCCGATACCGGCGGCGGTGCCGTGCTTCAGGCAATCGGGAATGCCGTTGACGATCTGCTCGCGGATGTTGGTGAGCGTGAGCGCGAGAAACAGCACGCCGGAAAGAAACACGACGCCGAGCGCCGTCTGCCACGGCACGCCCCGGCCGATGACGATCGAGTAGGTGAAATAGGCGTTCAGCGACATTCCCGGTGCGAGCGCGATGGGATAGTTGGCCCACAATCCCATCACCAGCGTGGCCAGCGCGGCGGAAATGCAGGTGGCGAATAGGACTCCTTCGACGGGCATGCCGGCTTCGGAGAGAATTCGCGGGTTGACCACCACGACGTAGCCCATGGTCATGAACGTGGTGATGCCGGCCAGCAGCTCGGTGCGGACCGTGGTCTTGTTTTCCTTGAGATGAAAAATGCGCTCGAGCACGCCGCGTTCTCCCCGGAAAATGAGGGTCAATATAGGACGCGAGCGTAGCAGCGTCAACGCCGGAAGCCGCGCGCAAAAAATAGATGCGCCGGATTCCGGCGTTGCCCGCGGCTCGTGATCGGCGCGGAAAAGCATCGCTGTTTCGCGGCGGCTTGTTTTCAGCGTACGGGGCGCGGAAGAGACGCGGCGGGGGCGGAGTGTTGGGAATCGCGTTATCCCCACCCCCCTGTTTTTTGGAAGTGTTGATTCTAGATGGCTTAAAGCGAAAAATCGCGGAAGTGTTGATTCTAGTGGGGTTGAAATCGTTTGTAATGAATGCGATACAAAACCGCCGCGATTTCCTGGAAGTGTTGATTCTAAAGGGACTTAGGTGGTTCATAAGTCCTCCATAATCAACACTTCTGAGATTCGTGGGCACTTGCAACAAGTGTTGCAACTGGAGCCGCCGCTGGCCGACGTGGCGGGCGATCCGCCTTCGCCAAGGCTGCGGCGGACTTCGGCGGTGGGGGCGTGCCGGCCGGCGGACGCTGGCGAAGTAATCTGTGGCGCGGATGGGCGATTGCAGTACACACCATCTTATAGCATGAACGGCAACTGGCTGTCAAGATTATTCATGAGTTATTCGAAGAGAATCGGGCTAAAGCTGGTCAATCTTAAGGACTTCGCCACCGAATTGGCAGATCGCCTAGACGGCGATCCTACCGGCGCTTGCGTCGTAGGGAACGTCCCGTCTGTCCCCCTAGGTCCGCAATCGCCGTGAAATCCGAGAGCGGGCGCAAACCGCTCGCCTCGCAAACGACGTCATCCACGAGCGTCGGATTTTGTGTATGGACAATACTGACTGTTGTGCGTTCTGAACTGCGGTGAACGAGAAAAACGGCGGTTTCCGAGGAGAGCGCAACGTTCAGAATGTCAGTCGGTGGAAAAATTTCTCGGATGGGTTCTAGTGTCCGGTCTGATTTCGCGCGGTAAAGCGTTGCGGGCAGCGGATCTCGTGGGTCTCCTCCGCGAATGCCCATTGGAAAGGGCGTGCCTGAGATCAAATAGAGTTGCTGTGCTGGAGCGCCGTCCCCCGTCTGCGCGAGAGCAATGGGCGCGAAGGACAGGGCGATTGCGAGGACCGCGCAGAACACGCCGCTGTGAAAACGAAATCCCAGAACTTTCGCGAAGAGCGTCATTTGGACCAAAACGCCCAATGGATTTCGGGCACTTCGTCGTCTTTAACTACAACCGTGGTGTCTTGAAGATGTTCGCCGACAATTTGCGCTTGATAGATAGTGTCGTTTACTCGGTAAAGCACGGTGTCCGATCCCTCCCACAAAACCTCGCTATCCTCCTGGCCCGTCTCAATACTAATCTTCCGCCCATCTGAAAGGTTTTGCAGGGTCAATACTCCAGAATAATAGTAGTTAGCGTCTTCGTCTGAGTACATCTGCTGGACGTAAGGTGGCTCATTCCCCCTTCCCGGGCTCGTTTTTTGATCCGGATTCCAATCCATCACAATCGTCGCCAACCAGGAGCCGAATAATCTTACGGTTGAAACGCCGCCTTCAATTTGGATGCCCTTCCACTTGTCCCGTACCAGATCGTGAACAAGCAGAGTCTTAGAAGCGTGGCTGGCGGTCATAGGTGCGTTGGTAGTATTTATGACGAGGTATTCGTCGCTGGCAGCGACAATTCCCACATAATTATGCTTCGGGTCGTGTGCGCCCTGCATCGCGGGAGGGAGTGCATCAATGGCAACGAAATGGCCAAAGGGGCCAACCACAATGTTGTTACCCATGAAATGTGCAGAAAGCTCATCCTCGACGCCGGGCCCCCCAGGAACCCCGTCGAACCTGACGGTGGTGAATTCATCCCAGTCGCCAAATTTCACTCGTGGAGCTGGCCCGGCTGGGTCTCTCGACACCGATGCAAGTTTCCAGTCGAGATGAGTAAGGTCATGTATATTCTCAGCCATCGCGAGCAAGATAACCACTGGCGATGCAGGAAGTTCAGCCGCCGCTGACCCGTTTCCAGGCACGGGAAAACCGTTTGAGTTGAACACGACGTCATCCGTATCCATCGGGGAAACCATATGGATGATGCTGACGCTTGTACGATTTGCCTGGGGATGAACAAAAAACAGTATTCCCCCGGCAGCGTGTCCGAAGGCAAGTCCATCTGAATCTGGGATCACCTCTCTGGCTAGTTGCAATTTCGCTTTTGAATCTACGCGATACAGCATTACGGCAAAGTGTTCCGCGCCGGGCGTCCCAGACACCAAATAAAGTTGTCGGCCCGGCTCGTCGCGCGTCTCCTGCCCGATGGCACTTACTCCGAAGGCGAACGAAGCAATGAATACGGCGCAGAAGAAGCCGCACCGAAAACGAAGTCCCGGAACTTTAGCGAAGAGCGTCATTTGGACCAGAAGACCCAATGCACGCCGGGCACGTCTCCATCTTTCACTATCACTGTCGTGTCCTGAAGCTTATCGCCGACGATTCGTGCTTGTAGGATAGTGTCGTTCACGCGGTACAGCACGGTATCAGGTCCCGCCCATAGAATCTCGCTGTCTTCCGCGTCCGTCTCGATGCGGATTTTTCGGCCGTCGATAAGGTTCTGGAGAACAAGTTCTCCGGGCATCCAATAGAATCTTCCGGCCCACATCGAGTATTCATATTGAATATCGGGAAGGCCATCGACGGATCCATCCGGCTCACTCTCCCTTCCGAGGCCAGGTTTCTAGTCCGGATTATCCATTCGCACGAGCGTCGCCAGCCATGGCCCGAAGAGTCGTACGTCGGACCAATTTCCCTCGATTTGAATCGTACTCCAACGGCCCTTCACTCGATCGTGAACAAACATCTTTTCTGAAGACGCTCGTTCTTCGGTCGTTGGATCAAAAGCTCGTAGAACGAGGTAACCCTCGCTTACAGCCTCGACGGAGATGCCGAGCTTTGAATTTGTCTCGTCAAGCTCAGGAGGAAGTGAGTCAACAATAATCGGTGGATCGTGAACCACTTCAAGCTTGCCACTCCTTGCGATACAAGCCGGAGGCGCAATGAGCTCCGGGCCGCCGGTTCCGCCTTCGTAACGCAGTGCGGCGTAGTCATCCCAGTTGTTGAACTTCACTCGTAGGCCTGATTGAGATGGATCGCTCGATATGCTTGCAAGCGTCAATACAATGTGAGTGGGATCGCTTGAATCCTTAATCCAAGGCAGCAACAATTCCTCAGTGGATCCTTGGGGCGAAGCTACGACCGTGCCGCCGTCGCCAGGGAACACGCGTTTCCCGCTCACGACCACGTCGTCTTTGCGCGTTGGGTCGTCGGTGTGCACGACGCTGACGGTCGTCACCGCAATGTTGGGACTAACGACGAAAATCGCGTTGTCCGAGGCCCGCACAATGCGGACACCGTCCGTCTTTGGGACTATCTCCCGAACAAGTACGAGCTCGTTATCTGCGCCTACTCGAAATAATCTGACTGGATAGGTATCGCGTAATTTGTCCCCTGGAGTGCCGAACAGTAGATACAGTTGCTTTGTCTCAGTGTTCGTTCCTTGTCCGAATGCGCCGACGCTGCACGATAGGCAAAGGGCGAGGAGCGGGCAGATAAATCCGCACCAGAGACCAAATTTACGAGCCATAGCTACTGACCTCCCCAACCGAAGCATTTGCAGCCCACACGAAGATTACCAGTCGCCTTCACCCCAATCCTTTGCGTCGATTCCTTGCATGCGGCATGCCAGATACCAAATGCTTAGAAGCACACGATTTCCCCCGTCTTGAAAATATCGTGCGTGGAAGGTAGCACACATGTTGTTTGCGCGCGCACACGGACGGCGGTCGCGTGAAGTCCAACCCTCGGGAGGGAGTGGCTGGGAATTTCCGCACGACGGATACGCGCCCTAACCGGAGAAATGAAATCCTGCGACCCCGACAGATGGGGACAGACGGGACGTTCCCCATTTTTCTGCGAGCGCGAGTATGGGTTAGCGTTTCGCAGTGCGGGACGTTAACGATTACAATACGGGCCAAACGAGCCATCGCCCGATAAAGTA
>Ga0182015_10002339_pt1 | contig 23189 bp, 17 predicted proteins | sample 712P3MmetaG_FD_120478 | JGI IMG/M metagenome (GOLD analysis project Ga0182015, IMG submission 120478) | Permafrost microbial communities from Stordalen Mire, Sweden - 712P3M metaG | ecosystem: Environmental > Terrestrial > Soil > Wetlands > Permafrost | place: Sweden: Stordalen | collected...
CAATGGCGTCTTCGTGCCCACCGAGAATGTTGATGGCATTCCCACTGATGCGCAGCCGCGGCCCCGGAACCAGGCCCTGATCAATCGCGTTGCGAACTGCCGTGTCGGCCGACCCCGCGCCTTCGGTCCCCATGTCGCGTTCCGCCGTGAAGCCCGCCATCAAATCGTCGCGTGCCGCCAGCAGCGCCTGAATCGTACGCTGCGGCACCGACTCCTGCACGGTCTGCAAATCCTCCGCCCCCGGATGCAGAAACAAATGCACGTGCGCGTCGATCAGACCCGGCAAGAGCGTGCGGTCTCCCAGATCGATCACCTCCGCTTCAGCCGGCCGCTTCACGGCCGAGCCCACCTCCACGATCCGTTCGCCCTCGAGCAGCACCTCGCCGGGTTTCATCACCCGCCCGCTCTTGATGTCGAGCAAACGAGCCGCGTGCAGCACAATCGGGTGCGGAGTTGCGGTCTGGGACGGAGTCTGCGCCCGAGCGAGCCCACTGAGCGACAGCAGGAATAAGAATGAGATGAACAAACGGCGTTTGGTCATGTTGTCAGCAGGGAATGGTACCACCTAAAGATTTGCCGAGGCCACAATGGTTGGGGTGGGCGCAGCGCGTTCAGCGCTGCGATAAATTTCACCGACGATTGAGCGCCTTTTTTGGCCCCTGAGGTACCTAACTGAGCCCCCAGGCCTGGGTCATCCGCCCAGCTCCAGACTCTTCAACTCATCGAGCAACGCCTTCTGCACTTTCTTGCGGTGTTCCACGGTCAGCTTTTTCCCGCCCGAGGTCAAATAGAACGCGTCGATCGCCATTTGTCCCTCAGTATCGATCAAGGCGATTTCAATGTTGCATCGTTGCTGCGAAAGACATGAACTGATCCTGTGTAACAATCGCGGCCGGTCCTGGGCGATCACCTGCAGCAGCGTAGTCGTCGACGAGCATTCATCGTCAAAATCAATTCGCGTCTCCACCACGACTTTGACCCGGGCGCTTTTCTCCCCGCGTTGACGATCACCGAGCATCTTGTCCAGATCCGCTTCACCCGCCAACACCGCGGCGATGCTCCGCTTGAACCGATCCCACTCTGACAAATTCAGCTCCAGGGTGCGAAATCGGTCGGTAAAGTAGAGCGTGTCCACCACAGTTCCGGCCTGGTTCGAAAAGGCATGTGCCTTTACGATGTTCATTCCCCAAGCCGCCAGCACTCCCGTCAAAGTCGCTAACAACGATGCCCGGTCCCTGGTGACCAGTGTCAGCTCATACCAGTGCCGCCCCCGCTTCAGGTCCACCTGCACCGGATCGTGGCCAAACTCCTCCGCCATTTCCATATGCCGCATCACGTCCTCGGCGGAGTGTACGCGCAAATATCGCTGCGGAAATCCCTCCACAAAATCCTTAAACTTCGCGCCCATTACCGGAGCCAGGCTGCGCAGCCGCGCCAGTTTTTCTCCGTTCGCATCGCCATGCACGCGCTGGTCCGCGCTGCGGTTCAAGTAGTTCGCCGCACCCATGTAGAGCTGCCACACATTCTCCGCTTTCCACGGCGTCAGCGCCTCTGGATTCACCGCCTTGATATCCGCATAGGTCAGCAGGCACAACATCTTCAGCCGCTCCGGTGTGCCCACTTTCTCCGCGAAAGCCGCCACCGTCTCCGGATTGAAAATGTCCCGCCGCAGTTGCGCCGACATTTCCAGGTGGTTCCCGATCAGAAACAGCACGACCGCGCGTTCTCCCGCATCCACATCCAGACGGTCCAGGCAGCGGCCGGCGATCTCCAAGCTCGCCTCCACGTGATTGCTGCCGGGCACTCCTTTTCCGGTGTCGTGCAGCAACAGCGCGAGGTAAAGCAGTTCCGGATCTTCCAGCTCCCCCAGCAACTCCCCATACCGTTTATCCCATTCCGATTGCGATTGCTTCAACCGGTGCAGACTTTCAATGGCCAGGATCGAGTGCTCGTCCACGGTGAAGCGATGATAAAAATCCCGCACCACCAACGAATCGATGGGCGTCAATTCCGGAAGCAGCAAGGTGAGCAGACGCAGCGAGTGCATGGCCCGCAGTGCCTCCGCCGCATGTGGCTGCAGCAGCGTTTCCTGCAAGTAGAGCCAGAGTTCCGCCCCGCGCGGCGGCGTCACAGCCAGCGCCGGAAGCTCCTGTTCGATTCGATGCTCGGTGGTCGCACTCAATTTCAACCCGTGATGCGCCATGAAATGGAACAGCCGCAGCAGCATCTCGGGATCCCGCAGCGAAGAAGACTGCTGCAGAAAAATCATCCCATCCACCACCGAGAAGTCGGGACTCGAGGGCCGCGACCGCCAGCCCTGAAATTGCCGCCGCAGCGAAGACCATGCCTCCGGAATCTCCTCGAGCAACTGCGTCGCGGTGCGCTGCACGGCGCGCGCATGCCCGAAGTAAATCCGCATCCAATCTGCGGGGGTCAGGTCGGCAGCATCCGCAGCGCCAATCTTTTGCGCAGCCGCTTCGTCCTGCGCCTCCCAGCTCAACGCGTTGTCGTCGCGGCCGTGGCGGAAATGCAGAAAGCACCGTGCCGCCATCAGAAACTCCAAGGCCGCATCCAGTTGCTTGCGCACTGGCGCCCGCAGCAAACTCGCGTCGGGCCAGTCGCCCAGCTTGCCCATGGACGAAATCAGCGCCAGCCAGCAAGCCACGTTGTAATCGCGCAGCCCGCCCGGCGTCTCCTTCAAATTCGGTTCCAGGTGAAATACTGTCTGCCCAAACTTTCCATGCCGCTCCTGCGTCACCTCGGCCAGCCCCTGCAGCAATGGTTTCGCTTCCCGCATCACTAGCTTGGGAATCACTTTGTCGTGCAGCCGTGCGAATAGCTCCCTGTCGCCCGCTAGGTACCGGCAATCCAAAAGAGAGATGGTGAATTCAGTATTGTTCGGATCGAAGCGGTCGCATTCCGCCACCGTCCGCGACGCGGGACTCAACTTGAGCTTCAGATCCCACAACTCCTGCGAGAACCGCCGGACGGCCTCCTTGTGAGTTTCTTCGGCCCCGCGATGGGCATACAAAAAGAGCAGGTCGATATCGGAATAAGGAAACAGCCAGCCGCGCCCGAAGCCTCCAGTCGCCACCAGCGCGAAATCCCGCAGCCCCGCGTCGTCGGCTGACACCAGATCCCGCCACAGCCGCGTGAGAATGTCTTCGATGAGCCGCGTCCGCTGCGCAACCGCGGCACGGCCATCTCCCGTCATCGCGAACTCGCGCGCAATTCGCGCCGACTCCTCGGAGAGAGAACCTCGCAGTTCACTGATCAGTGAAGACACGCCGTCATGACCATGTTTCAATAAATCGACGCTCTTGAATCGAAGCTCGCATGCCGCATGTCATTTTAGGAGAGGGCGGGTGACACGCTGCTGTTGAGATGCCGTTCGGTCGTGCTCGCTCGAATGTTGCTGGTTTCCCCAGTCCGGTTGATCCGCGCCCAACCGCTGTCTTACAGTGCTCCTTCGCCCCGCTCCTCATTGCGGATGCGAATCGCGTCATCCACGCGAGTCAGAAAAATTTTCCCGTCGCCGATCTTGCCCGTGCGCGCTGCCCCTAGTATGGCCTGCACTGCCTTCTCTACCATCGCGTCCGCCAGCACAAGCTCCAGCTTGGTCTTGGGGATAAGGTCCACACTGTATTCGCGGCCGCGGTAGACCTCGGTGTGGCCTTTCTGCCGCCCATGCCCTCGCACCTCGAGCACCGTCATGCCTTCGACGCCAATCTCGTGCAGGGCGTTCTTCACCGCTTCCAGCTTGGAGTTCTGGATGACTGCTTCAACCTTCGTCATGATGTGCTTTTCATGCTCGTGCTTCCGCAAGCGCGCTCTATGCGAACACAACAGCGCAGGCTCACTTTATCGTCTGCCGCCCCGACACGGAAATCGAAACTATTTATCGTTCCCATCAGGATTTATTATTGCAGAAAAGGAGTAGAGAATAGCACGACCACTCCCGAATGGTCTGCCTCTCACTTTGCCTTCGAGAAATCCTCCACCGCAAATAGCTGCCCACCGCGCTCGACTACTCCTACGCCGATCGAGTCCATGTCTGAATCCAGGATATTCGCGCGGTGGTTCGCGGATTTCAGAAACTCCTCCTGAACAACTTCAACTGCAGATCCTTGGATCACGTTTTCTGCCAGCCAGACGAAATGCACTCCCGCCTGCTTCGCTCGCGAAGCCAGGTTGGGCTCCCCGGCAAATCCATGTTCCGCTGAACCATGTTGCGCCATCAACCCGGCATGCCGCCGCGCCGCCATCGCCAGCGCTTCATCCCATTTCAATGCCGGCAAGCTCTGGGCTCGACGCGCTTGATTCACCCCGGCAAACAATTGCTGCTCCGCGGCACTCGCGTTGGTTTGCGCTTCGGCCGCCGCAATTGCGGAAACGGCAACCATCACTAGAGCTGCCAGCCTGATTGTGATTCGCATGTAGATCCCCCCTGCTGCATCTTAACCCGGAAGTTCTCGCCTCCACTCGCGCCCTGCCCATCGAAAGTCCCGCCCCTGTCCCGTCACCAACGTAACCGTCACGCCCACGGCAAAGCACTCACTTTGCCGCGTCCTTCTTTTCGTCCGGGGGCCCTGCCGGCGTGGCAAATTTCGCGTCATCCACCGGAACGTTCTGCTTGACCTCGCTCACCTGAATCGTGAACCTCCCAGCGGGACGCGCCAGCGTCCAACGGAATGGAATCTTCACCCCGCCGGTTTCCCGATAGTCGGCATAATCGATCTGCGTAGGCAGCCGCCCCAGCGGCGTCTCTCCATATCGAACCAGCCGCAGCAGCAACCCAGACTGCTTGTCAAAATACAGTCGCAGCGGAGGCTTTCCCTCGCGGCGTCCAATCACCAGGTAGGTGTCGTGGTCGTCGATCTTCTCCGTGCCGCGCACCTGCGCTTCGCTGAACATCCCTTTCACATGTGCCGCAAAGTGAAGGTCCGCATCCATCGCCGCCCCGTCGATATCTGGCCCATGCATTTCGTGCACCGGCTGCCTGGGAAAGCCCAGCCAGCCTTCGTGACCGTCAAAAACGGTCACGCTGTCTCCCTCGGGCGTGTGCATGAACGATACCCGCTTGTCCAGGTCCTTCGAGAAAATGTCGATGGGAACGTTCTTGTCTCCGAAGGTAATCGTACCTTTCATCACCCGGCTCGTAATCTTTTCGGTGGCAGCGGCTCCGCCCGCCGCCTGCAGATACTTGTCGAACAATTGATCGGCGCTTGGCCCCGATGCGTTCGTCGCTTCTGCGCCTTCGTCCTTCGTTTCTTCGGCCTGCTTCGCTTCGCCAGTACCAGGTTTCGCTCCTTCCGCCATCACCAAAGGCGTCCCTATCGGATCGGCGCTGCCCCGGTGGCAGGAATAGCAGGTCACTTCGCGACGTCCCTCGAAGTTATCCTTGTTAATGGCGAACATCATCTCCATCATTTTCCGAGCCGCCTGTTTGGGCTTCTTGTCGTCCTTCTCAAACGCACCTTGCACGTGGCAGTACTCGCATTCCACGCCCAGCGACGCCGTGATGAACTGCATCGCGGGAATCAATTGATCGGCCGGGATGCCCTTGAGCACCTGGATATTCTTGAACTGCTCCTCTGCCTTCTTCGGCCCGGCAGTGCCCGCCGCCTGCGGAACTCCGGCCGACTGCGCCTTCGCCACGCCCATCACAACTCCACCAACCGACAGTAATGCGATCACTCCAAAAGCTAGCGCTGGTTTCCCGTTCATCGATTGAAACCCCATTCATCCATGTGAGAACGCCCTCTGCTCCGCGATTTCCGCGGAGTTCGTCCGCGCACTCCGCGATTCAAACTTTTCCGCGAGCGGTCACGGCTGGTTACTGTATATGTACTTACCCGCAACCTCCGCTACGACGAACTTCGCCGGTAAAAGCCCATCGACTTTTGCCTTTTCGTACGACGGCACAAACAAGAATACCCGCCTGCTCCCCACCCAGTCCTGCTGCAAGTCTGCATCGCTCAAATAGATTTTGGGCGTATCGGCAAAGGTCGAACCGAACCACATCGAAGTCGTCCGTCCCTCCACCAGATCGATGGGCCGGCGCAGATAAAACAGCAATGACGAGCCAAACGCCTGATCGCCATAGATCATCACCTTATCCTCCGGCCGCATCCGCGCCGCGATCTCCCCTGCCAGCTGCTTCGACGAAAGATACGGACCAAAGCGCCCGAGAGCAATGTGCGCCGCCACCAGAAACACCGCCAATCCCGCCGCCAGCACCCAGGTTGCAGCATAGTGTCGCCACCGCAAACGCAGAATAAACGACGTCACCGGAGCCGCCAGCAGTACCACCGCCGCCAGCACCGCCGGCAGGCGCAGCGCCGCAAACGACGGGTAGCTTAAATCCAGCATGTGCGACGTCGAAAGCGTATACGCGTTTGTATCCTGTTCACTCAGCAAACGTCCAATGTCTGGCTCGAACGGCAGATTCCGCGACTTCCACAATCCCAGCACCAGCATCGCGCTGGCCGCAACCCCAATCACCGCCAGCCAGCCCGCGGAACTCGTCAACCAGCCCGCGCGCACGCGGCCTTCAGTCTCCGCCCGCTCGCACTGCGCCACGCCGTCTCCGATCAGCAGAAGAAGCGGCAAGTAGGCGGGGAACGTGTAGTACTCCTGGTTGGTTGAGATAGAAAAAAAGATCAGCACCACTCCCGCCAGAATCCAGCACAGCAGCCGCGTCCGCGAAGCAAAATCGCTTTGCCACCGCATGCTCGTCGGGCCGCTTCGGCCCGCACTGCGGAGGTGGCCTTGCCACGCCTCGACTGCTATCTTCACCGCCGCTGGCAGGTACATGCTCCACGGGAAAAGCCACACCAGGTGCAGTGTCCAATAAAGCGTTGCCGGAAGCTTGTTGTAATCCCGAGGATACCGCTTCCCCAGGAATCTCAGGAAATGTTCATTCACAAAATAAAACCACAAGAAGCCGTGATGCTCGGCCGTGCCTGGATTCCGCAAACCCGCCAGAATATGCCACGGCGCGGCGATCCCTAGAAATAACGCCAGCCCTGAAATCATCCGGAACTCTCGCCACCGCCGCCATTCTCCCGTAAGCATCAGAAAGAACAATGCCGCCCCGCAAGGAAACACCAGCGCGATCAGCCCCTTGGTGAGCACGCCCAACGCCATCATGGCGTATCCCGCGTACCATCGCCAAGCCGCCGCTTCCGGCTCCAGCGCCGTCAGGAAAAAATACAGCGCCGCCGCAATCCACAGGCTCAACAACACCTCCGGAATCAGAACCCGCGTGAACAGATACACCCCGGCGCAGGTGTAGACGAAGAGTCCAGCATAAATCCCTGTCCGCTGCCCGAAGGCACGACGACCCCAGCAAAACCCCAGTACTCCGAGCAGCATGACCGACAGCACCATCGGCAATCGGGTGCTGAATTCGCTCACTCCCAGAACCTTGTAGCTGAATGCCACCATCCAGTAGGGCAGGGGCGCTTTCTCCAGATACCGGACGCCATTCACGTGCAGCGTGACGTAGTCACCCGTCAACACCATCTCGCGCGCCGCCTCCGCGTGCGTGCTGTCGGCATCATCCAGCAGTCCGGGTGTGAACATCGATCCCACATAAACCGCCAGAAACACCGCAGCCAGCGCCCAGTACGCCACTCTGGACCCGCGCCTGTTCTGCACTGGGTTTTCCAATCGCAAAGTCATCCGATTACTCAATTTTCGTTGCGCCGGATAAAATACTTCCACTTGTCCATCCCCGCCGGCACCGCCACATCAAAAAAGCCCACCATCATTTCTTGCGAGGTCTGATCGCCCCACGTCACCGTCTTCTCCGGATCGGGATTGTGTGGATTGTTCTTCGAATTGTCATACCACGCCACCGCCCGTAGCCTTGTTCCCGCGGTCAATTCCCGCGGCTCCGCCAGCTTGTAACTCAACTGCCAGTGAAAGTGATAATTCACCCGCAGCAGCGTCTCCACGCTTCCATCTTTGCGCACAATGTCATATTCAAACCGCTTGCCACGCAGATGCATGTGAGGAAAGAGGCTGAGCAGAGTGGCATCGTTCGGCAGCGTGCCCTCGACTTCCACGCGAAAATCTTCCGCCCCCGGCGGAATGATCAGGGCATGATTGTTCAACTGCAAAGTGATCACTCTCTGCTTCGGCGTACTCTTTGCAAATACCAGCCCCACGCTCGTCTCATCGCTGGCCGCCTCTCCGTTCGTGGTGTAGTGCATCTGAAACACCAGGTCCGATCCCGCCGGCACGAACTTCGCCATCCCGTCCGCCCAGCGGTCGGGCGCACTCCCGGGCGCATATACCAGCAGCAGATCGCTGGTAGTCTCGTGCGCCTGCCGCCGTTCTTCGGGATCGGTCAACATCGACGCCGTGAAAGGCTCACCCACCGGCGCATGCCGCAGCCACGGCGAATCCGGAGGCCGGATGTAGACCACCGCATGGTGCACATGCGCAGCGCTCGAAGGCCGCACCTCCGCCATCTGCACCCACTTATCCTCGGAAAAATGGGTGGCTACAATCTCATACGTATATTCCACCTCGCCGCGCGCCGGAATCTCGACCGACTTGGGCATCTTTACCACCAAATCCGGCTGCGGAATGTTCCAACCTTCACTCCAGGTCCGTGGCGCCGGCGCATCGCGCGCGTCTCCCGCCGGCGCTCCCGCCTTCGCCCAGGCTGCAATCGTCGCAATCTGCTCTTCACTGAGCGACGGATCATTTGCAAAATGTCCGTACCGAGGATCGGCAAACCACGGCGGCATCATCTTCATCTCCACCGCATCCGCAATTTTCGTGGCCCAGGGCCGCGTCTGCTCGTAAGTCACCAGCGGCATCGGCGCAGCTTCTCCAGGTCGATGGCAACTCTGGCATTTATTCTGGAGAATCGGAACCACATCCTTATAAAAGGTAGGTGCAGAAATCTTGTCGTCTCGTCCGCCGGCAACGTTTGGGATCTGCCACGCCGCTCCCATCACCAGAACAGAGACCGCCGCTAGGAAAAGCGTCCCAAGCTTGTTCACGAGCGCAGAAACTCCAAAGTCAGCGCCCAAGCCTGCCGCGCCGAGTGCGGCTCATACGATGCGCGTTCGTCGCAGAAGAATCCATGGTCGGCTCGGGAGAACTCGACATTCACATAAATCTTCTGCTGCGCGGTCAGAGCCTCGGTCACCGCTTTGCGGTGCTCGGGCGTAATACGCTTATCCAAACCACCCCAGATAAGCAACAAAGGCGCTCGCTGCTTTGCCGCCCGATCGAGCAACCCAGGCGCGATTCCCCCTCCGTAAAACGAAACTGCGGCGCGCAGTGGAACCACGCTGTTGGCCAGAAATGAAACCCTTCCACCCATGCAGAATCCCACACTCGAAATCTCGTTTGCCTCTACTTGTGCATTCGAGCGCAGCCACCCGTACGCCGAGCCTACGTCCAACTCCGCCGTCTCGGTTGTCACCGCTTCGTAGTGAGGCTTGATGGCAGGAAAGTCCGCATAGCTGCCTTCAAAACCCGGCGGCGCCGTGCGATGAAATAGCTCCGGAGCGATCGCGACGTAGCCTTCCGCGGCAAACCGCTCGCTCACCTTGCGGATGTGCCGGTTGACTCCAAATGCCTCCTGGAACACGAGCAGCCCCGGATGCGGCCCGCCCTGCTCCGGACGTGCTACATAAGCCGCCATCCGAGTTCCGTCCGCAACCGCCAGTTCCACGATCTCTTTCACGATTGCTGTTCCGCTCATACCGCTCCCTCTACCTTGGACGTTGTTCTCGTCGGCACACATCGCCGCAGTGAACTAGGATTTCCTCTTCCTAGTCTCGCACACCCGTAGTTCCCCGGCGCGCACGCCCCCCCGAAAAAATGCTACATTGATCGCTTCATGTCCGCGCCCAATTCCCTTTTCGTTCGCGCCTGCCACTCCCAACCCGTCGACCGCACTCCTGTCTGGTTCATGCGCCAGGCAGGACGTTACATGCCCGAGTATCGCGCCGTTCGCAAGCAACATTCCCTGCTCGAAATCTGCAAGAAGCCCGAACTCGCCGCGGAAGTCACCATCACCGCCGCCGAGATTCTCGGCGTCGACGCCGCCATCATCTTCGCCGACCTCCTTCTTCCACTCGAGGTCATGGGCCTGCCCTTCCACTTCGCCGCCGGAGAAGGCCCCGTAATCGAGAAACCCGTCCGCACCGGAGAGGACGTTGCCCAACTCCGCACCGATCGTGCCGCTGACCTAGGCTACGTCTCCGAGGCCGTGAGCCGGGTCGCGAAACATTTCGCGGGAAAGCTTCCCGTCATCGGTTTTTGCGGAGCGCCCTTCACCCTCGCGAGCTACATGATCGAAGGCGGAGGCTCCCGCCACTACCTTCACACCAAGAAGATGATGTACAACTCGCCCACAGACTGGGATGAGTTGATGCGCAAGCTGGTCGACGTCACCGCTGAGTATTCGGCAGCCCAGGTGCGCTCCGGCGCCGATGTCATCCAGATCTTCGACAGTTGGGTCGGCTGCCTGAGCGTGGAGGACTACCGCCGTTACGTCCTGCCCCACGTCACCAGTCTCGTCCGGCATCTGCACCAGACCGGTGCGCCCATCATTTATTTTGGCACCGACAGCGCCACGCTGCTTCCCGCGATGAATGAAACCGGAGCCGAAGTCATCGGCCTTGATTGGCGCGTCCCGCTAGACAAAGGCTGGAGCGATCTCGAGCATCGCTGCGCTGTGCAGGGCAATCTAGATCCGGTTCTTCTTTTCGCCGACTGGAAAGAACTGAAATCCCGCGCCGAACACATTCTTCAACTCGCCGCCGGACGCCCCGGCCACATCTTCAATCTAGGGCACGGCATCCTGCCCGAAACTCCGGTAGAGAACGTAAAGAACCTGGTCCGCCTGGCGCAGGAATATTCTGCGTCTCTCGTCGCCACCAACGCTCACCTGCCGCAAGCCGGAGGCCGAAAGCCGAAGGCCGGAAGCCGAGTCCCATGATTCGCATCGCGATAATCGGCGGAGGCATCTCCGGACTCACCGCCGCTTTCGCCCTCGAAGAACATCGCCGTGGCGGCGCAGCCGAATACATTCTCTACGAGTCCTCGCCGCATCTCGGCGGCGTCCTTCGCACCGAGCCCATCCAGGACTGCATCGTCGAAGCCGGACCTGATTCCTTCCTCACCGAAAAGCCCTGGGCCACCGATCTCTGCCGCACGCTCGGCCTCGGCGACCAGCTAATCGGCTCCAAGGACGCGGACCGCAAAACTTACATTCTCGTCCGTGGCCAGCTGATCCCGCTGCCCGACGGTCTGATGTTCATGGTCCCAACCAAAATTCTGCCCACCGGACTCTCGCCGCTTTTTTCCTGGACCACCAAGCTCCGCATGGCGCAGGAACTTTTCCATCCGCCGCGCGCCGCCGAAGCGGACGAAAGCGTAGCCTTGCTCATCGAGCGCCACTACGGAACCGAAATGGTCGACCGCCTGGCCGACCCGCTGCTCGCCGGCGTTTACGGCGGCGAAGCCGCCAGCCTCAGCGTGCGCGCCGTACTTCCCCGCTTCGCCGAGATGGAGCGCACTCACGGCAGTCTAGGCCGCGCCATGCTCGCCGCTAGAAACAAAATCCTGCGCCGCACCGGCGAACCTGCACCTCCACTTTTCACTTCTCTGAAGAATGGCATGCAGCAGCTCATCCGAACCCTCGCCTCGCGCCTGAACCCGTCCTCCCTCGTCACCCATGTCGCTGTGCAATCCATTCAGCCCGAAGCGGGAGGCTGGACGGTATCTGCAGGACTGAAATCCGATCACTTCAACGCCGTTATTCTCGCCGTGCCAACTCATACCGCCGCAAAGCTGCTCGCGATCTGCAGCCCCGGACTTTCCACCGAACTTGCCGCCATCGGCTACAGCTCTTCCATCACCGTCGGCCTGGGCTACGACCGCGACGTACGCCAGTCGCTCCCACCCGGCTTCGGCTTTCTGGTACCCCGCAGCGAAGGCAAGCGGCTGTTGGCCGCGACCTTCGTTCACAACAAGTTCCCCCATCGCGCCCCCGACGACCGCGCCCTGCTGCGCTGCTTCTTCGCGGGCTCCAACGCCGACAACATCTGGCAGCTCTCCGATGACGCCATCATCGCCGCAGTCCGCAACGAATTGCAGCAGATCCTCAGCCTCCGCGCCGCGCCCCTGTTCGCCCGCGTCTATCGATGGAAGTCCGCCATGGCCCAGTACGGCGTCGGCCACCTGGAACGCCTCGACCGCATCGATCGTCTGCGCCAGCAGTTGCCCGGTCTCGCACTCGCCGGCAACGGCTACCGCGGCATCGGCATCCCCGACTGCGTCCGCTCCGGGACCGACGCAGTAAAGCAAGTTCTCACTCATTAGAGTGTGTGGTTTTGCTAGCTTTACACCAACTCCCTCCGTTGGGCAGGCCGTCGGCGTGTGTCGTTTTTCCTAGGTTCTCAATTTCGGTGCAGGGACATGAACTTGGTCATCGAATGACAAAGCCATGTCCAACGAATTGAGCGCACAGGATTTGTTGCCACCCGAGATAGGTCTGACCTGGTTGGAGTTCGAGAAATCCGAGCCAGGTTGGCTCGTCTTTGCTGAGGGCCGCACCCGTTCGGAGTGCCCTGCATGCGGCACGCAGTCGACCGCTCTCGACAGTCGTTACTGGAGGCAACTGCATGAACTTCCTGCATGAACTTCCTGTATTGACAGTGCATCCGAATCGATGAGAGACTTCGGTTGCCGGGCTCCGAAGCTGGTTCGGCCTGTTCACTCGCCAAGACCAACCTAGCAGTAAGCCCCAGAATCCACGGACATGAGTACACATTCCAGCCTCGATCGCGAATCCTTCCAGCAGCTTTTGGCCAGTGCATTTGCGGTGCAGGAGAGTCAGATGGACTCTCAGTCGCTCTCTCTCATTGTGGAAGCCCAGCAGTTGATCACGCGGGGAGATCTCGACGTGGATGGTGCCATGCATCGGATCGTTGACTCTGCGCGCAACGTGGCCAACGCCACTGGAGTCGCCATCGGTCTGTTAAAAGGAGATCGTCTCGTTTACCGGGCCGGGAGCGGAAGTGCCGCCACTTATATAGGGCGGCAAGTCGGGGCCTCACTGACCGTCTCAACAGACACCAAGGCGAGCCGCGAGATTCTCCGTGTCGAGAATAGCGACACAGACACACGGATTGAAGCGGCGATTTGTCGGCAGTTCGGAGCCAAGTCCCTCTTAATTTTGCCGATTTATCAAGGCCGCGCAGTGGCGGGAGTCTTGGCGGTTCTGTTCGGCGAAGCGCACAACTTCCAGGGGCGCGAGGTGCGCACCTATCGATTGATGGCCGAACTGATCGAGGAGGCGATGTCCCATGCCGCTCAGCTAGAACAGAGGAAAAAACTGACAACGGAACCGCCAACCCTCCCGCGCGCCATAGAGCATATTGCTCCTCCAAGGGAGAAGTTACCCAACGATGGTGCAGGTATGCCGAACCCAGCCAACAAGCGTGCGATCTATCAGCCTCGCTGGACCCCCGTGGCTGGGCGCGGGGAGTTGTCGGTACGCAGGCAGCCCGCCGTGCTGGCGACAATGATCCAGCGAGCGAAGCGCGTTCCCTGGCACAAGGTCCGGTGGAAGGTGGCCCTGGCAGCAGTTGTGACCGTGTTCGCGATAGCTTGCTGGGTCGCCTACCGCGGTCGCGGCCCGGCTTCGCCATTGGCATCGCCAGCGCTCGAGAGATCGACGCCCATCGAGGAGCAAGTACGCTTCCAAGCCGCGAAAGCAATGCCTGCGTCGGCGAAAGAGGTGCGACCTGCTAAGACCCCGCTTCGGCGGGTGCGGGTGGGGGAGAATGAAGTCGACTACGTCGGAGAAGATGTTACGATCCGCTACTTCACGTCCAAACCTGCACCGCGGCGGCGGGTCGGGGAGGGTCAGGTCGCTTACATCGGAGATGATGTGACAGTGCATTATTTCAGGCCCAAACCAGCAGTAATGCCGCCGGTCGGAAGGGTGGCGCAACCGGTGGGTAGTGCGTGGCCAGAGCCTGCGCAGTCAGTTTCTCAGAAACCGGCCAAGGCGAGAGAATAGAAGTCCGTTTGTTATCGTTGCTCAAGAACTGGCGCGCGGCTACCGCTGGTAACAACAATCGGGCTCCCTGAGGCATCACGCTGGGTGTCGAGCTGCACTGAACCTCGGCGGTGAGCAAGACATTGGGAACGCCGTGAACGATCGCATCTTGGCGCGAGGCGGATGACGAGTGAGGCTCAGCTGCTGCCCGGGATTTTATTCATTTTGGGAAATCTGACGTTTTTCAGTTTTTCATCAACCTGTGGTTTGCTATGCCCCTTTTGGCAGAGATTGGAATTGATCGATTTCTGGTTGACGGACGCGGTCTCTGCTAGGCACCCTGGGAAGATTGTCCCCCGCTGGCTTGTGCGCGGACGAGCGCGGAATGGTCGCCTCCCAGCTTGGCGACAATTTCGTCAGGCAATAGGGGTTTGCTGAAGTAGTATCCTTGAATCTCGTCGCAGTGATGTTCGCGCAAGAATGACATTTGCGCTTCATTCTCGACCCCTTCCGCAATTACCTTGAGATTCAGACTTTTAGCCATTCCGATGATTGCGTTTGCGATCGCCCCATCATCCGGCTTTTCGGCAACATCCCGAATGAATGAACGGTCGATTTTGAGCTTGCTAACCGGGAATTGTTTCAAGTAGCTAAGGCTGGAATAACCGGTCCCAAAGTCGTCAATCGTAAGCTTCAACCCCATGCTCTTTAATCTCTGAAGAACCGAGAACGTCACGTCTGCATTCGATAGCAAGAGGCTTTCTGTGAGCTCTAGTTCAAGATATTGGGGGGCGAGGCCGGTTTCCTGGAGCATCTTGCCAATGAATTTTGGGAAGCCCTCTTGCCGAAACTGTACGGCAGACACATTCACGGCGATTGGGACTCTAAGCTGTCCTTCTTCTTGCCATTTTTTGGCTTGGGAGCAGGCAGTCCTCAGTACCCATTCACCGATGGGCACGATCAGGCCGCTGTTTTCAGCAATTGGTATGAACGTAACGGGTGGTATAAGGCCCAACTCCGGGTGTTGCCAGCGGAGGAGGGCTTCTAAGCCGGTAATCCGTCCCGTGCCAATATCCATCTGCGGTTGATATACCAAGAAAAGTTCTCTTTTTTCGAGTGCCACTCGCAGGCTGTTCCCCAAGGTCAATCGCTCAACGACCTCAGCATTCATATCTTCGGTAAAGATCTGAAAGTTGTTCCGCCCGTTTTCCTTGGCGCAATACATGGCCGCATCGGCATTCTTAATCAGGGTTTCGCTATCCATACCGTGTTCTGGGAAGATACTGATGCCGAGACTGCAACTAATGCCAAGGGAGTGACTTTGAACATAGAATTCAGCGGCCATCGCATCCATAAGCCGCTCAGCGGCACCTGCTGCGTCGTGGATGTCCTTTACACTGGTGAGCACCATGATGAATTCGTCTCCGCCTATCCGCGCCACCGTGTCTTGTTCACGCGCAAATTTCTGAAGCCGATCTCCGACAAGCTGCAGAAAAACGTCGCCGAGCGAGTGCCCGAGTGAGTCGTTAATGGTTTTGAAACCGTCGAGATCGAGGAACAGAACCGCAACTTTGCCCTTTCGCCGACGGGCACTGGCAAGTGCCTTGGTCAATCGATCCTGAAGAAGCGTGCGATTGGGTAGTCCCGTAAGGGCATCGTAATAAGCTAGGAATTGGATCCGTTCCTCGGCGACTTTTCGGTCGGTGATGTCCTCAAATGTGCCTTCATGGAGCTCGACCTCGCCGCGGGCGTTATGCACTGCTCTCAAATTCGCCAAAACCCACTTTTTCGTGCGATCTCTACGATAGACTTCCACTTCGGCACCACGCGCTACGCCCTCTTTGGCTAGCATCCGGGCCAGTTCATCCAATCGGCTGGGATCGACAAACAGCTGGCGTCCCAGGTTCGAGACCTCCGCCAGGAATTGTTCCGGAGCATCGTAGCCATGCATTTCAGCTAAGGCGCGGTTAATGCTGAGGGGACGGCCATCCGGGGTGCTCTGAAAGATTCCGACGATAGCATCCTCGAAGATAGTCCGGTATTTTTCTTGAGCTTGCACCAGTTGAGTTTGTAAAAGCTGCTGCTTCAGGAAAAGCATTACACCCATTACAAGCATGGTCACTATTGTTAGCAACAGTCGGTAGTTGCGTACACGCCCGGGAGCGTTTGGACCAAACTCCGCCCACGCTACCATCAGTGGTGTGGAGAAGACCGCCATCATCGCCAGTCGGGCAGCCCCGATCGCATGCCCTTGCGCGGTTGTTGCAGCCGATTGATCCTGATGTAAAGTCATCCGGGTAAAGAAACCCGCGCCGATAAACCAAACCATCGCCGCCAGCAATGGGACATCGTAGAGGCTACCTGTGTAGTAAGCGTGATAGTCGATAGCAACGCTGGCGATAACCGAAATGACGGCATACAAACAACTGGCGGCGAGCCAATGAGTGTAGATCTTCTTCCAGGAACCTGTGCTGCTGCGCCGCGCCAGCAACAGGATAGCCAGAAACACAAGGTGCTCCACGAGGTACGCGCTGTCGAAATTAGAACCATAAACCGCTTCGTTAGGAGAGACATACTGCCAGGGAATAACGGCAAAAAGAAAAACATACAGCCACCAGCTGAGCAGCAGCACGAAATCGAGCAGCCCAACCCGAACCGAGCGCTCCGTCTGTCGGAGATGAGGCTGCACAGCTAAGGCAGCCATCATAGGCACGATATGCAGGAAGAGAATGATATCCCCTACAAATGGGTTCGGAACTTCCTGGCGTCGAAAGACTTCGAAATAGGTCCACAGGACTTGTGCTGAGAGCCACATTACGAAGCCAAGACTCATTAACCAGCAGAAGAGTCTGGTCCGCCGGTCAGCGTCGAGAGCAATTGGACAAACCGAAAGCAGCGCTCCTAATAAAAGAACGCACTGGGTAAGGTCACCAAACGCCGTTAACGGGAAGGACGGCCTCATCAACAGAGCGAGGGCTAACTGGGCAAACACGAGCAGAGACGCAGCCACCACCCACCCCCCCGCTCGCCTGATGGAACCGGAAAACATACCGTTATTCTAGGGGCGTAGCCATCCGTGCATCAGTTACAGAGGTAACGGTTTACTCTGGACGAGTCGGACGACATCAGAGGAGGTTTTTGGGATGGTCCACAGGCGAAAAATCATCGTCTACATCGCCACCAGTGCCGACGGCTTTATTGGCCGGCCCGACGGCTCCGTCGACTGGCTCGACAGTCCGCGTCCGAAGGGCAACTACGGCATGGATGCGTTTTATCAGTCGATCGACACGATCCTGTGGGGCAGGAGGACGTGCGACATGGCACTCGACTTTCAAAAAAAAGGCATGGCCGGGTCGGCCTTCGATGCCAAAGTTAAGAACTATGTCTTCACACACAATCCGCTGCAATCGGCGGCGCCGGCGGGCGTGGAATTCGTGAAGGAACCAATCAAAGCGTTCGCAGCCCGTCTGCGGGAAAAAGGGAAAAGACATCTGGATGATGGGTGGCGCTGGCATCATTCGGTCGTTTCTCGACGAGGGAGAAATCGACGAGTTCATGATTCACGTGATTCCGACGTTTATAGGCGAAGGCATTCCATTGATCGCGCCCCGCCGTCGCACCATACCACTAAAACTGATCTCCTCGACCAAGTTCACAGACGGCGTGGTCAAACTGCACTATGCTGTCAGTAAGTAATCTTCGGGAACTGTATACGTAACTCCCATTTCCGATAATTCAGGCAGAAAAGCCATGCTAGGGTATCGATGTCCAATCACAAGCTTGCCAAACTTCTGACCGATACATTGCCGTCTGGACGGCCGACGTTGTTCAACCCATGGCGCGACCCTTGCACCGACGACAAGCCGTGCAATGGTCCAGAGGCAAAGCTTGCCCGGCTGGCGGCTCATCTCGGCTGCGATCCGAAGTTTATTCTTTGCGGAGAAGCGCCGAGTTATCGCGGTTGTAGACACAGTGGGATCGCGTTTACTAGCGAGCACCTCCTGTCCGAGGGGAGGATTCCTCGCATCCCTGCCATGAGTCACAGACTTACCATCAAGAAAAGCCCCTATAAAGAAGGCTCCGCCACGACAGTCTGGAAGGTTCTTTATGAGTTGGGCATTGAGGAGCGCACGATTCTGTGGAACGCGCTTCAAATGCACCCTCATAAACCGGGGAAAAAACGATCAAATCGAAGACCAACTTCTGCCGAGATTAATGAGTTTGGCAAACCTGCCTTGGAGATACTCGTTAAAGAGTTTCCTTCAGCGACAGTTGTTGCTGTCGGCAAAACGGCGGAAAGATTGCTCGAATCCATGAGCATCCCTTACGAACCCGTGCGTCATCCTGCCTACGGTGGAGCGGCCAAATTTGCGCAAGGGCTGAAATTACTTGTGGGTGGCGCGTCCGGGCGAACTGCGGTTGAGTAGAGTCCGTTCGATTATCGCCCGAAGCGAAATCGCCAGGCCGAACCTGCAAGGGAGTTATGTATATAGTTCCCTGATCTTCACGCCTGGTCAACCGCCGAGGCGACGCCGTCCGAGCCCTACGCCCCAACATCAACCTTGCTTACCCGCTGTTCCCGTCGCAGCTGCGCCACCACCAGCCGAATCTCGTCATAGGTGACTTCCGGCGGCAAAGCGTCCTTCAAAGGCTTCAATCTATCGACCCCAAGCCGAGCACAAGCTGCCTCGATCACGGCCTGCTTGTTTCGATCTAGCCAAGCCGGCTGAAACTCCAAATCGCCCCTTTCGACCAGATTGGCCACCGCATTCACCACCGTACTCAACTGCCGTCCGCGGATTTTCGCAATGTCTTCAAAGCTGAGGCCCTCGGTCAGCAGCCGCAGCGTCTCCAATGCGGGGGCAGTCTTTTTCTCAGGAGCCGCGGAAGCGCGAGCGCCATTGCGGTAGCGCGCGAGCGCCGCGAGAATCCCCTTTCCGTAAACCTCAGCTTTCCGCTCACCAATTCCAGTGATGCCCAGCAGTTCGGCAATCGATGATGGCCGCCGTCGGCAAATTTCCTCCAGGGTCGTGTCATGCAGCACAACAAAGGCAGGAGTATTCTGTTCCTTCGCCGTAATCCGCCGCCACTCGCGCAAATATTCGCTCAGCTCCGCATCCGCGCTGGCAAGGCCGGGCGCAACCTGCGCTCGCGATTCCCTCCCCGCATAACTCACCCCCCGAACCGGCGCCACCATCCACTCCGCCGCGCTCCCGCACACGTCGCAAGCGTCACAAGTCTCCCACTTCAGAGCCTCCCCAAAATGTCCGCAGATTTGCCGATGCCGGCAGCGCCTCGACTCCACAAACTCCCGGATAACCCGGTACCGCTCCCAAGCCCGCGAGCGCTCAGCCGCGTCCGTAATCTGATTCGCAAAAAATCCCAGCAGTCCAGCGTCTTTCTTCTGCCACAGCAAAACGCAATCCGCGCTCGCGCCGTCGCGCCCTGCCCGTCCCGCCTCCTGGTAGTACTGCTCGATCGATTTCGGCAGCGACAAATGAATCACTGCCCGCACCGCCGCCTTGTTGATGCCCAAGCCAAAAGCAATCGTCCCCACCAGCACCCGCACTTCGTCCGACATCCATCGCTCCTGGTTGCGTCTCCGGTCATCGCCTCCCATCTTGCCGTGATATCCCACCGCGGCAATGTCGTGATCTCCCAGGAAATCCACCGTCTCCTCCACGCGACTAATCGTAGGAGAGTAAACAATCACATTGCTTCCGGAGTAGCTGCGCAGCGCCTTCACCAGCAACTCCATCTGCTCCAGCCCTTCGCACTCGCGCACCAGGTATCGCAGGTTCGGCCGGTAAAAGCTGGCAATGTATTTATCGGGATTGCGCAATTGCAGCTGCGCCAGAATGTCGTGCCGCACGTGCCGCGTGGCACTGGCCGTAAAAGCCGCAATGGGACGATCGGGAAACTTCGTGCGCAACCGGCTCAGCTGCCGGTATTCCGGACGGAATTCGTGTCCCCACTCCGAAATGCAGTGCGCTTCATCGATCGCAAAGAACACGATTGGCACCTGTTGCAACCATCCCATGGTGTCGCCGCGAGCCACGCGCTCCGGCGAAACATACAGCAACCGGTAAGCCCCGTCCCGCGCCCGGCTCATCACCTTGGCCTGCTCTGCTTCACTCAGCGTGCTGTTCAGCACGGCCGCCGGAATCCCCATCTGCGCCAACTGCGTAGCCTGGTCCTGCATCAGCGCGATCAGCGGGGAAATCACCACAGCCGTCCCTCCGGACACGACTGCCGGCAACTGATAGCACAACGACTTCCCCCCGCCCGTCGGCATCACCACGCAGGTATCGTGCCCGGCCAGCAGGCTGCGCACAATCCGCTCCTGCAGCGGACGGAACGTGCTGTACCCCCAGTACCGCCGCAGCGGCGTCAGCAGCTCCGTTTCCGTGCTCATAAAAAAAGTATAGGCCCTAGGGTGAACGTCAGGAAAAAGCGAACGGAACATTGTTGCGGACACTTGGTCAAACCGGGGACTACCCCGTGATACCCTGTGCGCTTTCTGTTAGAGACTTTTCCGCCGCATATTTCACTTCCGGATACACCCTTGCAAACCCCACTCCCACCACCGCAATCACCACAAAGCACAGCACGCTACCCTCCGGCCCAACCATCCCTCCCGAAAGCCATTGCGGGCCGTGCAAGGAAGACTTCAGCAGATGCCCGGGAAAGATCGTTCCGCTGTCCGGCACCGAATAAAAAAACGTCTCTCCCCAATCCCACGCCGCGTGAAATCCCACCGCAAACCACAAGCTCCCTGTGCGCCGCAACGTCAAACAAAGGAAGAGCCCAATCACCACCACTGCCAGCAGGCCAGGCCACTGCTCCCCTCCATTCCTGATGTGGACCAGGCCAAACGTGCAAGACAGCACCGCGGCCGACTGCCAGAAACCAATCGCCCGTGTCAGCGTGAACTGCGAATATCCGCGAAACAGAAAGTCCTCAAACAATCCCACCAGCAAAAACATCGTCCCCCAGAACGCCGCAAACCTCAGAATGCGCGCCCCATGCAATGCCAGATGGCCGATCTCAAACACGTGCAGACCATACATCGCCCCGAGCAGCAGCGTGATGCTGGCAAATCCCCATACCGCGCCCACCCAAAACAATTTTCCCAGCGCCTGCCGCCGGGGCAAACCATACAGTCCCCACCGCCGCCCCTCGACGATTCCCAGCACCACTGCCGGAAGCACGGCCGCCACCAGAAGTCCGAACTCCTCCAATATCATCGACCAAAGTCCATCCGCCCCCAGGTTGCGCGACCAAGCCCACCGGCCCGCCACAACCTGCAGCGGATAAAACATCGCCACATAAAACGCCAGTCCCCACCCTGCCCTCAACCCGTCCGGACCAAAAAACACCGTTCGCACATACGATGGCTGCACCGCGGCCGCAAAATCCGGCCCCGGAGCCCTCGATTCCGGCGTAGTCGCTCCCGGGACCAACGGTGCCCGCTCCTGCTTCGAAATGTCTGTCCCTTCATCCATTCGAACCTTCGTGTAACGAAGCCCGCCCTGAGCTCAGTCGAAGGGTGTCCTTAGTGGTTGACGAATATTGAAAAGCTACCAAGCATCGCAGAAGTTTCCCCCAAGCGGCTCGGTCATGGTAAAACACTTCGTCCCGCCTTATGACCCAAGTTTCCACCCGCGAACGCTTCGGCCGCCCGCAGTTTCTCGCCGGAGCCTTGCTCCTGGCCTTCCTGGCGCAAGCCGTTTGGCTCGTCCATTCCGAACTCAACCCGTCCGAGTTGCCTGGAGAGGTCGCCGCCAGCGCCTCCGAGCAAGCCCGCCTCACCGCTGGCTGGCGCCAATTTCATGGCCGCGGCATCGCCGGTGCGCCCTTTCCCGATTCCCCAGGCTCGCTTCCTGTCGAAGTCTCGCACGATGTCAACGGCTTCGATACCCAACACTCTCCACTTCTCTCGCTCCTAACCGAAGCGCCTCTGTTGGTCTGCCCCCGGTGGCTGCTCGATTCCACCTGGCGCTGGCTCCCGCGCCTTCCTTTCCTGGCCTGCGGGCTCCTTCTCGGCGCTTCGTTGTGGTATGTCGCCCGCCGTCTCTGCGGAAACACCGGAGGATTCCTCGCTCTCACCCTCTATTGCTTTTCTCCTTCCATGATCCAGGCCAGCGCCGTCTGGCACACCGAGCCAGAGATTCTAGCCGCCTGGGGATCCTTCGGCGCCATCTTCACCGCCATCGCCGTCGCCCACACTCTCTACGCCCCGCGCGAAGTCGTTCTCTGGAACTGGCGTCGCATCTTCCTCCTCGGCGTCTCTCTCGCCATCGCGGTCGGATCCCAGTTCTCCTTGATCATCATCGTACCTCTAGCCCTGGCCTTCCTGCTCTACCTCGCGCCCATCCGCCGCGCCGCAGCCCTCACCATCTGGACCGCCGCATGTCTGCTGGCCCTAGCCCTACTGTTCGCCACCTACTTCTTTCATCCCCACAACTTTTTCGAAGGAATGCGGCACGCCTCTTTCTGGGGAGCCACCTGGCGCAGCTTCACCGTTCTCGCCGTCTACCACCAGGTCGCGCTCGATATCCTGCGCGCCTGTCCGGCCCTTGTTCTGCTGCTGCCCATCGCCATCGCAACTTACATTGCCTGGCCGCGCACGCGTTACTTCGGCAACACTGCTCCCGGGCTCATCGCCCTGCTCTTCATCGGACTAGGCATGGCCCATCCCGACGTAGCTGGCGCGGGATTTCTCCTCGCATCCGTTCCCTTCGTCCTAATCTTCGTCTCCGGCATCCTCGCCGACTTAATGGAAACTCCCGTTCGCCAGCTCGTGACCGCCTCCGTCTGGGGATTGGTAGCCGCCGACATCCTGTGGACCCTGCACAAGCTGGCCCAAGTCCCCCGCGGGTGATGATCTGGCTCTGCCCCTGCCTTTGGCGTTGCACTCACCTTTGCCCTTGGTCGTGTTTTTGCGGCCTGATGTCGACAACTGCTCCCGCCAACAACTATTTACCAGTCGGGCCGTAAAGCCCCGGTCCTTCAGGGCGGGGATATATAAGGCGGGTTAAAGCGGGGTCTTTTGTTGCTCAACCTATTGCTTGATGATGCCCAGCGGTGCCCCGCCACAACTGGCGGCCAAGTAAGACGACGACCAAAGGACATTCTTCCAATAGCG
>Ga0182015_10002340_pt1 | contig 23189 bp, 18 predicted proteins | sample 712P3MmetaG_FD_120478 | JGI IMG/M metagenome (GOLD analysis project Ga0182015, IMG submission 120478) | Permafrost microbial communities from Stordalen Mire, Sweden - 712P3M metaG | ecosystem: Environmental > Terrestrial > Soil > Wetlands > Permafrost | place: Sweden: Stordalen | collected...
AACTCCTCGCCGGAACGCCGCCGCTGATCGGCGTGGTGCTCGCAGGCAAACACGAATGCTTCGGTGACGCGGGCGCGATCGATCTCGACGAGCGCATCGTCGGCGTGCTCTTCGACGATCGCGAACAGGTCGCCGAGCAGCCGCGCCTCGCTTTCGTTGAGTCGCTCATCGAACGGTATCCCTACCGGTGGCGGCTCACCGGTCGGCGCTACCGCCCGCGGCGGCGGGGCCTCACGCGTCGTCGTGCCCGCGCGGCGGCGGCCCCGGCTTTCCACCGGGTCTATGCCACCTGCTCCTTGCTTGGTTCGAGGTATCGCAAGCCGTCCTGTAGTCGCTGTTGGTAGGTCCTGTATGCCGCTGACTGTTCGAGATCCACGCTCCGGATACTGGTCACGCAGGCCGCTTGGCGACGCCGGTCGAGGTTGACGAGGTCAAGCTCCGTGAGGATTCGCAGCAGGCGACCAGCGGATTCCGGCGACCGCGGCGGATTTAGCTCCCCACGCAGGGCCGCCTCGAGTTCCTCACCGGTAGCACCACCACCGTCACGCAGCGTGCGGTAGAAGTCGGCAAGCGAGCCACGAAGTTCGTAGTCCTGCTTGAGTATGTGTAGTGCAAAGCGTAGCTCAGGCTCACCCCAGGCGAGATGGGTGAACTGCGCGCTCGCGCCCGTGCGCGCGCTGGCTAGTTCCTCCTCGCTGGCCGGCGGGTCGAGCAGGATCAGATGCATGTATTTGGCGGCGAGCCCGGGCTCGCGCGCGAGTGCCGCGTAGGAGCAGAGCGCAAAGCCGCCGAGGCGTCCGCAGAGGTGCTCGAGCCGCTGGCCCGTCGCCGCGCACACCACAGCTACCGACTCGCCGCCGCCGACGAGCTCGACGACCGTTGCCGCGATCCCGCGACCGCGCCGATCGCGTACAGCTCGCGCGAGCTTCGCCGGCGGCGCTGGGGCGACGCTCAGGTCGCGGTCGAGCTCGGCGAACGCCCGCTCCAAATACGGTCCCTCCTCCCCCACCACGACCACCGGCGCCGGATCGCACGCCGCGACGCCGCGCAGGACGACGCGAGCCTCGATCATCCCCTGCCACTCGTTGCGCTCGAGGGTGAACGCGGCGTCAACAGGGACATCTGGCGCAACCGGGAGCCTGCCGCCCGCACCGAAGGCCACAGCGCGCGCCCGCGCGCGGCCCGAGTGGACGGTGAACCGCACGTGATCAGAGCGCGCCTCGCCACCAAACGCCACCGGGTCGCTGAACGTCGCAGCGCCAAGCAGCAGCGACACGCGCGGATTGCCGGCGCCAAAGGGCGCTAGCGCGCCAAGCTCCTCAGCCAAGGCCAGCCCAAGATCCTCGCCGTCGGCGACGGCGTCGACCCGCTCGCGCACCACTAGATCGTCGACCCCGAGCACACTCAACGCATGGGCAACGAATGCGCCGCGAAATGCCTCGAGCCGATCGGGCTCGAGCTGAAGTCCGGCGGCAGCGCGATGACCCCCGTGAGCAACGAGCTCGCCGCTCGCCGCGTCCAATCCCCGCAGCAGATCGAATGCCGGGATCGAGCGCCCCGAGCCGACGCCAAGCCCGTCCCCAGCGCCGCTCGGCAACGCGATCATCACCGTTGGGCGGTGATGGCGCTCGGCGATGCGCGCCGCAACGATCCCGATTACCCCTGGGTGCCAATCTTCGCTCGCCAGCACGTAGGCCGCCGCCGGGCCGCCCGCGGCGACCTGGGCCTCGGCCTCGAAGCGCATTCGCGTCTCGACGTGGCGGCGTTCGGCGTTGAGGTGGTCGAGCTCGTCGGCGAGCTCGTGCGCGCGTGCTTCGTCCTCGGTCAGTAGTAGCTCGAGGGCGCTGTCGGGGCGCTGGAGCCGTCCGGCCGCGTTGATTCGCGGAGCCAGCGCGAAGGCGAGCGTGCGCTCGTCCACCCGCAACGGATCGACGCGCGCGACGCTCATCAGCGCGCGCAGCCCCGGACGGGCCGTGCAGGCGAGCGCGCGGAGCCCCGCACGCACGAGGCGGCGGTTCTCACCGAGCAGCGGGACGACATCGGCAACCGTCGCCAGCGCGACGAGCTCGAGCTCGTCGGGCCGCTCGTCGTCGTCGAGTCCGGCGGCGGCTCGGAGTGCCTGGGCGAGCTTCGCAGCGACAGCGGTTGCGCACAGATGCGGGCAGGGGTAGGCGCACACCGCCGGATGCACGATCGGCGCGTCCGGCAGTACGCCATCGGCGCGCGGTGCGTGATGGTCGCTGACCAGGACGTCGATGCCAGAAGCACGCGCCGCCGCGACCGCCGCCACCGCTGTGATCGCACAGTCGGCGGTGATCAGCAGCGCCGTCCCGCGCGAGGCGAGCCGCCCGACCGTGTCGGCGTTCAGGCCGTAGCCGTCGGCGACGCGGTCCGGCAGGTACCAGTCGGCGTCGGCTCCGAGCGATCGCAGTGCGCCGATGAGAATCGCCGTCGAGCAGACGCCATCGCAGTCGTAGTCGCCGTGCACGGTGATCACTGAGCCGCGGCGCACGTGTCCGAGGACGAGCTCCGTTGCCGCGGCCATGCCAGCGAACGCGCTCGGCGCGTGGCGCTCGTCGTCGGCCAGAAACGCTCGCGCTGCCGCCGGATCGGCGAGACCACGCCGCGCGAGCACCTGCGCGAGAACGTGGCTCACCCCGAGCTCCGCCTCAAGCTCGACGACAGCACTGAACGCCACCTCCGCGAGGTCAAAGGCAATCGTCCCTGGTTGAGAATGTCGCGCGCTAGCCGCCACCACCCGAGCCTACGCGGGGCACGCGACGGAACCCGGAGCGCAACGCGCATGCTCCGACGCTTCACGCATGCTGCGGCAGTTCCCGACCGCGGCCGCGCCACGCGCGCGGAACGCGCTTAGCCGGTGCGGCGAATCAAACGCTCGTGCCGCGTCCCCGCGAGATATCCGAGCGCCATTCCCACGATCGCTCCGGGGATCGCGTAGAGCACGGTGACGACGTGCGTCGAGTGACGGCCCGGAACGGCAAGGCCGTGGTGCCCGATGGCGTAGATGATCAGCCCGCCGATGATCGCCCCGGCGATCGAGGCGAGGAACGCGCCAACGATCCCGCCCCAGAAGCGATCGGGCACAAAGATCGCGTAGTGCCAGAGCGCCAGGCCCATCATCACCCAGGCGAGCATTCCCATGGCTAGCGGTTCCTCCCGTGGCGGCGGTTGCGCGCGCGCGACTTCGAAGCTCCGCGCGGGCGCGGCGTACGGTCATCCTTGGGCATCACGACATCCTCCGGACGGGCGTCGGCAGTTGGGTCAAACTCCGGCTCGGGCTGGCTTGCGCGCGACGACGGGCGGTCGGCGTGGAGATCTTCGACGAGCTCGCGAAACTCAGCGGGCGAGACGCCGGCTCCCGGCAGCTGGGGCGAGGTCAGCCGGTCCGGGCGTCGGCGCCGCGACGGCGTGATCTCGACCTCGCGAGCCTCCTCGCCGCCGAGCGCGTAGGCCGGCACGACGCCGCCGTGGGCGGCCGCGATCCGCGCGCGGCGACGGCGGTAGACGGTCTCGCGCTCCTTCCAGTGCGTCAGCACCGGCGAAGCGATGAAGATCGACGAGTAGGCACCCGAGGCGACGCCGATGAGTAGCGCGAAGGCGAAGTCCTTGAGCGTCGAGCCGCCAAAAAGGAGCAACGCGACGACCGGCAGCAGCGTGCAGAAGCTCGTCGCCAACGACCTCGTCAAGACCTCGGACATGGATCGGTTGACGACCTGGGAGAACGCTGCGTTCTGCATTCGTTTGACGTTTTCACGGACGCGGTCAAAGACGATGATCGTGTCGTAGATCGAGTAGCCGAGGATCGTCAAGAGCGCCGCGACGGTGGAGTCAGTGACCTGTCTCCCGGTGAGGGCATAGACGCCGGCGGTGATCATCAGGTCGTGCATCAGCGCGATCAGCACCGGCACGGCGTACTTCCACTCGAAGCGCAGTGCGATGTAGGCCGTGATCGCAAGCAGCGAGGCGATGATCGCGACGAGCGCGGCGTCGGCCACCGTCTTGCCGAAACTCGGTCCGACCGACGTCGAGCTGAACTCTCCGGCCTTGATGCCGCCGAACGAGTGTGCGAGCGCGTATTCCACCGTTCCCGGCTCAAACGGCGAGCCGATCTGGGAGACCGACAGGTCCTTGACCGAGATCTGGAAGCTGTTGGCGAGCGGCACCGCGTGTGCGCTCGTGCCGACCGCCTTCGCACTGATCTGCTGGACGATCGGGTCCGCCAGCGCCGTCTGGAGGCTCTTACCGGGCAGCGAGGTGAGCACCTTCTCCACCTGGCTGATGCTCGCCGCGTGTTTGAAGGTCACCTGTATCTGCGTCCCCGAGACGAAGTCGATACCGAAGTTGATTCCGTTGGCACCGATCGCGATCGCACCGACCGCGAGGATCGTCCCCGACAACGTAAAGAACCAGCGCGACTTGCCCATGAAGTCAAAACGCCAGGCATGCATGCGCTTGCGCACGCCGAGCGCTGCCGGCCGGCGGACGAACCGTGTCGAGCCCATCGTCGAGAGAATCGCTCGCGTCGCCGCCACGGCCGTGAGTAGCGAGAGCAGCACGCCGATGCCGAGCGTGAACGCGAAGCCCTTGACGTCGGACTGCGAGAGCATGAAGAGGATGAACGCCGTCATGAAGGTGACCGCGTTGGCGTCGACGATCGCCGCTAAGCCGCGCTTGTAGCCGGCGGCGATCGCGTTGGCTGGCGAGCGTCCCGCGCGGGACTCCTCTTTGACGCGTTCGAAGATCACGACGTTCGCATCAGCGGCAACGCCGATCGTCAGGATCAGGCCGGCGATCCCTGGCAGCGTCAGCGTGATCGGCACCAGCTTGATCAGCGCGTAGAAGTAGATCGCGTAGATCGCCAGCGCGGTGACGGCGATCAGACCGAGCACGCGGTAAAAGAGGATCAGGAACAACGCGACGATCAGCAGGCCGGCGGCGCCGGCGAGCAGGCCCTGGTTGAGCGCCTGGTGGCCGAGCGTGGCCGAGACCTGTTGGCTTGAGATCACGGCCAACGTGATCGGCAACGCACCGCTCGCCAGCAGGTTGGCCAGCTGCTGCGCGCTCGAGATCGAGAAGTTGCCCGAGATCTCGCTGCCGGTGCTCGCATCAATCCCTGTCGGGTACTGGGTGAAGTCGATTTGAGGGATCGTGATCAGGGCGGTGTCGAGCGTCACCGCGAAGTGCTGGTAGTTAGCGGTTTGGCCGGCAATCGAGTTCTCGCTCCCGCGTACCGCGAGCGTGTCCGTCACCTTGCCGAAGATGCCGGTTGCCGCACCTTTGAAGCCGAACTCCACGACCGGCTCGTTCGTAGTCGGGTCGATCTGCTCGGCCGGGCTGCTGATGTCCTTGCCCGAGATCGCCGGGTCGTCGCGCAGAACGTAGTAGAAGTCATAGCTTGGGTCGACGGCGCCGGTCGGCGTTACGGCCTGGCGAACGACCGTGCCCGGCTTGATCCAGACGACCCGCGCACCGGCCGGAAGCTTCTTGCCCGACTGGGCGATGTCGTCGTTGAGGTAGCCCTCGGCCTCGGCGCGCGTCGGCGCCGTCACCCCTGCCGGCGTCAGGACTGTCTTGGTCTTGTCGTCAACGTAGAAGTAGGTGCCGTAGGGCGCCGACTCGAGCTTGTAGGGCAGCATCGCCGACGCTGGCGTCTCCGGCTGCTTGGCGGCGCGGAGCACCGCGTCGTATTCGCTCAGCGCACAGCTCGCGGCTCCCGGCCCTTCAGCGTTCGCGTCGCACGTCGCCGCCAGGCCGGTCGGACCGGCGATCTTCCCGTTCGCGCCGATGACGCTCTCTTCCCAGTCATAGAAGTAGAGCTGCGCGGTCGTGCCGACCTCGGCTTCGGCCTGCGCCGCGTTCTTGACCCCGGCGAGGCTGACGTCGATCTCGTTGCTGCCCGAGCTCGTGATCGAGGCGTTGCTGACGCCGAGCGTGTTGACGCGCGCAGTGATGATGTTGATCGCGTCGCCGATCGTCGTCGAGTTGACGGGCGAGGACCCCGACGCCCGGCCTTGGAAGATCAGCTCGACGCCACCCTTCAGGTCGAGGCCGAGCAGCGTCTTGCGCGGCTTGGTGACACCCGAGATCGGGATCGTCACCAGCAGCGAGATCACGACGAGCGCGACGACCAGCGTGAGGACGAGGCTGTTGCGTCGGCGATCGCTCACCCCCGCGAAGCCCCCTTAGCGCGACGGTGTGAGGACCAGCAACAGTCCGCCATCGTCGTCGTAGGCGGGGAACAGGTCGGCGGTGGCGGCCGCTGCGCGCTCGCTTTCGGTCCGCAGCGTCGCCGGCTTGCCGAGCGCCCGAACCCCCCATTCGAGCACCGTCGCCACGTGATCCTCACCGCTTTCAAAGCTCAATCCCAGCGCCTCGAGGATCGGCTGGCCAACGACCTCCTCCTCCTCATAGCCGGTCAGCTCGAACGATCCCCGCCCGCAACCGATCACGCGTCCTTCGCGATCGGCGACGAAGAACGCCGCATCGGGCGCCGGGTAGTAGTCGTCGAGCAGCTCGAACAAAAACGAGAAGCCGCAGTGCGCGCAGCCCCGATCGTCGCGGCGAAACGCCTCATAGCGATCCGACGCGAGCGAGCGCTCGCCACAGTTGGGACAGATGAATGGATGGCTCATTGCTGCTGGACAGCCTACAGAGAGAGGATTAGGCAACGGTCAGCACCCGCGCGACGCCCCCGCCGCTCCGCCGCCCCGAGCGCGCCTCAAAAGAGCGCCGGGCTGACATCGGGTAGGTCAAGGCCGAGGTGCTCGTAAGCGTGGTGGGTGGCCGCCCGCCCGCGCGGTGTGCGCTTGATCATCCCGAGCTGCAAGAGGTAGGGCTCATAGACATCCTCGATCGTGTCGCGCTCCTCGCCGACGGCCACCGACAGCGTCGAGAGGCCGACGGGCCCGCCGGCGAACTTGACGCAGATCACGCGCAGGATCTCGCGGTCGAGCCGGTCCAACCCCAGCGCATCGACCTCGAGCAGCGCCAGCGCGGCGTACGCGGTATCAGCGCTGACCCTGCCATCACCTCGCACCTCGGCGTAGTCGCGGGCGCGCTTGAGCAGCCGGTTAGCCACCCGCGGCGTGCCGCGGCTGCGGCTGGCGATCGCCATCGCGCCACCGTCGTCGAGCTCGACATCAAGGATTTGCGCAGCGCGCGCGACGATCGCCGCGAGCTCCTCGTGCGTGTAGGGGTCAAGCCGCGCCTGGATGCCGAAGCGGTCGCGCAGCGGCGTCGTCAAGAGGCCGCTGCGCGTCGTCGCACCGACGAGCGTGAACGGAGGCAACTCGAGCGTGACAACGCGCGCGCCGGCGCCCTGGCCGACGGTGATCGGCAGCCGCTGGTCCTCCATAGCCGGGTAGAACGTCTCCTCGAGCGCGCGCGGCAGGCGGTGGATCTCATCGACAAAGAACACGCTGCGCGGCTCGAGCGAGCTGAGGAACGAGGCGATGTCGCCTTTGCGCTCGAGCGCCGGGCCGGCCGTGTGAATGAACGAGACGCCGAGCTCCGCCGCGATGATCTGCGCGAGCGAGGTCTTGCCGAGCCCCGGCGGACCGGCGAGCAGCACGTGATCGAGCGCCTCGCCGCGCGCGTTGGCCGCCTCGATCGCCACCGCCAGCTGCTCCTTCAATTGCAGCTGGCCGACGAACTCCTCCAACCGCCGCGGGCGCAGCGTCACCTCGAAGTCGTCTTCGTCAGCGAGGTAGGGCGTCTGGATGCGCTCGCTACTCACGCCGCGCTCCCCTGCCTCGTCGCCCGCAACGCGCCCGCCAGCAGCTCCTCCGCCGTCTCGCCACTGACGCGGGCCAGCAGGTCCTCGGCCTCGACCGGCGTGAAGCCCAGCTCAAGCAGTCCCTCGCGCGCGACCGCGCGCGGCGTCCCGTCGTCCTCGGGCGCCCGCCGCGCGATGATCCCCGCCCCGATCGCCTCGCCGACCTTCTCGCGCAGCTCGACGATGATCCGCTCAGCCGTCCGCTTGCCGATCCCGGGAACCGTCTGGAAGCGACCGCCGTCTCCGGACGCGATCGCGGCGTACAGGTCTGTAACCGCCCCGGCGCCGAGCACCGCGAGCGCCACCTTCGGCCCGACCGACTGCACCGAGAGCAGCATCAAAAACAGCTCGCGCTCACCCTCGCTCGCAAAGCCATATAGAGACAAAGCGTCATCGCGGACGATCAGGTGCGCGTGCAGCGTGACCTCGCTGCCAACCGGCGGCACGCCCCGGAGCGTCTGCGCCGAGACCGCGAGTCGGTAGCCAACGCCGCCCGACATCACGACCACGCTGTCCGCACCCCGCGCCGCCACCTCGCCCCGCACCAGGGCGATCATCCGCGCGACCCCGACCCCGACCCCGCAAGCGCCCGCGCCATCGGCGCATGGTTGCAGTGACAGATCGCAACCGCTAAAGCATCCGCGGCGTGGTCGGGCCGCGGCTCACTCGCCAGCCCGAGCAGCGTCGCGACCATTCGCGCGACCTGCTCCTTCGGTGCCCGGCCGCTGCCACAGACCGCCGCCTTGACCTGCTGGGGCGTGTAGGTAAAGCAGCCGGCGCCGGCCTGTCCGGCCGCGAGCATCGCCACCCCGCGCGCCTGCCCGACGGCAAACGCGCTGCGCACGTTCACGCCGAAATAGATGTCCTCGAGCGCAACAGCGTCCGGCGCGTGCTCGCCGATCAGCGCACCCAGCCCCCGGTGAAGCTCCGCGAGCCGCTGCTCACCCGCCGTACCCGCCGCCGTCTCGATCACCCCACCGTCGAGCGCGACAAGCCGCGCGCCACGGCGCGCAACGACGCCATAGCCGGTGTTTGCAAGTCCCGGATCGATCCCAAGCACGATCATCTCAGCCCGTGATTCTCCGTCCCGAGCCGGACGCCTGCGTGCGCCGGCTTGGGCGGTCACTGCGGCGCGCACGCGCCGCTCTTCACGACGAGAGCGCCCCAGCGCTCAGCCGGCGACCCGCTCGAGGACCTCGTCGGAGACGTCGAAATTGGCGTGCACGGCGCCGACGTCATCGTTTTCCTCGAGCGCATCGATCAGGCGAAAGAGCTTCGTCGCTGCCTCCTCGTCGATCTCGATGCGCACCGTCGGACGCTGCACGACCTCGGCGCTCTCGATGTCGATGCCGGCCTGCTCGAGCGCCGCGCGCACGGCGCTGAGCGCGCTCGGCTCGCAGATCACCTCAAAGACGTCCTCATCGGAGACGATGTCGAGCGCCCCCGCCTCGATCGCCACCAGCAGGTCGTCCTCGCTGTAGGCCGAGGCGTCGATCACCACCACGCCGCGCCGCTCGAAGAGGTAACCGACACTGCCGGGCTCGGCAAGGCTCGCGCCCTGGCCCGAAAGCAGGTGGCGGACGTCCGCACCGGTGCGGTTACGGTTCTCGGTATAGGCCTCGATCAGGAGCGCCACGCCGCCGGGACCATAGGCCTCGTAAAGCACGGTCTCGATCGCCTCGGCGTCGGCTCCTGCGCCGCTCCCCTTGGCAATCGCGCGCTCGATGTTGTCCTTCGGCATCGAGGCGTCCTTGGCCTTCTGCACCGCGTTGGCGAGCGCGGCGTTGGACTCGACCTCACCGCCGCCCTCACGCGCCGCGACGGTGATCGCCCGCGCGAGCTTCGTGAACTGCTGACCGCGTCGCGCATCAACGATCGCCTTCTTGTGCTTGATCCCCGCCCATTTCGAATGTCCAGACATACCTCGATTCTAGAAGTCGGCGCTTCCGGTGACCAGACCGATCGCCACCGCCGCCGGCGGCACTCCCATACGATCTCCGACCGATGGAGCTCAATCCGGACATCTTCAAGGCCTACGACATACGCGGCCTGTATGGATCGGAGATCGACGGCGATGTCGCCGAGCAGGTCGGTCGAGCCTTTGCGCGGGTCCTCGCGGGGCTCGCCGGCAAGCCGACCAGCGATCTGGCGGTCGCGCTAGCGCATGACATGCGCCTCAGCGCCCCGGAGCTGGCCGCGCGCTACCGCGATGGCCTGGTCGCCGAGGGCGTGCACGTGCTCGACGCCGGCGAGGTTGCGACCGAGGTCTGCTACTTCCTCGTCGGCTCGCGCGGGCTGGACGGCGGGCTGATCTGCACCGCGTCGCACAACCCCGCGGCCTACACCGGCGCGAAGCTCGTCGGCGAGGGTGCGCTCGCGCTGTCGGGCGACAGCGGCATCCAGGAGGTCCGCCGTCAGATCGAGGCCGGCCTGGGTGGCGCTCCCGGCGGTGGCAGCGTCGAGCAGGTCGACTGCCAGGCGCAGTACGCAGAGGCTGTGCTGCGTTTCGTCGATCCGGACACGATCGGTGGCTTGCGCGTCGTGCTCGACGGCGGTAACGGGATGGCCGGCCCGACCGTCGGGCCGCTGCTCGAGCGCTTCGACCTCGACCTCGTGAAGACCTACTGGACACCGGACGGGCACTTTCCCGACCACGAGCCCAACCCGATGCTGCAGGAGAACCGCGACTTCATCATCGCCAAGGTGCGTGAGTCCGGCGCCGATCTGGGCATCGCCTTCGACGGCGACGGCGACCGCTGCTTCTTCATCGACGAGCAGGGCGGCTTTATCGACGGTGACTTCCTCACCGCACTGCTCGCGAAGTCGCTGCTCGGGAAGAGCCCCGGCGAGGCGATCCTCTACGACGTTCGCGCCAGCCGCGCGGTGCCTGACACCGTTACCGCCGCCGGCGGCACCGCCTACCGCAACCGTGTCGGCCACGCCTTCTTCAAGCGGCGGATGCGCGAGGAGGGCTCGCTCTTCGGCGGCGAGGTCTCAGGCCACTACTACTTCCGCGACTTCTACTGCGCCGACTCAGGCGCCATCCCCGCCCTCTTGATGCTCGAGCTGCTCTCGAGCGCCGGCCAGCCGCTTTCGGCATTGCTCGCCCCATACCGCGACCACTACTTCATTTCCGGTGAGATCAACAGCGAGGTTGATGACCCGGAGGCCAAGCTGGCCGAGCTCTCAGAGCACTACGCCGACGCCGAGCAGGACACGCTCGACGGCATCTCGATCGACTACCCGGACTGGCATTTCAACGTCCGCTCGTCGAACACGGAGCCGCTCCTGCGCCTCTGTCTGGAATCCCTCGTCACGCCCGCCGACATGGAGCGTCGCCGCGACGAGGTACTCGGACTGATCCGCTCTTGAGCGGATCAGCTCACGCTTCCGCCTCGAGCGCGGCGAGGTGCGCGATGCTCGCACGGTCGTCGGCTTCCTCGCTCGCGCCAGTTCCGAACCAGGCGTCGAGGATCTCGGTCAGCTCAGCCTGAGCTGTCGAGCGCAGGCTGAGTGCGAGCACATTCGCGTCGTTCCAGCGTCGAGCCCCGGACGCGGTCACGGCGTCTGCACATAGCGCGGCGCGCACGCCACGGAGCTTGTTCGCGGCGATCGCCGCTCCCGTGCCCGTCCAGCAGCAGACGATTGCCTGGTCGGCGGTGCCGTTGACGACCTCCTGGGCAGCCGCTGCCGACACGCGAGCCCAATCGGCACCTTCACCGTCGGCGAGCGCGCCATACAGGCGCACCTCATGACCACGCGCGCTGAGCTCTGCCTCGAGCACCGCCGCGATTCCCGTCAGCTCGTCGGCCGCGACCGCGATCCGCATGGCGCGAGTATCGCGCATCGCTCACGAGCTATACGCCGCGCGAGCGGCGACGGTCGGCTCCATTGATCGGCAGCTGCTGGCGCCGGTGATCCTCTCGCAGCACGAGCCCGAAACTGTCACCGACGACTCGCAGCCCGTCGGCCCGGCGTCCGATGCTGTCACGCAAAACCGTCCTGAACATGATCAACGCAAGGCGACCCACATAGCGCGGTCGCCGCAGTGAATTACGCATTGGCCGTCCCAAAGCCGCCGAATGAATAGTTGCTCTCGCTTAGAGGTGCGACACGCCGCCGCTGACACTCGGAATAGACCGCTCACCGAAATGTCACAAGAGGCTGACCATCGGGCCTCCCGAAGGCATTGAGGCAGGTTTTGGTCGATTCGGGAGCGACGGCCCTCGGTTGATTTCGACAGATCTTTGGTTGATTCGACAAATCATCTAGAACACCCACGTCGCCTGGACGGATACACGCGGAAATGCCAATAAGCACGGCGCTTGGTGACGATTCGCGCCGCGTCAGCCGCCGTCGCGGCCGGAAAGCCACCAACGACCGTCCACTACCGAGATCGCCAACTGGCGCCGGCCTGGAGGGGTGTCGATGCCAGTCACGGGATGAATGCACCGTCCAAATCGCCTGCCCTCGAGCCGGCGCAGCTCGCCGTGCTCGTCGTCGGGGTCGACCGGCTGCGCGAGATCACCGACGCGCTTGGTCCACCAGCCGGCGGTCAGGTGCTCGCGGCGACCGCCGCACGACTTGGTGCGCTGCGACGCGACGGAATGACGCTCACCCCGCTGCTTGCCGACACATTCGCGCTTGCGCTCGCCGGGCTCACCTTGCGGGAGGAGGCGACCGCCTTCGCGGCCGAGGTGATGGCCGCCACGTCGGCGCCAATCGTCGTGGAGGACGAGGAGTTGCTCGTTTCGGTGAGCGTCGGGATCGCATTCGGCACGGAGGGGCCCGTATCAGCGCGCAGGGTTTTGCGCGAAGCGGCCACCGCCCAGCACCGCGCGCAGCAGCGCGGCGGTGGCTGCATCGAGGTCTTCGTGGCCGAGGACAGCGCCGGGCTCCTCTCGATGCTCCGGCTCGAGGGTGAGCTGCGCAAAGCTGTCGCCGAGGAAACGGGGCTATCGCTTTTCTTTCAACCGATCATCTCGCTTGAGTCGGGCGGTGTGGTAGCAGTCGAGGCGCTCGTGCGATGGGACCACCCGGTCCATGGCTTGCTCCTGCCGAGCCGGTTCCTGCCGCTTGCGCAGCGCACGGGCATCTTGCCGCGCATCGAGCAATGGGCACTCAAAGAGGCCTGCGAGCAACTCGCCGCATGGGAGCTTCCACGGCGGGTGTGCGTCAACGTGTCGCCGGCGGCGCTCAACGACCCGGGATTTGTCCCCGCTGTGGCTGAGCATCTGCGTCGCTATTCGCTCGACGCGGATCAGCTGATCATCGAGCTGAGCGAAGGTGCGCTGCTGGCGGCGCAGAGCGCCACACGCGTGGAGGAGCTGCGTGCGCTCGGCGTCCACGTGTACCTCGACGAGTTCGGCAGCGGCTACTCGTGGCTCTCGCAGCTCAAGCGCCTGCCGCTTGACGGCATCAAGCTCAGCCGCTCGCTCGTCGCCGAGCTCGACGAAAGCGGCACCGCAAGCGTCGTCGAAGGCGTCGTGGCGAGTGCGTGCGCGCTCGGCCTGACCGTCGTCGCCAAGGACATTGAGACGCCTCAACAGCTCGAGCGCGTGAAAGAGCTCGGCGTCAGCGCTGCGCAGGGGTTGCATTTCCTCGCGCCGGTTCCCGGCCGCGTTCTTGTCGAGGTTCTCGCCTTGAGCGCGCGCGACCAGGCCGTGCAGGCGGACATAGACCCCCTGTCGTCACGGTCGAAACCACCGGAGGCTCGCAGCGAGGAGCCGGCGGTGACACTCGGTGAAGCGGCCAGGTTGCTTGGCATATCCGCCAGTACGCTGCGACGGTGGACTGAGGATGGGCGCGTCAGTGCCGTGCGCACGAGCGGCGGCCATCGACGCTTCTACGTCTCGGAGCTAGCGCGGCTGCACTCCACAAACGCTGCGCAGCTACGGGTGCCGGCGCTGCCCGACCGAGCGCTTCCCGAGATCGCTGACATTCTCCGAAGCGACGGCATCGAGCTCGCGAGGTCCGTCGCTCGCTCGATGTATGAGGACCGCCTTGGCTGGTTTGGCCACCAAGAGGCGCTCGCGCCAACCAGGGCCTGGCTCACTGAGCTTGCAAGCGCCTTCGGCGAAGGAGCCTATGACCCGCTCGCCGATTCGCTGCGACGCTTCATGCTGCGAGCCGAGGTCGGCGGTGCCACCCTTGCCGAACGCTACGTATTCCTCGACCGCTTCGGCCCGGCACTCGAAAGGCACCTGAACCGCCGCGACCGTCCACACAGCGAGCAAGCCGCCGCGCGACGCACGATCGGCGCGCTCGCACTGGAACAGCTGGGAGACAATGAGGACGCGCATCCGCCAAGACGGCCACCCGCCCGTGCACGCCGCTCGCACGACTCAGGCCGCCTTGCGTCGCTTTGATTGTCAGGCCTGACCTGGTCGATTCGTACACCAGGGGCAGTGGATTGCGCAACGAGAAATCGCGCACACAGCGCCTCCTCGTGCTGAAAAGGGGACGGATATACCCCAGGATTAGGGCTTGTGGCGAAGTAGCCTTGATCTCGCCTTCACTGGAGCCGAGAGATGATTTTTACGGTCGGTAGGAGCATGCGTGGTCGACATCGTCATTGCCCGGCCGCCTTGGCGCGCACAACGGGATGAGTGATGTTTAGGACCCACTCGATCAGCACCGCGGAAGCCGCTTGGCGCCAGCCGACTCCGCGTCCGCCAGTCAACGGCGGTAGCCGCCAGCCGGGACTGCTGCGCAGGCGCCTGTCGGGCGCGTTGGCCGCCGTGTTTGAGGCCTCTGAGGACGAAAACCGGCGCGTAATCCTTGAGCTGGTCGCCTCCGGACCACGCCGCGAGCGGCTGCTCGATCTGGGTTGTTTCAACGGGGCGTTCACCGTTGACCTCGGCCAGGCTGCCCGCGCCACGAGCTTGGTTGGCGTCGAATGGCTCGGCGGGCACGCAGCAGGCGCCCGCGCGCGTGGAGTCGAGGTGATTGAGCGCGACCTCAACGAGCCGTTGCCATTCGCCGATGGAAGCTTCGACCTGGTTCATGCCAATCAGGTGATCGAGCATCTGCGGAGCACCGACCAGTTCCTGCGCGAGCTCAGCCGAGTCTGCGCCCCGACTGGCCGCATCGTTCTCTCGACCAACAACCTCGCTTCATGGCATAACGTCGGCGCGCTCGCCTTCGGCCTCCAGCCCTTCCCCGCACACGTCTCCGACGAGGTCCACGTGGGAAACCCGCTTGACCCGCGGAGCGGTAGCCGGCACGCCGACATCGGACAGACACACCTGCGCGTGTTCACGACGCGCGCGTTGCGTGAGCTCGCCGCGGCCCACGGCCTGCGCGTCACCGCGACACGCCTCAACGGCTACTACCCGCTCCCGCCGGCCGCCGCACGTCGCGCCGCACGTCTTGACCCCGTGCACGCCGCGTTCATCGTGCTCGAGCTGACCCACGACGGCATGGCCACCGCGTCGTGAGCGCCCGCGTCCGCCAGGTCAGCCTGCGCCTCGTCATCTCGGGCGCCTTCATCTGGCTTGCACTTCGCGGGATCAGCGTGAACCGCGTCGCCGATGACATGGGTAACGCAACACCCGCGTGGTTCGCCGGCGCACTCGCCCTGCTAAGCGTCTCTTTTACCCTCGGCGCGCTACGTTGGCGGCTGCTCGCCCGCGGTCAGGACATCGAGCTGGGAGTCTCGGACGCCGTCCGCTACACCTGGATTGGTCTGTTTTTCACGAACGTGCTGCCGACCGGCTTCGGCGGCGACGCTGTCCGGGCGTGGATCGCCGGTCGGCGCAGCGGCCGGCTGCCGGCAGTCACCGCAAGCGTCCTCGCCGACCGCCTCACCGCGCTCTGGGCGCTCGTGAGCGTCGGCGCACTCGGCGTCATCCTCGACGGCGGCGCACTGCCTGGTGTGGTCATCGTGGCGGCTCTGCTGTCGTGTGCCGCTGTTGCGGTCGGCAGCGTCCTGCTGCTCGCACACGCTCCCGCGCGAGCGCTCAGCCGGGCGACGGCCCGCTGGCCGCGCGGATCACGAGCGATCGAACGCGTCGGCGCGAGCCTCGCGACCTACAACGGTCGTCGCGACCTGCTTGCCGGCGCGGTCGCAATCTCCTTCGCGGCGCAAGCCTGCACGCTGCTCGCCGCCTACATGCTCGCCCGCTCGCTCGGTCTGCACATCGGCATCGGCCTGCTGGCAACGACGATCCCTGTCGCCCTGCTCGCGACCGCAACGCCAACGAATATCAATGGCTTGGGCATCCGCGAGACGGTCTTTCGCGCTCTGCTCGTCCCCGCCGGTGTCGCCCCGGCACTTGCCGTCGCCTTCTCGCTGACAACCGTCGTCGCCGGCGCGATCGTCTCGCTCCCCGGCGCGGTCGCCTGGATTGCGCTGCGCCATCATCGGCCGGCCGAGAGCCCGGTCGCGCAGCCGGAAACTGTCGTGAGCACCGCCGAGCGCCGCCCGGCGCCAGCGCTCAGCACGCCCGGCAACTGAATCGACCCGCGGGCGGCGCGTCGCCCAACGCGCCGCGAGCACGGCTGCCGCGCGACACCATGGTGGTGTTGACGACGGCGATGAGTGCTGCGATAGGCCACAGCCAGTTGTACTCCAAACCTCCCACAAGACCGCCAAAACCCACCAAATCCTCCCGCGCGCGGCGCAAACCGCGCAGCGGCTGCAGACGCCTCCGGCCTCCCCCGACGGGGTAGTAGGCGCCCAATTCACGCGGTGCGCCACATGCCAGAGAGGCTTCAGTGGCCACCACAGATCAGCGCGAAGCAGGACTCGGCCGATGGCTACATCTGGCGAGCAAGCGACTGGCGCGCGCCGCGGTCGTCACGCTCTTTGCGACGCTACTCTGCGGCACGGCAGTCGCCCATGCCGACGGCACGATCCCAGCGATCGGCGTCAACAGCATCCAGTCGGACGGCATCCTGCTGCCAAACGACGACTGGAACGGCCTCGGCGAGCTCGACTTCGCCTCGCAGGCCGGCGTGCAGCTCTACCGCGCCCGGATGCAGCTCAACTGCGTTGATCCCGACCACACCGGGACCTTCAACTTCACTGCTCCCTCGCCGAACTGCTACGGCCTCAGCTATGACGCTCTCGTCGGCGCGCTTGCGGCCCACGGCATAACACTGCTGCCGGTGCTGATGAACTTCGCCGGCAACACCCCCCAGCCCCCGACCTCCGACGGCGCAAACGGCAGTCCGACGACGGCCGAGTTCGCCGCATTTGCGGCCGCAGCCGTCGCACGCTACGGCCCCGGCGGCACCTACTGGGCCAGCTGCGGCTGCACACCAGAGCCGATCCAGGCATGGGAGATCTGGAACGAGGAGAACAACGGCTACTGGTGGGATAACGACGCGTCCGCGAGCGGCTATGCAGCGGTGTTCGACGCGACGCGCACGGCGCTGCGGAGCGTCGACCCGCACGCACGAGTCGTCGTTGGCGGGCTGGTCTGGGCTGCCGATGGGCAATCGTTCGTCAAGCCCGAGCAGATGATCGCGGCGCTCACCGCAAACAACGCCAACGCGTTCGATGCCGTGGCGGTCCACCCCTATACCGAGGCTCAAGGCGAGGACGCCGAAGGTCTCGCCGACTCCGCAATCGACTACATCAACGAGATGGCCGCCGACCTGATCAAGACCACCGGCCGGAGCGCGACTGGCGGGCCTCGCCAGCAGATCTGGGTCACCGAGATGGGCTGGTCTGACACTCAGGCTGCGCCGGCGACGATTGCCCGCGGCTTTCAGGACTTCATCGGCGACGTCAACGCGACAGCACGCGCCGCGGACAACATCGGGCCGATCCTTTGGTACATGCTGAGCGACAACTCGACGATCACGACACGCGCCGACGGCCTCGGCCTGCTCTACACAAACTCGAACGGCAGCGACGCTGGTCCCAAGCCGATCTGGCCGGTGTTCGCAGCAGCCGCCCAGAGCGAGGGCACGATCGCGCTCCCCCCGGCGCTCAGTGACACCGGCCCCTACGTGGCTGCCACCACCGAGGGCGCGTCCGGCTCGAAGGGCGCAAAGGCATCAAAAGAGAAGATCCTCGTTCGCTGTGTGAAAGTCGGGCGCCGCCACCACAAACGGCTTGTCTGCACACGCGTCAAGAAGCACGCGAAGCGCAAGAACGCTAAGCACAAGAAGAAGTCGAAGTAATCTCTACAGCTGCTCCGGCTATTCGCTCGCAGGCAATCGCACGATCGCGAGCGTGGTGCTCTCGAACACGGGAGTGCCGTGTCGCGGCGGCTTGAGGAAACCACCGTCGGCGCCCGGGCACGTGGGATCGAGCAGGAGAAAGCGCACTCCGAGCGCGCGGGCAAGCCGACGACCGGCTCGTGTGTCACGGATGATCGACTTCGCCTCATCGGCGAACCTGAGCTCGGCCGCGGGCTGAATGTCTTCCGGTAAAAGCGCAGCTAGCGTGCGCGTGGATAGCAGCCACTCGCCCAGGAAGCTCCAGCAGCGGTCGGTGACAACGACCTCGTTTGGGCGTAGCACTGCCGTGAGCGCGTTAAGCCCGCGCAGCGCCGCCGGCGTCACGAACGAGTAGTAGCTGCGCACGCTCTTGGCCTGCGGATAGGCGTTGATCGTGATCACCGCAATCCCAGCTACGCACACACCGGCGACTAGCAGCGGCCAGCGTAGGCGAACGGCGACCGCCGCGATAAGCGTCGCGGAGACCAGCGGTACGTAGAACACCATCCGGCTGTAGTAGTTAGAGAGGTGCACGATCCAGCCGTAGCCGAGCGCCACGCTCACTACGAGCAGCACGAGCGCCGGCCAGAGCGCGCGGTCGCCGCGGTGCCGAAACGCGATCACGGCGAGCGCGAACGCCGCAGCGCTCGCAACCACCGGTGAGATATCGCGCAGCGCGAGCGTGAGATTGATCTTCGTGTCGAGGTAGTCGGTGTAGGGAAGCGAGCCGCCGAAAGTGCGCTCGCGCGCGTAGAGATCCGCGAGCACACCGGCGCCAAGCACGAGCGTGCCCCCAGTGAGCAAAGCCGCGTCGCGCAAGGCGCGAAGGCGGTCCTTGGCCGCGGCGCAACAGGCGAGCAACACAACCCCGGTCACGACGATGCCGATCGCTCCCGAGAGGCGGTGACTCGCGACGAGGCCGATCAGCGTGAGCGCCAGCCCGGCCTTGCCACGACGGTCGAGCTGGCCGGCGGCGTACGCAGCGAGGTAAGCGAACAGCAGCGCGAGCAGGACCAGTGCGAGCAAATTCGCGACCCCTTCCCAACCGAGGATGTCCTGGCTTGCCGGCACGACTGCGACAAGCGCGGCGGCGAGGACACCGGCAGCGCGACCCCAGAAGGCGCGCGCGAAGGCAAACACCGTGGTCACCTCGAGTACCACGAACACGAGGATCCCGTGGCTCAGCACGCCGGCCTGCGCGTGGGACATCAAAAGCGCCGAGCCATAAAGGGCGGGACCGCCTGGGTCGTCGCGGAACGGCACCCCAAGCATCCAGAACGGGTTCGTGATCAGCATCGAACCCTCGCGACGAATCTCGTCGGCGTAGAGCAAGTACTTCGCCCAGTCGTTGCCGGGCACGAGCGTCGATCCGAGCACCTGCAGCGCAAGCACGAGGCTGAGCGCTATAACCGCGAGCAAGCCGAGTACCGCCAGCGCGCCGCCACGGGTCACGCGCGCGCGCTCCACAACGCGTCCCGGCGCCCACGTCGTGATCGCGATGGCGACGAGTGCAACCAGCGCGAGTTGCACCGACGTGTCGGTGAGTGGGATGCCAACGCGCGCGAGCGTGATCAACAGGGAACTCACGACGGCAAGGCCGAGCGCCGGCGCAGCCGTGATAGTCGCGAGCGGGTGGCGACGGATCGGTCCAGGGAGCAGTGGCGCGAAGGCCCAACCCGGCGCAAGCAAGGCGAGTGCTGACAGCGCGACCGAGCGGACGCCGCACAGCGCGGAGGCCACCTCACCGAGGACCAGCGCCGCGGCAAACACCCAAAGTGGTGGCGGCGAGCGCAGCGTTTCCGTGAATCGCACGGGTACAGTACGGAGTCCTATGCTGCGCAGAGTCGCTCTCCTCGGTGGCGTGCTGCTGGCGCTTACCGCATCATCGGCGACAGCACGATCGGGTAACGGCCCTGGACTGTACGCGCCGTTCCCGACGCCTGCCGCAGAAACCGCGGCACAGGCCTACTACGCGACTTTCCACCTGAAGCTCTCAAAAAAGCAGCTAAGTCGCGGCGTCTTCCACCACCGACACGGGCGTGCTCTCGCGCCCACGACGACAACCGCCGCAAGCCGGCGAGCCGGTGTCGACGCCGGATCGCTGGGGCTCTGGCCGCTGGTCGTGATCGGGCTGCTTGCGGTCGGACTCGCCGCAATCGCCACACGCCGGCGGCCGCTAAGCGCGCACCCTTGAGCGCCGCGCGGGGACCGCGCGTAGCAGCGCTCTGTGCGCTCGCCGTTTTTGCGCTCGGAGGTTGTGGTGGCACGAGCGCGAAGCCGGCGGTGACGAAGGCAGTGCCGAGCGACTTTCTCGGGCTCGTATCTGACCAGGTGTTCTCGGCCTCGCCGGTGTGGAAGGCGCGCATCCTCGCGACCCAGCGCCACGCGGGGGTCGAGTTGTTGCGCCAAGAGTTTGCGTGGGCGCAGATCGAGCCGCGCCCGGGGGTCTATGACTTCGCACCGTACGACGCCTATATGGAGGCGACCGCAGGCGCCGGAATGCAAGTGCTCGCGGTGCTCGACGACCCACCAGCCTGGGCCGCAACGAAGCCGACGCGCGGCGAGCGGCTGTCGGAGGTCACCGTCTTCCCACCACGGAACATGGCGCAGTTCGCAGCATTCTCCGCGCTTCTCGCCCGTCGCTACGGGCCGGGAGGTTCGTTCTGGCGGGCGCACCCCAAGCTCAGGGCACTGCCGATCCGCTCGTGGGAGATCTGGAACGAACCCAACTTCGACATCTATTGGGGCGGCCATCCGAACGCCGCTGGCTATGCAGCGATGCTCCGCGCGGTGTACCCCGCGATTCATGCGGTCGACCCCCACGCCGACATCGTTACCGCCGGCGTCGCTAACACCACGGTCGGCGGCCTTGGCGCCGAGCCCTACATCCGCGAGCTGCTTGCGACGCGGCCGCGCCCGGCCTTCGACACGCTCGCAATCCACGCCTACGCGGTCAGCCCAGCCGGCGTGATCGAGTCCGTCGAGCAGGTGCGCGGCATCCTGGACGCCGCCGGGCTCAACTCGACACCGATCTGGCTCACCGAGTTCGGTTGGGCCAGCGGCGGCCCATCATCGCCTTTCACTGTTGGCTCGGCGCGACAGGCGCTCTACGTGCTCGACACGATCGTCGATCTGGCTCGCAAGGAGGCAACGCTGCATGTCGCCGGCATCGTCTATTACGACTGGCAGGACGCCGTCCCCTACGCCGGCGGCGGCACGAACCTGTGGGGCTTTCACACGGGACTCGTGGAGATCAACGGGATGGCCAAGCCTGCTCTGTCGAGCTACTACCAGGCCGCCGGGGTCTTGCACGCTCTGCGCTGAGGGATGACCGCACGCGGGCGCCCGCGGCATGCTGACCTTTGCTCGACGTACTCTTGCGATGTGAGCGGGCTTTCTACCGGCGTTGTTCCGATCCCAGAATCCAGCCCACTCATGACCGATCTGCACTGCCATGTGCTTCCGGGAATCGACGACGGACCCGAGACGATCGAGGACTCCGTCGCCCTCGCGCGCGCGGCGTCGGCCGCGGGCACGAGGATCCTGGTGGCGACGTCACACGTGTGCTGGAACTACCGCAACGATTCCCACACGATCCGGCGGCTCGTGGCCGAGCTGAACGCTCGCCTCGCGGCGAACAACGTGGCAGTGGAGGTTCGTGCGGGCGCCGAGATCGCGATGACGCGCGTCGTCGACATCGACCCATCTGAGCTGTCTCGCCTTACTCTAGGCGGTGGCGGCCGCTACCTGCTCATCGAACCACCGTTCACGCCGATGGCAAGCGACATCGAGACGGTCGTCTTCGATCTGCAGCGCCGCGGCTTTCGCGTTGTGCTTGCCCATCCGGAGCGCTGTCCGGCGTTCCACCGCGATCGCAGAGCCCTCGACACGCTCGTCGGCGCTGGCGTGCTCACGTCGATCACCGCCGGATCACTCGTCGGGCGGTTCGGCCGCGACGTTCGCCGCTTCGCATTCGAGCTCGTCCGTGACGGAATGGTCCACAACGTGGCATCGGACGCTCACGACCACAGCCGCCGCCCACCCGGGACCGCGAGCGAAATAGAGGAGGCCGGAATCGCTCCGCTCGAGGACTGGCTGACGATTGCCGTGCCGCAAGCCATACTCGCCGGGACCGACATCCCGCAGCGCCCGCAGGTCGACGTATTGACCAGCCGCGGCGGGCGGCACAAGTCCCGTTGGCGACTGCCGCGACGCTGAGTACCCGAGTCGCTCACGCTCAGCCAACGGTGAAGCGCAGCGGGCATGACGTGCCGTCTGCGAGCAGCCCGCCAGGCTGGCGCGGATAGGTCGCCCACAGCTCGTACGTGCCGGGTGAGCGCGGCTGCCAGCTGGTCACACCAAAGCGTCCGTGGGCGCCGGTATGCACGACCGCAAGCGGCTTGAGCGATCCACCGGCAGCTGCCCACTGGAGCACGATCCGCCGTCCCGGCTCGCCCGGAAGCAGACGCCCGCTGATCCTGACCACGGTGCTGGAGCCAATCGTCTTGGGCGCGTACGGATTGCTCTTCGACTGCCCGGGTGAGGTGCTCAGCAGGATGTGGGCGCCGGTCTTACCGCTGACGAGCGGTCCGCTGGTCGTGTAGCTACTTGCCGTTGTGAGCGTGGTGCCCGCGGCAAACGGGCTGCTCGCCGGATAGGTTCCGACGAGGAAGGGCTCGACAGTAAACCTCAGCCGAAAATCGCTATCGACCCACGGCGCCCGGCGACCAGTGTTGTAGCGGACCGCGAGCGTGGTATTGCTGTCCGGCGGCAGTAGCACATCGACGCTCGCCACGCCGGTTGCGTAGCCGTGGAAAGCCGAGGCGCGGCTTGAGCATGGCGTGATCACGCTGGGTGTGTTAACGGTCGTTCCTAGCGCTCCAGGCCCCTGGAGCACGATATCCGTTGGCCCATCGATCGACTCCCCCTCCGCCAGACCGCCCACAGTCGCGAACGGCGGCGGCGTGATCGTCACTGCGAAGCGCTCCTCGTTGGTCCCCGAGTGCATCTGGAGGTAGTAAAGGATCACGCGCGTACTCGCAGTAAGTCGCGTGGGCGTCACTAGCGTCCCCGAGACACTGACGTCAGCCAACCCCGCAGGCGCAACCGCCCCGAGCACGACGAGACTAAGCACAACGGCAGCAGCGCCACGTCTGAGCAGCGAGCGAGCGCGTGGAAGCTGCTGCATTCTTATCGATACGCGCACCGGCCCGTTCGGCTG
>Ga0182015_10002341_pt1 | contig 23183 bp, 17 predicted proteins | sample 712P3MmetaG_FD_120478 | JGI IMG/M metagenome (GOLD analysis project Ga0182015, IMG submission 120478) | Permafrost microbial communities from Stordalen Mire, Sweden - 712P3M metaG | ecosystem: Environmental > Terrestrial > Soil > Wetlands > Permafrost | place: Sweden: Stordalen | collected...
GTTCTCGACCATGATCGCGGGAGAATCATTGCCCTGAGCATCGATGTGCGTCAGCATCAACTGGGTGTAAGGCGAGCGGCCCTTGGATGAAAACGCGAGCCATCGCCCGCTGGGCGAGAAGGTGTGCCAGGAGTTCATACGCGGGGCATTGCAGGTCATGAGGCGCGGTTTGCCGCCCGCGAACGGCGACATAAAAAGCCGGCTGTCGGGGCGCATCAGCAAGCCTGTGCGGTTCTGCACCAAGACGATCCGCTTGCCGTCGGGCGAGACCTTGGGGAAGTTATTGCTCATGCCGTTATTCGAGGCGCCGAGCACCGGCATTGCCTTCCCGCCCCTGCCATCGTTGAACGGAATCCTGTAGAGGTCATACTGGACCAGCGGTTCCTTCGGATCGTTTGCGTAGGTTGGCTTGGGAGCGCCCGGCGGGTAGGGATCGACAGCCCTGGCGCGGCTGTAGATCAGGTACTTTCCGTCCGGCGACCAGAAGGCGCTGGTCTGTACGTACGCCGGATCGTCGGCTCCGGGCGCAGCTTCTTTTGGGCTCGGTCATACCAGGCAAGAATGCCGCGCGTGGGAAAGAAGACCTGGGTGAGGCGAGGTTCTGGTAATTCATGCTGAAGAGCCGGTTGACCACGCCCGCCGCGAATCCAGGGGCTTCCGCGCCGTGGATGTCTTTGGTCCCGGGCAGGGCGATGGACGTGATGACGAATTTCCCGTCGGGCGAGACCTAGGACATGAACCCGAACCGTTTCACGGTTGGGTCGAAGGTCAGGGCCCCGGCGTCCTCTTTGAAAGAGGCCCAGCGAAGCACGTCCCGGTTGGTGATGGTCATACTTTTGGAAGTGGAGACGAGGGCGTAGAGGCCCTTGTCGTTGCGCGGTCCGTCCATGTCCAGACCCATGGTTCTGCCGTCGCGCGAGAAGGAATGGCAGTTGGCGCAGGTGGGCAGATTCTCCATGACGGTGTGGCTGCGGGGCTGGCCGATGTCGCGCAGCTCCCACTCGATGAGGGGCAGAGCGCTGGGTGGCAGCGGCTGAATCGCCCCCGGGCCGACGAGAGGCGCAATCATCAAGGGGACGTCGCGATAGAAGATGGGGGCGCCCACCGGATCCGGCGACGAGAAGATGGTTACGCTGCCGGTGGAGAGAGGCTGGGCCGCATCGCCGTCCGCGTATCCGGTAATCCTGATCGTCGCGGGTGCATGGAGGGAGAGCTGCTTGATCTGCTTCCAGGTTTTATCATCCGGCTTCCAGGTGTGGGTCGATTGTTGCTCCTGAGTCCATTCTAGGCTGGTGCCGGCTCGGGTATCGAGCTCGCCAGGTTGCAGGTACTCGCCAGCGCTGTTAACGCGCATGAACGGGGTGCGGCCGCCAAAGGAAACTTCGATCATCCAGTCACTGGCCGCGCTGGAGTCGTGCCACAGGAGCGTTGGCGGAGTGATTTCGGGTGGGAAGATGGAGCCGGACAGCGGATAGTCGATGGTGAGCTTTGCCGCGCCGCTTGCCTGCTGCGACGCGGCCCTCGCGTGGAAGGGCAAAAACGCGATATTTGCGAGGAGAATCGAACCAACCAGGAGGCCGGAGGCAAGCACAACACGGCTGAGTCGTGTTTTCATATACATCCTGGCCGGCACAAAGCTGCGCGGCGAATTCAGGCAGGTAATTCACGCAGATTACAGGAGCAGGCGGGCCGGGATCGGTGTCGTCCGTCACATTGCGTCTTGCCGCCCTCAGCGAGCCGGCAACAGGCGAACGGACGCGCCGAAGCGGTGGTAGTTCGCGAAGATCGCCTCGTTGAGACAGAGCATGGTTCTGGCGGGAGTGCTCTCCGGGAAACGGATCAGCGAAATGGCAACGCTGCGAACCGGGCAGGTATAGGTGCGGCCGCCGATTTCCACGGAGCCGTACTGCACGAAGAGATCGGCGCGCGCCAGGCGATCCTTCGGCGGCAAATCCGACTCGATGGCGATGCGCAGGACGGTTCCGGTTGCGGGATCGATGGAAATGGAGCCGTGATAGGCAGGGGCGCCCTTGTAGCAGTTGAGCTGAGCGTCAGCCATATCGTTGATGTGGCGATAGGAGGATAAGCTGGGCCCGACGACCCAGCAAAAGCTCACGGCGTAGTGCGAAGCGTCTTGGGGGATCTGGAAATGAAAGACAGCCGCGACTCCGGCGGAGGTTTGTTCCCAGTGGCTCCAGGTCATCTGACCCGTCAGCGCATCGGTGATTACAGTGGCGAGCACCGGGCCGAATTCCCCACTGGTGGTTAGGCCGCTGGGCGAGGGCTGGACAGGGGCCTTTGCGTTTTGCTGAGAAGGCACTTCGTCGAAAACTTCTCGTCCGTCGCGGTAGGCGATCGGCTCGGTGAAGGTGCCGGCCAGACGCAGGTCCCTCTGCGCCGGATACCAGCCGCTGAGCGAAATCTGCAAAGGCCGGTCGTTGAAGCTACGCGTGGCACGGGTGGCGAGGAAATCCGGCATACGGTGCATCGTGATGGCCGCAAATTCGATGGCCCGGCGCAGCATCTGTTCGCGCGTCGCAGCGTCCGGCGGATCTTTTGCGGGCAGCTCACCGGGGGGAGGATCGAGAAAACCCGAAACATCCGCCTGTACATCGAGAGCCTCGACGGTTTTTGGGCCGGGCTGGAGGTCGGCTTCGATTTTGTCGAGAGCCGTGGGAGTCAACTGTTCTATCAGATCAGCAGCTGCCACTTTCCCGGCCATGTCGCCATCCGATTTATGGGCGGATTTCTGCGCCGCGAGCATCCCACGCAACTGGTCGACGGTCATGTGCTGGGCTGGCAGTGCGGGACAGATTGTCACGGCGAGGATCGCCACCAGAATCGGCCTGCTCATGGACGGTACTCCTTGCAAATCGTCAGAGTCGCGTTGACTAACTGGCGGGCACAGTGATCGGCATCTCAATGGTGCCCACCTTATGGCTGTTCTGATCGCTGACTCCCAGTAAAACGCGGTATGCTCCCGGCTTAAGCGCCAGCTGCTGTCGGAAGGCGATTCCGGCGGACAGGATGAATTGATACTTCCGCGGGTCGAGGTCGATGTTGAGTGTGCCGGAGGTTTGCGGCAAGTTCTTCGGCTGATGCGTTGCATTGCTGTAAGCAATCATCTGGACGAAGAGCTTCGCCTGGCGATGGCCGCCCGGCGTCACAGTGAAAGCTACGTCAGCAGCATTAAGGTTGGACTCAACAAGCAATCCCGGATGCTGCGGATCCGGCGGCAGAATCCTCGAGTGCAGCGTGAGTGCCGTTTGCTCGGGGAAGCCCGGAACCATGGCGCGCTGGAAGTCATCGCCGGACTCCTTCCCTCCTTCATCGGGCGTGGCAAGATAGCCCTTCCTGTAGCTCAGTGAATCACCGTTCGCAGCCTCGACACGGATCGCCCGGAACTGGCCATTCCATTTCTGGTTACTGGGTGTGTAGGCCAGCCTATAGTAGCTGGCACTTTCAATCATGGCGCGCTGCATGGCTCCAGCGACGTCGTTGGTTCCGAAGATCGCTTCCCCACCGGTGCGACCGGCGAGAAGGTTCATCTCATCTTTGAGATTACCCAGGTTGAAGAACCCGTCTCCCGGACCAGCCGTAGTCGCTCTCGTTGGGATCGCTAACAACCCCAGAATGCTAGTGGGATACAGGGCGATCCGGGCATCGGAAAGTAAATTGGCGGTCTCCTCCGCATCCTTCTGCAGCCTTCCCCCCATGTTGCCTTCCGGGGACTCGCTCATCACGCCTTGCAAGGGCCTGACGGTCAAGGGAAAGCTCTCTGACACCCAGTAGAGGCTCTTTCGCCCCGGATAAGGCTTCACCGTCTGCGCCAGCTCCGCGAGGGCCGAGACAGTGGTGATAGAGCGAGAGGCATAGTCGTTTTTCTCTGAGATTTTCATGCCGTTGATCATGGCTCCCTGGCCCCCGCCCTGCCGTGCGAATTCGGCCGCGGTTGCCATGTCCTGTGCCGATTCCGTTCTCGATGGGTCGTGGCCCTGATCCTTCGCGACCAGCATTTTGGTGGCCGCAGCCGCCAGCTCCGGACTGCCGGTTATCCCCTGGGTCATGTGCAGGCCGTTCGTTAGTGTGAACAGCGCCACATGCTCGCCCGGCGGTATGCTCCGCAGGAACTTGAGCATTTGCTGGATGGCGAAAGTCTGATCGTCATTGGGTGTATTCAGCAGATCGAAGAGAAGAATCGTCATCGGATTCGATTCACCAAGGCTGGTCTCATTCGTGAACTGATTTCTCTTCTGAGCGATGTCCGCCGGGGGCGAAGCCGGTGGCGCGACGAGGGGCTTTGGCGTGTTTGCGCGGAAGAATGCGATCTTCTCCGGGTGGCCGTCCTCGAAAAGCCTGAAGTCCTGTTGGGTGAGCCCGCGAACCACATTGCCGTGCGCATCGCGCACCACAATGTCTACATAAACGAGGCGGGCATTGGTGCGAAAAGTGGGATTGGCTTCGGCGGGGCTGGAGGCGGTTAATTGAGCCAAAGCGCTTGCGGGGAGCAGAAAGAACGCGGCAATCCGACGAATCCGGGACATGACTTGTCTCCGTGACCTTGCAGAGAGCGGGTTAATTCGGAAGACCAGGTCCTTTTTGATTTCCGCCGACTGCCTGGTCGGAGGGCACGGTAATCGGCATCTCGATGGTGCCCACTTTATGGTTGTTCTGATCGCTCACTCCCAGCAAAACGCGGTACGCTCCCGGCTTAAGCGCCAGCTGCTGGCGGAAGGCGATTCCGGCTGACAGAATGTAATCGTATTTCTGCTGATCCAGGTCGATGTTGAGGGTGCCCGAGGTCTGGGGCACCGTTTTCGGCTGATGTTCGGCGTCGCTGAACCCGACCAACTGGACAAAGAGCTGCGCGCGCCGGTGGCCATCCGACATTGTGGCGAACGCCACGTCCGCGGTGTTGATGGTGGACTCGACGAGCAGTCCCGGGTGCTGCGGATCCGAGGGCAGGATCCGGGAGCGGATGCGCAGTCCGGTTTCCTCCGGAACACCGGGCTGCATGGCGCGCGCAAAATCTTCGACGGAACCTGCGGCCGAATCATCCGGAGTGGCGAAATAGCCGCGGCGGTAGATGAGGTTCAAGCCGCCAGCCGTATCGACGCGGATGGCGCGGAACTGACCGTTCCACCTCTCGTTGGTTGGCGTGTAGGCGAGCGTGTAATAGCTGGCGCTTTCGTCCATGGTGCGGTGCATGGCCCCGGCAATATCGTTGTTGCCGAAGATCGCTTCGCCGCCGGTGGCGAGGGCCAGATCACCCATTTCGGCTTTGAGATTGTCTAGGGTAAAGAAGCCGCCGCGGGGGTCGCCAGGATTGTTACCTGCGAACTCGACCGCCGAGGTGACGGCGGCCCTGGAGGCCTGGGTGGCCAGTCCGAAAACGCTGACAGGGTACACGGCGATACGGGCGCTGGCGAGGCGGTTGAGCGTTTCTCGCATCTCGTCCTTCGATGTTTGACTGAAGTGGCCCTGCAGACCGATGAGGCTGGTATTGAACTCGGTTTCCGAGCCCGACGATGGGTCCGTACTCACGGGAGCGCCCACGATTTCGATGGAGAGCGGGTAGCTTTCCGAGAGCCAGTAGAGGCTTTTTCGTCCAGGATAGTCCGACATAGCCTGCGCCAGCTGGCCAAGGGCGGAGATGGTGCCTCGCGCTCGGATTTCGTAGGCCTGGGAATCAGGTTTGGTGCCCGCATTGCTGGACGCGCTCTGACTCAGCGTGATATGACCCACTGCCGGTGCGGATTGCACGTTGAAATTGGCGGCAGCCTGATCGTCCTGCATGGCCTCTGTCTTCGAAGTTTCCAGTCCCAGGTTGGCGGGACGGAGCATTTTCGACACGGACGCCGTCAGCGCAGGACTTCCACTGAGCCCCTGGGCCATCTGCAGATCGTTGCTCAGCGTGAACACGGTAAGCCGCTCGCCCGGCGGCAGACCGCGGAGAAACTTCAGCATCTGCTCGCGGCCGGTCAGCTGATCGTCGCTGGGGGTATTGAGCAGATCGAACAGCAGGATGGTCATCGGCAGCGCCGCGCCGCCCGCTTTCACGTTGGAGAACTCGGTTTTCGGCTCTGCCGGAACCGCCACCGCCGGCGGCGGATTTTGGGGTTCCGCATTATGCGCCGCAAAGAACTGGAGGGTTTGCGGCTTGCCGTCCTCGGTGATCCTGAAGTCCTGCTGGGTGAGGCCTGTCACCACCCGTCCGGTTTTGTCCCGCACCAGCACATCGACGTAAACCAGGCGCGTGGTGACCTTGAGAGTCGGTGTCGGCGCGGCGCCTGTGTCGGTTTGCTGGGCCAGAGCAACGATGGAAAACAATGAAACTACGGTGAGCGATATGGATCGGATCATGGGCCGCCTCTCCTCCTGTAACGAACGCCAGCGGTTTCTACACTCGCGTCCGCGTTTCATGGGCAAAGGAAACTGGAAGTGAGAACGCTCGAATTGTAGGCTCAATTGCGCTGCCGAAGGAGACGTACTGCCGCGTAACTAGTTTCGTCGAAGTTGCGAGTTTGTTTTCAGATAGTCAACGTCGGATTGCTCACCGTCCAAGTCCCTGTGGGAGCGCAGGCTGGCTGTTTTTCTGCGCCTCGCTCAATCGCGAGAATGTTTCCCGCTCGCGCTGCGCCTTGTCCGGCATTTTCGCCCGGGCGTAGGCTCTGGCGAGATTGAAGTGAATCTCGGGGCTCTCCGGACTGAGCGTGCTGGCGATCTCCAGCTCGCGGATGGCTGTGGCCAAGTCGCCCAGCTGCAGGGTGGCGCGCCCCAGCAGGTAATGGGCGCTGACCGAGTCATGATTCAGGTCGAGCGCGCATTGCGCCCACTTGACCGCGGGCGCCGGGTTGCCCTGACGGAGCGCGATGGATGCGAGGCTGACGCAGGGTAGCTCGCTGCGCGGCGAAATGGTGCGCTCCGCCTGCATTTGGGCGGTTGCCTGGTCGAACTCGGAGAGGGCGATCAGCGCGGTTCCATATGCGTAATGGAGAAAAGGGGCGTTGGGGTAACGGTCCAGGAGGAGCTTGAATTGCGGGAAGGCCTGGTCGTATTTGCTCTGCTCCAGAAGGACGGCAATGCCTCCCGCGTCGCTCACCAGCTCTGTTTCTGTTGCCGCGGTCTGGGTGGGAAACTCCGCTCGCCGAAGCAGCGCCAGGCCCAGGGCGAACTCGACTTTCGGCCGCAGTGGACTGGCTGGGTGCCACGCGGTGGCCAGGATGGTCTCCGCCTCGTCAAAGCGTCCGGCGCGCACGAGCAGGATCCCGTAGGTGTATCGCGCCTGATCGATGGATTCGGCACTGGCGCTCAAGCCGAGCTTCGCGCTTCGGTCCAGGTGAATGAGCGCGTTGTCGTACTCTTTCAGAGCAAACTCGCACAATCCAAGCAGGGCCCAGCCAGTACCGTTGGAGGGATTCGAGGCCAGCCATGCCTTCAGGTCGGCGCTGGCCGCGGGGTAGTCGGCCGCCACGTACTCCCGCAGTGCCTGCTTCCATCGCGCCTGAGCCTCATCGGCCAGCACACTCTTGTTCGCATAGAGCTGGACGATGCGGTCATCGGGCTGAGCCTGTGAGGGAGGAAGCGCGGCGGCCAGGTCGCGCTCTTTCGCCGCTTCGGCGGTGTTCCCGGAAGCCTCCGCTGCCTGGAGCAGCATCTGGTGAGCTTCGACGTCGTTGGGAAACAGGCGGACTGTGGTGCGCGCCGATTGGAGTGCTTCCGGCAGCGCGCGCTGTTGAAGCTCGATGCGGGTGACCTCGATCCAGGGAAGCGGGCTCTTCGGCGGGAGGCGTGTTTCCGCCTGGCACGCATCCAGGGCCTCGCGAGCTCTTCCGGCCCTCGCCAGGGAGCGGCAGTACGCCAGGTGCAGCCAGGGAAGCGTGGGGTAGGTGCGGAGGAGAGCGGAAAAAGCCTTCGGGTCATCTCCGATCGACGCCGCTCCGACTGCCAGAACCAGCGCCTCCCGCGAGGGATCGATCCGCTGCGGCAGCAGCGGAACACGTAGCGTGGCCAGGCCAAGCGCGATCTTTGCTTGTTCGGGCACGATACCGGCTCCGAACCTCGTCCTCAGCAGCGCAGACGCGCGGTCGAACTCTCCCGCTCGAATCAACAGGAGGCACAGGTGAAACTCGGAGACGCGGGCAATCTCGTCGTCATCCTGCATCCCGAGCTTTTGCCCTTGCTCAAGATGCCCGAGGGCAGCGTCGTAATCGCCGGTCTCATATTCCGACAATCCGAGAACGCCCCAGGCGATCCCCAGATTCGGCGCAAACGCTGTTACTTTTTCGAAGGTAGACTTCGTGTCGGGGAACTGGCCGCTGCCGTACTGCAGCATTCCGAGGTTCCACCACCCTTCTTTCCAGTCAGGCTGCAGCGTTAGAGCCTGCTGGTAATCGCGAATGGCATCGGCAGTTTTACCGGCTTCGCTTTCGCTCGCGGCCTGGTCCCGCAGGCGGGCAAATTCGACCGTCCCCACCGTCGTGGCCGGTGGGGACTGGGTTGCCGGGGTGGATTGTGCCCAGGCCAGGCCCGCACACGGTGAAAGAGCAAGTCCGAGGCAAATGGACCTGAGTGCCTGCTGTGGCATGGGGTGTATCCATCGCCAATTATACTGAGGGGTTTCGTGCCATTTCGTTCACAATCCGGAACCATCCGGCCCTTCGGGGATTTATCTCGCCGCAGGCTGCTCCGGAGTCTGGCGCTTGCCGCTGCAGGCTCGGCTCTCGATCTGACCCCGCTCAGCGGGGCTGCTGTTGCGCCGGCAATCTATCCGTTCGAGGAGGTGCCAGCTGAAAAGAGCGGCATTCGATGGGTGCATGACGCGGGCCGATCTGCACAGAAGTATCTTCCGGAAAGCAGCGGGGCGGGTTGCGCCTTCCTGGACTACGACAACGATGGCTGGATGGACATTTATTTCGTTAACAGCGGTAAGTCAAACTTCTTCACTCCCCCTCGCCCGCTGCGCAATGCGTTGTATCGCAATAATCGGGACGGAACATTTACCGATGTTACGGAGAAGGCGCGGGTGGCAGGCGGTGGCTATGGACAGGGAGTTGCGGTTGGGGATTACAACGGCGACGGTTTTCCCGACTTATATGTGACGCAATGCGGGCGAAACATTCTGTATCGCAACAATGGCGATGGGACTTTCACCGATGTTACGGACGCGGCTGGAGTGGGTGCCGGCGGGTGGAGTACGAGCGCTGTCTGGTTTGACTATGACAACGATGGCAGACTGGATCTGTTCGTGTGCCAGTTTGCCCAGTTCGAGCTATCGCGCGGCTGTGCGACCGATGCCGCCGGAGTCCACCATTACTGCATTCCTACCAGCTTCAATCCTGAACCCAGCTGGCTGTTCCATAACAACGGCGACGGCACCTTTACCGATGTTAGTAAGTCGGCGGGAATCGCCGAGCACCTGGGGAAGGCCTGGGGCGTTGTGGCTGTAGACGTGAACAACGATGGCTGGATGGACCTTTTTGTTGCCAACGACACGGTGCCGAACTGTCTCTACATGAACCGTGGAGGCAAGTTTGAAGACAAGGGTCTGGAGGCCGATGTTGCGTACAGCAGAGATGGACGGGCCCGCTCGGGGATGGGAGTGGACGCGGCTGACTTCAATCAGGATGGGTGGATGGATCTGTTCGTCGCGAATATCGATGAGGAGGTTTTTTCGCTTTATCAAAATAACGGCGACGGCAGTTTCGACGATGTTGCGACGCGGGTGGGAATCGGGATGCCGACCCGCTGGATGAGCGGCTGGGGCCTGAAGTTCCTTGACTACGATAATGACGGCGACCTCGACCTGATCGCGGCCAACGGGTTTCCCGACGAGCTGCTGCAGGAGGCCTCGGGGATGATCCAATGGAGGCAGCGATTGCTCCTGTTTCATCACGAAGGGAAGGCGTTTCGGGATGTGAGCGCGGAGAGCGGGCCGGTATTTTCGCGAACTTTCCCCGCGCGCGGTCTGGCCATCGGCGATTTCGACAATGACGGTGGGGTCGATGTGGTGATTGTGCCCAACGATGAAGCGCCGTTGCTGCTGCACAATCAGGTTGGCCGGCGAAATAACTGGCTTGGTGTCCATCTGATCGGGCGCAAGTGCAACCCGGATGCTGTCGGAGCTCGTATTCGTTATCAGGCGGGAGATCTGAAGCGTTCGCGGGTCAAGGTTGGGGGCGGCAGCTTCCTGTCGTCTCATGATCCGCGGGTGGTTCTCGGGATTGGACAGAGAGCGAAAATCGACAGCCTCGAGGTCACGTGGCCGATGCCGAGCGGCGCGGTGGAACGGTTTTCCGACCTGCCGTTGAACCGGTACATCACCATCGTCGAAGGCACCGGCAAGTGGAGCTAACTCGAAGGGCACTGAATCTCAGGAAGGCCGAGATTTCGGCACGTTCCAGGTCCCGGCGTGAGTCGTATAATTGTTCGCGGACTTGGAGGCACCCGATGAGAAGCAAGCTGCTGATCTCCGGAATCTTGAGCGTTTTGTGTGTTTCATGGATCGGTATGCGGGCGCAGGTAAGCCCCTCCACGGGGTCGAATGCCGGCGGCCCGGAAGCGGCCAGCACCGTGGGTAAAGACGCCAATATGGGTCAGCTCATGAATCAGCAGACCGGCAGCCTCCAGTTCTTCGGCAAGGTGGCAATGGCGGCCGGCAAATTGCCGTGGGATCCGATTCCGGTGGTCGTGACCTGTGGCGACAAGGCGCGCTACAACACGGTCGCGGATGCCAAGGGCAGCTTCTACATCGTGGCTGCCGCCAGGAGCAGCGAGATCATCTCGCAAAAGAAAGATCCGAACCATGTGGCGCCGTCGGAGCTGGTGGGTTGCAGCGTTAGCGCCGTCGTGGACGGTTTCACATCCACACGACTGACGATTGCCAACCGCACGATTGAGGACGACCCTTCGATTGGCACGATTATGCTGAGCCGGGATGAGCGGGCAACCGGCTCAAGCGTCAGCTCGACAACCGATTCGGCGCCGGCGGACGCTCTGAAGGAGTTCGATAAAGCACACAACGAGGACCTTGAGAAACACTTCGACAGCGCCCGCCACCACCTGGAGAAGGCGGTGAGTATCGATCCGAAATTTGCCGAAGCCTGGTACCATCTTGGCCAGGTCGAGGAGCAGGAAAACAGCCATCAGGAAGCTCTGAACGCCTATGAGAAGGCCGCGGCGGCCGATCCTAACTACATCCCGCCCTACGAGCCTATTGCCGAGCTTTCGGCTCTTCAAAAGAACTGGCAGGCCGTGACGGATGCTACTAACCAGGCATTGAAACTCAATCCGGCCGGTACCCCGCAGATCTGGTACTTCAACGCCGTGGGCAATTTGAATCTCGGTAATCGCGCTCAGGCCGAAACCAGCGCAGAAACGTCGCTGTCGATGGATCCGAGCCACCGTGCGCCGAACACCGAACAGCTTCTGGCTGTCATCATGGCCGGGAGAGGCGAGTACGCGGGGGCCCTGGAACATCTGCGGCACTGCCTGACCTATATGCCGCCCGGTCCCAACGTGGACGTGGTCAAGCAGCAGATCGCTCAGCTGGAGAAAGTCGTGCCCCCGGTGGGAAAATAGCACCTGAATTGTCGCCGCAGCAGTTCAGATTCGTGCCCGATCGCTACCTGGTCGCTTGATCAGGAGGTTCACTTACGCTTTCGCTGGCGGGGCAGAAACTCTCCGAACTTCTGGAGCGGGTGGTCGAATTTTTCGCGCGTATAATGATCGCGAATTCCGGAGGCCCCCATGAAGAGCAAGCTGCCGATTGCTGCAATTCTGAGCATCTTGTTTGTTCCATGGGCCGTCATGCGGGCGCAGCAAAATCCCTCCTCGATGGCGAACAGCGGCGGCGCGGAAGCAACGAGCACCGTGGGCAAATACGCCAATATGGACCAACTCATGAACAAGCAGACTGGGAGTCTGCAGTTCTTCGGCAAGGTGGCGATGGCGGCGGGCAAATTGCCGTGGGATCCCATATCAGTGGTCGTGACCTGCGACGGCGCGGCGCGCTACAACACGGTGGCGGATGCAAAGGGGAGCTTTTACATCGTGGCACCCGCCAGGAGCAGCGAGGTCATCTCGCAAAAGAAAGATCCGAACCACATGGCGCCGTCGGAGCTGGTGGGATGCAGCGTCAGCGCGGTGGTGGACGGTTTCACATCCACACGACTGACGATTGCCAACCGCACGATTGAGGACGACCCTTCGATTGGCACAATTATGCTGAGCCGGGATGAGCGGGCAACTGGCTCAAGCGTGAGCTCGACAACCGAGTCGGCGCTGGCGGACGCGGTGAAGGAGTTCGAGAAGGCACACAGCGACGACCTTGAGAAGCACTTCGACAGCGCGCGGCACCACCTGCAGAGGGCAGTGGGCATCGATCCGAAGTTTGCTGAGGCCTGGTACCATCTTGGCCAGCTCGAAGAGAAGGACAACCCCCAGGATGCACTGGCCGCCTATGAGAAAGCGGCGGCGGCCGATCCCAATTACATCCCGCCCTACGAGCCCATTGCCGAGCTTTCGGCTCTGCAAAAGAACTGGCAGACCGTGGCGGATGCCACCAATCGGGCATTGAAGCTAAATCCGGCCGGGACGCCGCAGATCTGGTATTTCAACGCCGTGGGCAATTTGAATCTGGGCCATCGCGCGCAGGCCGAGACGAGTGCGGAAACGTCTTTGTCGATGGATCCGAGCCACCGTGCTCCGAACACCGAACAGCTTCTGGCCGTCATGATGGCGGGAAGAGGCGAGTACGCCGGTGCTCTGGAACATCTGCGGCACTGCCTGACTTATATGTCGCCCGGACCCAACGTGAACGTGGTGAAGCAGCAGATCGCTCAGCTGGAAAAAGTCGTGCCGCCACCGGCAAAATAGCACCGTCCGCCTGCCTGAATGTTCGCATCGAAGGATCGATTCGGCCGTGGCGCTTCTACTTTAGCTGCTGGTAGAGTGATAGTGTTTCTCCTGCCGATGCATTCTTCCGGATGGAAACCGCCGCTGCTTCTTCTCCTGTGCGGGGCTGTGATGGCAACCGCGCTTGCGCATGGGCCGGAGAACGCCGCACTCCCGGCCCCTTCCACCACCCGTGAGCATCTGAAGCGGGCGCAATGGTGGCCCACCCGGCAGGTCACGGATGAGTCACAATTCGCGGGGAAGGCGGCCTGCGCTGGGTGTCACGCAGGCATCGCCCGGACCCAAATTACAACTCAGATGGCGCGCACCCTAATGCCTGCAACCAGTTCCGCGGTTCTCGCCACGCACACCGGACCCATCTTCACGTTCGGTTCCTGGCGGTACGGGATTCACCGCGCCCAGGATTCCTTCATTCTTTCCGTAAGCGATGGGACGCACGAGCATGCGCAACCCTTGCAGTGGGCATTTGGCTCCGGCGCAATCGCCCAAAGCTATCTCTGGTACGAAAACGGGCAGCTCTACGAGAGCCGGTTTAACTACTTTGCCGATCTCCACGGCTTCGACCGGACTCCCGGGCGTCTGGCGGCCCCGCCCGTCTCGCTGGAGATGGCCGAGGGGCGCAAGCTCGCCGAGTTCGAAGCCCGCGAGTGCTACTCCTGTCATGCCACCGCGCTCACCACTACCGAGCCGCTGAGCGCTGCGCATTACCAGCCCGGCATCACCTGCGAGGCGTGTCACGGTCCAGGGCGGGCGCATATCGCGGCCATGGAGGCAGAGGATTCCGGCGATCTGATGATCGTGAACCCCGCGACTCTTCCGCCCGCAGTTGCCGTCGATTTCTGCGGGGCGTGTCACTCGACTCCGAAGGACGCCGAGCTGATGGGGATTGTCGGCCCGCTCACGGCTCGCTTTCCCGCTTACCGGCTGGAGAAGAGTCGCTGCTGGGGTCAAACCGGCGATGCCCGCCTGACCTGCTTCGCCTGCCATAATCCCCATCGGCCGCTGGAGCGCGATCCTGCCGCCTACGATGCTGCGTGCCTTCGCTGTCATGCGAATGGCGCAGCCGGCAGCGCACATGGATCCGCTCTTCAGGCTGCCTGTCCTGTGGCGCAATCTCGCTGCACCTCGTGCCACATGGAGAAAATCAAGATGACCGGAATTCATTACGACTTCACCGATCACGACATCCGCGTTGTCAAAGACGGCCCGCCTTTCCCGGATTGAGACGATGACCGAGCCAACAACCTTATTGCCGAGGCTTCGCGGTGGCCGTGTTCCATCGCTCGTTCTCCTCTTCGTGTTCTGCGCGGTGGGACCGGCCGCGGCTCAGGCGGCTTCTGACAACGCCATGCCCGATCCCGATCTCCTCGGGCCGGAGCTGAAGCCGCTCATCCTCGCCGAGCAATACGCAGTCAGTTCCGGCGATCCAGATGCGATCCTCGAATACAGCCGCGACCTTGCCGTGACTTCTCTGCGTTTGCTTACCGCCGCGGACCCACAGGACCGGGGGAGCGGCAAAGCGCTTCAGGCGCTGCCATCCTCTGACCGGCTTGTCTCCGACCTGCCCACAGAGCTTCTGCTGTTGCGCTCGGAGCTCGTGTCGGGCGAGACCGCCGATGCTGCGGAACTCGAGAAACACATCCTGAGCACCAATCCGGACTCGGCTGATCTCCGCATCGCGCTTTCCAAAACGATGGAACAGGGCAGCGATCGCGACGATGCTCTGCGCGAAGCAGCTCGTGCCGTAGAACTCGACCCCAATTCGCGTGAAGCGCAAATTGCCCTGGGCATGGCTTCGTGGGAGATCAATGGCTTTCAATACAACGAGCAAACGCTGCAGGCCTTCACCGCCGCGCAGCGTCTCGATCCGGACGGATACGCCAGCAATTTGTCCCTGGGATTAATCGAGTCTCAATACCATCAGTTCGACGCGGCGGCTATCCACCTGCGTGCGGCTCTGGCCGCCGATGCTTCCGCGCCCGAGCCGTGGTATCAGCTTGGGATGAACGATTGGGACGAGGATCGTGCGGCAGAGGCCGGCGAGGCGCTGCGGCACTACCTCTCCCTGGAGGAAAGCAGCACTCGTGCAAAGCCCGGTCAGGTGCGGTTGGCGCTGCTACTCCTGGATCGGATTGCTGACGAGCAGGGAACTGGCGCCGATCCAGCGCACATCGCAACGGAGAACGCACTCAAGCAGCAGATTGCACCGCAAGCCGACTTTGGGGAGCGCAATTCCGACGCTGGCGTCGGTGTTGTGGACCCCGGCGCCAGCGGCAATCCCTCTTTGCTCCCGGCGACGGGGATCGCGAAAGGCGGCATTCAAGCCACTCCACAGCAGCTGCGCGAAGTGGCCGCCAATAGTCTCAACGATATGGGCACGGCGCTGGCTCGCAAACACGACTACGCCGCCGCGGTCCTGCCGCTCCACTACGCCGCCGCATACGATCCGCTGCTCGATCCGGTGATGCGCAATCTCGGATTTGCGGCGTTCCTGAGTGGCTCCTACGAGGAGAGCGAAAAAGCCCTGCGCCAGGACGTCGTGATTCACCCCGACGATGGAACCGCTCGCGCATATCTGGGCATGTCGCAGTTTGCAACCGGAGAATACGCTGAGGCGTCGGCGACTTTTCAGTTCTTTGGTCCCGCTCTGTCGTCGAAGCCGCTGGTCGAAGCAACCGCGGCCGCGGCTTTCGCACGTATGGGCCAGATGGCTCAAGCTGAAGACACTCTGGCGGACCTCAACACAGCTACCTCTGACTCTCAGGTGCGTGCTCGCGAGGCTGTCGCATGGCTGGATCTCGGCGATGTGGGACGCGCCACCGAGTTTGCCCAGACCGCGCTGTCCGGGAATGCGCAGACACCGGATGCGCTGCGTGTGCTGGGCGAAATTGCACTGGAGAGCGGAAATGGCGCCAGCGCCGTTCGCGAGTTCGAAGACGAGCTGAAGGTGAGCAGCCTGGGCGAGGACGATCTCCTCGAGGCTCGAGTCCTACTGGCGGAGGCTCTAATCACCAGCGGCAAGCGAGTCCAGGGTGAGCTGATGGCCCGAGACCTGGCGCGCACGCATCCGGATCTCGCGAAGGCCCTGCGCTCCCTGGGCGAAACGCTGCTGAAGAACGGGGACGCCCACGCAGCCTGGGAGAAGCTTGGGGCTGCGGTGTTACTTAATCCTGGCGAAGAGGATCTCCGCAAAGAACTGGCTTCAGCGAAGCGCCTCATTCAGACTGGCTCAAAATAGCGCCGGCTAAAGTCATGTCGATGCTTGATTGGTTGCCAGCGCCGCAGTCAGTGCAGCACCCGCGAAGTGCGTGATGAGAAGCTTCCATTGCGAATGCATTGATCCGCATTTGCTCGGGTCCGTGATTACTGAAGGGGAAGAACCCACTGCTTTGGTAACATATACGACCAGGGTGCCGCCGCCGGGAATACATGAAGAACAGGGACAACAAGGCGGACATGATCCAGCGCAACGCGACAATGGCAGACGTGGCCCGTTTGGCCGACGTCGGAAAAATGACCGTATCTCGCGTCCTGACGGGAAGTGCCAGCGTCTCTCCGGCAACAGCGGAGCGGGTCTATCGCGCCATCAAGGTTCTTCACTACCAGCCCAACGAAGTCGCTCGCAGTCTGCGCGCGGTCAGTTCCAGAACCATCGGCGTGATCGTTCCTTATCTGTACGATCCGTTCTTCGCGACCTGCGCGCATGCAATTTCCACGGTGGCTAAGCAGCACGGCTACTCGGTTATCCTGACCACTTCCGATGAGAATCCGGACATTGAACAGAAGCAGACCAGCCACATGCTCCGCCGCCAGGTCGATGGCCTTGTTATCATTCCGGTGTCGGACAACGACCGTTACTACAGCGGCGAAGCTTTCTCCCGTGTGCACGTTGTCACCGTGGATCGCCCCGTGCGGGGCTCACGTTTTGACTCGGTCCTGGTCCCGAACCGCGCAGGCGCCAGGATTGCCGTCGACCATCTCCTCGGTCACGGCCATCGCTCGATTGCGTTTCTGGGTCTCAGCAGGAAGCTCTACACGATGAAAGCCCGCTACGCCGGATATCGCGAAGCAATGTCCGAAGCGGGTCAGTCACCCGAGCCTTACATCGATTGCGGTTCGCCGGAGAGAACGGCCGCTCTTATTCGTTCCATGCTGAACAGTCGCGAGCCACCCACAGCTCTCTTCGCAGGCAACAATTTGTGCATGCGCTACGCCCTGCACGCGCTAAGCGCATTAGGGATTCACATCCCCCAGCAAGTAGCAGTGGCGGGTTTTGACGACTTCGAAATGGCGGATGTTCTGCAGCCGGCGCTCACCGTAGTTCGTCAGCCCATCTACCAACTCGGCGAGGTGGCGGCGAACCTGCTCTTCCAGCGCATCTTGGGCGGCGAGGCGCCCAAACCGGTCCACCGCGTGATCCTTCCGGTAGAGCTGGTCGTGCGCTGCTCCTGCGGATGCCAGCCGCGATCCCAGTGCGGTGGCAAGGTCCCTTGGCATGACCCTTGAGGATCAGGAATTCGCTCACGCAATACACTTTTTTATGCCGAAGTCACTATCTGAAATCAGAGGGAACAAGCAAAAAGGCGAGGGTAGATTTAATCCGAACTCCGTGCGCTGATCTACGCGCCGAACTTCCTAACCAGGAAAGGCAAAATGAAGAATGCGTAAGCAATCACCATCGACGCAGCTTTGAGCCAGAAAAGAGTCCACGTCGGCCAGTTCATCCAAATCGGCGCTTCAAATTCCTCGTCGGGACTCGTATGATTCCTCTCCTTTAGCCGAAAAAAGAAGTGCCACATGGCCGTGCTCACGAGGTACTGGAGCAAATCCAGTGAAAGCGCGCAGAAAATAAAGAGGGCCGCTCTGACGAGCTGAGTGTCCAGGACGGGAGAGGCGTCCTTGCCGACTTTGAAAAGCCAGATCAGCGCGATTCCGGCGAGGCTAAGTTGCCGGACGATATCGCTCGCTTTTCCGGACAACTCCTCGTAGGTACCCTTAACGATCTTGGTCGTCAAACTGGATGTGTTTTGTTCTGTCATCTCAGCCGTGGCCCAGTACCTGAGGTTCCGCTACCAGACTTTTTGGATTCCTTGACCGTTTTCTGAGCAGCCCAACGTTTCCGCTGTCCGGCTGCGATCCTCGCTCGGCCTTCGGCGCTCATGGTGTGCTTTTTCTTGGCGGAACGGCCAGCCTTGGCAGTGCGTGATCCCGTGCCGGTCAGAAGTGCGCGGGCCTGTTGGAGGATGGCAATCTCAGAGTCGATGGAGGACAGGAGATCGTTCAGGTTCATGCGGATTAGTGTACCGCCGACCTCTTGCCACGAACTACAACTTGGTTCGCAATCGGTCAAGCTCTGCTGAAGCCGGGGCCTTAACCTAGATGGTCCCCGGAAGCGTGCGACAGGCCCATCTTGGCCAGACAGGGTGCAGAGGAACACGCGATCTGCCACAGGTGAAGCGCAGGGAAATGGAGGCGCTCAGTGTGGAGGAGTGCCGCCGGTTTAGGCTGCGCCATTTGAATCTGCTCTCGAGCTCACACGCACAGCTGCAATCGGTCCTAACTCAACCGCGCGCGAAACTTGTGTCTAAATTGTCCGCGCGACTCCAGTCGGTCGCAGTCCCGCCGATTCAAGATCCTCCCGGAATGTCAGGCCAGATACCAAGACCACCCCGGCAACTTCATCTAACAGGAATCCCAACTCGCGTAACAGACACTCGAATGTGAAGCGGTTGCAGGGAACGTCATTCTGGGCGACTGCCCATTCGCAGAAAGCAATATGCAGGCAACCCACTCCGCCCCAGCATCGCGGATCACGCACACAGACGGAATCCAGCCATCGGGCGAACGGCTCACGCCACTCCGCCGGGTCATGAGGCGGGCTGTTGCGGGACTCGAGCACGCCGATGATAGCGGCCTTGTGCTTGCGTAGCTCCTCAATGACAGGCATGGCGGCCTCTCCCGGCGCGATCACCAGCCACCCATCATCGACCCGGAATTGACCGCCGTTTCCTTCGACCCTCTGAATGAGTTCCGATGCTGCGCTCAAATCCGCACCTCCGCTTGGACGGCTGCACCTTCCGGATCATTTTCCCGGGCGAGCACCTGACTTGGCCGCTTTTCCCGTACAAGCATTTGGTCAGTGTTTATAGAGGTCTTAGGGGCATTTCCCGATTCTTGTACGCATGTACGCGGCATAGGCTCCGTACAAGCAAACGAGTATTTGTATGGGTCACCTTTCTTGCCGGTTCCATCACGGCCCACCACTCCTCTTTCCACCAGAGACCGGAGCGCCTTGCGTTTTATAGCGTTCGCGCCTTCGACGTGATCGACAATCTCCGGTTCGGTCTTTTCCCCACCGGCCTTCAGGTACTCGACGATTTCGTTCTCAACTTCATGGCGATCGGCTTCAGCTCGCGCACCCCCTACAGATAACCGCCGCGTTTCCAGGTCGAATGAAAGAAGCGTTTCAGGCATATCCGTGCCAATCCGCTGAACCGTCTGAATACTTCTATGGGACTCCGTGCGCTTCAGCAAGATGACCGCCGAAACCGCTCCGCCAAGGGCGGTGCTACCAAGCGGGCTGTCAATAGCATCGCTCTTTAGCCCCTTGCCACTGTGGTGAGTGAGCAGAATGTGCGTGTGTGAGGCACGGGAGGTGTCAATCAGCGGACCCAACGCACTGTAGACCTCGGCATATGCCTTTTCGTCCCGGACATGCACCATCCGAAACAGGGGGTCGATCACCACAAGTGCCGGGCGCACCTTCATAACGAGATCGACAAGAGACAGAATCGCGGCTTCCGGTGCCGGGTCTGCATGGATGGTGATAGGCTCCGTCCCGTCTGCTCCCATTGCTCTGAAGTCTGAGGCAATCTCCTCCGCGCGCTCTTCCAGCGCCAGATAGACGCAGGCACCTTGCCGGGTTCTACGACCAAGGAAATCTGCGCCTTTGGCAACAGCAAGGCAAAGCCCTCTGGCCAGAGTGCTCTTGCCCACCTTTGGCTTTGCGACCAAGCAGGAGACAGTGCCGCACACAAGCATCCCGTCCACCAGATAATCAACAGGCACTTTTGGCCGTGAAAGCAGATCCGCAAGCCCTACGAGGTTAAAGCCGCTTTGCGGCGAAATGGGGGACCCGGAAGCTGGTGAATTTTCACCCTTGACGATGCGAGATGCATCTCGCACCAGAGCTTCCGCTTCGGCAAATGTCATTTTCTGCCGTTCAAGTTCGGGCCATATCTGGCCCCTCTCAGAGGGGAGAAGAGCCATACCAAGTTTGCTCATTTGCCTGACCTCGCTTACCCACACTTTGCACGGTCTTCTATTTGTTCCGCCGCAATCTCCGCGTCGTGCAGCCGACCGCACGCCTTATGGAAAAGCGCCGTTAGAGAAACGCTGTCTGGACCATCGTCCGGCGTCAGCGCCAGTTTTGCCCCAATCGCATTAACGGCCGCCTCCCACTTCCTGACGGCGTCCCACGCCTCGCGTCGAGCCTTGGCTTCCGTGCGTGAGGCTCGTTCGCGGGCTTCCCGAGTGGCGCGGAGCGCGGCGGCTTGCTGCGGCGATGGCGGTGGCCCAGCATAAAGATCACGCCGACTTAGCCCCAGCGCGGTCAGAATCTCGGTATGGGAGCAACCAGCGAAGCAATGCAATAGCACTCGCCCATCCTATTGGAGGAGTCGACCCTGATCACGCTAGTCACACGAGAATAGATTTCAGCGTCGAGTTTCCGCCGGCCATCGGAATCCGTGCCGCTATCAGCCACCTCACAGCGCCGATAGACGAATACTGGCAACACGCCAAACCGTTTGTCTCATGTGACAGAGATGGGCGTGTTTCTATACGGTTCCTGTCCGGATACAACGCCCGCGATCTCTCGTCGTGGTCCCGGAACCTCGCGATTGGCTACTTCATCCGGCTACTCGATTCGCCTGAACGGGAACGTCTATCGCAGTGTGTGACCTGTGCAAGGTATTTCGTGCGTGAGCGGATGCCGAAGCAACACGCCCCAATAAAGCGAGGTTCCTATTGTAAATTTCATAGGTATCAGCGGAAGGCGCGAAGCGTGGAGGCGATCCGAGCCGAACGGAAGGGACGCATGCTGGTACTCGCGGCCAGAATGGCGGCGGAATACCAATTGAAGAAACCGCGCGAAGACCGGTCGGAGTGGATTGCAAACAAAATGAACCGGGAGATTCGGCGGTCACCTAAGTTGTACCAGTGGGACCGGACCATCACACGAAAATGGGTGACGCAAAATGAGGCTGGAATCGAACAGCGTCAAGCGCGTGATAGACCGGGTGGCTAAATAAGGCGATCCTTCGAGTGCCTGAAGGGGCCGGAGAGATTCAAGAACTGCGATCGATGCGAAGAGATTAAATCGTTAAGCGTTATCTGGAAGGGGGGAATAGATGCCACGCGTAAAGCCGAGAGATGGAGTGTACCAGCGGCCGGACCGGCCGGGTTTTTGGGGCAGCTGGATTGATGCGAGCGGGCGGCGCCGCCGGCGGAAGCTGAACGCGGCGACATTGCAGGCGGCGCGCGCACTGCTGAACGCCGAGAAGGCGCGTGCGGATGAAATCAAGACGAAGGGCTATTCGGCACCAGTCGCCGATTCTTTTTGCAGCGTCCTCGATCGCTATTTACGGTACCAGAAACCTCGCCTAAGCCATCGATCCTACGAGCGCACCCGGGGAATCGCTGAAGCCCACCTGCGACCTGCGCTCGGCCAGCTGCGCATCGGCGACATTCGCCGAACTGACATTCAGGACTACGTCACAAAGCGCGCCGGCGAGGTCTCTCCCGGCACGACGATCAAAGAGGCGAACGTCCTGAAGCATCTGCTGGGGCTGGCTGTGGAGTGGGATCTCATCCCGTTCAACCCTGCTGCGAAGATCAAGACGCCGCGGACCCCCGCCGGCCGCGTTCGCTACCTCGGGCCCGGGGAGCTGCGCACGCTGATCGATGCGTGCCCGGACTGGCTGCGGCCGATCGTAGTCCTCGCTGCCTTCACTGGCATGCGGCGCGGCGAGATCATTGGGTTGCGCTGGATGCATGTCGACCTGCAGGGCGGCCGACTCATGCTCGCGCAGACAAAGAACGGAGAGGGCCGGGTCATTCACCTCAACGGCTACGCCCGGCAGGCCGTCCTCTCTCAATGGAATGAGAACGTGCGTCCCACCGATCGAGTGTTTCACTTGGCAGATGACTGGACGCCGGATAACGTGAGCAAAGGGCTGGTCGCAGCCGCCGGGCGCGCAGGGATCGCTGACTTCCACTTCCATGACCTGCGCCACCAGGCAGCGACGATGCTCCGCCTGCAGGGCGCCGACATTCACACCGTCGCTCAGGTCCTCGGTCACAAGGACCTGCGGATGGCGATGCGCTACCAGCACCTCAGCCCGGAATATCTCGGCGCGGCGATGAACCGGCTGGATTCCGTGTTCCTTGAACCGGAGAAGTTGGCGGCCAGATCAGAGAGCGGGAACGAGGAGACGCCCGGCAACCAAAATTCCTTGGTCACCAGGGAGTCACCGCGGAAACGGGGCAATGAAGCAGAGGGCGTGCAACTGGTTGATTTGGTTGGTAGCGCCATCGGGGATCGAACCCGAACTCTCCGCCTTGAGAGGGCGGCGTGTTAACCAGTTACACCATGGCGCCATCGAGAAATGGCGCGGGTCCGAGCGGACCAGCCTCTCTCACTATATCAGGGCATTGCCCCCGGAATGCCTGGGCACAGCTCCCCGACAATCCGCTGAATTGCGCGAAGCGCGTCCGCCTGGACGGCTAGTCCTAGACTTGATCCAGTGAGAATCTGGATCGCCGCCATCGGTGCCCGCCCCCGCGAAGGTTTCAACGACCTGGCGAAACTCTACCTGGACCGCATCGCCGGCTATTTGAAGTCGGCCATCGAAGCGCCGCTCTTCCGCTCTGAAGACGCCCTGTGGAACGCGGTGGAGCGCGAACGCACCAGGACCGCCCCCATGCTGGTGCTCCTCGATGAGCGCGGAAAGCAGATGGGATCGGAGGATTTTGCCAAATGGCTCGGACGCGAGCGCGATGACGGCCGCCAGCTGGTCATCTTCGCGATCGGTCCCGCCAACGGCTGGTCCGACGAATCGCGAAAACGCGCCAGCCTCCTGCTGAATGACCCAGGCGCACGAACTGGCCCGCGTCGTCATCGCCGAACAGGTCTACCGCGCCCTCACCATCCTCGCCGGCCACCCGTATCATCGAGCATGAAGCCCGGCCAGTAGCCCGTAGCTGGA
>Ga0182015_10002343_pt1 | contig 23151 bp, 12 predicted proteins | sample 712P3MmetaG_FD_120478 | JGI IMG/M metagenome (GOLD analysis project Ga0182015, IMG submission 120478) | Permafrost microbial communities from Stordalen Mire, Sweden - 712P3M metaG | ecosystem: Environmental > Terrestrial > Soil > Wetlands > Permafrost | place: Sweden: Stordalen | collected...
GACCTCGGGTGTGGGTCTGGCCAATCTCGCGCTGGGCCTGGCCGACAGCTACACCGAGATCGGTCCCAAATCCTACACCGCGTGGCGCGGCCAGATGTACGAGGAGTTCCTGCAGGATGCATGGCAACTCACCCCGAAGTTACACCTGGATTATGGTTTCCGTATCACCTCCACGGTTCCGTATTACCCGCTATGGGGCAACTCCGACCACTTCGATCCCGGCTCCTATAGTTCCGCGCAGGCTCCACAGATCAATCCAACGACGGGCAACGTGACCCTGGGAACAGGGAACCCCTACAACGGCATAGTGATTCCGGGCATCAGCAAATTTCCCAGTTCCGCCAACGGCCGCGTTCCCGCTGCCGCACCTAACTCGACGGCGTGCGCAGGCCAACCATGCACTGGTCTGTTTGCACCGCAGCTGTCGAAATCGTACGTAAATACGACCCACCAATTTCAGCCGCGTCTCGGCCTGGCGTACCAATTGGACCCGAGGACTGTCGTCCGGGCGGCGGGGGGCGAGTTTGTAACCCGAATGGGGCTCCTGGACAATATTTTTCCGGGCGGCAATTCGCCGTTCCAACCTTTCGTCACGGTGAGCAACGTGTCGGTCGACAACCCGGGAGCCTCGTTGACACCGAACATAAATGCCGCGCTCACGGTCACGACTCTCAGCAAAAACCTATCGCCCCCCACGCGGTGGAATTGGAACCTCGCCATCGAGCGGGAGCTTCCGCTGAACTCGGTACTATCCATAGCCTTTGTGGGCGCGCGGGGTCTGCACAATTTCAGGGTGTTTGACATTAACCAGCCGACCGCGGGCGCTCTGCAAGCAAATCCTGGAAAGAATGTGAACTATCTGCGGCCCTATAAAGGCTACGCAGCCATACAGCAGGAGCAGAGTAACGGGAGTTCCGTGTACAGTTCGCTGCAGGTCTCGTGGAACCGGCGCTTTACGGCGGGGTCGCTGTTCGGCGTCAGCTACACGTTCTCCAAGAGCCTCGACAACAGCTCAAATTATCGGGATATCCTGCCTGACACCTACTACACCAACAATCTGTGGGGTCCTTCAGAGTACGATACGAAGAACATTCTGGTGCTGAATTATCTGTACGATCTGCCGCTGTTCAAAACGCAGTCAACGCTTATCGGCAAGGTGCTTGGCGGCTGGGAACTTAGCGGCACATCCCAGTTTCAAACGGGCCAACCCTGCGGAGTCGGCACCAGCAACGACTATGCCGGAGTAGGGGAAGCCGGCAGCTTCGGCTGCGGAACGAATACTTCTGAGGGGCAGTTCTGCATGAGGAACGGAACCCCTGGGGTACTCAAACAGTTCAACCCCAACGGCACGGGATCGGCCAAGTATATCTCCACAACCAACGGCGATGGATCACAGATCTTTACCAAACCTGCCGCCGGTACGTTCAATCTGCAGCCCGGAATACGCGACGAGATCTATGGACCCGGTTTCCAGAATTGGAATCTGGCGATGCTAAAGAGGTTCGCGATCACGGAAGCTACCGGTTTCGAGTTTCGCGCTCAGGCCTACAACTTTATCAATCATCCCAACTGGGCCCAGATCGGGCAGGCGGGAGGCCTGAACCTTACCCCAACGTCCTCCCAGTTCGGCGAAGTGACGCAGAAGTCAACCACCAACCCGCGGACGCTGCAGGTCTCGCTGCGGTATATCTTCTAAGGGGCTGTGGCGAAGCAGCCCCCAGGGCTAAAGCGCAGATCATTTCAAGCCCCTTGTGTGGGGCTCGTTTTGCCACAGCTAAGGCCGTGCCCTTTCTTTAGAAGTTTGTTTTTCCAAGTGGAGGCTGTAGCGCTTGAGAAAGCGGAGTCTTTTCGCAGCCTGTCTTCGTCCGTACCCTTCAGCACGCACGCTACAAACGATCAGTCGAGAGGTGCGATGACCAGGTATCGAAACTTCTTCCACTCCATCATCCGGTACGCGCAGAGCGGCACCCTACCTTGCGGCCTTGTGGCCTTGTTAGCACTCGTGTTTTCCAACGATGTCCACGGCCAAACGATGCAGGCCCCCGATATCAGCAGGGATCCCACTCTTTATGTTGTTCCCTACGCGCACCTGGATACCCAGTGGCGATGGGAGATGCCGCAAACCATCAGCGAGTATCTGTTCAAGACGATGCGGGTGAACTTCGACTACATCGACAAATATCCGCACTACGTCTTCAACTGGACCGGCTCAAACCGCTACCGCATGATGAAAGAATACTTCCCGGAGGACTACGCCAGGCTCACGCAATATGTCAGCGCAGGCCGCTGGTTTCCGGCGGGCTCATCGGTTGAAGAAGGGGATGTGAACCTGCCCAGCGCCGAAGGAATTTTCCGCCAGATACTTTATGGCAACGATTACTACCGCAAAGATTTTGGCAAGGCAAGCATGGAGTACATGCTTCCGGACTGCTTTGGATTTCCCGCTTCATTGCCCAGCATCCTTGCGCACGCTGGCGTGAAGGGATTCTCCACCCAGAAGCTCAGCGCGGCCTGGCAGCCGGCGCCGAAAATCGGTGGCCCTGATTCGCCCGAGCATACCCCGGAAGGGATTCCGTTCAACGTGGGACTGTGGATCGGCCCTGACGGAAAAGGCGTGATCGCAGCCTTGAATCCTGGTGGATACGGCAGTAGCGTCTACACCGATCTTAGCCAGGATCCAGGACCGCCGCCCCCACGCCCGCAATTGACCGACGAGGAAAAAGCAAAGCTCACGCCGCCGCAGCTTCGCGCGTTGCAACGGCCGCGCGAGTCCGAGCAGGATTGGGTCAAGCGTATCCAGCTGGATGGCGACGTCACCGGCGTGTTTGCCGACTATCACTATGTGGGTACAGGAGATGTGGGCGGCGCTGCCCGCGAATCGACGGTCAAACTGCTCGAAGCTATTGTCGACAAAGGTGAGACAGTGCTGCCTGCCCTTCGTGGAGGATTCGGCCAGCAAGATCAACCGGGCTCCGAGCCACAGGGACCAAAGGTACGAGTAGGCGAGGGTCCGGTTCATGTGGTGGAGTCGACCGCGGATCAAATGTTCAACGACATCAAGCCAAATATGACTGCGCGCATGCCGCAGTACCAAGGCGATCTTGAGCTGATCAACCACTCCGCCGGGTCGCTGACCTCGCAGGCTTACCACAAACGCATGATCCTCAGGAATGAATCCCTTGCAGATGCTGCAGAGAAGGCCTCGGTGGCAGCAGCATGGATGGGCGGACGAGCCTATCCGCAACAGCGATTGAATGATGCCTGGACGTTGGAGCTCGCCGGCCATTTTCATGACCTTGCTGCCGGCACCGCAACGCCCCGTGCCTACCAGTACTCCTGGAACGACGACAATATCGCGGCTAACCAGTTCGCTGGCGTGCTGACCAGTGCTACCGAGGCAATCGCGTCGGGGATGGACACGCAGGGCAAGGGAGCCGCCATCGTGGTGTATAACCCGCTGAATATTTCCCGGGAGGATGTGGTCGAAGCCCGGATCGCATTTCCCCATGGAACGCCCAAAGGGATTACGGTCTTTGGTCCTGACGGCAAGGAGACGCCGGCCCAACTGGAGGAGGGCAAGGTTTTGTTCCTGGCCCAGGCGCCGCCCGTGGGTTATGCCGTTTATCACGTTCTGCCGGCCGAGCACTCCGGCGCAAACAAAACAGTGAAAGTGACCGAGTCGTCGCTTGAAAATGCTCGCTATCGTTTGCAACTCAACCAGGATGGAGATGTCTCCAGCGTCTACGACAAGAGCCTGGGGAAGGAACTGCTCTCAGCTCCGATGCGCCTTGCCATTTCCACGGACGTGCCCAAACAGTACCCGGCCTGGAATATGGATTTCGATCAGGAGCAAGCGGCTCCCCGCGCCTACGTGAGCGGCCCGGCGCAGGTTCGGGTTCTCGAGCGTGGCCCGGTTCGTGTTTCGTTGCAAGTGACGCGGAAAACGGAAAACTCCACATTCGTCGAAACCATTCGGCTATCGGCAGGCGATGCGGGCAACCGTGTGGAATTCGGCAACACCATCGATTGGCGAACCCTGGCTGCCAACGTTAAAGCAGTTTTCCCACTTAGCCTCACGAATGAAAATGCCACCTACAACTGGGACATAGGCACCATCAAGCGACCAAACGCGCAGGAGCGCCAATTTGAGGTCGCCTCCCATCGCTGGATCGATCTCACTGACAAGAGCGGCAGCTTCGGCGCGACTGTACTCACCGAGTACAAGAACGGCTCGGACAAGCCGAACGACCATACAATCCGCCTGACGCTGTTACGCTCGCCCGGCATGCAGCCTGCAACCAACGGACGTTCGCCAGGGTACAGCGACCAGGCAAACCAGGACTGGGGTCACCACGAATTTGTATTCGGCCTGGCGTGCCATGCAGGCAGCTGGGAACAGGCGCAAACGGATTGGCAGGCCTACCGTCTCAGCGATCCGCTGATGGCCTTTGCAACAACCCGGCACCCCGGACAGCTAGGCAAGACTTTCTCATTGCTGCATTTGAACAATTCCAGAGTTCGCGTGCTCGCTCTCAAGAAAGCGGAAGCGGGTGATGAAATTATTCTCCGCATGGTCGAGCTCGACGGTCATCCCGCACAAAATGTGGTAGTCTCGTTCGCCGGGCCTGTCGTCGCCGCGCGCGAAGTCAATGCGCAAGAACAAGAGGAAGCAACGAACCAACAGGCGACTGTAACCAACGGAGAACTGGTCACATCCTTCACAGCCTACCAACCACGCACGTATGCCCTGCGTCTGGGGCCACCGCCAGCGAAGCTGACCGCGGTTCGTTCGCAGCCGGTCACCCTTAAGTACGACCTTGCTGCAGCCACCAATGATGACACCAGAACGGAAGGGGGCGGATTCGACGGCAAAGGCAACGCGATGCCTGCCGAGATGCTGCCAACCACTCTCACCTATCATGGCGTCGAATTCCGGATGGCGCCCGCAAAGACCGGCGTGCCCGACGCAGTATTGGCTAAGGGCCAAGCGATTCCGCTGCCTTCCGGAAATTACAACCGCGTGTACATCCTGGCTGCGTCCGCAGATCAGGATCAGACGGCAACATTCCGCGTGGGCGCGACGACGGCGAACCTGGACATCGAAGGTTGGGGCGGATTCATCGGTCAATGGGATACTCGTGTGTTCAGGAACGAGGACGACCGGAACTGGGCGATCTCAGCCCATCATGCTCCATGGCCCCCCAGCGATGAACAACAGCGGGAGCTACGGGCTCCGTCGCCTCGCTATCCCGAAGACTACGTAGGTCTGGAAACCGGCTACGTTAAGCCCGCCGGCGTTGCCTGGTACGCGTCGCATCATCACACGGCCGAGGGACTGAATCAGCCATATCAATACTCTTATCTGTTCGCGTACTCGATTACTTTGCCAAAGGATGCGCGCACGATCACGCTGCCCAACAACGACAAGATTCGCATCTTCGCGGTTTCAGCGGCCCAGGAAAATCCGGAGCTGAAGCCGGTGCAACCGCTGTACGACATGCTGCACCGCACCGAACCCGCAACGTCCTCTGCGGGCGCTCAAAAAGACCTTGCTTCCAGATGAGAAGAGCCGTTGGCCGATCGAACCCCATACAAATACAAGAGAGGATTCATCGTGTTCTCTTCCAATTCGGGCCGGAAACCACAGGCTTCGACACTGCTTCGCACTGCCACAATAGTCGCTGTGGCTGCATCCTCGGGATGCGCTCTCGCTCAGAGCAACGGCGACGTGCGCATCAATCAAATCCAGATCATCGGCACCCACAATAGCTATCACTCCGGTTTTGCCCCCAGCGCCGCCAAATTGTGGCAGCAAAAAAATCCCAAGGTTTTCGCGGGGCTCGACTATCGCCATCCCTCATTGACTACGCAATTCGACGGGGGCGTGCGCCAGATTGAACTCGACATCTTTGCCGATACAAAAGGCGGACTTTACGCGCATCCATACGGCGAGACTCTGATCGCACAAGCCGGTTTGCCGGCTGATCCTCCATTCGATCCGCAACACCTGATGGAGAAGCCAGGCTTTAAAGTGATGCACGTGCAGGATGTGGATTACCGTAGCGTTTTGCCAGCCATTTACAGCGTGCCTGGCGGAGGTGCGCGCTTGGTCTCGGGCGCATCCGCAACATTTACCGATCTTTATTCTGGTCGAGACAAAGCAGGGAGCGCTCCACGTAGACTTCCCCACCGTTACACCCGAGACATTCACACCGGTAATCTTCGATGCGCTGGACCGCGAAATCACTTCTGTCTTTCCTGCCGCCGAGACCATCAGGCCCGATGACGTTCGCGGCAGCTATCCAACGCTGAACCAGGCGGTGCACGCGGATCAATGGCCAACGCTGCGCCAAGCACGCGGCAAGGTCATCTTTCTGATGGACCAAAAGGATATGGGACCGGTTTATCTGGAGGGACATCCGTCGCTCAAGGGACGCATCTTGTTCACCAACGCAGATCCCGGGACCACGGATTCTGCTTTCATCGAACAGAATGATGCTCCGGCGGATTCGATCAACACACTGGGGCGGCAAGGCTATCTGATCCGCACCCGGGCCGACTCAGATACCAAAGAGGCACGCACCAACGACACGGCTCGACGAGATGCGGTGCTGGCGAGCGGAGCTCAAATCATTAGCACAGACTACCCGTCGTCCGAGCCAGCCACGACCGGCTATCAAGTGGAGTTGCCAGGCAACGCCGTGGCGCGGTGCAATCCGCTGATTAAACCCACCTCATGCGTGGATTCCGGATTTGCCGACGACAAGTGAGCGGATCGTTGGCACACAATGCGCGTGCGGGAAGGTGAGAAGGCGCGCCCCTGCTGCGCTCTTTCGCAGCCTGTCAAACCGCCATCACCGGTGGGTGACGGAGCAATGGATCGTGCCTCCGCCCGTCGCGGTCGCGCTGAGAGCTGTCTCGTAGACTGTAAATTGCGTGCCCTGGATGGGACGACTGATTGTAGAAACCACGTTCGCGCCAGACGCCCCTACGACCGAACACGCGCTCACGATGTAGTCGGCATCGGGAAAGGCGAACCGGTTGACAATCGTCGCCGGGGTTGCGCAAGTATTCCCAACCGCTCCCGCGGTGATCGTGCAGCCGGGCCCCGTCGCGGTGAATGTTCCCGTCAGTTGCTTCATGGATTGGTTAAAAACCGGTGACCAGCCCGCCTCCAGCCACAACGGTGTAAATCGGTATGGCGTTGGGCGACTTATTGTCATCCAGCGAGGTCCCGAGGAAGCTGCTATCACCTGGCGCGTTGAAGTTGAATAGCTGGCCCGTGATGCTGGCTCCGTAATTGCCACGAAATGTCGAGTAATTCACCGGACTCAGCACAGAGACGCCGTTGGCAAGGTTGGTGAACTGGTTCTCGGTGATGTAAACGTTTCTGCGCGCAATCGTGCCCTTGTCGAGTTGGATGCCGCTGGCGGTGCTGGGGTTATAGCTGTAAATAAAGTTGCCTGTAATCCAAACACCATCCTGGTTGCTCAGGCCCGTTTTTTGTGGACCGGTGAGTGCCGCTATCTCGATTACGTTCGAGTCGGTGCGGTTAGAAGCCATGAAATTGTAGGTCATTTGAACGAATTTCAACTGACCCAGATAAACCGCGGGATTCGCGACCCCGCTTGTGGAGCCCCCCGAATCAAACCCGCTGTTATTGGCAATGAAAGCCAGGCAGTTCACGATGTTCGCGTCGATATCAAACGCTTCGAAATCGACGTTGGTCAATGTAAGGCCCTGCGGAGAAGCGATTACATTCTGAGCGATCGTGCCACCCGCGCAGTCGGGTCCTTTTCCGCCAGTGCACGACCAGCGACCCTCAGAAAACGAGGTGACCCCGTTGGTGTATCCCGTATGCACGGGCGTATAGCGAAAGCTTCCGACCTGAATCCAATCGTTGGACAGCACCAAGGCGTAGTTGTTGCCGCCATCGACGACTCCTGTGCGGACAAAAAAAATCTTCCACCATGTCGGTGTTCGACGACTGCCATGGTTCTTTCGGAGTTATCCAGGTTCCGTTGGCGCTGCCGATCAACGAGCCGTAGTTCATCAAAATAATGGGCGATGAGATTTCGCATCGACCCTGCGGAAGCTCAACGGTGCCCGACCCCATCGCCGGCGGGCCGGCCAGACCAACACCACCAGAGACCACACTCAGCCCGTTTACGGCTGCCTGGATGGCTGCTGTGTCGTCATTGATACCGTTGCGAAGCGCCCCGTATTCGGCTGCCTTGATTGCGGTGCTGGGCATCATGCCGGTGGTGTAGTGGGTGGTGGAGTTTGGATTGAAGGATCGCCGTTCCTGGACGCGCGCGGTTCCCAGGCTCCCGGAGTTGGTCGCCTGACCGGCCGTGTTCGCAGCAGTCTGTGCCGCCGCAACAGTGCCGGCGGACGCCAACAGCAAAAGCAGAAGTTCGAAGAACGCAATCAGTTTCTTCAGATTCACGAGCTCTCACGCGGCGACAACGCAGCGATCAATTTTCCCTTCTACTTCAAGACATTCACGAGAGTCCGGGCCGTCAGTCTTACTCGCCTTCGAACGCGATGGGCCAATATGAACGCTGCCATTCGGCCTTTAACTTTCGGCGACCTGATGAGATCCACCAGGTCACTGTGCAAGGCCTTCCACTGCACCGAGTAGTTGGTAAACTCCGCATTCTGGCGCACTTTCTCGTTCGCCGCCTGGGTGCCGGCCCCAATCTCACTCGCGTCACTGATCTCGTTATAAAAGATCCGTTCCCCTGACTCGGAGTGAATATCGGTAACCGAGGCGGAATCGATATATCGGGGCGGGATCCCGTTTTCGACGGCTTCCCAAATATATTTGGCCGGTTTTTGTAACAATGTTTGATTGGTATGCACGATGCCATGCTTATTCGTGAACCACCCTACCTTGTGCTGGAGAGAGCCATGAGGAGACACATAAACGTCGATCGCGTGAGCCCACACGTTGGCGTCAAAGATGGAGAGCCCAATGATGTTGAAAATACCTACCTGCACTTGCCGCCGCTGCAAATTCCCGACGATGCTACTTACGATCTCATTTTCCTGGGCGAGTATGGTGGAGTAGCCTTGCTCATCGCTCAATTGGGCGGACCTATCTGCCGGAAGCGAAAACCCGTCGAAAACCACGCCCAGCGCGGGGAATTCTTCGTGGAGAGAAGCGATCACATTTGACAGGCCATGGACTTGGTCAGCCCACGCTCGATTCCCTACTCGAATGCCGACCCAAAGGAGCGGACGATACTTGCTCGAAGTCTCTTTTACCTTTTCAAGGGTGCCGGAACTGCAGTTTGCCGCAGAAATTTTCGCAATCCTCGATGCCAGGTCCCGGGCAAGATAATCATCTCCGACTCTGACTGCAAAATAGCCCTGGGTCAGGATCTCGTAAAAGAGGTCGCTGGTACTATCTTTTCTTTCGATTCGATCCGCCGGAATCTCGGGGAAAATTTGCTCGATGGGCCCCAGGGGCTCCCTCAGCACAAGAAACCTGTCGACGCTTGATAGAAGGTGCTTCCGGTAGAGCCTGTGCAGGCCAGACAGCTCGTTCCAAAGGTGGTGGGCAAAATGATAGAAACCAAGGCAAACAGCGCTTTTTCTGCTTTTCTGGTCAGGGTCGGACAAATAGTCGTAGCAGGCCTGAGCGCCACATACCATCCTGGCCTTGAGTTCAAGCAAATCAGCTTGCTGGAAGCCCCACGAATCTCCAGCCGTTATCACCAGGTCGTTTTCAGGAAAATAGAGCGCGCTCTTTCTGAAGCCTGAACCAATACCCGCAGTGGCGACATAGAAAACCTGCTCCGATTCGAAGCGATAAAAGATCACATTGATGTTGGCCAGGAAGGATTGATTCGAAACGACTCGTTTGCCGCCAAAAGGACAGAATGCGGACACAGACTTATCCCGCACGGCGTTGAGTTGAAATCCCAAAGGATCGAGATGGCGGTCATTCAGCGTCTCTTTCAAATTTCGAACCAAATGCGGCTGTGATATCCCCAGGCTCGCGAGGTAGGCTGCGTCCGCGTCACTGACAGCTTTGAGGTCGATGGTCCTGGTGGACGCGTTTTTCGTAAAGAAGTCCTGAACGCTACTAGTCGCAAAATATTTCTGAACGGAAAGCAGATGATCGGGCAGAGGCTTAAGAGGCGTTTGATTTAGGTGATCCCAGATATCCTGGCACAGAGCGTACATCTTTTCCCTCTCTTGCAACAGAATCGGTATGGGAGCATTACCGTTGCCTGTAGCGTGACCTGCAGCTATCCGCAGGCAGCCAATAGGCCGCCTGGATGCATGAAACCTATTCGAACACGGTTCAGCGACCTAGGCCACCGTCGTTGCCCGCGCAGAGCGCAAGATCCTCCTGACTTCAGGGAGTTGAATGGGCCCAAAGGTAAATAGTTTACTCGCGGCCATACCAAAAGCGATCCCCGTCAGACCCCAATGGGGCCCTAATAAAATCGCCGAACCGATCACTCCCAGGGCGCAAAGAGTTACCGAGAGGGCTAACAGGTCCACGCGTTCCAATCCGATCATCATCTGTCCTGCCGCCATCAGCACTATCCCGATCAAAGTGTAAATGCTCAGCCAGACGATCAGGGATGTGCTGGGTACCGCGATCTTGCCCGCCCAGATGCGGATGACCGGCTTGGCGGTAAGCGCAATCACAGCCAGGAGAGGAAGACCAAACCCGAGAGAGGCCTTGACCGCATTCTTATATGCGCGCTCAATCCAATGCCAGTCGTTCCGTGCTTTGGCCTCACCAAAAGCAGAGATAAAAGGTTGCGTAGCCATGTAGACCAGGTCCATGGGCAAGGCGACGATCTTGTACGCCACGACGAAAATGACGACCTTGGCAGGCCCAAAAATCTGGGTGATGATGATCGGCTGACTCTGATAGATGCCGAGCGAAGCCAACTGCGTGATGAGGTATTTGCCACCGAGACTGAACAGACGCTTGACGCAATGCCATCGCACCGCGGAAGGGGCCGGTTTGAGCCAATGATAGCGGCCGAAGAGGAAAAAGCTGTTGGCTATAGAAACGACAGTCCGCGTCCCAGAAAGCGCCATTACCAACTGAGGCAGGCCCCCATGGGTTTGGGACACGAAAATGAGAGCCGCCAGGCTTAACGCATTGGCAGCAATACCCCAGATGTTGGCTAAAAAACCGTCCTGGTAGGCGCTGTAGATGGAGTTTTGTATGCTCAGAGGAAAAGCCAACACAAAAAACAACAAGGTCAGTCCGCACGCCAGTTGCAGTTCGTGGGTTGAAGTCGCTGCGGTCGTGCGGAAGACGGCTCGCCAGGGAATATATCGAAAGGCAACCACGGAAATGATCCCGGAGAGCACACTCACACCGCTGAGAGCCCAGAAAGCCGATGCGGCGTAGTGTTGCGCTCCATTGCGGTCTTCCTTCCCGCTCGCTTCAGCCAGGACGTTCACCAGTGCATTTCCGGCCAAGCCAAAGTCGGTCATCGAAAGCCAGGTGATCAGGCTGCTGATGGTGAGCCACACACCGTATCGCTCCGCGCCCAGATAGTGGACCGTCAACGGGACAGAGAGAAAGCTGATCAATATGTTCAAAGCTTTGGCGATGAAAGAAGAGGATGCAGTGATGCCCGCCCTGCGATATCTCTCCAGCCCTCGATTGGCACTGGGCTTGGTGAGAATCGCCTTTAGCTTCTGGGCGCTGAGATACCTCTTCAACATCACCAAACGGCTGGGGCTTGCAATCTCTGGGGAATCGAAATCGGGCACGGGCTCCTAACCGCGGCTAGCGGCTTGAAAGAGAAGCGCTCACCGGACAAGCGAACACCCGAGCGAATGGGCTTCGGAGCGCTCTAATGAAAATCATTTCCCTCAGCGGCTAAAGCCGCACAAGTTCTGCCTGCTTTACGTACGAGCTGAGGCTCGTACCATTCCGCACATTTTCATACACCTGGTGGGCAGCCGCCAATCCTCACCCGAATGAGCCTCTGATTGGATAACGGCGTCGAGCGGCCTGGGTCACAGCGGAACGTTCTCCGCAAGCGTGTCCCTGCCTCCAACTCCTGCAGTATGGCGTCCCTACAAACGGCTGTCAATTCCCTTTCAGGGTCTGTGCCAATTCGATACACATGCAAGGAAGGTCGTTTCGGGCAGGTAATACCGAATCGAAAACAGCCGTTCCGAAGCGGCTGAACAGACTGGGGTACGTCCCGCGCACTCCATAGAGACCCCTAATGGAGCATCCTCGGCGGTACAGTTTTGCCGAAGAGATGCAGAAGTTTGTTACGGTGCACCCGGTGCCGGGGTTGCGAGGCGGTTGCGCCCAGGATTCTATTCTGGCTTATTTTCGGTCGTCCCTGACGGGACTTGTCTGGTGGGTGTACGCCCCACCCAGCACTTAGGTGCTGGGCTATTTTCGCACGTCCCTCCGGGATTTGTTGGCTTCGCGATGCTCGCTGACATCGACGAAGTGGACAGGGGAAAAGCGGAACGACCCTTTCGTTCGTCGCGTTTTTCCGCAGGCTGTGAAACCGTTCGGGCGAAGCTCACCGCAGGTCATTTGACGAGCCGAGCGGCCTCGAAGGTCTCCATATGGCCTCGCAGTACGGTGACCATGGTCGGAGCGCTCACAGGCCCCATCCCGGTGATGTGTCCTCCAGGGAAGTCGACTACATCGATTCCGCCTTCCACCAAGCCAGACCAGCCCATCATCGGATCCGGGCCAAACTCCCAGGCTTCATCGTGAAAACGAATTAGCATAGCTGATCCTGAATACGGTTTTGCTTCATAGGCTCGCTCGGCCAGCAATAGAGCCTGCTCCATGGTGACATCGCCTAGCGCAGCCGAGTTTTCCAACAAACGCACGCGGAGTTGCAGCCAGAAGTGCTTCAGACGCTTGGCTACAAACTGCTTGGGACCATCTGCAACTTCATCGCGCATCTTGAACACGACCTTGCAGAGCTTGCGGATCGCAATCTTGGCATACCTTACCGTCGCCGGGATGCGGGGGCCTCCCGCCTGGACGTCGCCATCGATGAGTGCGAGCAGCCCAACCTCAAAGCCCAGGTTCTTAAGCTGGCGGGCCATTTCGAAAGCGATGACGCTGCCGCTTGAGAAACCGGCAAGATGGACGACGCCCCCAGTCTGCCGCTTTAGAATCTCGCCTACATAATCGGAGGCGAGGTCCTGGAGGCCGTAGGGCTGAGGACGTTTAATCAAATCAAGGGGCGGTTGAATGCCGAATACGGGGCGGTGAGGTGCAAAGTAATTGGCGACATGCCGGTAGATGAGAATGTCTCCCAACAAATGATGGACCAGATAAACCGGTGGCAGCGTTCCTTCCGGCTGCATTAACACCAGATACTTCGCGGGAGCATCCTTGGTCTGGGTGACAAGTTCCGCAAATTTCCGCGCTGTCGGTGCTTCCACGAGAAGGCTAATGGGGAGCTTGCATCCTAACTTGTCGTTCATTTGCGTAAACATCCGCATCACCAGCAGCGAATGGCCTCCAGCAGCAAAGAAGTCATGATCCAGGCCGAGACCAGGTTTGCCAAGCACTGTCCGCCAGCAGCGAAGTACGGCCCCTTCCATGCTGTCTTCTGTCGTTTCTGAGGATTCCTCGATCTTGAGGAGCTGGGAAAATTGAAATGCAGGCAGTGCCTTGCGATCCACCTTCCCATTTGGAGTCAACGGGAATGACTCCAAGACCATGAACGATGTAGGCACCATGTAGGCGGGCAGGCTGCGCAGAGCATGCCGGCGCCAATCTGCCTCGTCCGCCAGGTTCCTGTCCCGAGACACAACGTAGGCCACCAGGCACTGATCGCCTGCACCGAGGTCTGTCACCCGGGCAACAGACTTGGCAATGCCTGGGTGCGTATCGAGTAAAGCTTCTATTTCCTCCAACTCAATGCGATAACCGCGCAATTTGACCTGGTTGTCGGCCCGGCCCAGTATGTCGATTTCACCATTTGGCAGGACCCGGGCAAGATCTCCTGTGCGATAAAGGCGTGCTTCCGGCGCGCTGCTAAAAGGATCGGGAAGAAATTTATCCGCGGTTAGCTCGGGCCGATTCACATAGCCTGCTCCGACACCGATTCCCCCCAGGAAGAGTTCTCCAATCGCTCCGACCGGAAGGCGCCGATGGTACTGATCGAGCACGTAGGCGGTGTAGTTCGCCAAGGGGCGCCCGACGGTGATCTTTTCGTCGTCTCTAAATATTTGGCGGCCGGTCGCGTACACGGTGGCTTCGGTGGGACCGTATAGGTTCCAGAGATCCGCACCGCGCTGGAGCAGACGCTGGGCGAGGATCCAGGTGAGCGGCTCGCCTGCGGTGAGCATTTTCAGCCCTGCCTGCCCGTCCCATCCCGCTTCAAGAAGAACTTGCCAGCCCGCCGGGGTTGCCTGCAGCAACGTAGCGCCACACTCCCTGATGGCTTTCGCCAACAGTTCCCCATTTACAGCGACGGTTCGCGGCGCAACGATCAGATGAGCTCCGGCAATAAGGGGAGCGAAGATCTCAAAAGTAGATATGTCGAAAGAGATGGTCGTAGTCGCCAAAACGACCTCTGAACGATCGAGTGAAAGATCATTCGAGACAGCAACGAGCAGATTTGTAAGAGCGCGGTGCGTGATTTGCACGCCCTTGGGTTTACCCGTGGATCCTGAGGTGTAGAGGACGTAGGCAACATCGTCCAGACTCGAAGTTTGTGGCGGCAAATACTCAGCGCAGGAGGTGATCTCAGACTGCGGTATCGGCAGGTCGATGCAGAGCACATGCGTCGTGTGCAGCGAGCATCTTTCGCGGAGATGCGCTTGGGTGATGACGACCAGCGGGCGCGCATCTTCCTGCATAAAATCAAGGCGGTCCTGGGGGAAAGAAGGATCGAGCGGAAGATAGCCCGCGCCTGCTCTGAAGATAGCCAACAGCGCGGTGACCATCTCCACGCAGCGATCCATACAGATTCCAACCAGGGTTCCCGGCTGGACGCCGAGGCTCTGCAATCGAGCAGCGAGCAGTTTTGTTTCTTCTGACAGTGAACCATACGAAATACTGCTACCGAGAAAGGTGACTGCGGTGTCGTCTGGTCGTTCCGTAACGCGCAGGTCGAATAGCTCATCTACGCGAGCCCGGGGATAAAAATCTCCAGTAGCATTCCACGTATCGAACGTCTTGAGGTCCGCGTCGCTAAGAATATTGAGCTGCCCGATGGGAGAATCCAGATCAGCCAGCGCGGAAGCCAGGATATTTCGATAGCTGGATACGAGGTGTTTCACGACAGCACGGTCCCAAACGTTGCGCCGAAACTCAACAAAGCCGGTTAGACCTTCTGCGAAGCTTTGCAGCGAGCAATGAATGCCAGACGTATTCGCTAACGGATGGCTACCGTCTGAGGAATCGTGCGCACATTGAAACGAGAAGTGCCCATGGATGACAAGGCCCGGCAAATCGATACCATCCACGCCACCGGCATGTTCCCGAGACTGTTCCACCAGGGTCCGCACAGACTGGTTATCTTCGAGCGTGATAGGCGACGGAGCCGCACCCTTCTGAGCAAAACTCACGGTCACACTCTTCTGACCGGAATAGCGGCGCAAAACTTCCTGGAAAACGGTAAAGAGGAGAAGAGGCTCCTGGAGAGCCTGTGTTTCCACCGTCGTGGCAAGGAGGCGACTGAGATAACCAGGCAGAACAAAGTACAAAATATCGCTGTCGGCCCCGACTCTTGTCGACGGGTGTTCAACTCCAACGGCAGCTAAACCCCGTTGTGTGGGCACAACTAAAGAACTCATCAGACGCCCCCTGGTCTTTGCTCCGAACGATCGGATTGTTTGGTACTTCGCCGCATCGAAATAAGCGATGGCGGGGGGAGATCGCTGGGCAAGTATAACCATGGCAAGGCGCGGTGGGAAGGTATTTTTTACCGCCCAAAAGACACTCAAATGTAAACATTGCGTTACCTTAGTTTTTTCTCATAAGATTAATTAAATCAATATGATATGGATCAAGCAGGTGGAATTAACAAGCGTTCAGCCAGCCTTCACTAGATATTTTCTACAACATCGCTGGCATGCAGTCGTACGATGGGGGCCCCGCAAAGGTTTCAGCCTGCCGAAATCATCCTGATCCGCGGGAAAGGCCCATTTTTGGGCGGACTAACGGTCTCTCCACTGATCCGATTGAATTTAAAGGCTGTGAGCACCTCGGTCTGCTGTTCAGGTTTGACTGCTGCTTTGTGCTTCCACCTCAGGGCGCACGGCTTTACCAGGATGCGCGCAGTTCACGCTATGATTTCTTACGCTCAAGCGGGCAAAGAATGGGTCAGGTCAGGCTTGGAAACGACGCACATCCCCGCCCAGCCCCTCCGTCTAACGGCGGATGCGATTTCTGCCCGGCTCGACCGAATTCCACCCACACGAACTACGTGGAAATTCGTCATCCTGCTTAGCCTCGGCTTTTTTTTCGAACTCTACGACCTGCTCTATTCCGGATATATCGCGCCCGGACTTGTGAAGAGCGGCCTGTTTACAACCACGACCGCCGGTTTCTTCGGCATGCATGGAGTAGCGACCTTCATCGCGTCCTTGTTCGCGGGGCTTTTTCTGGGAACGATAGGCTGTGGTTTTCTGGCTGACCGTTTCGGCCGTCGTGCGATCTTTACGTACTCGTTACTGTTCTATACGACCGCAAACCTCATCATGGCATTCCAGGTCGCCGCCATGGGCCTGAACTTCTGGCGTTTTATGGCAGGGCTCGGCGTTGGAGTGGAACTGGTAACCATCGGCACCTATATCTCCGAACTGGTGCCGAAGCAGATCCGCGGCCGGGCTTTCGCGTGCGAGCAAGCAGTAGGTTTTATGGCCGTCCCTGTGGTGGCCTTCCTGTCATACCTGCTGGTGCCAAAGAAACCCTTGGGTCTCGATGGCTGGCGTTGGGTTGTGATCCTGGGGGCGCACGGAGCTCTGTTCGTCTGGTTCATTCGTCGTGCATTGCCCGAAAGCCCGCGGTGGCTCGCACAGAAGGGGCGACTCGTGGAAGCCGACCGCATACTTTCGAACCTGGAAGAGATCGCTACAAGAGAGTCGGGACGGCCGCTTCCCGTTCCTGTTGCGACGCAACACATCACCACGGGCCAGACGTTCCTCGACTTATGGAAGGCGCCTTATGGCAAGCGCGCATCAATGATGATCATCTTCAACATCTGCCAAACTGTAGGCTTTTACGGTTTCGCCAACTGGGTGCCGACACTGCTCGTCAAGCAGGGCATCGCGCTCACGACCAGTTTGCTGTATTCCTCGATCATTGCAATCTCGGCGCCAGTCGGGCCGCTGATCGGTCTGCTTATTGCCGACAAGTTTGAACGCAAAAGCGTGATTGTCGCGGCCGCGGCAGCCGTTCTGGTTTGCGGGCTGACGTTCAGCCAGCTTTCAGATGGGTTGCTACTGATCGCCATGGGCGTGGGACTGACGCTCGCGAGCAACATCATGTCTTATAGCTTTCACGCTTACCAAACAGAGCTTTTTCCGACGAGTATCCGGTCCAGGGCGGTCGGCTTCGTTTATTCCTGGAGCCGCTTTTCGGCAATCTTCACCTCGTTTGTCATTGCCGCCGTCTTAAAGAGCTCCGGCACGATCGGCGTGTTCGCGTTCATTGCAGCAGCCATGCTGATCGTCATGGCAGTGATTGGATGGATGGGGCCGCGCACGCGGAATCTTATGTTGGAAGAGATTTCCCGCTAACGCATTTTCACTTCTGGTGTATAAGGCAACCGCTCTCGACGCGGCTTTTCCTCAAGAAAAGCCGCACTTCCCTGAACCCGACTGTGCAGAGTAGAAGTGAAAATGCGCTAACGCGCTGCTTGAGAGGGCAACTCAGGCATCCTTGGTTTTTTCGTCTGGCGGCTGCTGTTGCTGTTTGGCCTTGGGGACCCAGGTCTTGCGCTCCGGTGCCGTCGCCTGCTTTCCCGGCGGCACTGCAGAGGGAGAATTGGGGACAACGACGGTGGCCTCCTTGTTTTCTGCGGCGTCAAGCGGCATCGGAAGCGGCTGTGGCGCCGAAGGCGCATCGTTGGCGACGGGACTCTTAGGTACCCATTTTTTGCGCTCAACTGCTGGTGGAGTCGCCGGAGATGCCTGTGGTACCGCATCTGGAACGGGGAGAGGTTCGGCCCTCGGTGTCTCTATCTTTCGTTGAGAAAGGTTCGCTGGCTCAGCTTCCGCGGGCGTGCTCTCCACCAACACCGAAGTCGATGCAGACGTTGGCCGGGGAAGGTTCACCGGCACTACGGCAGCAACTTTGCCAAGCTTCGCCATAACCCTTTCGAGCAGCAGTTCCGCGACATCTTTAATTGCAATGGCGTCTGCTTCGACTCTGCCGGGAGTGCTCTGGAGCATGCTTTTGCAAAAAGGACAGCCGACGGCGAGCACCTTGTTCTCAGCCCCCGCAAGCGCCTGCTGGGCCTCTCGATAGCGATTGTCGGAGATTCTCTCTGTCCCCGTCTCCTCTTCCTTCCAGAACTGCGCGCCGCCGGCTCCGCAACAAAATGAGTTCTCACGGTTGCGGCCCAACTCGACCACATTGTTACTGACAATACGGAGCCCGTTACGCGGAGCATCATAGACACCGTTGTGCCGGCCCAGGTAGCAAGGGTCGTGAAAAGCAACCGTAGCTGATGAGGCATCGGCCGACAGCTTGCCCTGGGCGACCAGCGTCTCAAGATACTCAGTGTGGTGCATCACCCTGTATTCGCCGCCAAGTTGGCGGTATTCCTTGCCTACGGCATTCATGCAGTGAGGGCAGGTAGCGACGATCAGTTTCGGTTTAACCTGGTTGAGTGTGGATACGTTCTGCCGGGCAAGCTGCTCATACAGAAACTCATTTCCTGCACGCCGCGCGCTATCGCCGGTACAGCATTCCTTCTTGCCAAGAACGGCGAAATTGACCCCCGCGAGATCAAGCAGTTGGACAAAGGCGCGGGCTGTCTTCTGCGATTGTGGATCGTAACTGGCCGCGCATCCCACCCAATACAGGACGTCCGGGGCAGGATTTTCTTCAATGGTTTTTACCTTGAGCCCTTCTGCCCACTCCATCCGCTTCTCGTGATTGATGCCCCAGGGATTTTTAGCCCGCTCCATGCCGCGAAATGCGCTCTGCAGCTGGGTAGGAAATTCGCCCTCGATCATTACCTGATGACGGCGAATGTCGATGATATCGAGCATGGGCTCATCCTGGACGGGGCAGACTTCGATGCACGCGCCGCAGGTGGTGCAGGCCCATAGTGCCTCTGGGGACAAGGCAAAAGTGAGCAGCGGGTGTGGGCTAGCTTCGCCAGTCTCAAAGCCTGGTTCGCGCCTGGCGAGCACGTTGAGCTCCATGCGTTTGTTGATTTCGATTGCCGACGGGCTGAGCGCTTTGCCGGTCGCAGTCGCGGGGCAGACATCCTGGCAGCGATTGCACTGGATGCAGGCGTAGGCATCGAGAAGACGCGGCCACGCCAAATCTTCCAGTTTGTTGGCGCCCACCTGCAGATTTTCTGATTCCAGATCGATACCGGCCGCAGGCAAGACGCCGGATGACAGCCTCCGCGCCAGAAAATATTTGGCCGGAGCCATGAAGATATGAATGTGCTTGGAAAACGGGAAATACATCAGGAAGGCGAGGACGCTGCCGAGGGCGCCCCAATAGCCGAAGACGCGGAAAGCCTGCGCGTAGGCGGGCGGGATGCCGTGGGAAAGCAGCGTCGCAAAGGGTTGAAACTGATCTGGACCTCCCATGAGGAGCTTTGCGCCTGCGCCCAAGGCGCGGCTGCCTACGTGAAAGAGAATAAAGACAGAGACGACGAGCGAGTCGACAGGAATGTAGCGCTGCTTCACATCTGGGTGCAGCAGGGTGCGCTTGTTAAAGGTGAAGTCGGCACGGCTGGGGAGAAGAAAACGGCGCGCCACAAGCGCGACTACGCCGACCAGGACCAGCGCGCTGAGCAGGTCGGCGAGCAGATTGTAAACGAGGCCGGCTGTACTGGTCGATCGAATGGAGAAAGGGATGAATCCTTCTACTCCGTCAACGAGATTAACCAGGATGTAAAAGACGAAACCGTAGAAGATGAAGGCATGAAAAAAGCTGATGACCGGACGTTTGCGAAAGGTGCGGCTCTGGGTCAAGGTTGTGGCCAGTGCATGCCATAGCCTTTGCGGGAGATGATCGGCGTGGGAGTCTGAGTCCTCGCGGCCAGCGCGAATGCGACGGTAGACGCGATAGAAACCGCGTAACCCAATCGCGCCGGTCAGCAACGCGAATAGCAGGAAGGCTATTTTGTGCGCGAATGGGAGCATCCAGAATTACCTTCCTGTTTTCTTGTTATAGAAGCCGTACGGCTGATTGCGGAATAGGCGGCTTGCAAGAAAGCTCTTCTTGAGAAATTTTGACGCTCCTACTTGCGCAGCTCAGTGATGATCGCGGGAACGATTTCGGAGACGTCGCCAACGATGCCGTAGTCCGCGATCTTGAAAATGGGCGCATCCGCGTCTTTGTTGATGGCCACGATGAACTTGCTTTTATTCATTCCGGAAAGATGCTGCACGGCGCCCGAAATACCGACGGCAATATACGCCTTGGGCTGTACGGTCTTGCCGGTTTGCCCCACCTGCTCGGAGTATGGGCGCCATCCTGCATCCACGATAGCGCGTGTTGCCCCAACCGCGGCGCCCAGCTGATCGGCCAAAGCCTCGACGAGCTGCGTGAACCCCTCGGGGCTGCCCACGCCCCGGCCACCAGCGACGACAAGATCCGCATCGGTCAGGGATACGCGTTCACTTTTTTCCTCCGTCCGCCCGGTGACGGTCAGGCGAGGCAGCGGCAGGTTGAGCTCGACGTCAAATTGTTCCGCGGCTGTGCTTCCCGGCTGGGCTACCGCAAACGCACCCGGCTTCACCGTGACCACCACGACCGGACCTTGTGCTTCGACCTTTTCTGTCACCCTGGCGAGAAATGTGTAATGGGAGGCGCCGAGCACACCGCTGCGATCCTCGAGGGTAATGGCGTCCTCGATCAAGGGAGCATCCAGCTTGACGGCGACCCGGGGGCTGTACTCGCGCCCGCTGCGGCTGCCGGCGATGAGGATGGTATGCGCTTCACCTTCTCTTGCGATTTGGGCCGCCGCGCTGGCCCAGATTTCTGGGTCGTAGTGGGCGAGCTCGGGTTTGTCACCTACCAAAACCTGATCCGCGAGCAGCGCCGCTTGTTCCGCGAGGGAGCTGACGCCACTGCCCAGAACAACCATCGTAACCGGACCCTCACGACCGATCTGGCGAGCCGCCGTCGCCATTTCATAGATGCTCTTGCTCAGTTTGCCCAGGGCGTGTTCCACGATCACTAATATCATTCGATCACCCGGGCATCGTTGCGCAGAAGATCGACCAATTGGGCCGCGGCGGTGCCGGCATTCTTGCCATCGAGAATCTTTTTGCGGCGTTCCTTCACCTGCACTTCGACGCCCGTCACCTTGAGCTTTGCACTGACCCCGAAACCCTCCAGGGGCAGGCGGCGCAACTCTTTTTTCTTTGCCTTCATGATGTTGGGCAAAGTTGGGTAGCGTGGCTCATTGAGACCCTGTTGCGTGGTAACGACCGCAGGCAGCGATAACGTAAAGGTCTCGCTGCCCGCCTCCACATCGTGCTTTCCGGTTAGTTTTTTATCCTGAAGGGTTAGAGCATTGGTCCACGTCGTCTGCGCCCAGTCGAGCCTTTCGGCGATGGCTGCGCCCAGAGCATGACTGTCCCAGTCTGCCTGCTGACCACCACAGAATATGAGGTCAACCTGCTCGGTGCGGGCTACCTGGGCGACCACGCTACTCACGGCGATGACGTCGAGGAAGGTGTCGGTCTCCACGAGAATGCCGCGATCCGCGCCCATCGCAAGCGCGGAGCGAACCGCCTCCTCGGAGCGCGCAGGGCCGATTGCGAGCGCAACCACTTCCATATCCGCTCCCGATTCGCGCAGGCGCAGAGCTTCTTCGACACCATACTCATCCATGGTGTCCATCACCAGCTTGCGGCCCTGCAATGAGACGGCTCCGTCCTGGATGACTACGCTCTCTTCCGCATCGAGAACCTGGCGAATGACGGCCAGCATGCGCATTGCACTACTCCCCCTGCACTGCTCCCACCGGACCACCGGCCGGCCCTACAGCCTGTAACGGCCTGCCTCAACCATGGCCGCTGAAATCTCGCGTCCTAAGGCTACAGTATTGACGGGCTCGTGCTTGGCCAGCCGGCGGAAAATTGTCATTTGGGTGCGCAGCATGTCACCGTCCGCAACCGCTCCGAGAACATGCTCCGCGGCGGATTCGACGATACGGAAGGATCGCGCAGCGTAGTACTTGGTCAGCTTGACCGCAATCGAATTGGGTTTGCCCATCTTCTCGGTGCGCAGGACAGTCGATTCCAGCGCGAGCACTTCGCTGAGGATGTCGGCCAGCGCGCCCATGACCTCCTGCTGCTCCCCGAGATCGTTGCCGAACTTCTGCGAGGCCGCGCCGGAGCAGAACAAGGAGATCTTTTTGGCACTGGCAAGCAGCGCGCGCTCCTCGGCCAATGCGCCCTCGTAGCTAACCCGCGCGGCCGGTCCGGCCATGACCTCATCCATCACCTTTTGAATGGCCGGAAGCAGAGGCAGGGTTCCCTGGAGCGCACGCTTGATCATCCAGCCGGTCGTGATCAGCCGATTGATCTCGTTGGTGCCCTCGAATATCTTGTTGATGCGTGAATCACGATAGCTTCGCTCCACGGGATATTCTTCGACGTACCCGTAACCGCCGTGAATCTGCAGTGTGTGGTCCACGACTCGCTCCATCATCTCCGAGCCGGAAAATTTCAGGATGGAACATTCGACAGCAAACTCTTCGATCCGCTTCTGCACCTCCTGGGTGAAGGTCGGAGATTTCTTATCAAGCTCCGAAAGAGCCGCATCGATTGCGCCAACGACACGATAGAGCACGGCCTCGATAGCGTAAATGCCTGCCGCGCTTTCGGCGATCTTCTCCTGCACCAGGCCGAAGGCGGCAATGGGCTTGCCAAAGGCGACACGTTCCCGGGCATAGCGAATGGCTTCGCGAAGCGAGTTGCGCGCGCCACCAACGGCGCTGGCCGCAAGCTTGTAGCGGCCCA
>Ga0182015_10002345_pt1 | contig 23128 bp, 16 predicted proteins | sample 712P3MmetaG_FD_120478 | JGI IMG/M metagenome (GOLD analysis project Ga0182015, IMG submission 120478) | Permafrost microbial communities from Stordalen Mire, Sweden - 712P3M metaG | ecosystem: Environmental > Terrestrial > Soil > Wetlands > Permafrost | place: Sweden: Stordalen | collected...
ACCTCTAGAACAGAGCGATTGGGAGCGTGATGGAGAGGCTGTCGAGACCTAAATCGAAGTCGGATCAGCTAAGTGGCTCAAAACAAGCGAAATTTAGCGAGGGGAGTTTTGCGCATCATTCTTATGGGAATGCGTAAGCTTAGAACATTCAAGAGAACAGATGCAGCGATGTGGAGAGCTCGATGGGCTCTTAGCGATCACAGTAATGCCAATTCCGCAGGTTTACCCCAGGGGGATTTGAGACAGGGCGACTCCAAGCGGGAGGTGAATGGTTTTCGATTCCCGGGAGACCGAGCACCATCGTGGAGAAATGGAACGGGATGGGTGGGCGAATGACTACAGGGATAGAGGCAGCGGAAGCAAAGACCGCAGGGGCGAAGAAGAAGGCAACCAAGAAGGCAACCAAGAAGGCAACAAAGAGGAAGAGGGCATCGAAACCGAGAGAGAACAAGCTAAAAGGAGCCGACAATCCGGGGGCCACCGCAGATGACGAGAGTGGTCTGAGCACGGAAGCGCTTACCGTGGTGGGTTCGCGGGCGTCAAGGATCGTCGAGCAAATGCTATTTGGAATCGTCAGGGGCGACTCGAAAACCGCCCAGATGCTGGTGGAACTGGCGAAAACAGAGTCGGAAGCCAAGGAGGCGTTGCGGCATGGGCCGCTCAGGAGCCAGGCGCTTGCATGGGCGGCGGAGCCACAGTGGCAGGATGAGGTAAATCCGGAGCAGGCTGAGACTGTTGGGGGAAGCCGGGAAGCGGAATAGTGGACGAACCCGAGTGAATGAATTTTGCGGAATGCGGCGGAGAGAGAGCAAGTGCATTTCTATCCGCCGTGGTACGAGAGAAAAGGAAGACATGGAGATGGAGCTCACGATGAATCAGTGGCTGTTGCGCGCGGGAAAATGGATGAAGGCCGAACTGAAGCTGGGGTTGTGCCTGGTTGTGCTGGGATTGGGAATCCTGGCGCATGGCCAGGCAGTGAGCACCACAACGGTGCAGGGGACTGTTTATCTGGCCAATGGGCAGACGGGTCCTGGGACACTCAGCTTGAGTTGGCCGGCGTTTACGACGGCTGGTGGGCAGGCTGTGGCCGCGGGGAGCATGACGGCGACGATTGGGGCGGATGGGTTTGCGAGCGTGAACCTTGCGCCCAACGTGGGATCGACGCCGGCTGGGCTTTACTACACGGCGATCTACCAGATGAGCGACGGGACGACGAGCACGGAGTACTGGGTTGTTCCGGCGGCGGCACAGGCGACGATTGGACAGGTGCGCGCGCAGCTGATGCCGGCAGTGCAGGCATTGCAGGCAGTGAGCAAGTCGTATGTGGACCAGTCGATTGCACAGGCGCTTTCGAGCCAGTTGACAGCTTCGGGCGGAAATCTGACGGGGCCGCTGTTCTTGAGTGCCGATCCGACGCAGGCGATGCAGGCGGCGGACAAGCATTATGTGGATGCGTCTTTTGCGCAGGCAGTTCCATTGGCAGGCGGGAACATGACCGGGGCATTGCAGACTCCAACGGTGAACGGGGTGCAATCGCCCGCAACGAGCAGCGGTCAGACGACGCTGCAGGCGGCGATGAGTGCGGCTGGCGCGACGGGCGCAATGGTGATTCCGCCGAACTATGCAGGGAACGATGGGTTCACGAATCCGAATGGAGTGCGGGTGAACGACCTGCGGCCAACGGGGGCGCAGCAGGCCGAGCGGAGCGTGAAGGAGTTTGGCGCGGTTTGCGACGGCTTGACGGACGATACGAACGCACTGCAGGCGGCGTTGAACTATGCGCAAACACATGGGGTGGCGCTGACGATTCCGCAGGGGACATGCAAGACGCACTCGCTCAACTGGCATGGAGAGTCGATTGGGGGGCTTGGTAAGCAGGTGTCTGCGCTGATGGGTTTCCCGGGGCAGGATGTGCTTTCGACCTTGGCGGATAATCCAAGCCTGCTGGCGTATACGCGGATTCACGACCTGACGATTTATGTGGATCAGAGCATTGACACTTCGTGCGCGGCGGCGCCTGGACGCGCCCCGGCAGGGAGCTGCACATTCGGCCGTGCGATTGAGAGCAATTCGATCTTTTCGCCGGGAGGAAATGGGCTGAACGGGACAAAGGGGACGGGGCCAGGGTGGTCAGTGGGGAACTGCGCGATTGCGATGCCGGCAATTACGGGTTCAGGGGGGAACGGTCTGCGGGTGGCGGAGGTTGAGAATGTCGAGATTGCGGTGACCGGGGTAGATCCGATGGCGGCGCAATATCCTGGTGCGCACTCGACGCACACATGCGGACTTTATCTGGCGCAGTGGCCCCAGTGGAGCGAGTTCAGGAACATCGATATTCGCGGAGTGAATACGGGCATCGTGCTTCCGGCGCTGCCGGGGGCTGTGCCAGCGGGACTCACGGCGGATTCGAATCGTTGGCAGAACATTACGATACAGGCGACGCATGGTTTTGCGGCGCAAGCGGGATCGGGCAATGTTCTGGACAATGTAGTGGCGACGGTGGGGAATTCCGCTGCTACGGCCGAGCCGCCGACGGGGTTGGTGCTTGATTTTCCGGGACAGCAGAATGGCTGGGCGGTGCGGAATTCTATTGTGACGCCGACGTGGACCGCTGTACAGCCTCTGCTGACAGTGACGGCTGCAGGTGGCGCGGTGACCGCGGTGACGGTGGGGGCGGAACATGGCCTGGGATTTGATCCCTACGGAACGCAGGTTGCACTGAAGTTCAGCGGGAGTTGCACGGCGCAGGCAAATGCGGCAGTGAACAATAGTGGATCGATCGGCGCTGTGACTGTGACGCAGGGGGGCGTAGGCTGCTCAGCAACGACGACGGCAAGCGTGAACGTGGCGGGGGGGTGGGACACCGTTGCGCCCGTGAACCTGATCGGCGGGCAGAACATTAGTGTGCTGGCGGGAAATCTGCTGAAGGGCAACGGCGGTTATACGGTTTGGAACGCGGCGAGCTCGTCGGCAAACGGAACGCAATTGAATGGTGGCGGCGGGAATTTGCCGGGGGGCGGGACCTATCCAGCGCTGGTGGCGACGAGTTCGCTAGGGTCTGCGATCCAGGTGGAACAACTGCCGGGGGCGGACTTTGGGGCGAAGCTGCAATCGTGCCTGGGGATGCTGAGCGCGTCGTACGGCGGCACTTGCGATGCACGGAATTTTACCGGGACGCTGGCGATGGGATCGAACCTGACGATATCGACGGCGAATGCGACTGTGCTATTGCCCTGCGCGACGATTTCGACTGCAAACCAGATGATTGTGACGGCGGGGACGCGGAATGTGTCGCTGCGCGGGTGCGCGTTGCGCGGGGCAAGCTCAGCGAGCGGAAGCCAGGGCGGGACGGCGTTTGTGTATTCGGGTACAGGGGCGATGGTGCAGGTGGGCGACCCGACGTACGCGTCTGACACGATGGGCTTCCACATGGACAATGTGTTGATCAATACGACGACGTCGGCGAGTGCATCGGCGCAGGGAGTGGTGGCCTATCGCACGCAGGAGATGGATCTCGAGAGCCTGTACTTGCTGGGCAACGCGAACCAGACGGGCATGACTCTGGACGGAACCGGAAATTACACGGGGGGCACGTTTTTTGACAACGCGTTCAATGGATTCCTGACGGCGGTGAACGGGATTGGACATCAGGCGGCCAATCCGGCGACGACGGACTGGCTGAATGCGAGCACATTTGTGCGGTTGCACATCGATTGCCCGACGAACAATGGAAGTCCGGTAAGCGGGACAACGGGGATCAACCTGGCGGCCGGCGATGGGAATACGATTACGGGCGGTGATGTGGAGGGTTGCTCGACTGCACTGCACCTGGGCTCAAGCGCGGAGAACAACACGATTGTCGGACTGCGGAATGAGAACTCGGGCAACCAGATTGTGGCGGACGCAGGCAGCCAGTACAACAGCTGGGTGACCGGTGGGGCGATGTTTACCGGGAAGCTGGTGGACAACGGGACGCATAACAGCTTCTGGGATGCATTCCATCGGTCGTTCAACAACCTGAATGGAGATTTATGGCGCAGCCAATCGGATGCGACGATCACCGATCACGTGTACACAGGGGTTGGGCTGGGGAATGTTCGCGGCAAGATGACGGAGTATCAAACCGACGTGCCGGGGACTGCAAACAGCTATCAGAATGCGTGGATTGAAGGGCTGACCGATGGTACGACCGGAGTGCAGTTCTACCAGATTGAAGACCTGCTGAACAATGTGAATCGAATCTCGGTTGGGCAATACAACAATGGGAGTTCGACCAACAATCAGACGGTTGTGAACTCTGCGGGAACCGGCGCTGTGGTTCTGAACGGATCGAACAACGCGGGAACCGGCGGCGTGGTTGTGGGCTCGGGTGGGGCTACGGAGACCACCGTTGCGACGATCAGCAACGCGGGCAACGCACAGTTCAACGGGACGCTGCTGGTGGGCGGCACCTCGCAATCGGCGGGGACAATGACTGTTCGCAACAGCGCTGACGCCGAGGTGGACTACTATCTGACGCCGGGACTGACGACGAGCCAGAAGGGATCGTTTACCTACAAGGATTGGAACGGCGCGAGCCAGTGGTACATGGTGAAGGACGCCAGCAATAACTGGGCGCTGAACTCCGCAACGGGCGGTCTGGACAGCTTGAAGGCGTACCAGAGCACAAATACCGGCGACACGTATGTAAACGCATCGAATGCGACCGGGCATGTGCGACTGAATTACGAAGCCGGGGCAGGCGCGGAGACGGATATCTACTCAGGCGGCAGCGCAAACCTCGTTGCGGCGTTCCAGGGATTGAACAGCATCAAGTTTCCGGGATTGGCTGCGGCGAGCGGCCACGACTGCATCCAGATCGACAGTGCCGGCTTCCTGACTAACACGGGAGCGGCTTGCGGCTCGGGCTCGGGAAGCACGAATGGAACAGTGAACTCGGGCAACACGGGGCAGATTGCTTTCTACAATGGAACGGGCACAGCAGTGAGCGGGATGAATCAGGTGCCTTTGGCTTCAGGCGGCACCGGGGCAGCCACTGCGGCTGGCGCATTGGCAAACCTGGGGGCGGCAGCGCTGGCTGGCGCGACGTTCAGCGGACCGGTAAATGCGCAGAGCGTGGAAGGGCAGTTGCAGGCGGACCAGTGGCAGTCACCGGGAGGCACGGGAAACAACGGGATTGCGATGTCGATTGCGCAGTGCGCTCAGCAGGCTTATGTGTGCTCGATTGTTGCGCCGGCACTTTACGCGCAGGTGGAGGCGCAGCCCTGGAGCTCGGGGAACACGCTTGAGATGATGCCAAGTCAGGAGTACGGTCCGAAGTCGACGGATCCACTTGGTTGCGTGACGGATTATCGCTGGGGTCCACCGCAGGTGATATGCAACCAGGGCCAGGCGCCGATGATCGGCGGGATAACGAACCGTTACGCGGGCGCGTCGGCGATTTTCAACCAAAATGTGACAACGGGTGGCAACGGATTCAGCCCAGTGACTCCGCAGGGACTGAGTGTTTTTACTCATGTGTTCTCAGGAGGCCGGGACTCGTATCTCGACGAGACCGACCAAACGAATCTGAACACTTTGATGCAGTCGAATACTCCGGGCGTGGTTTACGACTGGCAGAGCAGGCTGAACACGTTTGCGCCAGGCGACACGATCCCAATAATCAGCTGGGCTTACGGCGTGGGTTCAAGCGCCGGACAGAACGAAGGGTTCGACTATCATCTGCGGCTTGGGGAGACGGGGAACGTGTTCGAGGGGACGCTGAGCGGGGTTCCGAGCTGCGGGGTGACCTGCACGTTTGCTGTGACGCAGACGATGGGTGCGCCGGGGGGGATTGGTTCGGGGGTGCCGTTGATCGATATCACCAACGGATACAACACGGGCTATATTGCGTCGATCGGGAGCAATTACACGCTGGCGGGTTCAGGTACAAACTGGACGAGCCTGAATTCGACGACACCGGTAAGTTCGATCACGACGACGACGACCAACATAGACAATGCTAATGCAAGCGCAAGTACGTTCCCGCAGACGAATGTGCAGGTGACGGTGACAAGCGCGAGCGGATTCACGGCGACAGGGAATCCGGTTGCCTGTCTTTTCTCAGACGTAGACCTGAAATGGACGTGTGCACATGTGACGGCTGTGGCGGGGTCGGTGGTGACGCTGGACCGAGTGGACTTTGGGTTTCCCGCAGGATCGACGATTGCGACGGGCGGTGTGACCGGATATGGATTCGGATTCGATGTGGATACAGTGACGGCCGCGAACATGAACGGATTTTCGTCATCATCGGATCAGGCCGTGAATGGGCCGATCCGGCAGGTGTATCCAGTTGTGGGCAATGCGAGCGCTACTTCACTCACGGTTTACCTCTTCGGTTCAGGTGGAACTCGCGCGTTGGCGAACAACGGAACGGCGACCTCGAATGCGTATCATCTTTGGCCGCAGGCGCTGGTGCTGGACGCTTACAACCATGCAACGGGTGCGCTGGATGGGAGCGCGTTGCTAACCACGCCGGAGGTTGGGACGTTTAGGGCGAATGACCTTGTGGAGCAGCCGCACTACTTTTCGGTGCTTGTTGAAGGCTTGAATCTGGCGGTGAACAAGTATCAGGCGACTCCAGAGAACACGAGCACGTTGCTTGACTTCAGTCTGGGAGGGAACTTTATCAGCGGCGATTCGGTGGGGCGGTTTAACAACCTGAACGATCCGACGATTTATCTAGGACTGCCGGCCAATTTGCAGAGCTCGGTGACAGGGCGGAATGTTTTGACAACGCCGCTGGGTCTGGTCTTCTCTGGAGCATTCCAGAGCGCGATCAAAATGACGTATCCGCCCTTTGGCGCAGCTGGAAGCCAGCAGATTGGAACCGTAGTGCAGGGCTGCGGGGCGACCCCAACGCTGTGCGCTCAGTGGAATCAGGCAATTCCGATTCTGAATGTACGGAATGGGATCTCTGCCTACGCTGGGGTCTCAGCAGAGGACGTTCTGTCGTACAATCCATCGGCGACGACCTGGAACCTGTCCGCGGGATCGACCGGGCTTGGGGGAGGATTACCGGCAGCAAGCATGAGTCTGGGTCCGAACGGGCTGAGCGTGTCGAACATTGCAGCGAGCAACGCTCCGGTTTGTCCGAATGGTGTGAATGGAGCCTTGACGACGGCCGGATGCGCAACCGGGACAGGCGGCGGGGGCTTGCCGGTTAATAATCCGGCGTTTACGGGCGCGCTGAGCGGACCTGTAATGGATGTGAAGGCGACCAGCAACAACATCGTCTATGCGGACCAGTTTGCGGGGTCCACATGGGATGTGAAGGTAGCTGCGGCGCTTGCCCAGGCCTGCCCGGTAAGCGGGTTCAACACGGTCCCGGTGACCAACGGGGTTGTGGATGCACGGGGATTGATTGGTTGGCAAACCATGGCAGCGACGGTGACAATGACACCGAATTGCGAACTCATCCTTGGCCAGGGAACCATCACTCGCGCCAACGGAGTGCAACTTCTTGTGGACTCGGGCGACACAGTAATGGGGGCCAATCCAAGTCTCGGCTTCGTGGGCGGACGAGGGTCGTCGATCGAAGGCGTAGCGACCGACACCTCGGCAACCATTGCCTATCGCTACGGGACCGGCGGCAGCGGCGGGTACGGGATCGTTCTGAAAGACTTCACCATTATCGGTCCCGCGGCTGGAACTGGCCTGAATCTTCAGCACGTCACGCAGACACAAGTGAACAATGTTGTTGTCACCGGAACGGCAGTCGGATTGGTGATGGGCTTCCCGGGAGGTTGTGACTGCTACAACTCGTTTAGTCAGGATTTCTTTTTCACAACCGGGTATGGAGTGCAATTGAACGCCTTTGCCAACCAAAATCAGTTTTATGGCGGCCGCTTTCAATCAACCGGGAGCAGCTCAGTCTATGACAATGGCGCCGCAAATACCTTCTACGCCCCCGATATTGAGGGCGGATTTGTTGGCTTCGAGTTTGGCAGTCAGGCAGGTGCAGATGGCGTGTACTCTCCCTACGTGGAGGGAAACACCACCGATGTTCTGATCGATTCAAACGCAGTTGGAAACTCAATAATTGGTGGAACCGCCCTAGGGCACATCACGGACGACTCAGGGAACACGTCGAACTTCATTTTCACAACCGGAGCGGGAGCGAATCAGGGGGGAAACACGCCTACGATGTGGGCCGTGAATACGCTCAGGTTTGGAGGGAATCTCTATGGCGGATCGGTTACCGGCGGTGAGATGAGTTTGTCTGGGTTGCCGGATGGCGGCGCTCAGTTCAACTTCTCGGCGGCTGAAGTTGCCACCTATGGCCGCATTGGAGGATTCCCTCTGCATGTTGGGCCGCTCTATAGCGCCGGCGCCTCTAACTTCAGCTACCCGACTGTGTCGAAGCTGCCTGACCCTCCGGCCCCGACACTCGGGATTGTTGGGACGGCAGGCACAGCCACCCTGACTTACGCTGTTGTTTGCTACGCGCAGAACACGGCTACCAACATTCCGGCATATTCGCTGCCTTCAGCTTTGGCGACGATCACCAACGCCCCGGCAACGCTGAATTCGTCGAACTACGTGACGATCACCACTGCATGTGGACCGGGGTACAACGGCGCTTACATCCTGAAGGGTGGAACTTCGGGGACTGTCGAACTCGTTCTGGCGGGGCCAAATTTTACCTCCAATGACCAGGGCGGATCGCTGTCTTCCTACACTCCCCCGAGCCGCAACACCACGGGGGACATGTCCGTAGGGGGATATTTCAATGCCCTTCAGTATTCTTTGAACGGCGCGGTAGTGATTCCGCCGACGGTGGGGGGATACCAGGGGACAAGCGGCACGAAGGTGCAGCTGGGAACCGGAACGCCGACGGCCGGCCACTGCGCGAACTTTGCGGCGGACGGAAGCATTGAGGATGCAGGGGCGGCGTGCGCATCGCTGACGCAGAACTCGATCACCTTTGCCAACGGCGCGGCCAACGCGGACTACATCATCCTGCAGCCGGGAACAGGGAGTACCGATCAAATCGGGTCCTTCGAACTTGCCAACTACGCAGGGACCAGCGAATGGGAGTTGCGGAAGGATGCTCTGGAGGTCTTCCGCCTGCACGACTCGGTGAATGGGGCGGACAGGCTGCTCGCCTATCAGGGCGGGCAGACGATGATGAATTCGGCCGGGAGCAGCGCGGTGGTCGTGAACGACTCGACGGGCTCGGGGACAGGCGGGTTCATCGTGTATGGAGGCGGAGCTTCGCCGGCCGCCGCACTGACCGTGACGAGCTCGGGCAACACGACAGCGGCGGGGTTTGTCTCGGGCAAGTTCTACACCGGCAACTCGGCGATGACAGCTACGGCGGGGGCCGGAGCGGGGACGTCGCCGACGATCGCCTGCGCGACGAATTGCACCGGAGCGCAGGGGACCTACACAGTCACGGTGGGGACGACACCGTCGGCGGGAACGCTGGTGACGCTGAACTTCCCGAATACACACACAAATACGGCCGATTGCGTGGGGAACCTGTATCTGCCGGGAACGGGGCAGGTAACGAACTGGGAACCGGTGGCGGGAGTTTCGAGCCTGGGCGTCAAAGTTGACGGCAGCGCACTGGCAGCCGGATCGCAATACAAGTTCACCTATTGGTGTGGAGGCTTCTAGAGCGGACCCAGAGTAAGGCTGCGCATGCAAGTGAGGTCGAAGGCGGCTCTTCCTGAAAGGGGAAGCCGCCTTGTGGTCTGGGTTCCTGCATACAGTTACTCTGGTTCCGCTTTGAAGCCTCTGCGAGGAGATCACATGACTGGGGCCGCAGCAAAGGCAATGTGCGACTACGAGAGCCGATGGTGGATGCTGCGACCTGTCGACCTTACGCGCAGCGAACTTGAAAACCTCGGACGGGGTCTGGATACGCGCCCGTCGACCCTGAAAGGGCAGACGGTAGTGATGGCATTGGCCGAACAGTTTCTTGTGGTGCGGTCGCGGGATGGCAAGCCCGGCAAGCTGAAGGCCAACGCGGTGCAGAAGGCGTTTGAGAACAGGCGCGGCGAGAGCAATATCGTGCTCAAGGCGCGGCAGATGGGGCTGACGACATGGGCGGCGGCGCGATTCTTTATCAGGACCATCACGCAGCCCGGGTCGTTGACCCTGGAAGTGGCGCATACACGGGAGTCGGCCGAGGAGATCTTTCGCATCGTTCACCGGTTTCTGGACTGGCTGCCGGACGAGCTGCGCAATGGGCCGCTCAGGACCTCGAGAGCCAATGCGCGACAGATTGTGTTTCCGGAGATCGACTCGCAGTATCGCGTGGTGTCGGCGGGGGAGCGCAACGCGGGGCGCGGACTGACGGTGCAGAATCTCCATTGTTCGGAGCTGGCGCGGTGGCCGGGCGATCCGGCGGAGACGCTGGCGGGGCTGCGGGCGTCGATGACGCCGGGCGCGGAGATGATTCTGGAGTCGACGCCGGAGGGCGCGGGGGGCTGCTTTTACGAGGAGTGGCAGAAGGCCGGCGAGACGGGGATGGTGCAGCATTTTTTCCCATGGTGGATGGAGCGCCGCTACCGGGGAGAGCCGGCGGCGCTGGGCACGCTGAGCAAGGAAGAGCGGGAGTTGATGAATCGGGAGCACCTGGATCTGGAACAGATCGCATATCGGCGGCAGATTCGGTCGAACTTTCGCGGTCTGGCGCGGCAGGAGTATGCGGAAGACGAGGAGAGCTGTTTTATTTCAAGCGGCGACTCGGTGTTTGAGACGGACCGGATCGAAGAGCGGATCAGGGAGCTGCCGGAGCCGGCCGAGCGCCGCCGCAACGGAGAGCTGGAGATTTGGCTGCCGCCCGCGAGGGGCAGGAAATATCTGGTCTCGGTCGATCCTTCGGGCGGAGGGAGTGAGGGAGATTACTCAGCCGCCGAGGTGCTGGACCTGGAGACCGGGCTGCAGTGCGCCGAGTTTGCCGGGCATGTGGGGGGCCTGGAGCTGGCGCAACTGGTGACAGCGCTGGCGGCAGAGTACAACGGGGCCTCGCTGGTGGTGGAGCGAAACAACCATGGAACCGGCGTGCTGGCGCTGGCTGAGACTGTCTGCGGATATTCGAAGCTCTATCGCCAGAACGGCCAGCCGGGCTGGCTGACGACGTCGGTGAGCCGTCCAGCGGTGTTGGGCCGGCTGAGCGCGGCATTGGTGGAGGAGCCGGGGCGCTTCATGAGCCTGAAGCTGCTGGCCGAGTGCAGGACTTTTGTGCGTTTGCCGAACGGAAGCACCGGTGCGCGGGCCGGAACGCACGACGATCGGGTGATGGCCATGGCGATTGGGCTGGCGGCGCGGGATGAGCTGTTGACGGACGGAAGTTAGGCGTGGTTCGTCTTTTGACTGGAGCAGGGTGAACCTGGGGCGTGGGACTTTGGGATTGCGGACTGCCGGGATCAAGAGGGTCCGGTTAGTATGTGAAGGAGATTCAGGAGAGAGCGGAGAGCGGGCTTGGCGGTTCTGGCGGTGCAGCATATCCGGCGGATGCGGGGCGGAGCGCAGGGTCAGCTGATGCTGGGCGCCGACGGGCACCTCTACGTGGTGAAGTTCCAGAACAATCCGCAGCATATGCGGGTGCTGGCGAACGAGTTTCTGGCCTCGCGACTGGCTTTGGCGGTGGGCCTGACGGCGCCGGAGGTTGAGCTGGTGGAGGTTTCGAACTGGCTGGTTGAGAATACGCCGGAGCTGGAGATAGACCTGGGCCGAACGCGGGTGCGGTGCCTGCCGGGACTGCAGTTCGGTTCGAGGTTTGTGGGTGGGCTGATGCCGGGGCAGGTTGTGGATTATCTGCCAGAGGAGCAGCTGGCGGAGGTGCGCAACCTGGGAGAATTCGCCGGCATCCTGGCGCTGGACAAGTGGACGGCGAATGCCAACGGGCGGCAGGCAGTGTTTAGCCGGAAGCAGCGGGAGCGCCGCTATCGGGCCGTCTTCATCGACTTCGGGTACTGTTTTCACGCCGGAGAGTGGCGCTTTGAGGACTCGCCGCTGCGGGGAGTCTACTACCGCAACGATGTCTACCGAGAAGTAACCGGGTGGGAGTCGTTTGAGCCGTGGCTGACACGGCTGGAGACATTGTCGTCGGATACGGTGTGGGAGGCGGCGAATCAGGTCCCGCCGGAGTGGTTTGGCGGCGATCTTGGCGAGATGGAGGCTCTGGTGGAGAAATTGTTGGCGCGCCGGAGCAGGATTCGGGAGTTGATTGAAGGATTCGGGAAGTCGGAGAGAAGGCCATTTCCTGAATGGGAAGGGTTGGGAGAAAAATTGGGGGAGGATTGGAAAGAGAGAAGATGGGCGACTAGCATGATTCAGGGGGTGCAGTAGAGAAGGATGTCGGAGGAAAAGCGGCGACCACGAATTGAAGAAGGGCTGCTGCGAATGGCGGAATGACTGAGGAGAAGCGGCGGCGAATTGAAGCAGAGCTGCTGCGGATGGCGAAATAACTGAGGAGAAGCGGCGGCGAATTGAAAAGAGGCAGCCGCGGATAACACAATGACCGAGGAGAAGCGGCGGCGAATTGAAAAGAGGCAGCCGCGGATAACACAATGACCGAGGAGAAGCGGCGGCGTGCGTGCGAGTTTCAGCTGCTCCGGTATGTGCCGGACGCGGTGCGGAATGAGTACGTGCATATCGGGGTGATCCTGCGCGAGCAGGGTGGTCCGCCGGGCCAGAGTATGGAGGTGCGCTTTACCCGCGACTGGCGCCGGGTTCGCTGTCTTGACCCCGATGCCGACACGGCGCTGCTGGAAGGGATGGAAGGCGAATTAAGGGCACGATTGGCGAGCGAGGCGGCGGACGGGACGGGACGGCTCATGAAGATCCTTGGCGAGTCGCTGTCGCTGGGTGTGCAGATGACCGAGCCGAAGGCGTACCTGGCAGAGAGCCTGCCGGCAGGCATGGAAGAGTTGATGCGGCTTTACGTGGAGCCGCCGCCGCGCGAAAAAGTCTCGCGGCTGAGCGGGCGGGCAGCGATTCAGAACCGCATGCGTTCGGAGTTTGAGCGGGCCGGAGTCTGGGAGCTGATGCGCAAACGCATCGCGGCTTCAGACTACACGCGCCCCGGGGATCCGCTCAAGATCGATGCGGGATACCGGCCGAACGGTGTGATTCGGATGATGCATGCGGTGAGCCTGGAGCCGGGCGTGGAGATGGCCAAAGTGCTGGCGTTCACTGCGGCGGGATTGCGCGCCGGGGTTCAACGCGTGGAGAAGGCCGAGCTCGAGTTGACAGCGGTGATTGAGCCCGCGGCGCGACTGGGGGCGACCGATGAGGCGCCGGAGCGGTTGGAGTTGTACAGGTTTGGCGTGGAGACGATGGAAGAGCACAGCATCCGGGTGATGACCACTGCGGATCTGGGGCGGATGGCGGAGACCGCGCGGCGGGAGTTGCGGGTGTGATCGAACTGTTGGATCAGGGCGAGGGGACGCTGAGCGTGGAACTGAACCGGGCAATGAAATGCGAGCTGTTTGAGGCGCGCAAATCGGGGTGCAGAGAGAGCGTTTCTTCTGGCAAAGAATTTTTCTTCCGGTTTGCACATAATTATCCGGCTTTGTTGTAGGATCGATTTTGTTCAGTTGGACTCCTGAAGAGAGTGGTGCCGATGCGGTGTGATTGCGCATCGATGACCGTGCTTCGGAGATGAGAAGACGGGTTGAAGTGAAGGCATGGTCCTCTTGTGAGGGCTGTGCCTTTTTGCTTTTGTGAAGGGCTTCAAAAAAAAAGGAAGGTGCGCGTGAAGGTAGCAGATCAGTTACGGGGTATGTGGCGTCAGGCAACGCGCCCGGCGGGACGCGCCGGAGGACGCGCGGATGTTGCCGCAGGCGCCGCCGATGCCGAAGCGCAGCGCAGGACGCTGGCGCTGCCTTCGATTCTGAGCCCGGTTCAGTTTCCGGGCCGGCTGCTGCCCAAGCCGACGCCGATGAACCTGCGCCGGTTTGCGGAGACGCCGGTGGTGCGGCGAGCGATCAACGTGATCAAGGATCGGGTCGCGGCGATGGACTGGCAGGTGAGGGTTCGACGGGGGGCTGAGGGGGTGGAAGCAGCGGACGCGGCCAGGAAGCTGGCCGCTCTGCGGCGGATGCTTGAAGAGCCGAACGCCATTGACAGCTTTCGGACTCTGGTGGAGCAGGTGATTGAAGATGCGCTCACCGGCGGCTTCGGGGCGATGGAGATGGAGCCGACGGGCGAGTCGGAGCGCCCGGCGATGTTGTGGGCGGTAGACGGGGCGTCGATTCGCATCAACGCGAAGTGGGACGGCGACAAGGAGACGCCGCGCTACGCCCAGGTGATGCCGGGGCAGATGGAGTCGAACGCAATCGAATTGCTCGACAGCCAGCTGATGTATGTGCGGATGAACCCGCGCAGCTTTACTCCGTTTGGCCTGGGGCCTCTGGAAGTGGCGTTCGAGACGGTGAACCAGTTTCTGAGCGCGCACAAGTTTGCGGGCAAACTGGCAGCGAATTCGGTGGCGCAGTATGCGTTGTGGATCAACGAGGCCACTCCGACGCAGCACGACCGGCTAATCCGGTGGTGGCAGGATGAGATCGAGGGCACGGGGCGAGTACCGCTGATCTCGACCCAACAAAAGCCGGAGGTGCTGCGGTTCGCGCAGGGAACGGACGCGGATCTGCGGCTGGCATGGCAGGAATTTCTAATCCGGATGATAGCGAACGCGTTCGGACTGCCTGCACTGATGCTGGGACTGGAGAGCGATGTCAATCGCTCGACAGCCGCGGAGTTGAACGACGAGGCATTTCGAGGAGCGATATCGCCGGTGGCGATGCTGCTGGCCGGGCATATCACGCGCGATCTCTTTGGGAAGTGCATCGGATGGCGGGAGTTTGAGTTTGTCTTCAACGAACTGAGTGCGCGCGACGAGGAAACGGAGTTGGCCGTGCAGGTTCAGCTGCTGCAGGCGGGAGTGCTGACGGTGGACGAGGTGCGCGCGATGCGCGGTCTTGGACCATTGGCAAAACAAGGCGGCCAGGCCGAGAGCGGGATCGCGGGCTAGCGGGTATTGAGTTTCCGTACAGGGATGAGATTTCAACCGGAATGCAGAAGGGCGACGAGCGCATGCGACTGGAAGCGATGGCAGTAACGATTCCTCATGTGGATGGACATCCGAACAGGGTGGGCTTTGAGGGGGTTTTGACGGTGGTGAACACGCCGAGCGACAAAGCTCCCGCGGGAGCACGTGGTCACCGGGTGACCTTGACGCGCGAGGCGGCGGAAAAGGCGCTGCCTTCGCTGCTGGGAATGGCGGTGGACTATCGACCAGGCTGGGACGGTCACGATGCGCGGCGGAAGATCGGCATCCTGACCGAAGCCGATGTGGTTGGACTGCGGGTGGTGGTGCGCGGCTATTTGTATGCGCGTGACTTTCCCGAGGTGGCGCGTGCCATTGAGGCCCAGTCGCCGGAAGCGATGGGCATGAGCTATGAGCTGGCCGATGCGCGCGTGGAAGACCTGCGGGCGGAGATCTGGAAACTGACCCGCGTGACCTTTACCGGAGCGGCCATTCTGCTGCGGGACAAAGCTGCTTACCGGGCCACGAGCTTTCGCATGGCGAAGTAGAGGGAAGGCAGGATGAACCAGAGAGGCTCCGCGATGCGGGGCTTTTTTTGTTTATGGCAAAGCAGGCGTGAGCGTGGAATCAACAAGTGAAATGCAACAGGAAAGGACAGAAATGGAAAAAGAAGAGAAGGAGATAGTGGAGCGGCTGGAAGCAGCCACCACTCTGCTTGAAAAGACGCTGAGCTGGCTTGAAGAGCGGCAAGGGGTTCTGTCGGGCGAGGTGGAGCGGATTACGGCAACCGTGGACCAGAGCCGTCGCGAGGCGGAATTGGAAGAGAAGCTGGCTGCGATGGAACGCGAGATTGCCGACCTGAAGGCGAATGCGGCGGCGGCAACTTCGAACCCGCTGCGCAGAACGCTTCCGGCGTCAACCTCGGAGATGCTGGCCAAGCATGGCATTGGCGAGGGGCCTGTGGATGTGCGCACGCTGGATGCGGCCCTCTCAGGGCTGAGCCTGGAACAACGCATTGCGGTGAAGAGCCAGCTGCTGCGTGCGGGAGCGATTGCGTAAAGACAGCCTCCAGCTTCTAGCTATCAGCTTTCAGCTAAAGGCTTGTGGACGCTCGGCCCGAGTTATTGCAACGGGACGGAGGTAGCGGCGGAAAATCCATTCGGGAGAGGTAAAGAGCCTGGAAGGATCTCTGTCGGAGACATGTGGAATGACCGCTCGGAAAGGAAAAGCCGATAGCTAGAAGCTAGTGGCTAGAGGCTGTCTTTCGAGCAACGACTGGCCCCAATGGAGGGGGCGGAGAAACCTATGAACGCAACCTTTGCAGATATTCACGCAGCAGCAGACTTCATTGGGCCGGGCGCAATCGAAGTTCCCTTGTACCAAACCGAGATCTTTGACATCTGCCGCCGCTCGAGCCCGTTTGGGCAGCGCATCAAGCAGGTTCCGGCTACCGGTCACCCGTCGCGTTTTTTTGAAGAGACGGCGATACCGAATCCCGGTGCGGCAGGCTTTGTGAATCCACGCAGCATCGTGGCGCCGGTAGTGAGCCCGACGCGGGTGGAGCGGAGCGTGCCTCTGAAGGCGATCGTTTCGCAGATCAACTACAACCTGTTCGACATTGAACTGGGCGAGCAGCAGAAGCAGTTTGCTTACCTGCAGGCCAAGGACCTGGTCGATACCGTCTCCGGCGTGATGGTCACTCACGATGTGGCGCTGTGGAACGGCAACGACATCAGCCTGAGCACTCCGACCACCACGCAGTACATGGGCGTCGTTCCGCAGATTGTGGCCGGCGGCAACTCAGTTTCGATCGGCGTGGCGGCCTCGATTGTGGATGGTCTCAAGTCGACCGTTGCGCAGATGGTGGCCAACAACGGCTATTACGTTCGGCCGACCGCGATCTATGCCAATCCGGTGCTGCTCGACCTGATTGATCGCGAGATGAAGACGGAGTTCAACGTGGTGCTGAACACCGACAACATCACCGGTGGCGTTCGCGTGAAGATGCTGTCGACACAGGCGGGCGACCTGCCGTTGATCCCCGATTGGAGCCTCGGTTACACAGGCGTTCCTGGATCGGGCACCGCGGTGCTGCCGGCCTACATCGTTACAGAGGATCTGATCGAGTACCACTGGCTGGGCGATCCGACACCTCGCATCTTCCAGCTCGGACTGCCAAACTCGCTCGCCCACCAGTACGTCGCCGTGAAGTTCGGCGCACCGGTGGTGAAGGGTGCGAACTACGCCCATTACCAGGTGCTGGTCGACCGGTAAGGAAGGCGGCAACAGGTTAACCAAACGCGAAGAGCAAGGCGCTACCCAGGTAAAACGGGCTGGCTGTCGCGCATTTCGCGTAGGTTGCCCATGGCTAGAGCATTTTCGATCCCCATGCAAACGTCGCAAGATCATTGAAGGTGGCATTTAATTCCACCCCACGGACCAAGACCTGGCCGTGGGGGCCCTTGAGATGAAAATGCCACTTAGCGGCGGGGATTCTGCGGAGAGCTGGATCGAAGATGCTGTGGGGCGGGCAAACGGGAGCGAAGAAACTGTCGCTCCCGTTTGTTCATTCAGAAGACAAAGAGAGAAGGGTGAGGTATGGCATATCTGCAGCCAGCGGATTACCCGAACTATGGATTGCCGGCTGGAACAACGACGGACTGGATCACGGCCGCCACGGCTTTGATCAATAGCTACTGCAGGCGGCCGGACCTGAACGTGATCCAGTACACGGAGCGGTTGCGGCTGACAGCTGGATCGCAGACTGTGTTGCTGAGCTACCTGCCGCTGACGCCGCTGGGCGCCGCAACCACACCAATCGTGAGCATTGAGGGCAGATACGCCAGGCCGCGGAGAGGCGAGACATTGAACGAGCCTCTGTTTGAAGCCGTTTGGGCGTTTTCGCTGCCCGGACAGTGGACGGGGATCGATCCGAATTCAGTGGACGCGGATCCGACCACTGGCGAGCTGACGTTGGCCTGCAACGTGCTGGGGTTGCCCTACAACGAGGTCTCGGTGACCTACACGGCTGGCCTGGCGACGATTGGCGACGACATCAAAACCGCGTGCGCGCAGATTGTGCGCAATGCGCAGTCGACACCGGCGCTCAACGCGAGCAAGACCAAGATCGACACAATGCAGATGCAGTATTTCTCGAGTTCGCTTGTAGACGAAACGGTGCAGGCATGGCTGCGTCCCTACGTAGCGAACAGGCTGGGGTGAGCGATGAGCGATACAGCCCCGCGAAACCCGGTGGGCGCGCCCCAGATGCTGGCCGATGCCCTGCTGCGCAGTGTGGCGGGCACCGCGGCACTGCTGCGCGTCACGGGTACCAACACGACTGCAAGCCAGTCGGAAATGGGATTGGTGGCGACGACGTTTGCCGATGTTGTGGTGAGTCCAGTGGTGATGCGCAAGTTGCGCCCCGCATGGAAAGAAGCCGGCGAGTCGAAGTTTGAACTGCTGGTTTCGGCCACAAGTGTCGGAATCCAAGTGAATGCGCTGGATATTGGCTCGGCTCAGGCTCTCTTCTCGCTGACACTAGCGGTGACAGTTGATGGGAAGGACTACCTGATCGAGTCGGTTGCCTCGAACGAAGCATTTGGCGCGCCTTATCTTTATCGACTGCTGTTGCGTGAAGCCGGCCAGCAGGCGGTGTGACGGCTACGGCCTTTCTTCCACCGGCATTTCACTTTCAACACCTGGAGCTGACCTTCATGCAAAATGCGAAGGATTCGTTTTATATGGCGCTGCGAACGCGGCTCACCACGATCAATCCGGAGCGGACGGTCCTTGTTCGCGGGGCAGCCCGGCCAGGCATTTTGGTGGAGGAGGCGGAAGCCCCCTTGAGTCAGATTCCCAGCGACGTATTTGTGCTGCGCTGGCAAGGTCTGGGCGTGGATGTAGACCTGGACTCCACCCTGGTGGCGGAGGAGTGCGAGATTCTGTACCAGACCTTCGGAACGCAGAGCTTCGGAGGCCTGGACCGGGGCCGCCTGCTAAGCGCGATGGATGAAGAGCTGATAGCGCTGCTGCAGCCTTTCTACACGCCCAAGCTCAACTACGCGACAACCCCGCCAGCAGCAATGCTGACGCAGGTGTTCTGGGATGAGCCCGGTTTTACGCCGACGTTAACGCAGCGCGATCGGCTAAGCCGGTCGGCAAAGGTGCTGGTCTACAGCTACCAGGAGCAGGGGGAGTAAATGGCGGGCAATTGGTTTTCAGCTCCCGCGCCGGTGGCGAGGCGCGTGATGGGGTTCTTCGCTCCGGTGAATCGCGCCGCGCAAACTCCGGTGCTTTTTGATCCCGTGCAACAGGGCAGCTTCAGCATGGAGGCTCCGCCGGCTCCTTGGGTGAGCCTGGGGTGGATCCAGGAGTTTACGCGCAGATCCGCAAGCAAGACGACGGCTGTGATGACCGGGATTCCGGCCTCAACGCTTGAACAAGTGCGCGAGTCGCTTGCGGCGCAAGTGAGTTTTCAGTTCCTGAGCTGGACAAAGCTGACCATGGCGCTTGCCACGGGCTCGCAGCATATGAACCTGCTCGCATCTGCAAGTGGACTGACACCGGCTGCCGATGGGCCTCAGGCGACATCTGCCGTGACGCCGCAGAGTGGATCGACAGCAAACTCGATTCTTCTTGCGGCAGCCGATGCAGCGAAGTTCTCGCCAGGCTCGCTGGTGGCGGTGGATGCGGACTATGCAGGGCAGACGGGCTTCGTGGGATCGCCTGTTGCAGGAGCATTCTTGCGGCAGCCGGTCACCGATTTGGATTACATAAGGCGCATCACGTTCAACGTTGGATTGGTGGTGCAGGTGAACCCTTCGGGAATCTCGCTTGCAGAGCCGCTCTTGGGCGGTGCGCCCGCGGCTGGCGCCAAAGTGCAGGCGGTAACCGGCTTTGTCGACCGAGAAGGCGGCTGCTTCTATCAGGAGTGGTCGGCTCTGTTCGTGATGGAAGGTAGCCAGGGAGAGCGAATCTTTTTCCACTACCCGCGGCTTCAGACCATGGCGGGTGCGGAAGAAGCTGCTGTTTCTCTCGCCGGCAAACAGAAGACCGGCCACGCGCGAATTCAGCTGAAGGGGCAGTTCATGGCGCTGCCGGTCACAGACCCAATGGATGGGGAGCGCGTGGTGTGTTACCGCAGCTTTCTGCCCGCAGCAAATGCTTTGATTTAGGCAAGGAACAAGTGAGCGAGCCACGATGAAGATTACGATTCAGGGGCAAGACTACACAGCGGCCGTCGATGCGGCGCATCCGTTGACCATCGAACGCAAGCTCAATGCGCCTTCAGTTTGCCAGCTTTGGTTGAGCTTGCCAACGAATGGCAGCCTCGCGACGCCGTTGCGCAATCAGTATCTGGCGATCATCGGCGATGACGAAACCATTTACTTTACCGGATACATTGCGGTGTCGCCGTTGCCTGAGTATGCGGGGCTGGGGATCGAGGGGCCGCGCTATCGCATCGCGATCCAGGCCGTCAGCGATGAGTTGTTGCTCGATCAGTTGCTGATGCCGTCGAGTGCCGGGGTCTCTGGCCAAACCGCCGGGGCACTCATTGTGAGCCTGGTAGCTCGTAGCGGGCTATTCGCAATTTCCACTCAGGGCGTTTCGCTGAACGCGCCCATCGGCAATTTTGTTCCGGAGCCGGGTGCTTCGTGGAGCAAGAGCGCCGGCCAGGTGGCAACACTTGCACGTGCCGCATACCGAGCGATCAATGGCGCCCTCTCGCTGGCCAATGTGCAAAGCACCGTTCATCCGCTGAATGAAACCGACGGCTCGTTGAATTTAGCGAGCCTTGCGCTTACGGCCAGCGTGAAGCGTGCCCTGGCCAATGATGTGACGGTTTGTGGCGCGCATGAGCCGGTAGCGTATGTGACTGAATACTTTCAAGGCGACGGCGTAACGGCACAGTTCTATCTGACTGCCGATCCGTTCTTTCCGCCTTCCGCAAAGACAACGCTGATTCACGAGCTCTTCAACGAGCCCATGATCAACCCATCGTTGTGGAGCAACCCAAGCCCATCTGGCTGCCTCAGCTTGAATGCAAGCGGCCTGCGCATGGAGGGCGGCAACGGCATCGACGGAGAGACTGTTCTTTCATGGATCGATCCGATCGAGATGGGCGGCACACTACTGCTCGAAGCGGTGGGCATTAACCTGGCGGCGGGCAGTACTGGGGTCCTGGCAGGGTTCTTTACTGGCACCAACACTCAATCGCAATGCATCGCAGGATTCCAAGCGACTGCGGAACAGGGCACTGGCATTGTCAGCGTGCAGCCACTGATTCAGGGCCATTCCACCGGTTCAAGCTTTGCACTGAATCCGGCGAATCAATACACGCTGAGGGTTCGCGTAAGTTGCCCCGAGATGAATCGCGAGCTTGCGGTGTATCGGTCGTTTGGCGACAATGGCGGCATCACGCTGGGTGGGCAATCGAATCAGGCTCCAGCAAAGATCCAGATGGAAATTCAGCCGTTTGTAAACGGCGTGGGCGGCATGCCAGTTACTCTCTACGACGGCGCGCTTGCCGCTATCCCATCGACGTGTAATCTTGTGGCGGCCAGCAGCATCAACCTCATCGGTACGATGCGCGCATTGAATCTAACAAACCTCGGCTCCGGTTGGGTGGTCAGCACGCCTCCCAGTGGTGGTCCCTTTACGCGTCGCGTTGGTACCAGCGCTCAGGCAGCAGAGTGCCACTTGGAGCGGACCGGAAAGCTTGTCTTTTACACAGGCTTTCAGCCAGTCGTGGGCGAACAGGTCGCGGTCACTTATCGGACCATTGGCAGATCGGTTGGCCGGTCGGTGAACACCGCCAGCCAGCAGGCCCTGACCCAGGCAGGCGAGCCTGCGGTGGCCGCGTGGATCGGCACGGTCGCGCAACCGACTCCGCGCAGCTCTGCCGACTGCCGCAATGCAGCGTCGGCGATGGAGCAGGCAGCAGCCGGGGTGAGCGCTCTCTGGGGCGGCAAATACAACGGCACGGGTTCCAGCTTTGCCAACGACGTATGGCCGGGCGACGCGCTGCAATTGAATGCGCCCTCGATCAACCTGAATGCGCAGGTAGTTGTGCGCAGTGTCAGGGTCAGCTACAGCGCCAGTCTTCCCGATCTGGTGGAGTATGCAATCGAGTTCGCCAATGATTGGGCCGACGACCTGGCCATCAAAACAAGCGAAGCGGTGCCGGCGGATGCATGGCTGCCGGTGCCTGTGGCCCCAACGCTGCTTGCCAACCTCACTGGGCTTACGGTGACCGCACTCGACAGCAGCTCGGTGACCATTAATACAGGCGTCACTCCTCCAGCAGACGGCGGCTTTGAAATTCGCAGGCGCGACTTTGCCTTCATGCCGGGGCAAGACCCGGATCTTGTGGTGCGGGCAACCGTGCCCAACATTAGCTTTCCGCGCGAGACCGCCAACGACTGTTTCTACATCAGGATGTATGACGGATCGACGCCACCCAACTACTCTGAGTTTTCAACGGCGCTCTTCATCAATCTGCCGGTGGGTTCGTGAGCGGGATGGCGCAAGAGATGAATCGAGAGATGGAGCCAGGCGGATGCGGATGATTAATGAATTCGAAGCACAAGTGCTAAGTGACCTGAGCGTGCTCAAGTCGCAAATCACCAACCTGATGGGCGACGGCAACGGCGGGCGCATTGCGGAGCTCGAACGGCGCATGGAGCGACACGAGCAGAATTGGCAACGCGCCAAGGGGTTCCTGGCCGCGATCAGTGTGGTGTTTGCAGTGATCGAGGTTGCGGTGCAGACGTGGTTCCGGCGCTGAGGCTCGCGCACAGCGCATGACAAAAGCTCCCACTGCATTCCTTTCGAGGTTCATCGCCCTCGCGCCCTTATAATCAGCCCTATGAGCACTCAGCCGTTAGTGGGCGTGGTGATGGGCAGCAAGAGCGACTACGAAGTGCTCTCTGCCGCCGTCGAGATTCTCGAGGCGCTCCACATTCCGCATGAGGCGCGCATTGTCAGCGCGCATCGCACACCCGATTGGCTTTTTGAATACGCCGATACAGCCAAGGCTCGCGGCTTGCGCGTGATCATCGCCGGAGCGGGCGGCGCGGC
>Ga0182015_10002346_pt1 | contig 23119 bp, 16 predicted proteins | sample 712P3MmetaG_FD_120478 | JGI IMG/M metagenome (GOLD analysis project Ga0182015, IMG submission 120478) | Permafrost microbial communities from Stordalen Mire, Sweden - 712P3M metaG | ecosystem: Environmental > Terrestrial > Soil > Wetlands > Permafrost | place: Sweden: Stordalen | collected...
GAAGAACACTTTCACGGGCCGGCAGCCCAGATCCATCGCCGCCTCCTCGAGCGCCGTATCGAACGTCGCCATGCGCGACTGCACCACGACGGTGACATAGGCCATGGAGAAGGTCATGTGCCCGATGGTCATGGTCGTGATGCCGCGGCCGGCCGGCCATCCGATCGACTGCTCCAAGGCGACGAACAGCAGAAGAAGCGACAAGCCGGTGATCACTTCCGGCATCACCAAGGGTGCGGTGGTCATGGCGTTCAAGGTGAAACGCCCGCGGAATTGCGAGAAGCGTGCGAGCCCGAATCCCGCCAGCGTTCCTAAGATCACGGAGCCCGACGCGTTCATCACCGCGACTTTGAGCGAGATCCACGCAGCGTCCAAAATCTCGTCGTTATGGATCAGCGAGTAGTACCACTTCAGGGTCGGTGAATTGGCCGAGTCCCAGACCGTGACCAATTTTGACGCGTTGAAGGAGAACACCACCATCGACAGGATGGGGATGTACAGGAACGCGAATCCGAATGCGAGGCAGCTGATGATGAAGTATGAGCGGCGGTAGTTCATCGCGTGCCCGCCGACTCGCGGGCCTGAACGCTCTGATACCACATCATGAAGGGAACCAGCAGTATGAGCAGCAGAATCGCCACGGCGCTCGCCACCGGCCAGGCGCGGTTCGAGAAGAACTCATCCCAGAGCACGCGGCCGATCATCAACGCGTTCGGCCCGCCGAGCAGCGCCGGGATGACGAACTCACCCACGGCCGGAATGAACACCAGCATGGAGCCGGCGAGTACGCCGTTTCTCGAGAGGGGCAGCGTGATCTTGTAGAACGCCTGCCACGGGCGGCACCCGAGGTCCTCCGCCGCCTCGAGCAGCTGCCAGTCCATTTTTTCGAGGTTCGCATACAGCGGCAGGATCAGGAACGGCAGGTAGGAGTAGACGATGCCCACGTACATGGCGAACGGCGTGTACAACATGGTGATGGGCTCGTGGATCACACCGAGCCATAGGAGCACGTTGTTGATGACACCGTTGGCCTTGAGCAATCCGATCCATGCGTACACGCGCAACAGGAGCGAGGTCCAAAACGGCAGCACCACGAGCAACAGAAGGATGTTGCGCGTGGTCGCGGTGGAGCGCGCAATGCCGTAGGCGATCGGGTAGCCGATGAGGAGGCAGAGGAGCGTCGAGATGAACGCGACCTTGATCGAATTCAGAAAGGCATTGATGTACAGCGTGTCAGTGAACAGAAACGCGTAGTTGTTGAAGTTCACCCTGATGGCCATCGCGTTCTTGCCGACCCACTCGATCAGGGGCTTGTAGGGTGGAATCGCCAGATCGATGTCGGAGAAGGAGATCTTCAGAACGATGACGAACGGGACGACGAAAAACAGCAGCAGCCATAGATAAGGCAGCGTCACCACCAGACCGCGGCCGGAGACGCCAATCTTGCGCAATGGATCCCGGCGTCTCATCGCATCATCGTGTCACGACCACCGGGCTCGAGGCGTCCCACGACAGATACACCTGCTGATCCCATGTGATCGCCTCGGCGTGGCGCGAGGTGTTCGGCTGCGTCACCCGCACGACCTTGCCCGAGGGAAGCTTCACCAGGTAAATCGACAAGTCGCCCAAGTAGGCGATGTCCTGCACCGTGCCGCGGACGACGTTGTCGGTCCCGGCCCCGTCGCCGTCGCTCGGGGCGTGCGGCTGCGTCGCCGACATGAAGATTTTTTCGGGCCGCACCGCGGCCCACACCACCGCCTCGGGTGCCGCGCTGATGCCGTGGCTCACATAGATGGTGGCTCCCAGTTCCTCCGACCCGATGCGCACGTATTCGGGCTCGTCCTCGAGAAGCTTGCCTTCGAAAATGTTCACCGAGCCCACGAAATCCGCGACGAATTTGGACGACGGGAACTCGTATATCTCGGAGGGCGTTCCGGCTTGAACGATCTCCCCGTGATCCATGACGCCGATGCGGCTCGCGAGCGTCATCGCCTCTTCCTGGTCGTGCGTGACCACCAGGAACGTCACCCCGAGCTTGTCTTGGAGGCTGATCAACTCGAATTGAGTGTGCTCGCGAAGCTTCTTGTCGAGCGCACCCAACGGCTCGTCGAGCAGAAGGAGCTTCGGCCGTTTCACCAGCGAGCGCGCGAGCGCGACGCGCTGCTTCTGTCCGCCGGAGAGCTGGTGCGGCTTGCGCTTGCCGAATCCGCCGAGCTTGACGAGCTCGAGCATGGTCGCGACGCGCTCGGCGATCTCGCCCTTGGGAACGCCGTCCTGCTTCAGACCGAAGGCGACGTTTTGCTCCACGTTCATATGCGGGAACAGCGCATACGACTGGAACATCATGTTGACGGGCCGCTCGTAAGGCGGCACGCCCGTCATATCGTCGCCATCGATCAAGATGCGCCCGGAGGACGGCGTCTCGAAGCCGCCGAGCATGCGCAAAAGCGTGGTCTTACCGCACCCCGACGCGCCGAGCAGGCAGAAAATCTCGCCCTTGTAGATCTTCAGGCTCACATCGTTGACGGCCTTGAAGTCGCCGAACGACTTGTTCACGCGTTCGATCTCCACGTACGGGCGGGCCGCGGGATCCCGCCAGGGAGCGGTCTTCACTGCTTCGCCGGAATTTGCCATCGACTATTGCCCCGTCTTGAACTTCTGCCAGAGACGCGTGATGGCGCGCGTTTGATCGGGCGAGTCCGCGAGCTGCACGGCCAGCTTCTGGCGCAGCGCCGGTGGCGGATAGATGCCCGGATCGCCTTTCACCGAGTCCAGCACGAAGGGCGCGGAGGCGGCATTCGCGTTCGCGAAGCGCTTGAAGTTGCTGATGTCGGCCGTGACCTTGGGCTCCATGATGTAGTTCAGGTAGGCATAGGCGGCATCGGGATGGGGCGCATCCTTCGGGATTGCCAACATGTCGAACCAGAGGATGGAGCCTTCCTTGGGCACCATGTACTTCACGTCGACGCCTTTGTTCGCGTCCCGGGCGCGGTCGCGTGCCTGCAGGATGTCGCCGTTATAGCCCACGGCGACGCACAGGTCCCCGTTGGCGAGCGCCTCGATGTATTCGGAGGAATTGATATTGCGGATATAGGGACGGATCTTGAGGAGCGTCTCCTCCGCGGCGGCCGCATCCTCGGGCTTCTGCGAGTTTGGATCGCGTCCGAGATAGCCCAGCACCACGCGCATCATCTCGGCGGGAGAATCCAGCACGCTGATCCCGCATTTGGCGATCTTCGAGGCCACGGCGGGATCGAATACCAGCCGCCAGCTGTCGAGCGGCGCATCGGGCATGAGCTCCTTGATCATTTTTTCGTTGTAGCCGATGCCGTTGGTGCCCCACATGTAGATCACGCCGTGGGCATTGCCTGGATCGTGCTGGGCGACGCGCGCCATCAACTCGGGGTCCATGTTCTTGAGATTGGGGAGCTTCGATTTGTCGAGCGTCAGATAGACGCCTGCCTTGATCTGCCGCTCGAAGTAAGAGGCCGTGGGGACCACCACGTCGAAACCGCTCGAGCCCGCGAGAAGCTTGGTCTCCAGGGTTTCATTGGCGTCGAAATAGGACGCATTGACCTTGATGCCGGTTTGTTTCTCGAAGTCCGACAGTGTGTTCGGCGCGAGGTAATCCGACCAAATGTAGAGGTTCAGAACCTTGCCGGAATTTGCGCCGCCGGAGGCCGCCCGATCGGCCGATCCCTTGTCATCCGAGCCCGGGGCTTTCGAGCCGCCGCATGCCGCCAATAAAGAAAAGAAAGCAAGTGCCAGTATTGCAGCCCCACGCCTAAACACCGCCGCTCTCCTCATTAACCGCGTCCCCTGGTCGTTGCGAGGCGCTAGTTATATCCCAGCCGGGGGCCGGGGGACAGAGCCGGAACGTCGATTCAGACGTTCAACAATAGATGTTCGCGTTCCCAGGAGCTGATTACTTGCGCGAAGGTCTCGTACTCGGCTTCCTTGACCGCCGTGAAGGCGAGCACGAAGCGGTCGCCGAACAAATCGACCAGGGGCTTCGACTCGCGCAGCAGCCTCAAGGCTTCCGCCAGCGTGCGCGGCAACGCGATGGCGAGGTCGTACGCGCTTCCGGCAATCGGTTCGGAAGGTTTCAATCCCTCCACCATGCCGAGATATCCGCACGCGAGCGACGCGGCGATGGCGAGGTAGGGATTCGCATCCGCCCCGCCGACGCGGTTCTCGACGCGGCGGGCCTCGGGCCCCGACATCGGCACGCGCAGACCGGCGGTCCGATTGTCGTATCCCCAATGCACGTTGATGGGCGCCGCCGAATAGCGGCTGATGCGCCGGTAGCTGTTCACGTTCGGTGCGAACAGGGACATCGCGCCCGGCAGATATTTCTGAAGCCCCGCGATATGCCCGAAAAACAGCGACGAGGGCGTGCCGTCGGCGTTGCTGAAAATGTTCTTCCGGGTCCTGGTGTCGACCACGCTCTGATGCAGATGCATGGCGCTGCCCGGCTCCTTGGCCATGGGTTTCGCCATGAACGTCGCATACATTTTGTGCCGCAGCGCCGCCTCGCGCGCGGTGCGCTTGAACAGAAACGCCTGATCGGCGAGCGACATCGGGTACCCGTGCAGCAGATTGATCTCCATCTGCGCCGCACCCGCTTCGTGGATCAGCGTGTCGATCTCGATGTCCTGCGCCTCGCAGAACGAGTACATGTCATCGAACAGCGGATCGAACTCGTTGACCGCTGCGATGCTGTACGCCTGGCGGCCGATCTCGGGCCGTCCGGAGCGCCCCACGGGCGGCTTCAAGGGATAGTCGGAGTCGACGTTCGGCTCGACCAGAAAGAACTCGAGCTCGGGCGCGACCACGGGTTCCCAGCCATGCGCCTCGTACAGCTCGAGCACCCGTCGCAGCACGTAGCGCGGCGACATGGTGACCGGCCGCCCGTCGCCGTAGAAGCAGTCGTGTATCACTTGTGCGGTGGGCTCCGCGGCCCAGGGCACCACCCGTACCGTCTTGGGGTCGGCCTTCAGCACGATGTCGATGTCCGAGGGATTCATCGCACTCTGGTCGTCCGGGTAGTCGCCGGTGACCGTCTGCAGGAATATCGCCTCGGGAAGCCGCATGCCTTCCTCTTCCGCGAACTTCTCGGCGGGCATGAGTTTCCCCCGCGCGACACCGGCCATGTCCGGAATGATCGCCTCGACTTCCGAAATGCCGTGTTCCTTGAGAAATTGTTGAATCGTGCTCGCCATAAATCACCTTTTGCCTGCTGCGCGCCGCCGGGCAGCTTCGCCGAAGGCCTCGAACAACGCGCTTGAAAACGGGTTCTTCTCGAACTGCCATTCAGGATGCCATTGCAGGCCGAGCGCGAAACTCTGCGAGTCGGCGACCCGGAAGGCCTCGATGACGCCATCCGGTGCGCGAGCTTCCACGTCGAGCCCGCGGCCCAAGGTCTCCACTCCCTGCCAATGCAGCGAATTGACCTCGAGCCGGTCCTGGCCGGCGATGTCGCGAAGCCGTCCTCCAGGCTCCAGAAGGACCTCGTGAGCAGGTCCGTACTGTGCGTCGAGCGGTTGAGATTCATCTTCCCGGTGGTCCGAGAATCCAACCTCGTGCAATCGTTGATGCAGCGTACCTCCGTACGCCACGTTCATTTCTTGGAATCCGCGGCAAATCGCGAGCACCGGCACGCCGGCAGCGATGGCCGCAGGGATCAGCGGAAGCGTCGTTGCGTCCCGACTAGGATCATGCAGTGTTCCCGGCGCGCTGGCCGGGCCTCCATAGTGATGAGGTTCGACGTTCGATGGGCTGCCCGTGAACAGGATTCCATCGCAAGCCCCGACCAGCTGAGACGAGTCCAGACTGGGCGTGAGGGACGGTACCAACATCGGCAACGCGCGGGCGCCAAAGGCTATGGCGTCGATGTACTTCTCGCCGGCCATGTGGAAATGATGGTTTCCACATAGCCGGCGATCGGCAGGAATTCCGATGACGGGCAACCGAGACATGTTTAATAAATTAAACGCCTAGTTAGACAGCTAGGCTTTATCAAGTGCCTTATTACACCATACCCGGGTGCTCTCGTAGCGCCAGGCCGTGCAAAATAACCCAAGATTTAAGCATTTCCGACACTTAGCGGCGATTGTTGCATCGCGTCAATGTTGCTCGGCGCCCAGTTCACCGGGTAGGCTCACAGGCCCCAGAACCTGTCAATAGCTATAAGATCTTAAACAGTCCTGCCCTCCGAGCCGACCCCATGCGCCTCGATCTGCCCCCCGCTCCGTCCTATTACTTAGCCTCGAGCCCGGCGGGCCTCGAGCTGGAGCGCCCGGCGCTCGAGGGGGAGATCGAGACCGACATCGCTGTCGTCGGCGGCGGACTCGCCGGGTGCTCGGCAGCCCTGCACCTGGCGAAGAGCGGGTTCAAGGTCGCTCTGCTCGAGGCGAATGCCGTCGGCTATGGCGCGTCGGGCCGCAGCGGCGGCCAGACGATTTTCGGGCTCGCGGCCGGCCAGAAGTCGCTCGTGTCCCAAGTCGGACGAGAGGATGCAAAACGGCTGTTCGAGATGTCGGTCGAGGCGCTGGATCTCAATCAGTCGCTCATTCGAGAATACGGCATCGAGTGCGACTATCGCCCCAATCATGTCCAGGTGGCCACCAAGCCGCGGCATGTAGCCGAACTCTCCGAGTGGTTCGAGGAGCTCCGTGAGGAGTACCGTTACGAGTCGGTGAGCCTGCTCGACCGCAACGAATTGCAGGCGCACGTGAAAAGCGAACGCTATCTCGGCGGCCTGTTGGATACGCGCAGCGGGCACCTGCACCCGCTGAAGTTCACGCGAGGCGTGGCGCGCGCCGCGGAGTCGGCCGGCGCGGTGATCTTCGAGCGAACCCGGGCGCTCCGCTACCAAGAAGAGGGCGTCGGAGCGATCGTGCATACCCCGGAGGGCAGGGTGCGCTGCCGGCATCTCGTGCTCTGCGCCAACGCCTACGTCGGCCCTCTCGCCCCGGCGCTCTCGCGTCGAATTCTGGGCGTGGGAACGTACATCATCGCCACCCGGCCGCTCGAGCCCGGGCTTGCGCGATCCTTATTGCCGAGCGATGCCGCGATCGCCGACCTCAACTGGATACTGGATTACCTGCGCTTGTCCGCCGATCAACGGATTCTCTTCGGCGGACGGGTGAGCTACAGCGCCTTGCAGCCGCGACATCTCGCCGAGTCGATGCGCCGGCGCATGGTGGGCGTTTTTCCAGAAACGTCCGGGGTCGAGGTGCAGTACGCGTGGGGCGGGTATCTCGACATCACCATGAGCCGGGCGCCCGACTTCGGACGGCTGTCACCGAACGTGTTCTATCTCCAAGGCTTTTCCGGGCACGGGATGTCTCTCACGGTTTTGGCGGGAAAGCTGGTTGCCGAGGCGGTGGCGGGAACGGCGGAACGCTTCGATGTGTTCGCGCGCTTGCCGCATCGCGATTTTCCCGGCGGACCTTTGCTGCGCAGGCCGTCGCTGGTGCTCGCCATGCTGTACTACCGGCTCAAGGACTTGCTGTAGTTCGATCGACCTCGAGGATCGCCTCGAAGATTACCTCCGCGCCCGCCGCCAATGCGTCGGCCGTCGCCCACTCCTCGGGCGTATGGCTGCGTCCGTCCTTGCACGGTATGAACACCATTGCCGCCGGTGCGACCCGCGAGACGAACGCCATGTCGTGACCCGCACCGCTCGCCATGAACTTCGCGCTGAGATCGAGGGTCTTCGCACTTTTTTTCAATACCGCCTGCAAGCGAGCGTCGCACGCCGCCGGCTCATTGTCGGATAAGCAGGCAAGCTTCGAGCGCTCCACGTTGGCGGCTTGGGCTGCAGAGCGGCTCTCGGCGTCCAACCTTTGGCGGAACTCGTCCATCAGCCGGCGATCCTCGCTGCGCGCATCGATGACGATCCGCGCGCTCCGCGGAATCACGTTGCTGCCGCCAGGCATCGCCTCGATGATGCCGATGGTGGCGACGAAATGTCCGCGTCCGCCGGTCGCCAGCTCGAGCGCGGTCCGCTGCACCCAGCCGACCATATGGGCCGCGGCGATCAGCGGGTCGCGCCGGCCCTGCATGGGCGTTGTGCCCGCATGCCCCGCGCTGCCTTGAAATTCGATTTCCAACCGCGTGATGCCGACAATTGCCGTGACGACCCCGATGTCGATCCCCTCCCTCTCGAGGACCGGACCCTGCTCGATATGCAGCTCGAAGGCAGCGCCGATGTCGCGGCGAGGTGCCATCGGCAACTTCGCCGGGTCGCCCCCGAGGCGCGCCACGGCCGCTGCAAGCGTCTCGCTCTTCGGGTTTTTGAGAGTCAGGTGATCCGCCGTGAGGCAACCGGTGATCCCTCGGCTGCCGATGCAGGACAGCCCGAATTCATTCGGCTCCTCGGCCAGGAAATCGATGACTTCCAGCGGATGCTCGAGCTCGATGCCGTGCTCGCCGAGCGCGCGGGCGATGGCGAGGCCCGAAATCACCCCCGCCATCCCGTCGAAACGGCCCCCCGACGGGACCGAATCGCTGTGCGATCCCACGACGATCGCCGGCTGCGAGGGGTTCGTGCCGCTTAGCCGCCCGATGAGATTGCCGGCCGCATCGACGTGGGTAGTGAGACCCGTTGCGTGCATGCGCTCCCTGAGCCAGGCCCGCCCCTCATCGAACAGGGGCGAGAATGAGCGCCGTGTGTAGGGCCGGCCCGGCTCGGTGATCTCGCCGAGCGCCATGAGGTCGGCCCAGAGCTGCTCCGAATCGATGCGGCGGGTCACCGGGCCGGCCCGGCGCCGGCGGTCCGCGCGGCAACGCCGGTCAGCGCATCGCTGCCGGTCCGCGGAGCGCCGCCCGCCCTCGCTTCGCCGCTGGTCCGCGGGTCGCCGCCCGCCCGCGCATTGCCGCCGACGTGCGGCCGCAGGAAGCGCCCGCGGCCCGCCCGGTTCACGATCTTCTCGCCGTCGTAGGCCAGTTGGCCCCGTACGAAAGTCGCACCGACTCGAATCCGCATCTCGCGCCCGTCGAACGAGCTCCATTGCACCGCCGACAAGCTCTTCGAGGCGTCGAAAGTGAAGCGACCGGGCTCCGCGACGACGATGTCCGCATCGGCGCCCACGTCGAGAGACCCCTTCCGATCCCGCAGGCAAAAATGGCGGGCGGGTCCGTCGCACAGCATTTTCACCACCATGGTGGGAGAGATCCCGCGCTCCTCGCACCCGGTCCAGAATGCGGGCAGGAGAGTCTCGAGGCCGGGACCACCGGAGGAATTTTTGAAGATATTGGGATTGGACTTGCGCTCGAGCCCCCACGACACGTGGTCCGAGGACACGAACGTGCAATGGCCGGCCGCGATGTGCGACCACAGAAGCTCCACCTCCGACTGCGGACGCACCGGCGGGTAGTGCTTGAGTTTGGCGCCGAGGCGCTGCATGTCGGATTCGCCGTTCAGCATCAAATACTGCACGCAGGTCTCAATGCTGGTCTTGTGGCCGAAGGCCTTGTAGTTTTCGCAGAGCTCGAAACCCCGCGACAAGGACGCGTGAACCACGTGTGCCCGCGCCCCGGTGAGCGCGCCCAACTCGAAAACCAGCGCGGTGGCGAGGTGCTCGATCAGCGGAGTGTGCGCCCGCCCGAACGCATCCCAGCCCGTCTCCCCGGCCGCGATGAGCCGCGCGACGTTCTTGCGCGTCAGCTCCTGCATCTGGTTGTGGACGCCGCAGGCAAGACCGGCCGGCGCGATCTGCGCGAACGCATCGTGGAGCACGTCCTCGTCGATTCGGGGGAAACGCCCGGGCGCCGCTTCGAAGGTGGAGAATTTGAACGCGCACGCGCCCGCCTCGATCAGCCCCGCGATGGTCGAGGTTCCATGCGCCTCGGAAATCGTCGCATAGAGCGCGGCATCGACGTGGCAATCGCGCTCGACTTCCCTGATCTTGTTGCGCAGAAGCTCGCCATGCCACACGGGTTCCGGGTCGTCGTAGGGCATGTCGACCATGGTGGTCACACCGCCCGCCGCCGCGGCACGCGAGGCGTGCCCCAAGCCCTCCTGGTTCGCCTGGCTGCCCGCGTGCACCTGACCGTCGAGCACGCCCGGCATGACCCAGAGGCCGCTCGCATCGAACCGCTCGCGTGCTTGCGGCGGGGCGCCCTGCCCCGTCAGCGCGACCTTGCCGCCGGACACGGCCACGAACCCGTCCTCGATGATGCGTTCGGCAAGTACCAGGTTTCCGGTCACCACCAGATCGAAATCCGCCATGATCAACCCTCCCCCCATCGCCGCATTACGATAGCACCGAAGGACGTCACTTCAGCCAACCACGCTTCTCCGGCGGTAGATTGTCCATCAACCATTGCTTGACGGCAGCGCTCACCTCCCGGGGCGGCAGCGCACGCTCGTTGCCCTCCGACCGATCGCCCGCCTTCGCCGTCGCATCGAACCCGGCCTTCGTCACCAGGCCGTCCGCTTCCATCGGTTCCGAGCGGTCGGCACCCGCGTTCGGGATCAGCATGAGATCGCGCTCCAGGCGCATGCGGTTGGTGCGCGCCCAGTCGACCGCCACCGGATCCCAAGGATCGATGTCCTCATCCACCACCGTCACGCGTTTGATGATGCTGACGGCGGCGAATACGGCAAACATGACGCGGCGCGGTTGTCCCGGCCGCGGCGATGCCATCTGAACCACCACGTCGGTGCGGCCCGCGCCCGCCTCCGTCACCGCAACATCCAGGACGTTTGGCGCCGCGGCTCTGGCGGCCCCGATGAGGCCCGCGGCGATGGGCAACGCCGCGAGATACATGTGCTCGCGGTGATACCCCGGCTCGATCACTTGAAAAATTGCGTCGCTCCGCCGGGTCACCGCGCTGAAGGTGGCGAGATATCCGCTCCCGTAGTCCTCGTACATGCCGTGGTATTCCGACACCAGGCCTTCCTCGATGGTCCGGCGGGCATCGATCCTTCCTTCCAGCACGAGCTCGGCTTCGGCAGGCACCGACAAGTCCACGGTGAGCGCGCGGGCGACGCGGATGGGCGCACCCAAGAGATGCCCGGCGCATTCCAATTCATCGTCGCCGACACCGAGATACAGGCAGGCCGCTAGCTGAATGGCGGGATGCGCGCCGATCACCACGCCGATATCGAGCTCCCGGCCCAAGGCGGCGGCGCGGCGCGCAAACAATGCCAGATGATGGTTGGGTGCGATCCCGATCATCGCGCGCCGCCCGTCCAGAATGGCGAGCCGCGCAAAGGAGAGATTGCCGCGGCCGCTCTCCGGATCCCGTGCGACGATGGCGCCCGCGGTCACGTAGGGGCGCTCCTCCCGCTCGAAGAATCTCGGGACTGGAAGCGATGCCAGTGGATCCTCGGTGGTCACGCACGCCTGCACCGGCGCCTCGTCGGCCAAGATCGTCGCCATGGGGTTCGAGATCGCCGCACCGAGCCGCGGGAGAATGTCGGCCGTGCGGATCTTGAGCGCCGCCGCGATCCGCTCGCGGCCGTTGAACAGGTTGCCGGCGGCACGCAGCCCCGAACCCACGATCCGCTCGAACATCAGAGCAGGTCCTGCATCCGCCGCAGACAGGAATGCCGACAGCTCGAAACTGCGGTCAACCTCCTTGCCGATCCGCACCAACGACCCCTCCCGCTCCAGTTGGGCCAGGAACGGCCGTATGGACTGACCCTCGCTCACGCTCATACCATCGCTCGCATCTGTCCGATGATTCCCAGGGGGTACTATTCGTTTTGTCTATTCCACCACATATCCTATCGACCCCCTATCCTAGAATTCGATCATGGTGATTTCTTGACCGTCATTCTCAACAGCCGCGCCGACATCACTCTGACTGCGTTCTATCGCGTCGCATGGCAGCGCGAGAGTGTGCGCATCGGCGCCGATGCCATGCAGCGGATTTCCGCCTGCCGGGCCTCGTTTCTCCAACTGATCGACAAGGACCCCTCGGTCGTCATCTACGGCGTGACCACCGCCATGGGGGAACGGGCAAGCCATCGGCTCACGCTGGAAGAGCGCGACATGCATGCGCGCATCAAACCGTTTCCCGCCGCGACCTCCTTCGGGGATTACCTGCCGGATCGCGTGGTGAGAGGCATCGTGTTCGCGCGCCTCGCCAATTTCATCGAAGGACATTCCGCCACGACGCCGCGCATCGTCGAAGCCGTCGCCGACATGCTGGACGGCAGGCCCATGCCGCAGGTGGCCGCCGCCGGGCAGGGCGGCGCGGGCGAGATCCTCGCGCTCTATCCCTTGTTCGCCGACCTTTCCAAACGCTTCGATCTTGAGGTGAAGGAGCGCGGTTCGTTGATCAACGGCTCGCCCTGCGCGGCCGCCCTGATCGCGGACGCCGCCATCGCAGGTCGCCGCCGCCTGCAGCTCGCGCTCGAGACTTTCGCGCTGTCGATCGAGGCGTTCCGTGCACCCCTCGAGCATTACGATGCGGCACTCGATGTGCTCTGGAACGATCCGGACGAGGCCGCCGTACTGCGTTCCTTGCGCGCCTATCTCGGCGAGGTCCACGGCCGGCGCAACTACCAGGCGCCCGTAAGCTACCGGATCGTGCCCCGGATCCTCGGCCACGCACACCGCGCCGTCTCCTCCGCCGAGCGTGCCGCCAGGACCTCACTCGGCTCGGTATCCGACAATCCCGTCTATCTTCCGCCCGACCCCGAACATCCATATGGGCGCTGCCTCAGCACAGGCGGCTACCACAACGCCATGGCGGCGCCCGCGCTCGACGATCTCTCGGGAATCTGGGCGGACACCTGCCTCCTGGCGGACCGGCACTGCGGTAAATTGCTGAACGGCCAAGTCTCTCATTTGCCGGACCAACTGCTGGTCGGGCGGCAGCCGGGTCAAAGCGACGGCCGCGGGAATATCGGCTACATACCGATGGCCACCAACGGCTACGTCGAGCTCGCCAAGGCGGCTGCACAGCGCACGTTCATCCCCGGCAGCGACAGCTTGGGGTCGGGGCAGGATGACGTCGCGGCCCCGGGGTTCCTTGCCTGGAGCAAGGAGGCGCGGGCCGCAAGGTGTCTCGACGCTTCGCTCGCCATGCTCTCCGTGGTGGCGTCTCAGGCCTTGTTCGTCACCGATCGCAAGCCGCCGCTCCCGCTCGCCAAATTCGTCGAGCTCGTCCGAAGGCACGTGCCGCCGGTGGTCGAGGATCGGATCCTGGGCCCGGAGCTGGGACAGTTGGCTGATGCCATCACGGCGAACGTCTTGGCGCCCGACGAACGCATCGATGCGCCGGACGAGCGCATCGACTCGATTGGCGCGTGAACCGCCGCGGCAATTCCTTCGAGGCGCTGCGCCGGCGCGGCATGCCTACACAGAACGCCACAATCGACGAGTACCTCGCCGGACGGATCGACCGGCGCAATTTCCTGAAACACGCTGCGCTGCTGGGACTCTCCGTGCCGCTCTTAGGCTCGATCGCATCGCATCCGGCCCGGGCAGCCGGCCTCGCTCCGCCTGATGGCGGCGCATCCGGCGACGGCGAGGCCGCCACGCGCAGTCTCACCGTCGGCATGCCCGTGCCCGCCGGGTTGATCGATCCGCTGACGATCGCGGACACCGGCGGCGTCTGCCTCCTGAGTCAAACCGGCGAATATCTCGCTAACTCGGATCCCAATTTGCACCTCGAGCCCGCGCTCGCCGAAAGCTGGCAGCCGAATAAGGACGGAAGCGTCTGGACGTTCAAGATCCGACGGCAGGTTCGTTTCCATGACGGCCGCACACTCACCGCCGCGGACGTGATCGCGACCATGAACCGGCTCGCCGACCCCGCGAACGGATCGATCGCCCTGTCCGCATTCGCCGGCACGCTGTCCAAAGGCGGGGCGCGTGCGCTCGATGACCACACGGTGGTATTCGAGCTTGAGGCGCCCAATGGCAGCTTCCCGTACCTCGTGTCCTCGGATAATTACAACGCCATCATCCTGCCGGCGGACTATTCCGGCGGCTTCGAGCGCACATTCAACGGCACCGGCCCCTTCAAGCTGGAAAAATACGTTCCCAAAGCGCACGCCTCGTTCGTTCGAAACGAGGACTATTGGGGAGAAAAAGCCGCGGTGAGGCGCGTATCGTTCGATTTCTACGACAGCATTCAGGCCCAGGTTCTGGCGATGCAGGGTGGTCAGCTCGATGTCCTGCTGCACGTGCCGGTGCAGGGCAGCCAAGCCCTCCTTGCCGACCCGAGGTTGAGCATCTTGAGCTTGAAATCGAGTGCCCACGAGCAGGTTCACTTGCGTACGGACAAGGGCGCTTTCGCCGACAAGCGCGTCCGGCGCGCGATCGCCCTCTGCCTCAACCGCGAAAATCTCGTGCGCGGCATGTTCCGGGGCCGCTCCACACTCGGCAACGATTCCCCGTTCGCGCCGATTTTCTCCGCCACCGACCCCACCGTGCCGCAGCGGGATCAGGATCTTTCGCTCGCCAAACGGCTGCTTGCCGAGGCCGGGGTTCCCAACGGCTTCAGTGCCCGGCTGACCGCCGAGCGTTTTCAGGAAATTCCCGACTACGCCGTCGTCATCCAGAACGCGGTGCGCAAGATCGGCGTCGATTTGACGCTCAACGTGGAAGACCAATCGGCTTATTTTGGCCGCGCGGCATTCGGTTCATCCGACTGGCTGGATTCGGAGATGGGTATCGAGGACTACGCCCATCGAGGCGTGCCCAACACCATCCTGACGGCGAGCCTCGGCAGCCGCGGCACCTTCAACGCGGCGCATTTCAAGAATCCGGATTACGACCGCCTCACCGCGGACTACATCGCCGCGCTCGATCCCGCTTCGCAGCGCGCAGCGGCCGGTCGCATCCAGCGGCTGCTGCTCGAGGAGACGCCGGTGATCATCGCGTATTTCTACGATTGGCTGTCGGTGACCGCCAAGCAGGTGAGCGGCGTGCGGCCGACCGCCATGGGCCAGCTCAATCTGGCCTCGGCTCGCGTGTCGGCCGAGCTCCGGAACTGAGGGATTGCGCCGCACTCAAGTCCGCCGCCGGGATGTGGCATCGAATCGCATGACCCTCGCCCGCCGCCAGGAGCGGCGGCTCGTCGCGTTCGCAGATGGCGCCGATCTTGCGCGGACAACGCGTGTGGAACACGCATCCGCCCGGCAGGTTGGACGCATTCGGCAACTCGCCCTTTAGGCGGATGCGCTCGACTCCCCGATCCTCGAGACTCGGATTGGCGGAGAGCAGCGCCTCCGTATAGGGATGATGCGGGCCCGCGAACACCTCTTCGGCAGAGCCGATCTCCATCAGGCGGCCCAGATAGAGCACTGCAATTCGGTCGGAGAGGTAGTGCACGACATTCAAGTCATGCGAGATGAAGATGTAGCTGACCTTCTGATCCGCTTGCAGGTCCACCAGCAAATTGAGAATCGCGGATTGCACCGATACATCGAGCGCCGAGGTGGGCTCGTCGCACACCACGACCTTGGGAGCGCCGGCAAACGCGCGCGCGATGCCCACGCGCTGTTTCAAGCCACCCGACAGCTGCCGCGGCTTCTCGTCGAGATGGCGTGCGGTGAGCCGCACCGAGGCCGCGAGTTCGCGCAACCGGGCCTCCCGCGCCCGGCCGGCGAGCCCGACGAGCCGCAGCGAGCGGCCGATCAGCCGGCGCACGGTCTGCGAGCGATTCAGAGCCGCGCCGGGATTTTGAAAAACGATCTGCAGCGCCTTGAGCTGGGCGCGATTGCGATCTTCGGCCCGCGACGGCAAGGCCTCGCCCGACAGCTCGATGGTGCTGCCCTCATCCGGCGTCGATAGCCCGAGCATCAGTTTCGCCAGCGAGCTCTTCCCGCTGCCGGATTCACCCACGAGGCCCAACGTTTCCGCCGGCCATAGCTCGATCGTCACGTCATGCACCGCCTGGAACGGCTTGCCGGAAATCATATAGGTTTTCGACAGATGCTCGGTCCGAAGGAGCGGTGCAGTTCCGCCGTTCGCCGGGACGGACGCGATGGCCGGCGCCGCCGCCGACTGCCGCGGTAATTGCGACGCCCGCTCCGGATAGAAGCAGCGCGACAGGTGGCCGCCGACGTCGATCGGCGGCGGCGCCTCGCGGCCGCAGCGTTCCGTCGCGTTGCCGCAGCGCTCGACAAAGACGCAGCGGCCGGTGATCGACCCCGGAGTGGGCAGGAACCCCGGAATGGTCTCGAGACGTCCTTGATTCTTGCGGGCGCCGTACGTCGGCACACATCGCATCAGCCCCACCGTATAGGGATGACGAGGATCGGCGAACACGCGGCTCGCCGGCCCTTCCTCGACCAATTCGCCCGCGTAGAGCACGCCGACCCGATCGCACATCCGCCCGATCACGGGCAGGCTGTGACTGATAAACAGGATGGAGTTGTTGAATTCGGCGCGCAATCGAGTGACGAGATCCAGCACTTCCGCCTCCACGGTCGCATCGAGTCCCGTCGTAGGCTCATCGAGAATCAGCAGCGCGGGATTGGTCGAGAGCGCCATGGCGATGATGACCCGCTGCTGCATGCCGCCCGACAGCTCGTGCGGATAATTGCGAAGCACGCGGTCGGGGCTCGCGATCTGCACACGCTCGAGCATCCCGCGCGACCGCGCGAGCGCGGCGTCGCCGGAAATGCCTTCGGCGACCTCGAATACCTCCATCATCTGACGGTCGATACGGAGCGAGGGATTGAGCGCGCGACCGGGATCCTGGTAGACCATCGATACGCTCTGGGCGCGCAAGCGCCGCAGCTCCGGTTGGGACAGCGCCATCAGGTCTCGGCCGTCGACCCAGATGCGACCACCGCTTATCCGGCCGTTGCGCGCAAGATAGCGGATGGCAGCAAAAGCCGCCGTCGATTTGCCGCAGCCCGATTCCCCCACCAGCCCATAGGACTCGCCCCGCCGGATCGCGAGATTGATGCCGGTGAGCACCCGCCGCTCGCGGCGCCCGCTGCGGTAGGTCACGCTCACGTCCTCGAATCGCAGCGCATCCGCGGTTGATTTCGTCACGGCGGGGGTGCTCATGATTCGAACACGCTCGCGAGGCCATCCGTGACCAGGTTGACGCCGACGACCAGCGACGCGGTGGCCGCCGCGTCGAAGAGCACCGTCCACCAGTAGCTGCCGATCAAGCTGTAATTCTCCGCAATCGCGATGCCCCAATCCGCGGACGGCGGCTGGATGCCGAAGCCGATGAAGCTCAAGGAGGCAACGAAGAAAATCGCATAGCCCAGCCGCACGGTCATTTCGACGATCGCGATGGGCAGGACGTTCGGCAGTATCTCGACGAACATGATGGCGAGGGCTCCATCGCCCCGAAGGCGCGCCGCAGCGACATAGTCCAGGTCCGTCTCGTTGAGCACCGCGGCGCGCACGGTGCGCGCGATCAGCGGCGTGAACACGAAGCCGATGACGAGCACCACCGTGACGTTCGAGGTACCGACGGCCGCCAACGCCATGAGCGCGACGATGACCAGCGGCAGCGCCTGCAGCGCCTCGATGATTCGGCTGACCACATCGTCGAGCACGCCCCTGAAAAAGCCGATTGAGAGCCCGAGCGCAGTGCCGAGCACCGTGCCCAAGAGCGTCGCGAGCGGCGCCACGATCAAGATATCGCGCGCACCCACGATGACCCTCGAGAAGATGTCCCGTCCGAGCTGATCGGTGCCGAACCAATGAGCCGTCGACGGCGGCGAGAGCGTCGCCAGCAGGTCATCCGCGTAGGGGTCCTGAGGCGTAATGTCGGCGCCGAGCAGCGCGCACACGATCCAGAATGCCAAAATGAGCAGGCCCGCGATGAGCGTGGGCGAGCGGCGGGCCGTATGCCACCGCTCGCGCGCGAGACTCCGAGCGGGCTTGGGCTCCCCCGAATGCGCGATCGCGTCGGCGGCCGCGTTCACGCGCGTGCCGCCCGCAGGCGCGGATTGAGTGCGGCCGATAAAAGATCCGCGAGCACGGAGGCGACGGCGTAAACGGCGCCCACGGTCAGCACACCTGCTTCGAGCATGGGGAAATCCTTGGCGCGGGCGGCGGAATAGATCAGCGCGCCGATTCCGCGATAGTGAAACAGCGTCTCGATCACCACCAGACCCCCGGCGAGATATCCCAGGAGGCTTGCGACCACAGTGATCGTCGGCAGCAGCGCATTGCGCAGCACGTGCCGGCGCATCACCGTCGACATCGGCAAGCCTTTCAAAATCGCCGTCCGGGTGTAGTCGGCATCCAGCGCCTCGACCGTGCCCGCGCGCGCCACGCGCGCGATATAGCCAAAAAACACCAGCACGAGCGGCAGCGACGGCAGGATCAGGTACTTCACCTGGGTCAACGCCCCGGCCCCTTCGGGCCAGTCCGCGGACATCGGCAGCCAGCGCAGCCAGACCCCGAAGATCAGAATGAGCACGATCGATGAGATGAATTCCGGCACGACGCCCAGAGATTGGCCGAGCAGCACCAAGCCGCGATCTTTCCATTGCCCGACCTTGAGCGCCGCCCACACCCCGCCGGCGATCCCGAGCGGCACCACGAGCGCGAACGCGAGCGCCGCGAGCTTCATGGAATTGATCAGCGCGCCCCCGATGAACGGCGCGACGGGCGCACGGAACGTGAACGAGCGGCCCATGTCGCCCACGACGAAATGGGTGATCCAATCCCAATACTGGATTGCCAGCGGCCGGTCGACCCCCACCTGATGATTGAACAAAGCCACCGCGCGCGCATCGGCCAAGGGTCCGAGCACGGCGCGCCCCACGTCGCCCGGCAACAACTGGCCGCCCAGAAAGACGATCACCGACAGGATCACGAGCGTGATGAGCGATAGAAGCGCGCGGCGCGCGAGGAATTTTAAAATCACGGTGTGCCCCGCGGGCGTATCAGGAAGCAGCGGTGAATGTGGGGATTGCGCTCGAAGTCCTTTGGGAGCGTGCGGGCGCTGATGTCATCCACTTCCAAATCCGCGAGCGCGGCCGTGTCGAGCTTGAATCGCGTGTAATTGGTGGAGAACACCAACCGGCCGGTCGGTCGCAGAAGGCTCAAGGAACGCCGGATCATCCCGACGTGATCCCGCTGTACGTCGAGCACGCCCTCCATGCGTTTCGAATTGGAGAATGTCGGGGGATCCACGAAGATCAAGTCGAAACGGGCGCCGCCGGCTTCCTGATTCGCCAGCCATTCGAGGCAATCGGCACGCTGCAGCGTATGCTCGCGCCCGCCGAAGCCGTTGAGCACCAGGTTGTCATGCGCCCACTCGAGATACGTGTTCGACAGATCGACGCTCACGCTGGAGCGCGCACCGCCCGCCGCGGCGTACACCGTTGCGCTTCCCGTGTAGCAGAAAAGATTGAGAAAGTCCCCTCCTTTGGCCCATTCACGCAGCATCCGTCGCGTGATGCGGTGATCGAGGAACAGTCCGGTGTCCAGGTAATCGCGGAAATTCACCCAGAACTCGAGCCCTCCTTCGGTGACCTTCACGCGCTCCGCGGCGGCCGCGGGTTTCGAGTACGCATCCGCCCGTGCCGGTGGCCGATCCGATCGCCGTTGGTATTGATCGGTCCCCTTCTGCGATTTGCGCACGCGGGAATGAACCCGCTCGAGCGGCACGGAAAGGGCTTCGGGCAAGACCGTCAGCACTTCGCGGCGGCGTTCCCGGGCACTTTCCGGGTCGACGGTCTTGGGAGGCGCATATTCCTGGACGTACACGTGCCGGGGTTCCCGTCCATAGATGTCGACGGCGAATGCGTATTCAGGCATGTCGGCGTCGTACAGGCGGAAGCATTCGATGCCTTCCTTCGCCGCCCAGGTTTCGAGGCGGTCGAGATTCTTGCGCACACGGTTGGCGAACATCTGTGCACCGGGCCGGGCGGACCATTTCGCGCGCCGCTCGTCGGGCGATGGACGCTCGCTCTCCTCGGTCAAATCGAACCGCAACAGCCGGCACTCGATGGCGCCGTTGAACACGCGGTGTGTGCGCTTGGCGTAGATCCCGAGATTGCGCGCCAAGGGCAGATTGCCGGTGAGTATTGCCGCCTGCCAACCGCGAAACCGTTCGCGCAACAGACGCCCCAAACCAGTATAGAGCTCCGCCAGCGCAGAATCTGCGCCGATGCGCTCGCCGTAAGGCGGATTGGCCACCAAAAGACCCGCCGGGCCGCGCGGCGGCGTGACCGATTCGAGCGGGCGCTTCTCGATGTGCACCCAATCTAGAACGCCCGCGTGTTCTGCGTTGGCGATGGCCATGCGCACGGCCTCCCCGTCGATATCGGACCCGATGATGCAGCGCCTCGGCACCTGCGCTGCCCGGTGCATCGACGCTTCTTCCCGCAAACGGCTCCATAGCCCGGCATCGTGGCCGTGCCAGCCCAGGAATCCGAAGTAGTCCCGCTCGAGTGCGGGGGCAGTGCCGCTCGCAATCAGCGCGGCCTCGGTGAGGAAGGTCCCGGAACCGCACATCGGATCGACCAGCGTTCCGCCCTCGGCAGCGATTTGCGGCCAGCCCGCCCGAAGCAGCACCGCGGCCGCGACATTCTCCTTCAGCGGCGCCCGCCCTCCCTCGCTCCGATAACCGCGACGATGCAGGCTCTCCCCCGAGAAGTCGACCGACACCAGGGCGGTCGGGCCCTCGACGTGCAAGTGCAGCAGGACGTCGGGCCTCTCAGGCCGGATGACGGGCCGTTCCCCCGTCGCCTCGCGCAAGTGGTCGCAGACCGCGTCTTTCAACAGTTGCGAGCCGTAAATCGTGTGCCGGATCGCGGCATTACCGCCGCTGCAGTCGCAGGCCAGCGTCGCCCCGGGAGCGAGATGCTCGCTCCAATCGAAGCGCTTCAGGCCCTCGAACAGCTCTTCGGTGATCCCAGCCTCGACCGAGCCCAGGCTGAGGAGCACCCGGGTCGCAGTGCGCGACCAGAGGCAGGTGCGGTACCCAACCTCGAGCGTGCCCTGAAACTTCACGTCATGGCTGCGCTCGCGAATGTCGACGGCGCCGAACGCCTTGAGCTCCTCGGCAAGCACCGAGGCGGCGCCGACCGGCGCCGTCGCGACCCAGTAGCGGACGCTGTCGTTCATGCGCCGGCGTTCATGAGCTGCCGTCAATACACATCGGCGCTGCCGAGGTGCGAAGCGACTTCGAGATCCTGCCATTCGAGCTTGCTATGATTCGCAAGGTAGCGCACCAGGATGCGGTAAACCTGCGCATCGAAGACGGCGGGAGCCTTGCTCCTCGCCAGCGACGCGAGCTCGTCGTCGCAACGCGCGGTGCCGAGATACGCCCAATGCTCCAGCACATGCGAATCGACCGCGCCCATGGCGCCGCGCTCGACGAGCGCCACGCGGCCCGGAAAGGGCCAGGCCTTGAATTTCAGCGATAAGAGTGCCATCCGCACCCGCACCGCGTGCAGGATGAGCGGCTCCTTGCCGACGCACGCCCCCTTGCAACGGCCGAGCTGGTGCGCGAGGCACGATCTCTCCGCGTCTTCCAGTCCCAGCACCCGGGGGCAGAGTTGCTTCGCCTTCGCGATGTCGGCCAGGGCCTTGCGCGCGTCCTTTCGCGAGTGAAACACGCCGAAGCACTCCTCGAGCTCTCCGGGTTCGAGCTCGTCGATCGCGAGCATCTCGACGGCCCCGGAGTGGCCGGAAATCTTCAGCGTGCAGCCCGCGGTGCGCGAATTAGGTCGCCGGTTGTACTTGGGCTCGAGGCGCTTGATGTCATTGAGCTCGCGAAGCAGCGCGCCCAGTTCGCCGGCGGTCTCGATCCATTCGATGCGCCGCACTTCTTCCTTGAGCTCGTGCTGGCGGCGTCCGGAGCGCTCGTCGGCAAAGTGCGCCAGGATCGCGCTGCGCAGGCAGCTGCCCTTGCCGACGAACAGAAGCGCTCCGTCGGCCCCGTGGAAACGGTAGACGCCGGGACCTTCGGGCATCTCCTCCGCGAGGCCCTCCGGGAGGTGCGGCGGCAGCTTCACCGTGTTTCGTGCAGATCGGGTCGCCGCCGCGAGATCCGAGGAGGGAACGGATGCGCGAAGCGTGGCCCAGAAATCGCTGATGACCCGCGCATCGCCCAGCGCCCGGTGACGCGCACTGCATGCGAGGGCGTGCCGTTCCATCACCGCGTCGAGGTTATGCCGCGGGTGCTCGGGAAAGAGACGCCGCGACAGCTTGACCGTGCACAGCACGGGGGCAGAGAACAGCAAGCCTACGCGCCGGAATTCAGCGCGCAGAAACGAATAGTCGAAGCGCGCGTTGTGAGCCGCGAAGACCGGCGTCGGGGCGCTGGAGCCCGCCGGGGCACGGAGCTTCTCGAGAACGAGCGGCGCGATCTCCGCGAAACGCGGCGCGCCCTCGACCATCTCGTTGGTAATGCCGGTAAAGCTTTCTATGTAGGAGGGAATGACGCACTCTGGATTGACCAGCGTGCTCCATTCCTCGACCACCGCATCGTCATGTACGCGGACGATCCCGACCTCCGTGATGCGGTGACAGGCGGCATTGCCTCCGGTCGTCTCCAGATCGACAAAAACCAGATCGCGCGGAAGCTCGCCGGCCTCAGGCGCGTCCATCGAGCGACAGGATCGGGTAGTACAAATCGGGACGCCGGTCGCGGAAGATACCCCACGCCTGGCGATAGCGCCGGATGTCGTCGAGGTCGAAACTCGCGGTGAGCACGGTCTCGCTGGTGCGATCCGCCTCGGCCACCTTCTCGCCCGTGTGCGAGGCAATGAAGGACGAGCCGTAGAAAGTCATCGAGTACTTCTCACCCTGCTCCGAACCGATGCGGTTGGATGCGAGCAGCGGCATGACGTTGGCCGCCGCGTGGCCTTGCATGGTCCTCTGCCAATGCGCGCTCGAGTCGAGCGTGGGGTCCTGCGGTTCGGAACCGATCGCGGTGGGGTACATCAAAACCTCGGCGCCCATCAGCGCCATGGAGCGCGCCGTTTCCGGAAACCATTGATCCCAGCAGATGGCGACGCCCAATTTGGCGAATCGAGTGTCGAACACCTTGAATCCAGTGTCACCCGGCGAGAAATAGAACTTCTCGTGATAGCCCGTGCCTTCCGGAATATGCGATTTGCGATAGCTTCCGAGTACGGCTCCGCCCGCATCCACCATCACCACCGAGTTGTAGAACGCGTTATTCGCATGCTCGAACACGCTCACCGGCAATACCA
>Ga0182015_10002347_pt1 | contig 23114 bp, 23 predicted proteins | sample 712P3MmetaG_FD_120478 | JGI IMG/M metagenome (GOLD analysis project Ga0182015, IMG submission 120478) | Permafrost microbial communities from Stordalen Mire, Sweden - 712P3M metaG | ecosystem: Environmental > Terrestrial > Soil > Wetlands > Permafrost | place: Sweden: Stordalen | collected...
ACTTCTACCCGTTGCAGTTCCATTAAGCTCATCGCTGTCCTCTTCACTGCCGCCCCTCCGGGCCGCAGTTTAGGGGACATTTCTAACGAGGGAAGAAGGGCACATTATCAAAGAGGTTCAACAACGAGCCAAAATGCGAGTTGTGGCCTAATTTGGACGCCTTCCCTTCGCTGAATTTCGCCAACACCTGCGGTAAGATGGCGTGATGCCAAACAAACCAAGCGCTTTTCTCTCTGTCACTCCGATGATTCCGACCGGCGGCAGCCTATCGGACGCACTGAAATTCTACAAAGAACAACTGGGGTTTTCCGTCTTATGGCAATCAGACACCGGGGCGGGAATCAGCCGGGATTCCGTTTCTTTCAACCTGGTGGAGAACAACAACCGGGAGTGGATAGAAAATTCCAGTTACAGCATCGGTGTGTCTGATCTCGATGCGCTTTACGAAGAGTTCCGCGGTAGCAGCGCCCGCGTCGGCCCGCTTGAAGTAAAGGCGTGGGCTCGGCGGGAATTCCACATGATTGTGCCCTCCGGCGTTTGCTTCCAGTTCTACGCGCGTAGTGAATAACTTCCCTGCTACGTTCCGGTGAATCTCGGTAGAAAACATTCAGCGAGATTATCTGCAGGCTTTCACTCTGTGTTAGCTTTCTAAGCCGCAAAGAAAGCTTTCTGCGCGAAGATGAGGTTAGGGGGCTTCATGATTACGAGATGCGCATGCCGTTGGCTGACGTCGAGTGTCCTGGCATTAGCAATTCTATCGACCGCTAGAGCTCTGCCAGGACAACAGGCTTCCAATGCGCAGGCGCAAGAATCCGTCACGGCCCCCGGGAAATATTCGTGGACTCCTGAAGACGTCGTGTTTCAGGAGCTGGCTTCGGAATTTCTGATTTCGCCTGACAACAAATGGGTGGTTTGGGTGAAAAGCACCGGAGACAAAGAAAAAGACGAGCGTGTCAGCAATCTATATCTTTCTAGCCTTACTGAGAAAAAAGAAACCGAGTTAACGCGTGGTGCAAACACGGTTTCTCAGCCGCGCTGGTCGCCTTCGGGCGGGACCATCGCATTTCTAAGCAACCGTCCGCTTCCAAAGCCCAACCCAAACGTGGCGCCCATGCAGATATGGCTTCTCAATACAGCTGGCGGCGAACCCTGGCCGGCCACGGATTTTGAGCGTCCTGTGCAGCATTTCGAGTGGCTGAATGACGACACCATCCTGTTCAGCGCCGAAGAGCAGCCCTCCCTTTTCGAGCGCGAAACCAAAGATCGCAAGGATGATTCGGACGTGGTGGATGATGCCGCGCATAAAGCGCCGGTGCGCCTGTTCAAACTTTCATTGAAAGATAAGAAAGTCACGCGCCTGACCGACAACAACGATTGGATTTTGGATTTCAAAGTTTCCCGCGACAAAACCAAGGCCGTCGCCGTCGCTCGCCGCGAATTGAGTTTCGCCTGGGATCAGAAAACTCCTCCAGCCACTTATGTTGTCGATCTTACCGGCGGCAAAACGACCCAAGTCTTCACGGAGACACGGATTCAGCCGGACGATATTGAGTGGACGCTCGACAGTTCGGGCTTTTACGTCGTCGCACCCTTTTCCACCGACAAGCAATTTCTAACCGCTACGGTGAAAAAAATCTATTTCTACGATCTCGGCTCCGCCACCACCACAGAAGTAAATCTGGACTGGGACCGCTCGCTGGACGGCTCGCTTCACGCGACCAAGGACGGTTTTATCGCGTTACTCGCCGACGGAGTTTACACCAAACCCGTGCGTTACACGCGGCATGGCGCAACCTGGTCTCGCAAATCGATTACCGGCGATACGCCCAGAAATTATTTTGATTTCGAACTTGGAGATGACGGCCGCACGCTTGTTTATCAGTACTCCACCGCGAGTCTGCCCACGCAGTGGTATCGCGCGCGGCTCGATGGAACGAAGATTTCCGGGCCGGTGCAATTCACCGATCTAAACCCGCCGTTCAAAAATAAGGCCATCGCCAAAACGGAAATCGTGCATTGGAAAGGCGCGGATGACGACGAAGTGCAGGGCATCCTCTACTATCCCGACGATTATCAGCGCGGACAATCGTATCCGCTGATCGTCGCCACACACGGAGGCCCCAATCTCACCGACCGCGACAATTGGAGCGAGCGTATGTCCTACGCGCCCAATCTTTTCACCGAGCGCGGCGCGTTTGTGCTGAAAACGAATTACCACGGGAGCGCGGATTATGGATTGAAATGGGGAGAATCCATCTGCTGCGGAAAATATTATGATCTGGAGGTTCCCGATATCGAGCGCGGCGTTGATTATTTAATCGGAAGAGGGTTGATCGATGCGGAAAAGATCGGCGCCGCGGGCTGGTCCAACGGGTCGATTCTTTCGATCCAGCTCACTATAACGAATCCAGATCGCTACAAAGCCGCGGTGGTTGGCGCGGGCGACGTGGAGTGGATCAGCGACTGGGCCAACGTGGACTTCGGCGAATCTTTCGACCACTATTATTTCGGCAAAACTCCCCTCGAAGATCCCGAGCTGTACATCCAGAAATCTCCGCTGTTCAAAATGAACAGAGTGAAAACTCCAACGTTGATTTTCTTCGGTACCATCGACCGCCAAGTCCCTACCGAACAAGGCTGGTCGCATTACCGCGCGCTCTATTCCATAGGAAAAGCTCCAGTGAAACTCGTGCTTTTCCCTGGCGAAGCGCACAGCCCGAACAAGCTCACTCATCAGCTTCGCAAACTGAACGAAGAGACCGCCTGGTTCGACAAATATTTGTTCAAAATTAATCCGCCGGAAAACGAAGCGTTGAAAAAAGGTTCGCCTCTCGACGTCGCGCTGGAACGGCGTTCCGTTCAGAGAGTCGGCGCGCTCTACGGCGTGGCTTTTCGTCCGCCTTCGATCCCGGAAAATCCCGCACCCGATGTTTTGCTTCCTGAAACTGTGAAGCGCCAAGTTGAAATCGGCCGCTTCGAGATCACTCGCGCGCAATTCGCCGCATTCGATAAAGACTATAAATTCGACACCGGCACGGAAAATTATCCAGCGAACGGAATTATATTCGAACAGGCACAAGCGTATTGTAAATGGCTGAGCGAGCTGACTGCGGAAACGTATCGCCTGCCGAAAGAAAATGAAGCGAGCTCTTTGTATAAGGATCGTCCGGGCGAAAACACGCTCGACTACTGGGCGGGATATTCGTTGAATCCGGAAGACGCGCAGAAACTGGAAGAAGATATTAAAAAATTGCCCGGAGATGCGCCGCTTCTCCGCGAAGTCGGCAGTTTTGCGCCCGAAGGCGAGCAAGGAGAAGAGCCGGTTTTCGATCTCGGCGGCAACGTCGCGGAATGGGTGATAGCCGCAAACGGATCGGGAAAAACGGTCGGCGGCAGCGCCGACCGTCCCGCGGATTCAAAAACCCAATATCAAGCGGCCGATCCCGCTTACACCGGTTTTCGCGTGATACATATCCGGCCAAAATCAAATTAATCGCCGCGCGTTATGGCGTTTGGCTGTGCCATAACAAACTAGCTGCGATACAAACCCACACGCGCGTACGCGCGAAAATCACGTGCTGCGCGTCTCATCCTTTCGTGGTCTCGGTGCTTGCGAAGGCAGTTCGACCGCTCCGCGCTCGCTCCATTCTTCGCGCAGACGATCGCGCTCGGTCTCCGTCAGGTGGAACCAGGATTCAGCCACGTCGCGGACACGTTCCAAGGCGGCCTGAATTTCTTTTTGTTTTTGATGGATGGTGTCGCTATCAGCGTCCAGCGGCACGCGAATCGGTGGGGCTACAAACATTACCGCGCGCGAAAACGGATACGGAATCTGAAACAAATCCCACGATTTTTTGAAGGTATGCGCTCTCTGCAAACTCACGTGGAATGCAGAAACGGGGCATCCCGTGCGACGGGCCAGGATCACGGCTCCGGGCTTCGCAACATACCGTGGCCCGCGTGGTCCGTCGATGGTCAGCGCCACATGCTTTCCTTCTTCCAACCGGCTGGCCATGATGGTCAGTCCTTCAATTGCTCCGCGCGACGAACTCCCTTGCGCGGTGCCAAATCCCAGACGCTCGATCACGCGCCGCGTCCACTGGCCGTCGAAATTCACCGTGTTCAAAACAATGATTCCGCGATTCCGCCAAATCCAGATCGCGGTAAAAATGCAGCAGTGCCAAAACGCACCGATGGCAACATCGCCCTCATCGCGAATCTGCACTGCGTTTTGCACGCCGACAAATTCGGTGCGCAGCGTGGGACCGATCAGCCGTACTACGCCGTATACCAGCCAGGCGATGACCGGAATTTGCATTTGCCGCCAGCGCGACAGCTCCGGCGGACGCGCATCGAATTTCTGATGACTACTTTGATCGACCGGCCGGGCGGCCGGATTCGCATCGTTTGCCACTGCGGTATATTATAGAACTTCAAGCCAATCCCGATGTATTCCCGCACAAAATCCGCGCACAGGCAGAACGCTGTTTTCCCAACGGTGCGGCCACATGCTTTTGGTCCGCGATTTCTTTCTCTGCTCGCACGCGCGCTATCCATTTTTATTTTCCTTGTGTCGTGTGCGCAAGTGCTGCGCGCGCAACAAAACGGCACAGCGATTGGCCGGGTGGAGGGCAATGACATATCGGTGGAGGGCGCCGGCGCACCCGGAAATGGCGGCACTCCGAGCGCGGGCGGGCAACCGGCAAGTTTCTTGGTTGAAAACGGCAATGTGGTTACCGTGCATGTGGGGCAGGCTCGCATGGCGTTGGGGGCCGGCGGGCAAGTGGATATTTGCGGGCCCGCGAAATTTACGGTGCTCGAATCCGGCGGCGCGATTACTTTGGCGTTAAACTTTGGACGCATGCACGTGCAGATTCCCGCGACGACTTCTCTGCGGATTTACACACCGACCATTATCGCCACGCCGCTCGACATCGGTGGCGCGGTTCGCGACATCAACGTTGGGCTCGATTTGAATGATTCGTTATGCGTGGTTTCCACCGGCGGCGCCGTGCGTCTGGAACAGCAGTTCAGCGGAGAGGGTCTGATCGTGCCGCAAGCGGGTGAATTTTTTCTGGAGGGCGGGAACCTGGTTCCGGTCGTAGGCGCGCCGGGAAGTTGTGAATGCGTGGCGCAGCTGTCGCGAGAAACCCCTCCGCCTCTCGCGACGGCTCCAGCCCGATTCGAACCTGCGCGTCCGGAGATCGCGCAAAACGTGCCGCTCGTTCCGAGCGCGCCAGTTGTATCGCAGGCGCAACCGCAAGTAACGCCGATGAATGTTGCCGTTGTTGAACCGGACGCCCCGCGGTACAGAGTTGAGATTGGGGAGCTCGGCCGCGCCAACGAAATGCATCCAGTGGCGCCGGCGACGAATTTTTCCGCACCAGCCGCCCCTCCGGAAATGACCGTACAGTACACAGCGATCATGCAGCCGCTTGTGGTGTCGGTGACGCCGTCACCGCTTCGGCCTGCGGAGCCTGCCGCGGATACGGCACTATTGGTGCGTGTAGCGCGTGTGGAACCGGAATACGAATTCACGGGCCACGTTGCGGCGCCGGAGTTTGCTGCCGATATGCGCCGTGCCTTGGGACAAACGCCCGTAGTTCCGCAACCGGTGCAGGCAAACCAGCCCGCGAAAAAGAAGCGCGGGTTTTGGGGCGCGTTGAAGAGCATTTTCGTCGGCAGCGACGAAACCCGCAAATAATTCTGCCGCGCGATGGAAGCGAAGAGCGTGGTTGCGAAGCGCGTTCGCGACTGAACGGGCTTGCCGGAAAGAGAGACTGCCGGAGCAGATCCCTCTCTGCGCGTCGCGCCTCCGCTTCGCGGAGGGAGAGAAACGCGCGACGCTTTGTCCGGGATGACAAGTTTTGGGTTGGTGGTTTAGGTTATACATTCCATTCAGCAACCAGCTCTAAACCGCAAAGCAGGTCCCTCGCCGGCCAGACTGCGGCTTTTTTTCCTTCATGGATTGAATTTACATGCCTTCGTAGTTGGGGCCGCCGCCGCCTTCTGGCGGGACCCAGTTGATGATCTGGTAGGGGTCGGCGATGTCGCAGGTTTTGCAGTGAACGCAATTTGCGGCGCTGATTTTTAATTTGGGCTCGCCTTTATCCAACACCATTTCGTAAACGGCGGCGGGACAAAAATATTGGCAGGGGTTGCCGTATTCGCGGACGCAGCGGTCGCCGCAAATATTCGGTTCGAGAACGATCAAGTGGCAGGGCTGGTCTTCTTCGTGGCGCGTGCCGGAATGGTAGACGTCGGTAAGGCGGTCGAAGGTGAGCTTGCCATCGCCTTTGAAGCGCGTGGACTGATCGACGAGAGTGCGGTCGCGATTTAGCTTTTCGTATTCCTTGTAGCCGGGCTCGGTGCGCATGGGATCGACGAGGCCGCGGCCTCCGGTGATGAATTGAATTCCGGATTTTGCCAAGCCGGTCCACAGGCCGCCATGAAATGCCTGGTGGAAATTGCGGACTTCCCAGAGTTCCTTTTTGATCCAGCTATTGTCGAGCTTGGTCTGGTATGCGGATAAAGATTTGGCGGAAGTGTCACCGGAGCAAAGTGCGTCGTAAATTGCTTCGGCAGCGAGCATCCCGCTTTTGATGGCGGTGTGAATTCCTTTCAGGCGCTGGGAATTCAAGAGGCTTGCGGAATCGCCGATGATGAGTCCGCCCTCAATGTAACTACGCGGCATGGAATACCAGCCGCCGTAAGGGACCGTCTTCGCGCCGTAACGAACGAGCTTGCCGCCCTCCAGAATTTTTTTAATGTGCGGATGCGTTTTATATCTTTGGAAAGCTTCGTGCGGATCGAAAAGCGGGTCGTGATACTCCAGACTAATGACCATGCCGACGGAGACGCGATTGTCGCGCATGCCGTAAATCCATCCGCCGCCGTACATGTCGGAGTGAAGCGGCCAGCCCAGCGTGTGCGCGACGAATCCTGTTTCGATGCGGCCGGGCTGCACGTCCCACAATTCTTTTATTCCGATGCCATAAACCTGCGGATTCAGACCATCGAGTTTTAGATTATTGACGAGTTCCTTGGTGAGCGAGCCGCGCGGGCCTTCGGCGAGGACGGTGACTTTCGCGCGCAGTTCGTAGCCGGGCGTGTAGTTATCTTTGGGCTTGCCGTTCTTGTCCACGCCCTTGTCCTCGGTGAGGACGCCGGCGATTCCGCTCTTGCCGCTTTCCTTTTCGTAGAGAAGATTTCTGCCGGCAAATTGGGTGAAAAGATTGACGCCTTTTTTTTCCACCAGGCCGCCGAGCCATTTCACAATTTTGTTGAGTGAAACGACGTAATTGCCGTGGTTCTCGAAAGGAGGCGGAGTGATGGGAAGTTTCCAGGAAGTTTCTTCGGAGAAGTAGTAAACGGCGTCGCCGGTTACTGGGGTGTCGAGCGGCGCGGTTTTTTCGAAGTCGGGGACGAGTTCGCGGAGGGCGCAAGTGTCCATGATCGCCCCGGAAAGCTGGTGGGCGCCAACTTCGCGCGCTTTTTCGAGAACGTAAATATTTTCGGCGGAGAGCGCGGGGGATTTGTTCGACTGGGTGTGCTGTTCGATTAAATTCGCCAGGTGGAGGGCGCATGCCAAGCCGGCCGGTCCCGCGCCGATGATCAGGACGTCTGCTTCGAGTTGTTCGCGCTCGGGAGGCATTGCGCTAGGATGTTCCTCGGCTTTTCGCGGTGGAGCATCTTCCAAAAGGCCGGCCAACTCGCAATGTGCATTTTTGAATTTTTTGGCGATTTGAGCAAGTCCCTGTTGTTTGTTTTCTGCAAGTTGCAGAGTGTTTTGATTCGTGAATTTGGCGATTTAATTTGGTGAGTTTGCGCCTAAAGATAAGTTCAGTGGGAGGCAGCCGAAAATCCGAAAGGTATAGCTTCCGGGAGGGTTGGTGAAGAGCCCGATACTGTTTTAATTGAATCACGCGGAACGGTAGCATTTTGTTTTGGGAAATTCAAGGAGTCGTGTGTGTGTGCGTACTGGTACTTGCCACGCGTTTCGATGTCCCTGTAGTAGTTCTCAAGACCAATTCCAGAAACTTTGCCATACAGAGTCCATACATCCTCCAGAACTTTACGAGTCAGCTTCGGAGTCCCATGACCCTTGGTCTGTCCTGCAATTTCGAAGAAATCTGCATCGAGGGGTGGGGGCACAATGTTCCTTTGGAGGGCACCTCAAGTCGCTCCAGCACCAAAGAGCAACACGACCGGATGTGATAGCTTCATCGCGATTTTAGAATATCCTTCAGTTAAGGGCTTGTAGTTTAAATGCTCCTAAATTCTTCCTAAGAAGTATTAATTTAACCATCAGCTTGAAAACCATTGGTGCTATTGAGAAGACGAGAAGGTGTCGCAGGCGGCGGGGCTGCCCGAGGCAAAACCTTGTTTGAACCAGTAGGTGCGCTGGGCGGAGGTGCCGTGGGTGAATTTGTCGGGCATGACGCGGCCGGATTCCATTTTTTGCAGGTGGTCGTCGCCGACGGCGGCTGCGGCGTTTACAGCGGATTCTACGTCGCCTTTTTCCAAGAGATCGCGCTGCTCGGTTGAATTGGCCCAGACCCCGGCGTAACAATCGGCTTGGAGCTCAACGCGAACGGAAATAGCGTTGGCCATTTTTGGATTGCTTTGCACTTCCTGGCGGACTTTTTGTTCGGTGCCGACGATTTTTTGCACGTGATGGCCGATTTCGTGGGCGATTACGTAGGCTTGCGCGAATTCTCCGCCAGCGCCGAGCTGATTTTTCAGTTCGTTGAAAAAGCTGAGGTCGAGGTAAACCTTTTCGTCGCCGGGGCAATAGAAGGGGCCGGTGGCGGTCTGCGCGAGGCCGCAGGCGGAATCGATGCCGCCGCGATAGAGGACGAGTTTTGCGTGACGATAGTTCGGGATGATTTTGGTCCAGGTGTTTTGCACGTCGTCGAGGACGACGGAGACGAATTGGACTTCACGCTGTTCGGCGGCGCTTTGCTGAGGAGTGGATGGCGCGCTCTGCGTGGATTCGGTGGTGGAGGAGCCGCCGAGGAAAGGCGTGAGCAGGTCGCGGTGAAAAATAAAACTTAGGACCAGGAGGATCAGGATGCCTCCGATGCCGATGTGAATGCCGCCGGGAAATCCTCCGCCGCCGCTGCTGGAGCGATCGTCTTCCACGTCGTTGCTGATTCCGCCGGGTGTCCAACGCATGAAAATCTCCTGGTAACGCACGCAGCTTAAGGCCAATCTACTATATGGGTACACCTAATAGGGGCAACCCTATTCTTCGCGGGGAACTCCCGGTAGGCCTCGGCACTTCAGTAGAACCGGCAAGGGCTGAAGAGCTTCGGAATAAGATGAACGGAAAGATGCCGCGCTGAAGACCGCGGCGCTACATTTACTTCCTAAAGCCTTTTCACGCAGGCGACGACAGGATGGTTACCGTGAAGGCAAATACGGATAAAACGGACGGCGCGCAGCGTTATCGATGGCTTATATGGCTTGCGGCGGCGGTTGTGGCGGTTCTGTGTGCGTTAGTGATTGTGGTGGCGATCAAGTCTCCTTTTACGGAGGGGAAAGTCGCGCAGAGTTTAGAGGAGACGGTGCGGGCGAAAGTTTCGTTCGCCAAGTTTCGAATGATTTATTTTCCGCATCCGGGGTGCGTGGCTGAAAATGTGACGTTCGCGCGCGAGGGTAGTACGGCAAATATTCCGCCGATAGTGACGATCCAGAGGTTGGAGATTGAAGCGCATTATGCGGACATGATCGTGAGGCCTGGGTACGTCGCGCTGGTGAAACTGAATGGACTGCTCGTGCAAATCCCGCCGCGGGGAGCGAATGCGGGCAACCCCACTTCGCCGCCGAGCGAGAGCACCAATGTGCGCGTGGGAGAAATCGTCGCGGACGGAGCGGTGCTGGAGATTGGACGATCGGGAGACACACCGCCGCTCAAATTTGAAATGCACTCGTTGTCGGTGAGGTCTTTCGCGCACAACAGCGAATGGTCTTATCGGGTTTCGATGAAGAATGCGGAGCCGCCGGGAGAAATTATTTCGAAAGGAAAATTCGGGCCTTTGAATCTGGAGGATTTGGAAACAACTCCGCTTTCGGGTGAGTACGAATTTCAACGGGCGGATCTGAGTGCGTTCGACGGGATCTCGGGAACGTTGTCATCGACGGGCGATTTCGGGGGGAAGCTGGGAGAAGTTGCGGTCCACGGAACGCTGGATATTCCGGATTTTCAAGTGGTGAGAAGTAAACACAACGTGCATGTGACTTCGCGATTTAATGCGAGTGTGAACGGGACGAATGGCGACGTCTTTTTGAAGCAGGTTGAAACTTCATTTTTGCAAACTTCGATTGCCGCTTCCGGAAGCGTGGCGGGTAAAGCGGGGCAAGACGGGAAAACAACTTCGCTGGATGTGGAAGTGAACAACGGGAGGATTCAAGACTTATTGGTGTTGCTCGCGTCCACGAAACATGCGCCGATGAATGGCACGACGAGCTTCAAAACGCATGTGACGATACCGCCGCTGGGGCGCCCGTTTCTGAAAGAGCTGGTGATGCGCGCAGATTTTGGAGTGGACCAGGCTGCCTTTAGAAAACCCAGCAGGCAGGAACAGGTGGACGAGTTAAGCAAACGCGCGCGTGGCGAGAAAAAAAGCAAGGACAAAGGTAAAGATCAAAACAAGGAAGGGGACAAAGAGCAGAGCAAAAACGCAAGTAATGCGAATGCGGACTCTGCCGGAGACGATCCGGAGAATATGGTGATGGATTTGCGCGGGCATTTAGAGCTGCGCGACGGCGTGGCAAAGTTTTCGGAACTGACTTTTAATGTGCCGGGAGCGTCGGCGCGCATGAACGGAACTTATAACCTGGAGAACGAGCAAATCGATTTCCACGGAACGTTGAAAACAGAGGCGGAGCTTTCGCAAGACACCACCGGGATCAAATCGGCGCTGCTGAAACCGCTGAATCCTTTGTTCAAGAAAAAGAAGGCCGGGGCGGACATTCCGGTGAAGATGACCGGCACATATCACGATCCGAAATTCGGGTTCGATGTGGCAGGCGCGGTTAAGTAGCGCAGCCAATAAAGAGGTCAAGTTTTTACGGGACTGCTTACACTGAATTAACCGGAATTATAACAGGAGTCTTGTATAGCTCAGGTGGCGGCATACGAGTAGGATTGCGAAGATTTTCATAACCGGGAGGATCTTATGTTGGCCGCAATCGGCGCAGTATTACTCATTCTGTGGCTGCTGGCATTTCTGGCCTTTCACGTGACGGTGGGATTCATCCACATACTTCTGGTGATCGGAATCATCATGATCATCATGCATTTCGTTCGCGGCAGCAGCCCGGCCTAAACCGAGATTTGCTGCGGAGCCGGAAGTTGTACTAGCGAGGCTCCGGAGAATCAATTCGCCAGCCCGCGGACGCACGCGCGTCTGCGGGCTTTTTGGGGCCAACCCAATTCTCCGGATGTATCGCACCTAGGGCGCTCGGGTCACCAATCCGGGCGGTCTTTGTGAAAGCGCATCCGGATCGGGCGTAATTCCTCAGGCTGCCAGCCGTGTTCCGGGCATTCCAATCTGAGAGGAAATTGTCTCGCACCGGGCACTGGTTTCAATACTAGCGTGACACCACACTTCGGACAGACAGGCAAGGCTGTTAGCTTTTTTGACAAACTTGGAATCCTGGCGGTAGAGCTTTGAATTAGAAACGTCGCGCTCCGCAGTGCCGCCATTACTTTGCGTGTTTATTTATTTCTTGGCTACTAGTAAATCGAATATGCTTCTCCTTGCATTTTGTTGCGGTAACTTCATTGAACTCCGAACCACGCGTGCATGGCGATGGCGCCGCCGAGCGAAACCAGCAGGGCGGCGGGCATCGCTACTAAGCCGACTTTCAAAAAACTCCAAAAACTCACATCGAGCTTTTCTTTGCGGAGCGCGATGAGCCAAAGAATGGTCGCGAGCGAGCCGGTTATGGAAAGGTTTGGCCCGAGATCGACGCCGATCATCACGGCGCCGGCAAGCAGTCCCTTGGTATGAGCGGCCTGGAGCGAGCTGCCGGCAAGCAGTCCGAGCGGGAGATTATTTACGAGGTTGTTGGCTACGCCGACGACGAATCCGGTGATGAGCGCTCCAGCGGAGGGACCACGCGCCTCCGCCCAGAGCAGCCATGCCTGAGTCAGCTTCATTGCGCCGATACTTTCCACGGCATCCACCAATATGAAGAGACCGGCGACCAGGGCCAGGGTGCTCCAACTAATTTCGCGAAAGAGCGGAAGCGGATTATTCCGCGCTTTAAGAGAAACGATGGCGGTGACGGCGAGAGCGGTCACGCACGTTGGCAGACCTAAGTCCCAATCCAGACCTGAAGCGATTAGCAGCACGACGGCAGTCGCCGCTAGGCCGCCGAGCACGAGCTTTCCGTGGTGGTTGAGCAAATGGTTTTTAACTTCGTGTTCGATGATTCCGTGGAGTTGTTTGCGGAAAATCCAGCGGAGCACCAAAAACGTAGTCACGATCGAGAGAACGGAAGGAACGCCGAACCATAGCAGCCAGCGTCCGAGCGGGGGCATCTGGTTGTGAAAAACGACGAGATTGGCCGGGTTGGAAATTGGGAGGACGAATGATGCGGCGTTGGCTATGAACGCGCACACGAAAAGGTAGGGCAAAGGCTCGACTTCAGCTTTGCGCACGGCGACGAGAATCGCCGGAGTGAGGACGACGGCGGTTGCGTCGTTTGACATGAAAATCGTAACGACGGTGCCGACGATATAAACGAGAAGAAACAAGCGAGAGTAGGAACCTTTCGCGCTTCGCACGGCGGCGGACGATAGCCAATCGAAGACGCCATGTTCGCGGGCAAGCTCGGAAAGCAACATCATACCGATCAGGAAGAGATAGACGTCGGTTCCTTTCGCGGCGGCCCGGCCGGCCAGCTTTAACGGAATCAAACGGAGAATCAGAAGGAGAAAAACTCCTACGCCGATCCAATACACCTCGGGAATATTTCGCGGGCGGGTCAGCATCAGCAAAATGCTAACGGCGACGATGACCGCTAATAGGAGGTGCGCAGCAGAAGGTGAGAACATTTACCAGTTTCTTCCGTTGGGGTTTGGTCCGAGTATCGTGCTAGCAGTTTTACGATCCGGTGTCGCCTGGGGAAAATCGCAACCGTTCAGGCCTCCGCGAAACTCCACATCCTTGACCCGCGAGAACGACATTGCAACAGAGCCGGAATCTCTGCCGGTGCGCGGGGATACGCGAGCATCGCTTACTTTGGACGAATTGTTGATGGAAAGAGTTTCGGGGACTGCAAACCACAGCAGGGCGAATGCGGCCAATGCAACGGCGGCAAGACCCAGAAATGAGGCTTGGTAACTGATGCGTTGAATGAGAATGCCGCCTATGGTTGTACTCAAGGCCGCTCCGATGCCCACCATCGTGGCGAGCGCTCCCGCGGCGAGGTTAAACCTTCCGGTCCCTTCGGTAAGGTCCTTGATCACCAGGATCGAAACGATTCCGAAAATAGCATTGGCCACTCCGTCGAGCGTCTGTATCGCAATCAAAGCCCAGGTAAGGTGGGTCAGAGTGTAAAGGATTCCGCGAATCGGCAGGACGCCATATCCCAACATCAGGAGCGGTTTTCGTCCTTTTTCCCCGGCACGCGTACCGATCCATGTAGCCGAAATTGCGATTACGAGTTGGGTGACGATAATGCAAGCGGACATGAATGCCGCCGCGGCTTTGAGATTTCCCTTGGAGAGCATTTCTCCTAGCTCGGGGAGCATGGCGGCGTTGGCCAGGTGAAACAGAAAGGCGGTGAGTAGAAAGTAGAGAAGCGTACGGTCTTTCACCAGTGCTAGAAGGCCTTCGGGCTTGAGCGTGGTTCCACCTTCTTGGGCGCCGCGCGCGCGGGCGTAATCGATCTGCTTGGCGTCGATGCCCAAGACCGACATTATGGCGGGTATGGCCATCAGCGCAGCAATAATGAAAATCGCGCGATAGCCAAACTTGTAGCTGACATAAGCGATCAGAAGCGCGGTGAAAACATTTCCCGCGGAATTGAAGGCCTGATTTTTTCCGAATTGCCGGTCAAACAGTTTGGCGCCCACGATACCGAGGGTGATGGCGGCGACCGTCGGCCCGAGAAACGGGGCCGCTCCGCCGATCAGGAAAAGCGCCGAATAAACGGAGAGGAAGGTTGGATGGGCCATGAGCAGGACGGCACCGCAGGCGAGCACGCAAAGGCTCGCAACGATGAGCAGGCGTTTTCGCCGCACGGCGTCAACAGCGGCGCCCGCCGGGGTCTGCATTGCAACCGTGGTGAGACCGCCGAACGTTAACGCATAGCCCACGCTGCCTGGATTCCATCCGGAAGAGGCAAGATAGGCTGCAACGAACGGACGGAGACCGGTCTGCACGTCGGCGAGGAAGAAGTTCAACCATACCAGGGCGAGCAAGCTGCGGCGCTTGTTGGGTTCCGAATTATTCAAGCGGGTCCTCTTTTCTTAAAGGCTCGGTAAAAACCAATAAGAAAGATGCGGGAAAGGCGCTAACGTGACCGACTGTTTTTAGTGAAGGCCCGCGGCTATTCGTGCAAAATCGTCCCTCAGCGGCTGAAGCCGCACTGATTTTGAGTTGTCTTACGGCGCGACTACCCTTCGCTCGCTCAGGGTAAGGAGTCGCGCCCTTACGAAAACCGGAGCTGCGGCAAAGCTCGCGGCTTCATGCAGTGAATCGAATGCCGGTGGGAACCGTGAGGCAAAAAAAATCGCGCCGAATCGGCATCGAGAGAGGCGGATAGTGGTCAGCGGTGATTACAAAGGACCAATGACCACTACCGGTTCACTCTGACATTTTCGCTACATGCACGTCGAAGCCGGTTTTCGGCAGCAACGACGTGAGGGCGAAAGCCTTGAAGCCGTTGCCGTCGATTTCGGTGTGACGGAAAACTCCCGGTTCGCTCTCGATGGTTTCGCGGCGGCCTTGCATATTTTCCAGGAACGACTCTGCTTCGGACATGGTCGCCTTTCCGCCTTTGATCTGCGTCACTACGGCTTCGGACGCATACGAACGGACCAGCTTCGGCCAATATTTTTCCAGCAACTCGGTACTGGCGAAAACATCGGACCAGATGACGTGTCCGTTCACCGCGACGACTACTCCTACCGCTTTACGATCGCGAAGCTGCTGGATCAGACTTTGATAGTTCTGTTCGATGGGCTTAGCGATTTTGTCTACTTCCTGCTTCACGCGTTTGTTCTCCATCACAACGGCGTATGAACTTGTGGAGTTTAGTTCATCAGCTGCCGCCGGCGTTGCTCCCGCTACCTCAACCGTCACTGACTGCTGCTCCTTTCTGACCTCGGCCCAAACTTGAGCCTGATCTTTGTCGCCCATCGCTTTGGCGCGCACCGACGGCTGAGCCATGAGCGTCCCTGCTCCGTTGACGGTGTAAGAGCTGTTGCCACCGGCGGTCGCAGCGCCAGCCCCAGCGGCGTAAGTCGCTCCCGAGGTACCGAAATTGGCACTCGTGGCAACCCAGCGGCCGGGCTCCACGCAGAAGACACTGAGGGTCGCTTTCCGGCGGAACGATGCGATCCTTGCCAATCACGCGGTCTTGCTTGCCGCCGGCAACAATCTCTCCGGCGAGAAGCAACAGAGGACGCTTCGAATTATTTATCAGCGCGAGACGGTTTACGCTGCGCCAGGGTTGGTGTTCCTGCCGCCGCGAACTTCGCGCCGTTCAACTCGACTTGGGGGAAGAACGAAAAGAAAATAGGAGCTTGCAGACAAAATTCACGTTACCGGCATCTGAGGAATTGATAGCATCAGCAGCAGTGGGCCGCATTTTCTCTTTTTCTACGATATGAGCGTTACGCTACCGATTTCTGGCGCCGTGCAATCGGCAGTGGCCGAGATGCTGGCGGAGCTGTACGCCAAAAGCGGGTGCGAGAAGTTTGGTCTGGACCGCGAGAGTTTTGCCGCGATTCTGTGTGGCGTGGCCGCGAAGTACATTCCCGCAGGAGCGCGGGCGTCCGACGTTTGCGTGTTTTTGCGGACTCTGCGCGTGGATGAGCTTGGTCTCGCGCGAGCGTGTGCCTCCGGGGACAACTCGGCTTGGGAGATTTTCCTCACGCGCTACCGCGAGAAACTTTATCTGACGGCGCTGCGGATCGCGCGCGAGGAGTCCGCGGCGCGCGATCTTGCCGACAGTCTGTATGCGGAGCTGTATGGCACGAACTTGCGCGACGGCGCGCGCGTTTCAAAACTTGAGTCGTACACTGGGCGAGGATCGCTGGAAGGGTGGCTGCGGACGGTGCTGGCGCAGGAATTTGTGAATCGCTATCGGCGGACCAAACGCCTGGTAAGTCTGGACGAGGAGATGGAAGACGGCGGGCAATTTGCGGCGCCAGAACCGGAGATGGTCCCGACTGCGGATTCGCGGCTGGAATCCTCGACCGATGCAGCTTTGGCGGCGCTTTCCAGCAAAGACCGACTGGTGCTGGCCGCGTATTATCTGGATGCGCGCACGCTGGCGGACGTGGCGCGAATGCTTGGCGTTCACGAATCCACGGTCAGCCGCAAGGTGGATAAGCTCGCTAAGTCGTTACGCAAGAAAATCGTGGCGAACATGATGCAGCAAGGCGTTGAGCGGCGCGCAGCGGAAGAAGCCATGGAAGTGGATGTGCGCGACCTGCAGGTGAATATTCGGCGCAGTTTGGGGCAAGAAATTCCGGCTGCAGCGTTCTCAGAGAAGGAGAAGGCGCTGAATTTTCAACAAAAGATTGCGCCGCGAACCAAGAGTTTAGAAGAGACTGAAATTTAAGCGATGTGGGGAGATAGTAAAACAGAAATGCAAGACGTTCCTAAAATCGTGATAAAGCGTTTGCAGGGAACTGCGCCAGTGGGAACTCATCCGGACGCGGATGTGCTTACGGCGTTTGCCGAGAAGTCACTTGCTGAGGCCGAGCGTGCGCGGGTGGTGGAGCATCTGGCGCGTTGCAGCGACTGCCGCGAGGTGGTCGCGTTGGTTGGTTTGCCTGCTACGGAAGTTGCGGCTGTTAAAGTTTTCGTTACGCCGACGCGCGCGAGTTGGTTCAGTTGGCCTGTGCTTCGATGGTGTGCCGCGGCTGGCATTGTGGCAATTGTTTTGGTCGGAATCGTGCAATACAGGCAGCGGGCGAGGAATAAGATTTTGGTTTCCAGTCTTACGTCGGGCAACGAAACAAATGCCACGGTTGAATCGGTTCCTTCGCCGTCTGCGTCCGCGGCTCCGGCTGTCCCTGAAATGAAAGAGGCTCTATCGTCGACGGAAAAGCGCAGGCAAGAGGAAATACGAAAGAAGGCGCTTCCAAGCCGGACAGATAACTTAGTTGAGGACAGATTGGTTGTGCCGATGAATCCGGCCATGCCTAAAGCTCAGGCCATGCGAGGTGCGGCTGCAGGAAGCGCGTCACGTGGCGCTCTCGGGTTCGCTAATTCCGGCGCCGGCGTAGTTCCGAAGGCAGCGCCGCCTTCTTCTTCGAGCGACACCTTCACCGTTAATGGGAACTTACAAAATGCGACGGCCGCAGAAACTCCAAAGCTCGCTCCAAGTCTGAGCGGCGGCCAGCCGAGTGCGGCCGCGTCTGCTGCACAGACTGTCGAGGTGGAATCGCAGGGCGAGCCAATTACTGTGACTACAAATAGCGAGGTTCCGGATCAGCTTATTGAAAATAAGAAACAGCAGCCATTGTCGTACCAATCTTCTCCGACTGTGGGCGTGGTGGCAGCCAAAGATGCCGCGACCGCGCAAGCGGCGTCCGGCATGTTGCGCGCATCTCCGCGCTGGAGCATCGGTGCGGATGGCTCATTGCTGCGCTCTTTCGATGCAGGCAATACCTGGGTTTATGTAAACGTGAACTCGGAGCAGCCAGACAGCCGCTCAAAGGGGGCAAGAACCGCCGAGAATACGTACGAGAGCAATAAGAGCAAGGCGCAATTGAATCCGGTATTCCGGGCGGTCGCAGCCAACGGAAGCGAAGTTTGGGCGGGTGGTCCAGCGGCGGCGCTTTACCATTCGTCCGATTCCGGAGCCCACTGGGCGCGCGTGCTTCCGTCCTCGTCCGGGGCGACGCTGATTGGCGACATCACGAACATCGAATTTTCCGATGCGCGACACGGCAGAATCGCAACCAGCGCCGGCGAAGTTTGGATCACGGCGGATGACGGCCAAACCTGGACCAGGCAGTAGTCCCACGGAAAAGATCGCAAGTTCGGAAGAAAAATCCGGGGCGTGCTGAATGTTCTCGGGGAATAGTGGGCCCGCCAGGATTCGAACCTGGGACCGACGGATTATGAGTCCGCTGGACATCGCTATATTTACTTGACTTTCGCTGTATTTTGGGCAAAACTGGGCCAGAACTCAGGAGGCCCTTATGCGACCGCGATTTCAAATGGGCGAGATTTGCCACCGGGGGCCCTATTGGGTATTGAGATACCGCCAAGATCGGCCCAGCCCGCAGGGAATTAAACGAGTACGAACCACGCTCACCCTCGGTCTGTACTCAGACTATCCGTATAAAGGTACTGATTCGGATCTCGACAAACTCCGCGAAATATTCCACGACAAAATCGCAACCGCTTTGTTGCCCGTGAATAAATCGAATCCCGAGGTGCAGAGCTCACTTACATTAGGCGAGTTCATCCAGCACAGTTACTTCCCTCGACTTGATTGGCGCTTAAATATCCCGGCCGGAAATGAGTTACATATTGAGCCGTCCACCGTAAAGGGTTACGAAGACATCTGGAAATGTCATGTGAAAGAGAATCCTATAGCGAATATCCCCATTCGCACCTTTACGTCGAAGGACGGCCAACGATTTCTTGAAGGTTTGTCGCAGGATCTATCTCACCAAACACACCTTCGAATAAAGAATTTTTTGCGGGGGGTATTTACGCGGGCGGTTACGGACGGGGCAGTTCAAGGCAATAATCCGATGGTAGGTACGAAGGCAGGCGGGCAAACAAAACAGGGCGAGACGTTCCTTGAAGGATTATCAGACGGCGAAAAACTTCGAAAGCAAAAAACTCAAGCATCAAACGCACACGCTTACACACTGGAAGAAGTCGCAGAAATGTTGGACAAACTCCCTGAACCGGCTCGAACGGTTTGCGCAGTTGCGGCATTTACGGGTCTTACTCGAAGTGAACTGAAAGGTTTGAAATGGGAAGACTACGACGGAGAAATGATTTCAGTACGGCGGAAGATTTGGAAGGATCACATCGGCGCCACGAAGACAGAGGCACGTGAAGCCGGCATCTTCGTAATACCACTGCTTGGAAAAATTCTAGTTAAATACAAAAAGGCATTTCCTATAGGCAAAGAAGGTTGGATGTTTCGCGGTGAGAAACTACTTCGACCGCTGGATTTGGATAATCTATCGCGACGCGAGATCCCGCAATACATCAACGGCGCATGGTTCGGCTGGCACGCGTTTCGCCGGGGTCTGGGAACACGTTTAAACGAAGCGGGAGTTGACGATAAAGAAATTCAGAGTATTTTGAGACACGCTGATATTTCGACTACTCAGGCTTATTATATTTTGCCGAATCGAAAACGCGCGGAAGCGGGACTAAAGAAGCTTGGACGGGTCGCAAGAAAGAAGTATGGTATTAAAGGTTAGACGGGGCCCGTAGCTCAATGGTTAGAGCGTCCGGCTCATAATCGGTAGGTTCCTGGTTCGAGTCCAGGCGGGCCCACTACGCCACATCGCCTTTCAACCAACGCTCCACCTCGCTCCAATAAAACCTTAAATACTTCCCCGCTCGCATTGCCGGTAGTGGGCGCTTGTTACGTCTGCGGGTGAATTCGTAGATTGTGGAAGGTTCGAGTTGAAGTCGTTCAGCGACTTGTTCAGGAGTTAGAACAGGTTCGGAATCTATAACAAACGTTGATTTTGCCGGCAGAAGCGAAACAGATTTTCGCGAAGCCATACGCCATTCCTTTGTTTAGGAATGGCTTTTACAGCCTGAGCTTGCTGTGGCTTTGTTCGAGCTAGCCGCAGATCCCGTCTAAGTAGTCACCGTACTATCTGCTGCCACTTACGTTTTCCCCAGCACCATACCGCGGCAACGATGCTGCTTTTAAGTGCCAGCCACATGATCCCCTTTGGGATCAAGACTGATAATAATTTTACAGGAATTCGAGGAGAGTGTCCAAGGTGTCGGGAGAGATGGAGAGATCAACAGATGGTTGACAGGATAGCGACCCGGAAATCATAGGCGTTCATTCAGAAACGGCGTATGATCGGCGCATGCGCAGGCCGAATCCACGTATGCCAAAGTTGGCTACTGCGTGTTGTGTGCTCTTCAGTCTGGCGGCGTGGGCTGCTCTCCTGACTCACCACCCTTTTCTTGTTTTTTATTTTGGTTTTGGCTTCTTCACGGTCGTCATGATCGTTTGGTTTTTGAATTGGCGAAGCTCGGATATCGAGCGCTGAATTTAATCCGACCGGGACAGGTAACGAGACAACACGTAGCGTTAAGTCTTCGGAGCTTGATTAGGCGTTACTGATTCCATCAAGGCTACTTAGCTACATCCCACAGTCTTTTGACCGCATACTCAAGCCCTTTCTCTGTGCTGATAGCGACTTGGCGATTTCCCGGGCATCCTGAAAAGCATGACACATAAAGAAGTCCCATTTCTTGTCTTGGTCCATCCATGTCCTTTCGCGTAACTACAAGTTAGAACCGGATGCACGATGATTCGTATACCACGCTAGTGCAAATTGTGACCGAACAAATGACGCTTCAAGAACACGATCAGGATAACCGCACCAAGAATAGCGAGTATCAGCACGATTCGTAGCCTACGAGGGATGTGTTCCCATGCGTTGCGCTGATTGGGCGTCGAGTGCGGTTCAGGAGGGACGATTTCGTTAGTCATATTCCACCTCCGACTAAGGCGGGAAATGTAGCACGGAACAGTCGCTGTGCGTTCTTCGGAACCCACGGCGTCGCTCAGGGCGGGCTCGGAACCGTGGAAAAAATCATTCCTGCGAATTCGATTGCGCCCGAAAAGGCTCAGATTTCAGTAGAAGGCTCGTGCCACAAAAACAGCGAAGACGACTAGCCCCAATTAAATTTCTTCAGTGGAATATGCTCGTCGCAAATGTGTTCGATGAAGCGCTGCCGCACTTCTATCGCGTCGTGTTGCCCCTTAGTGAGCATGAGTGGGTTCGAGTAGGTCCATGAGCATTGAGTGCAAGAGTAACATTCACGATAAGACATCACGTGCCAGATTAATTTGCGCTCTCTCGTAACTTGCCTCACCGTCTATAAAAATATGATGCTTTGAGCCACCGACTTGTGAACAAGCGGAATTACCTACTTTTTAGTCTTTCTTTCTTATCGCATCTTTCTTCTGAGCCATTTTTTTGGCGGTGAATAAAAGAAGATTGAGGTCAGATTCGCCCATTCGACCAATAAGCCTACGGAAATTCCCCAGCATCCGGGCATCTTTACCCGAGTTGGCCCACTCGCTCGTATTTTGCTTCAGCTTTGGGAGAGCAACCGGCGGTTCCTCGCCATCGTAGAAAAGAGCATAAATTGGTACTTCCATTGCCCGTGCCATTTTTTCAAGCGTTTCGAGACTACACTATGGGTATCGGGCCAGCAAGGATACGAACATGACTGATTCAATAATGGATGCGTTCACGTGTAGGCAGTGCGGTGCTCAGTATGATTCCGAAAAAGAATTAGGGGAGCATCAAAAGGGTGCCCATCATGGGGCCAGTCCCGACTTCAAGCCGCATGAGACATCCGAAAAGGAATCTGGGAAAGCGGAGGATGTGAATCAACACGATAGGGCAAAATCTAAGAACGCGTAGGATATTCTAGTGCGTTCGCTGGCCAGTCGTGGATGCATTAGATGGGGGTGCAGCATGTTGAGAAGCCGGTACGCAGAATGGATAGTGGTGTGGAGTTGGTTCCAGACTACCGACAGAATGAGAGTCGTTTCGAAAGCAGACTGGAACGAGATTTATGAACTTCTAAATAGCATGTGGCACGAAGAGCGCGAGAAAGACGCGACTCCCGAGGAACTTGCCGCACACGCTGGAGCCATGAGTAAGTTTAGGCAATGAAGACGAACATGCTCCTTGCGATCGATGTGTTGCCTGGAATTCTGGAAAAGGCTCTGGAGGCGTCTTGATGGTTCAGTTTCGAAAAATAGAGCGGGCGAAGGTCGTCGTGAAAGATGGCGTGACTCTATATCTCAAGTCGTGCGCTAAATGCGGGAATGAATTCTACGGGACCGAGGATCGGCCCATATGTGATACTTGCGGAAAGAAGAAAAAGAAACTGAAGAAGGGTGGTGGAGATATATGACAAATCAATTTGAGGGCGAAGAGATCATCATGGTAGAAGGCGAACAGCACATCCGCACTACGCCGACGAAGATCGGCGAACTGGTAAAACGACGCATGGTCGATCAAAGGCCGATAGCTGGATTAGGAAGGAACCAGATCCAGCCGCCTAGCGAGTACGAAGATGTCTTAGCGTATCTGAGCGGCAATTATTTAATTCGGCAGAATACTCAAACGAAGCATTATTACAATTGGCATAAACAACGCTCCGTACGATCTAAAAGTGAAGCCACTGCATTTGCGAAAGAAAAGGAGTCGGGTCAGACGGGCTACGAGTGGGTTCGCGTGGTCGAATCAACGTAGCCCTAAAAGGAACTAGTTTAACTACTTGATCGGGGAGGCCGCCGCGTGGAACCAAAACGAATTCGCGCAATCGTGAAACTAATCCGTGAGGACTTGCGGCTACGAGCGGATATACACATGTTGGGCTCGATTCTTGAGATCGCTGTGACTCTTGATCGACCTCCGCTTGGTTGGAAGGAAGCATTACGTGAGGGGCGATTGCAGCCGGAGTACCAAAGTATTTCTGAACAATACGCTCAACTTCTTGCTCGCATTGAACAAGCTGCTGACGAGACTGAATTGAACCAATTGCTAGACACCTGTATTAGTCAAGAGAGATCCTTTGCAGTCCCCGATGATTGAGTTAGCTCGCGCAGGCGTTCGCCGGGGGTTTTCCCCTTAAGCGCGAGATGGGGCCGATCTTCGTTGTATTCGGTTTCCC
>Ga0182015_10002348_pt1 | contig 23105 bp, 19 predicted proteins | sample 712P3MmetaG_FD_120478 | JGI IMG/M metagenome (GOLD analysis project Ga0182015, IMG submission 120478) | Permafrost microbial communities from Stordalen Mire, Sweden - 712P3M metaG | ecosystem: Environmental > Terrestrial > Soil > Wetlands > Permafrost | place: Sweden: Stordalen | collected...
CCGAAATACTTCGCATTCAATTCAGTGAAGGAATTCCACTTTTCTGGCAGATCGTCGAGCGCGAAAATCGCCGAAACGGGACACACTGGCACACAGGCGCCGCAATCGATGCATTCCACTGGATCGATATAAAGTAGCGACTCGGTCGCGTGCTTGGGGTCATCCTTCTTCGGATGGATGCAATCCACCGGGCACGCATCCACGCAAGCCGTGTCTTTGGTGTTGATGCAGGGTTCTGCAATTACATAGGTCATAGCGGTATCGATCTCCTGGGAGTGCCTGTGAGTATTTTACTACGGCGGTCTTGGAGAAAACTGGACATTCTAGCAAGAAATCGATCTGTGCGGCAAAGTAAAACGGCTGGCAAGTAAAACGGCTGGCAGGTTCGCCAGCCGTGTCACTCACTCCGGAGCTAGTTTACCGGTGTCCGCCACCGCCACCGTGTCCACCGCCGCCACCGTGACCGCCACCACCCCCGTGGAATCCTCCGCCACCGCCACCGTGAAAGCCTCCACCGGCTGAACCGTGGAATGCGCTACCACCCCGGGACCCGCCCGAATAACCCCGTCCAGCGAATCCTCGCGCACCATAGCCGTACCCGCCACGTCCGTAGCCGTACCCGCCACGTCCGTAGCCATACCCGCCACGTCCGTAACCCCAACCGCCGCGCCATCCGCCCCAACCACCGCCCCAGCCATACCACGGGCCGGCTCCAATGAATAATCCGCCGGAGAACCAGCCCGGACCATAGTATCCATAGGGCGCGCAAGCGTAAGGAGAGTATCCGTAATATCCGTAGGCGCAAGCCGGAGGCCCTGCCGCATAGCCCGGCCCCACTCCGATTCCAACCGAAACCTGGGCTTGCGAGTAAGCCAGCGGCAACATCAACACACTCACAAGAGCTAAATATTTCAAGTACCTCATGGTAACTCCCCCTTGTCTCAGATCCCGCATCCTTCCCCGCCGGACCTGGAGGCCTTCCGGATTTTGTTCTCTCCGAACTGCCTATCTATTTGAACTCGTAACGGGCGAAAAAGTTGCAGTTCTAAAAGTGGCTGATTTCAGCCACCACGGGGGGATTGAACCACTTACACATGATTTCCAGCTGTTTTTCGCGTTGGCCAGTTCGCTGGAAGAGCGTAGAATCGCATTTCAGAGGGACCAATGGCCACCACAGCCCATCAACCGCAAGCTGGAAAAATCCAACCGACCGAGCTCATCAGCTTCGATGAAGCCATGCAAAAGCTTTCTCGCGACGAACGCTTTCGCGCTACGGTGTATTCCATGAATACTCTGCTGGTACAGAAGGGAATTTACTCGCCAGAGGAATTCGAATTTCAGTTCCGCCAGTTTGCCCAAAAGAGCCTTACCTAGCTTTGCGCGTGGGCGTTTTATTCTGGATGTCTTTCCACTTCGGCATCTTGCATTCGGCAGAATGGCAGCGCTCATGAGCTCCGATTTCGCAATTCTTACATTCGCATTCACACCGTAGAGCCTCTCGATCACCAGGCTTACCGCTGCGCTTCATCCTAATACCTCCACGAAGAAATTTTCTTCGGGATTACTTAGGCTGCAAGAGTGGAAATTCCCCTCGACTCGGTTGTTTGTCTACGCTCCCACCAACTCCTTCTTTTCACTCGGCTCATACTCCACAATGTATCCCGCTACCGCACTCGCGGCCACCGTCAGCGGAGATGCCAAATACATCTGCCCAGGGCCGCTACGCCCCGGAAAGTTGCGATTCTGCGCGCTGATCACAATTTGCTCGGGACGCTTGGAAACTCCCGGACCCGCGTTGATACAAGCTCCACAAGCCGGCTCAATCACATGGGCTCCGGCTTTCTGAAATACATCCAGATAGCCTTTACGTAAACAGTATTCCCGCGTCTCCTGAGAGCCAAACTGAATGTAAAACTCCACCGAGTCGGCGATGCGCTTTCCATGCTTCAGCGCATCGGCCAACACTGCCGCATACATATCCATGTCTTCGTTCTTACCGGCCGTGCAAGTCCCCCCGTATGCAATATCCACGGGAACCGGCGTATTCAAGTCCCGCACATTCTTCCCGTTCCCCGGATCGCCCGGCGTCGCCACCATCGGATGAATCTCCGCGGCATCCAGTTCAATCACGTGCGCATACTGCGCGCCCTGATCGCTGTACAAGCCCTCGATCATCGCTTCGGCTTTTGCGCGATCCATGCCGCGGCGCTCCACCAGGAAGTCAACGGCCTTCTTATCCGGCGCCACGATGCCGGTAAACCCGCCAATTTCCGCCGCCATATTGGTCATGGTGGCGCGCTCATCCACGCTAAGTTCTTCAATCGCTTCGCCCGCGTACTCCATCACTTTCGCCAGCGCTTTACCGCTTCGCACGTAGTCCAGGCTCAGAATCTTCAGGATGAAATCCTTCGCAGTCACATTCGCGTGACGCTTTCCCCGAACCACCACCTTCACCGACTCCGGTATCTTCACCCGCACGTCCTTCGTGATCCAGCCATTAAAAACGTCCGTGGTTCCAATCCCGAACGCCACACAGCCAATTGCGCCCACATGAGGAGTGTGGGAATCGGATCCAATGTTCAACTGCCCCGGCAACGCATAGCTTTCGAGGACGATGGAATGGCAAATTCCCTCCGATCCCTTGCGATCTTTCAATTCTCCATGCAGCTTGATTCCCTGCTTGACGGCGAAATCTTCCTGCTTCCACTTCAGTTGCGTGGCCAGATCGAGTAGCCCGATCTTTTTCTTTTCTTCCGAGATAACTTCGTCCAGGAACGTCAGATGGTCGCGGAAAAAGATAATGCTCGAAGCGTCGTTCACCCGTGCGTCCTTGCCAACATAGCGTTCAAAAAAGATCGCCGCCATGGGGGTCACATACTCGTGGCTGAATCGCAAATCAGCCTGCGCAAACCCGGTGTCGCCCGGCCGCACGCTGGCCACCCCAATGCCGCCATTCTCGTTCACCATGTGGCGCGCAAAAATCTTCTCTGCGACCGTCATCGGTTGTGTTGTGGCGCTCCCGTCCGTGCTCTTGATCGGCGGCAAAAATGCCTTCTTTTGCATGCGGGCCACGTTGAACGGAAAAAGGCCGCCGTACTCAATCACCTGTCGGGTAATCTCATCCTCGCCGGCGGTGAACTCACTCAACGGAATTTCTTTCCCTCCGCGAATCTGATCGATCAGAGAAAAGTTGGTGGACGTCAACACCCCCAGATTCTGGCAGTTCTGCTTGTAAATACGCTCGATGTTTTCCGCGATCACCAGCTTTATACCGGCGCACATTTCGGCATACGGCGACTGCTCCCGGCTCGATCCTTTGCCTCGCCGCTTCCCGCTCACCGCGCAAACAAATCCTCCGCGCTTTACCTCGCCTCGCCCGATTGGTGTGACCGCTCCGCACTTCAGTCCAAGGTAAGGAATCTCACCGAGGGTCTCGTCAAAATAGAAACAATAATGCGCAGGAGTAATCTCGTCCGTCGAGATATCGTCGCGCAGCTTGGGATTATTCGCCGGATTCTTCGTGTCCCACGGCAAATCTTCTCCCGCAAGCTGTCGCTTGATGAGCTCCGGATCCTCGGTGAGAAAAAGAATGCGTCCTTGCAACCGGACCTGGTCAGGCCGTTTTTCGATTTTGCGTTCCAGAAGAGAGTTGATCACGTTGAACCTGTGGGGCTTAGGATTTGGTACAGGCAGAAGCGGCTACCGGTGTCCTCGATTATTGTAACGCCGATTTCGCAAGCCTAGCGCGAGCCGCAGGAAGGATTGCCAGTCAGGCAGTTACACTCTACGCTTTGTAATCGCGCGGATCGGGCAAAGGATCCATTCCGCGCCCCGCAAAAATCGCGGCGAATTCCTCGATCAACGCCTCGTGCAGCAGCCCATTGGTAGCCACGGTCTCATGGCTGTTCAGTTCGAACGGAGATCCATCAAAGCGAGTTACCTTCCCGCCCGCCTCTTCCACAATCAGGACGCCCGCCGCCGTATCCCACGGATTTAGATTGAACTCCCAAAAACCGTCATACCGTCCGGACGCCACATTGCACAAGTCCAGCGCCGCGGATCCCGCCCGCCGCACTCCATGAGACTGGAGACTTAGCTGGTGATAAAAATAAATGTTTGGATTTTTGTGCCGCTTCTGGCTGGGAAAACCAGTGCTCAATAGACTTTCCCTCAGCGTTGCAGTTTTTGAAACTTGAATCCTCTGCCCGTTGAGCTGCGCTCCCTGTCCCAGCTCTGCCGCAAACATTTCGTCGCGCGTCGGATCGTAAATCACAGCCGCGACCCGGCTCGCCGCTCTCCCCGTCTCCCGGTGCTCCAAACCCCGGTGTTCCAGACCCATCGAAACGCAGAACACTGGATACCCATGCGCGAAGTTCGTTGTGCCGTCAAGCGGATCGACATACCACCGATAGTCGCTGCCCTGATCGTTCAACCCCTGCTCTTCCCCAAGAATGTCATGCGCCGGCCATTTTTGCTGGATGCGCTCGCGTATCAGCGCCTCGGCTGCACGATCCGCCGCCGTCACCAGATCGGCGTCGCCCTTATATTCAATCTTGAGATGTTGATGAAAATATTTCATCAAGAGCGCGCCTGCTTCGCGCGCAATCTGCGACATCTCCGGAATAAAGCTATGGGTGGATGGATTGGACACTGATTGAAGGTAGGCCTTTTTTGGCGTTCTGGAAGTAACTAGAAATCAGCTGACTATTTCCTCGCAGCCAACTTACGGGAGCCAAAGCTAAGCGACACTCTTATTTCTTTCCAGCATCTTCCGCGATATACATTATCTCGTGCTTGAAGATGAACAAATTCGGTTCCCCATCGCGGGTCAGCCGGATCATGTGCTTATCGTAGTACTCGATCCAACCCTGCACGATCTTTCCATCCATTAACTTGACGGTGACTTGTTTCTGCTTCTCGCCGAGCGTTTTGAGGAAGTTCACCTCCTCGAACGTGTCGTCGGGTGGCGGCGTTCGTCCCCGCTTCCCCGCATTCGCGTGAAAGGCCATTCCCGATTCTACACTCCTGGCAGAACGAAATGCTGTGCTCCGGGAGGTACTTTCTATCGCGACTGGAACTCCGCTTTAGAAATTAAACTTCAGCGAGAACTCCATCGCCCGAGGCGAACCCAGGGCAAAAACCCCCGAACCCAGACCCAGACGATTACTGCTCGGTTGCTCGCCAGAGGTGCCGTTCACCGAGCCCGGAATCGACTCTCCCAGCGGGCTCAACACGCCACTCAGCGGGTTTGCCGGCCCATCAAAATTCGAGAAATTCATAAGATTGAAAAACGACACTCCAGGCTGCAATTCAACTTTGTCGCGAATTTTGTAGATCCAGTTCAAACTAAAGTCCAGGGCTCGCAGCCAGCCCATGCCAGCTTCGTTGTACGGTGCGGGTTGAAGGGCTTCCTGCACGCCGGCCAATGCCTGCAGATTGGCCAGGCTTTGTTGTGAGCTCGTACCAAATAGCCCGCTATTAATCAACGTCGTCCCTGCCGGCGTCGGCTGGCCCGCATAATTCCGGTTGTAATTGCTGATGTAAGTATTGATATTTCCCTGATTAACCCCGTGTCCAAACGACCCCACGTTGGTGCCGGGAAGAACGTCCCCGAACGATCCGTTCGAGGCAAAGCTGCCATCGCCCGTTCCATCCCCCGTAACATCCGTAACAAAGATGCCCCCAGGATTTCCCGTCGGGCTCAGCGTAAGGGTTAATGGCAGCGGGCTATAGAAGTGCCCGATCATTCCCACCCGGAAATGGTAAGGCAGGTCCATGGTGCCACCGAAAGAGATCTGATTCTTCCGGTCGAGCCCGTTAGGCCCGAGGTAGCGCTGAGGATTATTGAAGTCGGTAGCGATCGTAATGAAATCGTTATCCGTCGCGGAGGCAACATACCGCTCCAACTGATAAGACACTTGCAAATCGAAATTCCTGATCGCCGGGAACGGATGATCCAGGTGCTGCTTCATTGACAACTGCAGCGCCGTATTCTTTGCATATCCGATTGGGAAGAGCATCTGGTTCGCGCCCAGATTCTGGTTGATACCCGCGAAGGCTGCCGACGGACAAGGTCCGCCGCTGCAGGAAGAGTAACCGGAATCCAGCCCGTTCAAGGCGAAGTCGGCGATGTTGCCGGCGTAAGGGTCAGGTCCGCCTCCCGCCGCCGCACTGTAATTACCGTTGTAATGTGCCAGGTAGCAATTCACCATCGCTGGGCCAGCAACCATGTTTCCACAGCCTGCCGCCGCCGACCCTGCATTGTTTGCCACAGTTGTGGCGATGGCCGCTTGCGCATTCGCTTTGTAGAAAAAGCGCGCATCGCCCACGTGATTCGTATCCACTGCCAGCAACGTATGGGTTTCAATGTTGCGGAGATAATCTGCCGTAAGCACCATCCCAGGCCGAATCTCATGCTGAAAGCCGGCATTGATTTGCAGCGAGCGCGGACTCACATAATCCGGCGCTAGCAAAGCCGTCCCCGTGGCATCCAGACCATCCGACAAGGCGGTTCCGATGAATGAGGGATTGGGAGCTTTTGTTCCCACCGAAACCGTAGCCGCCTGATATTGCGCTTGCAGCGCTTCGATCGCAGGCGCCGCTTGCTCAATCGGAGCTCCGCAGATCGCTCCAAGATTGGTCGGAGCGGTTCCGTTCGGAAAAGTGAAACTTGAATTAGGCTGGCCATTCGAGCACACCGTGGGATTCGCCAAAAACAGTCCGGTCTGCAGCCTCGCTGGCCGATCGAATTCAATATTGTTCCAGATCGAATTCTCGTAGAAGAGTCCCACTCCTCCGCGAAATACGGTCTTGCCTTTGCCCGAGGGATCCCACGCCAAACCTGCTTGTGGCGCGAAGTTCAGATTTGGCTGGTGCACCCGGTTCCCCAACCCGCTGTAATACTGATTGTCAAACTGATACAGATCGGCAATCGGACCCAGGTCGCTATCCGTGCGACCAGAATCCCGCACGTAACGCAGGCCATACGTAAGAGTCAGGTTTGGCCTAAGCTTCCACGCATCCCCCGCATAAAATGAAATTCGATTATCGGGCCCGCTGCCGCCCGCGGGAAATCCAAATGCCGGGATCTCCGAAGCGTAGCCCTGCCCGTTGCCCAGTGCCACGGTGCTCGCTGGATAGGCCAACGGATTGGCTGGGTCAGCCAGGCACGTCGCGGTGCTGCAGTCCGTTGTCAGTGCACTCACAGCCGGTCCAAGCTTCAGGAAGCTGGCAAACCCACCGCCGAAAATGTGATTAAATCCTCCGCCGTAGCGCAATATGTGCGCCCCCAGCGCACGGCTGCCGTCATACTTGATCTGGTGGTCGGACTGGTAGGTTTGTTGCGGCGCCAGAAAACTCGGGCCGGAACAGAAGTAATCCGCGCCCGAAGTAAGGCAATCCGGATCGCTTCCAATCGCCAATTCAATTCCCGGCAGCGGATCGAAAATACTGCTCCCCGCGGTCGCGTCTACAATTCCATTGCGGAATTTCGTATAGCCGAAACGAATACTGTGCGTGTAAGGTCCGGTGTTGAAATCAAGTCCCAACGCATGCACCGGCGTGTGATTCACGTTGCCAAACGGCTGGAAGCTGTTCGGAATAATCGCCAGCACGCTATGGTTCTGGTCGTAAGAGAAACGATAGAAAAACTTGTAAGTGTTATTAATCTGCCAGTCGAGTTTTCCAATGCCCTCCACCTCGCGGAACGGCGAATCGTAATTGCCCACCAGCCCCGCAAACGGACCTCCCGGTAAGACCGGATTCAGCAAATCCTGTTTGGTCCGCTCCACATCCAGAAAGAAAAATAATTTGTCCTGAATAATCGGACCGCCAAAGTTGCCGCCATATTGATTCCGCTGAAAGTAGTTGTCGGTTCCACCGGGCAAGTTCGCGTCCAGAACCTGATCGCGGAAGGCATAATACCCTTCGCCGTGATAGTGATTCGTGCCCGACCGGGTGGTTACATTCACCGCTCCGGAGGACGTCAATTCGGTCGAGAGATCGAGCGAAGATTGCTCGATCTGAAATTCCTGAATCGCGCCCGCCGGCACATTCTGCGTGGTTGTGCCGACCGTCTCGTCGCTGATGTCGAGCCCGTCCACTTCAATTCGGGCGGTGCGTCCGAATCGTCCGCCGAATGAGATCGAAGAAAAACCATTCTTGGTGGGATCGAAATTGCCACCATCCTGAATCTGCACTCCCGGCTCCAGTTGCGCCAGATCCAAAAAGTTACGCCCATTGATCGGCAGGTTTTCGATCTGCTCCGTATTCAAAACTCCTTGCACGGTCGCCTGCTGCGTGTTTACCGCAACCGCCTCCCCTTGCACCTCAACCACCTGCGAGGTTTGCCCCACCTGCAACTTCACGTTCCCCGGCGCAGTCACGCCTACTTCCACCGTGATCGGAACCTCCGACGTCTTGAACCCCGCCGCCTCCACCCGCAGCGTGTAATTCCCCGGCGTCAATGCTCCCGACGTATAAGCTCCCGCCGCCGTGCTGGTCACGGTAAGCACGCGCCCCGTTGCCTTGTTGCTAATGGAGATCTTCGCCCCGCTCACCACCGCCCCGCTTGGGTCCGTCACCGAACCTTGAATGCTGCCGGTCGAAATCGTCGTCTGCGCATTCAGCCTCGGTACTACCGAGCCAGCAAGCACGAACAATAGGAAGAGGCAGGGGAGGAAATTGAAAGCTATCCCTGAATCCCGCGTGCGGCTGAATGATTGGGAACTGAGCAAACTACGGAGGGAGCAACTATCTACCACCATATACACCATCCTTTTACAGATTGCATTGGTGCAGATCGTAAAGGCCAATTGAGCCTCTCAGTCACAAACGGCGAATCGACAAATTCCGCCGGAAATAAAAGAGTCGGCAGGTGAAGCAAGCGTGAACCGGCGAAACGTTTGTTGGTCGAGTACCGGGAATTATACAACTCAATGCTTCCTGCAGCGCAAAAGTCTCCGCAGGTTTTTGGGCGGAACTTTTTTTGGGCGGAACTTTGGACACGCCGCATTTCAAAACGCCGATTTCGACGTGTAATAGCCCGCCCGGTGCCGCACGTGAAGGCTCGCGGCGTCCGCCGGGCCGGTCACGTTCACTTGAATGCTTCGAAACTGCGAGTTCGATAAGCGCTGCGAAGGATAGTAGGCGAGCAGATACTGAGTGCGGAGTTCGTCGCTGATCTGTCGAAAAGCCTCATCGAGCTGCGACACGGATGTCGCATAATAATATTTCCCGCCCGTGTCTTCGGAGAGCTGAATCAAAGCATGCTCTCCGCCGGTCTCCCGCCCCGCGCTGCTCTCAATCGGCACCACAATAATGCTATAGACAATGCACTCCGCCTCTTCGGCTGCGCGCAGCGCTTGCTGGTAATTCATTTTGCTGACCGTGTCGCCGCCGTCGGTGATCAGCACCAGCACCTTCCGTCCCTGCCGGTGGTCAAGTGATCGCGAGGCAAGATAGATTGCATCGAACATCGCCGTTGCCGCGCCCAGCCGTATGTGCTCGATGCCATCGTCAATGCGTTTCAGGTCCGAAGTGTACGAAGTGGACTGCAACACGGTTTCGCTGAATCCAAATACGGAGAGCGCATCCACTGGCCGCAGAATGGCTTGGGCAAACCGTTTGGCGGAGGCCTGCTCCAGCGGCAGATCGCGCCGCGTACTCAAACTGGTATCGATCGCCAGCGCAATCGAAAGCGGCACCCCCGACTCTTTGTCGAAGACCGAAATCGCCTGATCCTTTCCATCTTCTTTCAGGATGAAATTTTCTTTCTTCAGCCCTGCCACCGGTCCGCCCCGCGCATCGGTCACGGTGACGTAGACATTCACTAACTTCACATCCACTTTAAGCGTGGATTGAGCCTCCACCGGTGGCTGGTTCTGTACCGGCGCCTGCTGCGCATGCAGCGCCGCCCTGCACCCGAGGACCAGGATGAGCGAGGCAAGCCTCAGCAATGCATTTTTTTTCATCGACAAAGAAGTATACGCGGGAGAAGGGCCTCAGTTGCCTGTTTCAGACTTGCAATCCCTCAACCAGCTTGAGCCTTTACGTGCGATCCGTCACACCCAACGGATGACTGCAAAGCCACTCTAATCGCAATTTCTTCACAGCAACTTTTGCTTAGATGCAGCCGTGATTGCCAGGCTGCCCGGGGACGAGAATTTAGCCGCCTGGTTTGACAAAGCCTGGTTTGAGCAAGCCTGGTTCCGCCCCACCGGCTTCGGCGCGCGGAATTTCTGCGGGGAACGCCTCGCCATCGCTCCACACCGCGCCGTCCTCGAAGTATTCTTTCTTCCAGATCGGCACCGTGCGCTTCAGCGTGTCGATCAACCAGCGGCATGCGTCGAAGGCGGCCGCCCGATGCGCCGACGACACCACGATCAGCACGCTGGTCTCTCCGACCTGCAACCGACCGACTCGGTGAACCAGCGCGATGTCTCTGATGTGGAATTGGCTAAGCGCCTGCTCAGCTAAACGCTCCATCTGCCGCTGCGCCATGCTCTCGTAAGCCTCATATTCCAAACAGAGCGTCTTGCGGCCTCGGGTTTGGTTGCGGACAACTCCCTCGAACACAACCGCAGCCCCGTCATCGCCGCACTTCAAGCTGCTCAAAATAGCTCCTGTATCAATCGTGTTGCGAATGATCGAAATACATCCCGTTCGTCGCTTCTCTTCCGATCCTTTCTTCTCTTCTGATCCTCCACTTACAGGTGGCAGCAGCGCAACCTCGTCGCCTTCTTTCAGAATCACGCCGGAATTCGCATATTCATGGTTCACCGCGACGGCCGACGCTCTCAAAGTTGCTCTTATTTCCGGAATGTGGTTTGCATAATGCGACAGCAAATCCGCCACGGTTGCACCCTCCCTCAGCTCTGGCGAGTCGCTTGACCTACCCGCGAGCTCTTTCAACATCCCGAAAAACAAAACGTGTGTACGCATAACGAGTCCTACACCAGCGCCTGAAGAAAGTGTACCCTCAGCCCGCGATGCCTCAGGCGAACTTTCCCGGAAATGGCCTTCCTGGGTAGGCACTCCACTTTCGCTCGAATTAGAAATAAAGCACAGCGGCAAAAACGACGATATACCGTTTGTGCAGAAGCCTACACCGCGTCGAAAGCTGTCACTGCTGTTTCCCGTCTGCTTGGTCTGCGTCTTTGCAGGCAGCGTGCGCGCACAAAACTTTCATGGTATCCAGTTCCACGGATTTGCCAACCAGGCCTTCCTCTACAGCTCCGACAACAATTATCTGACGATGCAGTCAAATTCAGGCAGTTGGCGTTGGACCGATGGCGCGATTAGCGCAACCGATTCCCTGACAGATAGCTTTCGTCTTGGCGCGCAGATTCACATGTATCAACTGGGCGAGCTTGGCGGCGCGAATCTTCAGCTGGACTGGGCCACGGGAGACTACAAGGTTAATGACTCTTTCGGATTTCGGGCCGGGAAGGTTAAGACCGTCGAGGGATTGTTCAACGATTCGCAGGAGGTGGACGCAAGCTTCCTTTGGATACTTCTCCCGCAATCCACCTACCCGGTCGACAACCAGAGCTTCACACTGTCCCACCTGGGCGGTGATGTATACGGGTATATTCCCTTGGGTAAGCGCTCCGGAACGCTGCATTACACCGCGTACATCGGTTACAACTCCCTGGATGAGAACGGCGGTTACGTCAAACAGCTTGCGGATGATGGCCTTGCTTTCAAAGAGCCCCCCGGAGGCAAAACCTACGGACGGGATGTCCGTTGGGCAGCCGCGATGCGAGGCCTAACCGCAGGTTGCAGTGCCATTGTCATGGGCTTGGACGGGAGCGCGCCTGCCGGCATTCCGCAAGTCCCTTCTTTTTTGGTGAATACTGAATACGCTCAATTTACGAAGGGCAAGTTCTATTTGGCGGGCGAATTTCGATCGACGCCGCCCGCCAAAGCTTTAACACTCGAGCTGAAGACGTTTCCCGTTCCCGATGACTATCGAGCTTGGTATGCAATGGGCAGCTATCGGCTCGCGAGCAAACTTCACGTCGGCACCTATTACAGTCACTACCTCAACAAGTCCATCAGCACTCCAACACCGGCAAAATACTCAAAAGATTGGGTACTCTCGGCTCGCTACGACTTCAATCCTTATTTCTACGGCAAGATTGAAAGCCATTTTCTTCATGGCACCGGACTTGGCTACTACGGAACCGACAACCCAAACGGCTTAAAGCCAAACTCGGACATCTTGGCCGCCAAGATCGGCTTCAGTTTCTAAGCCATGGCATAACCCTGTTACCAAATAATGTGTAACGAATGATGTGTAACGAATGATGAAACTTCAGTATAAATTTCGCTGGTTCCTGCTGCTGGGCATTCTGGCTGCATGTTCTGCCGCCAGCGCCCAGGAGGTCATCTTAGTGGCGAATAAGGGATTGCAGGTCACCGCGATCAGCGCCGCCGATCTGCGCGCGATCTTCCTTGGAACCAAGACTCGTTTCTCCGACGGTTCGCACGCCGTTCCAGTTACCCTGAAAGGCGGTCCAGTTCATGAGGTTTTCCTGAGACACTACATCGGCCAAAGTCCGGACGAGTTCCGCGCTCAATGGCGCAAGACTGTCTTTACTGGACAGGGCGCAGTGCTCAAAGCATTCGACTCCGAATCGGCCCTCCTCCAATACGTTGCCGCTACTCCCGGTGCACTCGGCTACGTCAGCCGCTTTTCGCCCTCGGACGACGTCAAGCCTCTCCCCACCTCGAAGTAATCGATCACTCTCAGATCGCCTTGCCTTCCAACCTCTTCCTCATACTTCCCTCTTACTTATTCCGCATTAGCCCCGGTACCTTGGGCATCATGTTCCTCATCCAACTATGTCGATAGAATAAGAGACAGCTCCAGCTCAACGGATCGGATGAAACCTTTCCACAGGAGTATCATCTAAGCTTGAGTGAGTTACACTCAAGGAGAGCCAATGAATCAGCAACCGCTTTCCGAGCCTCTTCCTAAGCATCGGGAAACAAACGACGTACGGGCTTTGCCCGTGCTTCCTGTGCGAGACACAGTTCTATTCCCGCACGCCGTCCTGCCCCTTACCGTGGGCAGGGAGAGTTCCGTTCAGCTTATCAATTCGCTTGGAGAGGATAAGACCATCGTCGTTGTCGCGCAGCGCGAAGCTCGAGTCGATAGCCCTCAACCCAGTGACCTTTATATGGTGGGCACCTCCGCCATCGTTCATAAAGTCGTAAAAATGCCCAACCAGAGCCTGTTCGTATTTGCCGAAGGCCTGGAACGCGTGCGCTTGACCGAGTTCACGCAACTCGCGCCCTTCATGCGCGCGAAGGTTTCTACCATTCCGGAAGCCGCACCGCCCGACAGCTCTGAGATTGAAGCACTGCAGCGCAATGTGCTGACGCTCTTTCAACAGATCGTCGCCGGCTCGCCCACATTATCCGATGAACTTTCCACCGTAGCACTGAACATCGATGAGCCCGGACGCCTGGTCGATTTCATCGCATCCTCCTTGCCGTCGCTTTCCACGCCCGACAAGCAGGACACGCTCGAGACTCTTGACATCCGGGTACGTCTCGAAAAAATCAACCAGCATCTGGCCAAGGAACTCGAAGTCCAGCAGCTCCGCAACAAGATCCAAAGCGAAGTGCAGGACCGCGTGCAGCAAACTCAGCGCGAGTATTACCTGCGCGAGCAGATGAAAGCCATCCAGAAAGAACTTGGCGAGCAGGATGAAGGCCAGCGCGACGTCGAAGATCTGAAGAAGAAAATCGACGAAGCCGGCATGCCCGATGACGTGAAAAAAGAAGCGCTCAAGGAATTGGGCCGCCTCTCGCGCATGTCCCCCATGGCAGCCGACTATTCACTCACGCGCAACTACGTCGAGTGGCTCGCCGTTCTGCCCTGGAACAAAACTTCGGGTCAGGAAATCGAGATCATCAAGGCCAAAGAAATCCTGGATACCGATCACTACGATCTAGAAAAAGTAAAAGATCGCATCCTCGACTATCTTTCCGTCCGCCGATTGAAGCCGAACATGAAAGGGCCGATTCTTTGCTTCGTCGGACCTCCCGGTGTCGGCAAAACATCCCTCGGTAAATCGATCGCGCGCGCGCTTGGACGTAAGTTCGTTCGCCTCTCGCTCGGCGGCGTGCACGATGAGGCCGAAATCCGCGGCCATCGCCGCACCTATATCGGCGCCTTGCCTGGACAAATCATCCAGGGCATTCGCCGCGCCGAAACCAAAGATCCCGTCTTCATGCTCGACGAGATCGATAAAGTCGGACGCGACTTCCGCGGCGATCCAGCTTCCGCATTACTCGAAGCGCTCGATCCCGAACAGAATGGCACGTTCCGCGACAACTATCTCGACGTCACCTTCGATCTGTCGAAGGTGCTCTTTATTACCACCGCGAACATGCTCGACCCAATCGCCGAGCCGCTCCGCGATCGTATGGAGATCATCGAACTGCAAGGCTATAGCGAGGAAGAGAAGCTGCACATCGCTCGTCGCTACCTGGTTCCGCGTCAGGTGGAAGAGAACGGGATCACCGCCGACCAGATCGACTTCCCCGACGAAGCTTTGCGCTATGTGATTCGTCACTACACCCGCGAAGCCGGTGTTCGCAGCCTCGAACGCACCATCGGAACCATTTGCCGCAAACAAGCGCGGCGCTTGGCCGAGGGCAAAACTGAGAAGCTGGTCGTCACCCAGGAAATCATTCAGGAATTTCTTGGCGGCATCAAAATTCGCACCGAAGGTGAGATTGAAGAACGCACCGAACGTCCCGGAGTGGCCGTGGGCTTGGCCTGGACTCCTTCGGGCGGAGACGTGCTCTTCGTCGAAGCCAACGCCATGAAGGGCAAAGGTGGATTCACCATGACCGGCCAAATCGGCCAGGTCATGCAGGAATCCATGCAGGCCGCCCTCACATGGGTGCGCTCAAACGCCGCGCAACTGGGCATCGCGGAAAACTTCTTCGCCGATCACGACATTCACATGCACGTGCCCGCGGGAGCAATCCCCAAAGATGGCCCATCCGCTGGCGTGACCATGGCAACCACCCTGGTCTCGCTGCTCACCGGACATCGCATCCGTCCGCTGCTCGCGATGACCGGCGAAATCACTCTCAGCGGCAACGTGCTCCCGGTCGGCGGCATTAAAGAAAAAGTGCTCGCCGCCAAACGAGCCGGAGTCACCGATGTGATCTTGCCCGCGGAAAACAAAATGAACGTTGAGGAAGACTTGACCAAAGAACAACTCGACAACCTCAAAGTTCATTACGTGAAAACCATCGACGAAGCGCTGCGCGTCTCGCTGCCGGAAGTGGCGGAGTCGACCGCCGCGAAGATGCTCGCGCCAACTCCGGAGCTCCACGACAAAGCCTTCGCCCAGGCGTAATCGAGCGTGAGGACCGTCGGGCCTCAGCGACTCATACTGAAAGATGCAAAATGCCAGTCCTCCGGACTGGCATTTTTCTTCCGCTCGATGACCCTCCCCAAGCTTTATTCCGAGCGCCTTGTCCCCAACCGTTGTCCCCAAGCGTTGTCATTCCGAGCGCCTTGTTTCTGGCGCGAGGAATCTGCTTCAATCACCACTCCGCTCTCTCGTGACCCTGTGCATCCCCGCCTGAAATAAATTTCCGCTACTTCGTTCAGGCTGTCGAGGGATGACGAAAACCCGGCCAGCCCCGGACGTATTGCTGATGCCGGCGAGATCAAAACCCACCCCAGAATCGCAGACGCTGTGTTTGTTATGGCGTTTGGCCTAGAAGGTAAAAGTCGGCTTCGCCGCCGGGACGGGAGTAGACGATAGACGAGAGATCGCGGGAATAGTCGAAGGCGTTGCCGTAGTAGTACAAGCGGAAACTGAAAGGAAGCTTCAAAGCCACTTCGGGCTTGCCGATAAGTTGGCCGTCATGCCACTTTTGGCGGTAGAAGACCATGCCGCTCTGCTCGGCTACTCCGTAGACAAAAGATTTGAAATCGGCTGCAAACCACAGGCTGTAGGTGACGACTCCCGGAAGCAGCGATGTGCATTTCTTATCGCGGACGGAAATCTCGTATATACCAACTTTGTCGCCCCGACCATTAAAACCAAGCAAATAGTTTCCGTCCGGAGTTGCGTCAATTGAGTTGGCGCAATCCGACACAAACAGTTGCGGGTTTGTGCCATCGCCGTTGGCTTTCCAAACCGAAATTCCATGTTCGGCGCTGAGCGCCGAGAGGTACATGGATTGCCCATCGGCCGCCCAGGTCATAAAACCAAGCAAGCCTTCTACTCTCGCTACTTCGTGAAGGCCTCGTCCATCGGAGCCGACGAAGAATCCTTTGGGCTCTTTGCCTGCTTCGTCGAAGAAAGCTACCTTCGAACCATCCCGCATCCACTCGCCGGTATCGAAATTTCCCGCCGCGGCCAATCTGATTTTGTTGCCGCCATCCATGTCGGAGACCCAAACTTCGCTCTGGGCAGGCCCGACAAGCTTGAGGTACATCACGCGCTTTCCGTCGGGCGAAATGGCCGGTTGGGAAGTGTTCTCCGTCGCCACGTCCATTGATTGGCCAGATTTCGGGTGGTAAACAGTCAGAAATCCCGACTGCTTTCCGTTCACGTAATAAATTCCCCTACCGGTGGGGTCGAGCAGAGGGGAGTAATCGGGGCCCGGACCGAAACTGATTTGAGTCAAGGACTGGCTTGCCAAATCAAATCTCCACAGATTGGTAAGTCCGTTTACCTCGCGACTGAAAAGCACGGATTTCGCCGGCTCCCCCCACACCAGATCCGCCGACGCAAGCACTAACGATCCCAATTCGGTGACCTGGTGGGTGGTAATGTTCAAACGGTTTAGTTGGGTTTCGCCGTGCCACAGCTTTCACTGTGAGCACCAACAGATTTTCGCCATCAGGATAGGGGTGGATGGCGGTGACGAGTCGCGGGGGATTATCAAAACTAAAAAGTTTTTCTTCGATAAGTCCGGATTTTCCCGCCCGAAAGACGGTTTGCGGCGAATCCGTTTTTAGATAGTAGAGCCAGTTGCCATCCGGCGAAGTTGCCAGGGACATGCCCGGAACCACACGGTGCGGAGCCCCGCCGAGCGTGGGAACGGCCCAGATCTCATCGAGGCCAAGGCTGCGGTGATAATAAATTTCCGAGCCGTCCGCAGAAAAATTCTCCACAATCTTGTCACCTTCATCACGCGTAAGCTGCAGCGGTTCACCGCCGGAAGCGAGCATGAGAAAAACTTGTTGAACTCCGCCCGCGGCCGAGGAAAAGGCAAAGGTGTGTCCATCGGGCGAGAGCCGCGCTGAATTGATGAGCTTGTTCCAGTGGCTGATTTGGGTGATCTTGACGGGACCGGACGGGGCCTTGGCAGCGGTTCCGCCAGTTCGTCCTCGATAGAAAAGAAAACCGAGCACGGCGAGAGCGATCACGAAAAGAGCCGACGCGGCTGCGATCGCGGTCTTATGGCGGGACGCAAGACCGGCGATTTGTTGCGAGTCGCTGATGGAACTCTGTTCACGAGCGGTCTGCATGGAGGCTGACGCGACTTTGCCACTCTCGGATACGGCACCCGTCTGCTGATCAGGAATTGCGGCCACCGTGGCCGTGCGGCTCGACTCTGTATCGCGCTTCAGGCGCTTTAGTTCGCTGCGCAGATCGGCGGCGCTTTGATACCGCAAGTCACGGTCTTTCTCAAGCAAGCGACGGATAATATCTTCCAGCTTGGTCGGAAGATCAGGATTCAAGCGGATCGCCGGAGCCGGCGCTCGATTCAGGATGGCTTCAAATAGCACGCCGCTGGTCTCGCCGCGAAACGGTAACGTGCCCGTGCTCATCTCGTAGAGCACGGCGCCGAAAGAGAAAAGGTCGGTGCGCGCGTCGAGATCCTTTCCCCGCACCTGCTCCGGCGACATATAAGCGACCGTGCCAAGTGCTGTGCCCGGATTGGTAAGCTGTTTTTCATCGACCGTAGCCATCACCGGGGCTTCGCTCGCGGAGCTTGCCGGCGACAACACCTTCGCCAGACCAAAATCCAGAATCTTCGCGTGTTCGTGCTTGGTGACGAAAATATTGGCGGGCTTGATATCGCGGTGAATAATGCCCTGGCTGTGCGCGGCCTCCAACCCCTCCGCAATTTCGATCGCAAGCGTCAGCACGCTCTCCACATCCATGGGGCGGCCGGCAATGCGATGCTTCAGCGTCATACCATCTAGAAATTCCATGGCGATAAACGACTGCTCGCCGTGCTTGCCGATTTCGTAGATGGTGCAGATGTTGGGATGATTGAGGGCCGAAGCGGCGCGAGCCTCCCGGCGGAAGCGTTCCAGTGCCTGCGGGTCGCGCGACATTTCGTCCGGCAGAAATTTAAGCGCGACGAAGCGGCCGAGGTCGGTATCTTCGGCCTTATAGACCACGCCCATGCCGCCACCACCGAGCTTTTCCACGATGCGATAGTGTGAGACGGCTTGCCCGATCATAGAATCCCACCATCGTAGGCACGATGCGATGGGAAGTCAATTTGAAGCATGCGGACGTCGCCCACCCAAGACTGAAGAGATAACCATATCGGCTCCTCGCGGGCGAGTAGACTTGGAAGCGCTCAAGCGACCAAGGCTCGGAGGAAAGGAGCCGACATGGTTATCTCATCAGCCTCAGCATGCCATCCCCTTCAGGCTCATCTTGCATTGGATAAGACTGTTCATTGACTTCGACTGTCCCTCCCACGTAAGATTCGCCACGAAATTGGTGAGCCGCAAAATCGCTGCACTATGAGGAGGCGTGATGCAGATGCGCCTGGAGAGCCGCCCGGTCGGGGATGTGCTGGTGATGCAATGTCACGGGCGGATCGTGGCTGGAAACGAAGTGTTTACGTTGCACTCGCAAGTGGGAGACTGCATCGATAAATATGGCGATGTCGTGCTGCAACTTGACCACGTGGAGTTCGTCGACAGCAGCGGACTGGGGGCGCTGGTCCGGCTCACGCAAGCTGCACGATCGAAAGGCGGGGACTTGAAACTAAGCGGAGTGCCTTCCAAGGTCCGCAAAGTTCTGCAGCTGACCAACCTGCTGGCGCAATTTGAAACCTACGATTCGGTCGAAGAGGCGATCACGGCGGCCTATTTAGGCTCGCGCTATTCGCGGGGAAAAGCCGGGGACGCCAGGCCGAGCCTGCTCTGTGCATACGGGTCCACGGATGTTTGCACGTTTCTTCGGGAGGTCCTGTGCAGTGCGGGATACAACGCCTTGACCACGGTGAACATCGACGACGCTCAAATCCTGCTCAAGGCCACGAAAGCTAAGCTGGTGGTGGTTTCTGCGCGCATGCAATCCATACACGGTAAGCCGATTCGTAAAGCGTTGGATGAAATCGATCCGGCGATCGCTCTTTTCATTCTGGACGAGAACTTTGCCACTCAGGATCCGGGTGAGGCGACGGAAAAACTTCTCAAAGACCTCGGCGGTCTTCTGCCAGCTTCAGATTAGCATCGTGGGGAAGTAGGGGGAAATATGGAGACAGTCCCGTGTAGGTTGACTAAGGACCAGCCCTAGAACCGCTTAACGGGCGAGTCAGCGGTCAAAGTAGGCCGGCCCTCTCAACTCACCCGAACGGCCCGTATGGCGTTTAGTTCCTTGCGATATTTCCGCCTCACCTGATGAAGCGCGAAGGCACCCTGCAAATTCAACCAGAAGTGCTCGGAGGTCCCAAAGTATTTGGCCAAACGGGCAGCCATCTCCGGGGTGACCCCGCGCTTCTCCCGCACAATGTCGTTCACCGTTGGAGGAGAAACGTGCAACTCCACCGCCAGCCGATAGGCCGAAATCCCCATCGGCTCCAGAAATTCCTCGCGAAGAATTTCCCCTGGATGTACCGCCCAACCGGCAGGACCGTCGTTTTTTATGCTCATAATTACTCTTCTCTGTGAAAAGGTCAGTGGTAATCCGTTATCTCCACATCAAAGGCGTCGCCTTCGTCCCACACGAAACATACGCGGAACTGATCGTTGATCCGGATACTGTGCTGGCCCGCTCGATCATGGCGCAGCGCCTCCAACTTATTCCCCGGAGGCAGTCGCAAGTCTTCCAATCTTGCGGCTGCGAGGAGCATCGCCAGCTTCTTCTTCGCCACGTTCCGCAGACTCGCCGGAGGCATCCCCTGACTGGCGCCCGTGGTCCAGAATTCCTTCGTACCCTTATCCGCGAAGGTCTTGATCACTGCTACAAGTTTAACGACAGCCGTTAATAACGTCAATCATTAAATGCGTGGCTAGCAGAGGGCCGATAAACGAAAAGTGCACGTACCTTAAGAAGTACAACCGACCCTTGTCAAGTCTACTTTAGACCCTGATTTCACTCCCTCCGACCCCCTCGAAAGTAGACACCTTTTCCACAGCCTAACCCATTGAATCCGTGGACTCGACCTAAACCGCTTACGAAGAATCAATCACTTACAACGAACTTTTTTGTACGATTCACAGTGTTCCACGTGGAACGTAGCAGCGATTTAGACTGCCGGGTAAATCCCCAGCACCTTCACGAATTCGGCGACCTCGCCCAGGTGCCGCAAGGCATTGCGGGCAGGCTCGTCGTCGCCGCGCAGAAAGTCGACATAGAAGACGTATTCCCATGGACGCCCGCGCAGTGGGCGCGATTCAATCTTGCTCAGGCTGATATCGCGAAGCGCAAACACACTGAGCGATTTGAAGAGCGCGCCGGGCTGGTTCTTCAATTTGTAAGCGATCGAAGTCTTGTTCGCTCCGGGGGGAATCAGGCGCTGGTAGCGCGATGGCGCGCCATCGCTTCCCCTTCTTGTCTTGCCTAATCTTCGAATCGGCAATTTTCGGATCAGCAAGAATCGGGTGAAGTTGCGTTTGTCATCTTCAATGCCAGCCTGAAGAATTCGTCCGGAGTATTCGCGGGCGGCATGGTGTCCGGCAATGCCAGCGGCGTCTGGCAAGTTTTCGGCGATGACGTGCTTGACGCTGCCTGCAGTGTCATAAAAAGGGACAGGCCCGATTTTGGGATGATGACGAAAAAAGTCGCGGCATTGATCGAGGGCTACGGGATGCGAGAAGGCGCGGCGTATGGCGCTCAACTTCACGCCCGGTGCGGCAATCAGGTTGTGCACGATGCGCAGGCGGAACTCGGCCTGAATGAAGACCTCGCGGGCCACCAGAAGATCGGCGTGTTCGGCAACCGTACCGGCCAAGGAGTTTTCAATAGGGATGACCGCAGCGCCAGCCGAACCGTTCTCCACGCGGTCAAACACTTCAGCGGAGCGCGCGCACGGAATAACCTGGCAGCGCGGAAGCATCTGCTCGGCGGCCTCATGGCTGAACGATCCGAGTTCGCCCTGGATGGCGGCTTTGATCATCGTCGTCGTCATCATCATGGCAAGGTAATTGGTGGGCTGGAAAAGTGCAAATCAATCGGTGAAGACACGCGGACTGCTACAGCGTGGGCCTGGCAAACAGCAGATTCCTCGCTACACATTCCCTTCCTTGCAGGAAGGGAATGTTCCGGGTCGGAATGACAGATTACATCGAGAGATTTTTCTCGAGCACCAGGGCGTCGACGCCGTTTGAGTAGTAGCTAGGGAAGGTTTTAATTACGCTGTAGCCGTGGCGTTTGTAGAAAGAGAGCGCGGAAAGGTTGTCGACTGCGGTTTCAAGTTCAACCACGCGGCATTCGGCGACGCAGAGGCGATCTTCGGCGGAACGCAGGAGGAGAGATCCAACGCCGAAGCGGCGAGCGTCCGAGATTACGTCGATGGTGATGATATGGCCGCGGGCGCGGGGACCGGCTTCGGCGACGATGAATCCGGCGATTTGTTCTTCGGTGGACGCATCTGCATTCGACTGCGCCGGACTTTCGGCCACCAGCGTGAAGGCGGTTGGTCGGCGCATATAAAATCTGAGTTCAGCGCGGGAGTAGGAGATTCCCGTGGCAAAGCAGGTTTGGTCGATACGCCAGAGCGTGTCGAAATCGGCGGTCCGGAAGTCGCGGATGGTGAAGGCCACGGGATATTGTAGCGAGAGTTGGCGCTCCTCACGGGGTGATTCAAGGCGCAGCGAAAGCGGTTCGGGATCGCTTTTCCACAGATGCGCGACAGAGTCGGCAGTGGAGACGATTGACCCCTTGCTTCTTCCGCAACCCGCGCAGTACCATTTGCATCAGAGGAAAGCGTGGTGGGCCGCCTTCTTTTCATCGACGTGGTCGCTTCGGTCGCCGTTCTGGCGCTGTGGTACTTCGTGTTTTCTCATTACAATCGAAAAAAAGGTGCGGCGGCGTTGTGCTGGGTGCAGACGGCTTGCGCGGGCAAAGGGCGGATTCTCGAGTCGCATTGGGTGGGCAGTTCGCGACTGCAGGCGCGGCTCCATTTTCCCGCGCATTGGTTTGAAAACGCGCGCGTCACCATGCATTTTCATCCGCGACCGCTTCCGGTTCACTGGCTGGTGAGTTGCTGGCACAAGCAGGACGAGACGCTGACCTTTGAGGCTGACCTGGATGGGTCGCCCAGTTTTTATCTGGAAGTGATGAGGCATCGCTGGTGCGCGCACAATCGAGGAACGGTTTCCCGCAAGAGCGATGATCGGGAGTGGGACGTTTATGAACCGGGGCCAGTGATTCTGACCACGCGGACACATTGGAAGCAGGATCCATCTGCTGAGTTAAACGCCTTAATGTCATCGCGGCGTCAGGAATTCTTAAAAGTCCACTTCCGGCCTGAGTCGCCGCAGTTTTCCGCGACAGTACGGCTGGAATCGTTGTCCGATCCGAATGCGGCTGCTGAATTTGTAAGCGCATTGCGCGAGATTGCAGCGGGCGCTTCAACCCACCGGCAGTAATCCTGATTCTGTTTTCATCCAGGTTTTTTAAATCGCCTTCTTTAGATCTGCCGCGAGCAGTTGGTGAAAGAGTTGTTCTCCGGCTTCCCTGCGAACGGAAAGCCTGCCTGCGGAATAGGCGCGCGATTTCAAGCCGCGCTGCACGTCTTCACAGATTCCCAAATCTTCTTCCTGGACGCGATTGCCGACGTTCACCGACTGCTCGTTATAGGCGCGGCTGGCCTCTCCGATATCGGCAAAATAAAAGTCGAAGATTACTCTGCAGTGATCGACA
>Ga0182015_10002350_pt1 | contig 23076 bp, 19 predicted proteins | sample 712P3MmetaG_FD_120478 | JGI IMG/M metagenome (GOLD analysis project Ga0182015, IMG submission 120478) | Permafrost microbial communities from Stordalen Mire, Sweden - 712P3M metaG | ecosystem: Environmental > Terrestrial > Soil > Wetlands > Permafrost | place: Sweden: Stordalen | collected...
CAGAACGGCTGCAATTTTAAAGTCTCGCCCACCGAGGCGCATCGTCTGGCCGACCCTGGCGTTGAGCCGAACCAGGAACTCCTCGGCGACCACCGCTGAGTCGCCTTCGAGCGCCTGCTGCAAAGGAATCGCGGGGGCAAGCTCTGCAGTGCCGTAGTACGGATATTCTGCGGGGTCGACGGCCTTCAGCGAAACCAGCAGGGGCACAGGGTCAGGCGGAACACTCGCCATCGATATGGTCTCAGTAACCCATGTGGAACGCACCGGTCCCGGAATCTTCTTCTCGACATCGGCGATTTTGGTCTTCTCGTCATCAGTGGCAGCGCGATAGAGCCGCGCGCTCAGGTCGCCTGCCATCAGCGAGCGCGCTTCCACGCCCAGTGTCTGGCGAAAACTCTCGCTGAATCCGCGCACGCCCACCAGCGCGGCAACCCCCACCGCGACCGAGAGCACCACGAAGCCGAACTTGCCAGGGGCCGACTTGAGATCGCGCCAGCCAATCGCGGCTGCGCGCTTCCAGCTGAGGGCGCGCTTAGCCACGGCTGGCCTGCTCTACGGCGTCAACCGCATCGGCCTCGCTTAGCCCCGTATAAGGAAGTGTGTCTTCCACAACCATGCCATCGCGCAGAACGATGCGCCGATCGGCTCGGCTGGCGACTTCGGGGTCGTGCGTCACAAGCACAAGCGTCGTCCCGGCCTTGCGATTCCTCTCCAGCAACAAATCGAGCACCAGCTTGCCGTTCGTCGAGTCGAGATTGCCTGTGGGCTCGTCGGCCATCACAATGGGTGGGTCAACGACGAATGCCCGTGCCAGAGCCACACGCTGCTGCTCGCCGCCGGAGAGCTGAATTGGGTAGTGCTCCACGCGTTCGGCAAGTCCGACTTCTCCCAGCAACCGGCGCGCCTGCGCCAGTCCGTTGCCCTCGAGATTCAGCTCAAAGGGGAGCAGAACGTTTTCGAGCGCCGTTAGCGTGGGAATCAACTGATACGACTGGAAGACAAATCCGATCTTCTTCCCGCGGACCTCGGCGAGCTGTGTCTCAGCCAGGTTGTGGATCGGCACTCCGTCCAGCCATATTTCGCCTGCGCTCGGGGTGTCGAGTCCGGCGAGCAAGCCTAGCAGCGTGCTTTTGCCGCTGCCGCTCGCGCCCACTACGGCCACAAATTGCCCGGTTGGGATGGTCAGCGTGATGCCCTTAAGGATCTCAACCCGCCGAGCCCCATTCTGAATCCATTTGCGTGCGTCCTTGACTTCGATCAACCTTGCCTCCCAAAATCCTGAGTCGAGCCCACTACTGCGGGTGCCCCATCCTGGCGACGTACCTGTTTCTGTCGCTAAGGTGGGAGACCACGAAACCTTCCCCGCTCCACAGCCACCAGCGTCACCGCCTGCTGCGCGCAGCTACACTAATCCTGTGGACGTTTCCCGCCGTCATCTCGTCTCATTCTTGCTCATTGGATCGCTCGCCGCCGCACTCGGCTGCGAAATTTCACAAGCCGCCGCCCCGCCGCCCATTCTCGTCTGCTTTGGCGACAGCGTTACGGCTGGCTATGGACTCCCGTCCGGCGATTCATACCCCGACTTTCTCCAGCGAAAGCTCGACGCCGCCGGCTACCACTACAAAGTCAACAACCGCGGAACAAGCGGCGCAACCACCAAGGACGCCGCCACCGGCGTGCAGTCAATCGTCCTGCTTCATCCCGCCATCGTTGTGGTCGAGTTCGGCGGAAACGACGGCCTGCGCGGCCTGCCGCTCTCCGAAACGCGCCGAAATCTCGACCAGGTGCTGACCACGCTCGAAGCCGCCCACATCAAGGTGCTCCTCGCCGGCATCACGCTCCCGCCCAACTACGGGCCCGACTACATTCGCGAGTTTGAAAAGGTCTTTCACGAGCTTGCGGCCCAGCATCACGTTGCCTTTGTGCCCATGATCTACGCTGGCCTCGTCCATCAGCAGGGTGTGATCCAGGGCGACGGCATTCATCCCACCGCAAAGGGCTCAAACATCATCGCTGACACGCTCATCGCTGCGCTCAAGCCGCTCCTCAAGAAGTAGATGGCGGCCGGGTGGATCCTTTTCACTCCTTCACTCCTTCACTCCTTCACTTTTTCACTCTTTCACTTTTTCACTGCTCTTCAAACCATCACCACAACCGGTTGAAAAAGCGTTCCGGCCACGCGCTTCGCAATCGCCACCAGATTCGACTGCCCTTCAAAGACCTTCACAAGCGACGCATCCGAGAATTCGGGCAGATTCACCTGGGCTCCGTTGCGCAGCCTTCCAAGGACTTCGCCGGCGGCGGCGACCGCCGGCATCTCCGGCAACAACATGCGCGGATGAACGCAGATCGCCTCAAGCGCAGGAACATTTTCGGCAAGGGCCTTCAACTCGTCGAGCGAATGAGCCTCGTCCAGGCTGAATACCCCGGCCTTGGTTCTACGCAGGCTCGTGAGGTGTGCACCACACTCAAGGTCCTCGCCCAGGTCATGAACAATAGACCGCACGTACCCGCCCGCGCTTATGGTCATAGTGAAGGTGACCGTGGCGCCTTCCATGCCGGTGATGACGAAGCTGGATACATGGACGATTTCAACTTTGAGCTCGACCGGCTTCCCTTCCCTGGCCAACTCGTATGCTGGCTTGCCGGCAATCTTCTTTGCGGAGAACGCGGGCGGCATCTGCTCCACCTCGCCACGGAAGCGCATGGCCATGGCTCGGATGCGGCCGAGCGTGACGCCGGAACTGTACTGCGGCCAGCGATCTGGGCCTTCGGGCGTGCCTTCAGCGTCGTAAGTGTCCGTGGCAAATCCCAGCCGCATCGCGCCTGTGTAGCTCTTCTCGGCCTTTGAAAAGTACTGAGCCAGCCGCGTGTATTTGCCCAGGAGAACTGGCAAAACACCGGTAGCCAGGGGATCGAGCGTACCCAGATGCCCGATGGATTTCTCGCCCGTGATCCGGCGCATCTGCGCCACCACGTCGTGGCTGGTAATGCCGGAAGGTTTGTCGATGACCAGAAGCCCGTTCACTTCTTTACTTTATCGGAACGGGCCGCGATGTTTTGTGAAACGACTCACAACCTGCCGGAGACCTGGGTTTACCGCGTGCCGGAGCCTTGCGACCTGACCAGCGAAAGAAACTCGTGGCGGGTTTCTTTCTGGCGGAAGCAGCCCACCATCGCACTTGTAACGGTTGACGAGTTCTGCTTCTCGATGCCGCGCATCATCATGCACAGGTGACGCGCCTCAATCACCACGCCCACGCCCTGCGGGTTGATTGCGTCCTGAATGGCATCGGCGATCTGGCGTGTGAGCCGCTCCTGCACCTGCAGGCGACGGGCAAAGACCTCTACCAGGCGGGCGATCTTGCTTAGGCCGAGGACTTTGCCATTGGGAATGTATGCTACATGGACCTTCCCGAAGAATGGCAGCATGTGGTGCTCGCAGAGCGAGAACATCTCGATGTCTTTGACGATCACCATCTCGTCGTAGTCGACGTCGAACATCGCGCCGCGCAGGATCTTTGTGGGATCTTCGTCGTAGCCCTTGGTCAGGAAGGCCATCGACTTTTCGACGCGGCTGGGCGTAGCCAGCAGGCCGTCGCGATCAGGGTCCTCGCCAAGTCGTGAAAGGATTTCGCGATACATCTCCTGCGTGCTGAACTCGCTGAGTCCTTCAACGGGTTCAATTGCCCTGCGAACACTCTTACTCACAACTATCGGCTGTGCCATTTCGACCTCGCTCTTACTCGACTAGCGACCGGAATATTGAAAGAAGTTATTCTCGGTCTCTTCCACGCGAACGTGTTCCAGCTCAACTGCCGGCAGCGCATCGGCTAACAATTCATACACCGCTCTACATAGATTCTCCGTCGTGGGTACGCAATTCGCAAACAACTCGTCGTTGTTCAAATGCGTGTGGTCAAAGCGGCGAATCACACATGTTTCTACTGCCAAATCAAGATCGACAAGATTCACTACCATCCCGGTTTCCGGGTCAACAGGGCCACGCGTGAGCACCTCGATGGTGTAGTTGTGGCCGTGGCCGTGCGGGTTGTTGCACTTGCCGTAAACGGCGCGGTTCTCTTCATCCGACAGCGTTTCGGCATGAAGTCGATGGCTCGCGCTCAGCGCGTAGCGCCGACCGAAATAGGCCTTCTCGGCGCTAACGGCCGCCGGTCCAGTCGCAGCTGCAAGGTTCACGCTCCACCCCGATACTCGGCAAAGATCTCCGGCGTCTCGTACACGCGGATCGCGCTGAGCTTGGCGCCGCCGCCTGCGGTGATCACGGGCTCAAGCCGGCTCCACGCAGCCCTCGCGATGTTTTCCGTCGTTGGAATCATCCCTCCGCTGGCAAACTCCGGTACCTCGAGGTTGAGGTGTCTGTGGTCAAAGGCCGAGAGCACTTCACGCTCCATCACGTCCTTGAGGCCTTTGAGATCGACAACAAAGCCGGTCACGCGGTCGGGCTCGCCCGCCACGGTCACTTCGAGGGTATAGTTGTGGCCGTGACCGTTGCGATTGGCGCAGCGGCCAAAAACCTGCTGGTTCTTTTCTTCGCTCCAGCTCTCGTTCCAGTAGTAATGCGAGGCCGAAAAGGTAGCCCGCCGCGTAAGAAAAACCATGAGTACCCTCACAGAAGAGATGCGGCGGGAAGGGGGAAAGCTTCATCCAGCAAAAACTTTTTCTGCCAGATCAAATCAAACCGGTTAGCCAGGGTACTCCCGCCCCTTCCAGCTTACCCGCTTCAGGATTCGATGCTGAAACCAACTTCGGTAAAGCAGGACGCAGAAAAGGGGCAAGCCGAGCGGGGAGATCAGGCAGTTGACGAACCCGAAATTGGATTTGGCGACCCGCGCGTAAAAGCGAATGAGCGTTCGCGCCCAAAGAATAAGCAGTGCCCATCCGGCGCCCAGCCACTGCAGCGAGTGTGCCGCAAATTTAGCGTTCCACAGCCAAACCGCAAGAAGCGGAAGCCCAAACAGAAGAAAAAAATCGATTGCACGCCAAACCGAGAGCACAAGCGTGTTGTCAAAGAGCAGCGCCAGATTCTTCGACCACCCCTCGATCATCGCTCCCGTGGTGCGGTACATACGCGTCGAGAGCGCGTCATCCGCATAGCGAAAGCGCAGGCCAACCTTGCGGCGCTTGGCAAGGAACGCGAGTTCCACGTCTTCCAGCACCTTCTCAGAAACCGCGGCATGGCCTCCGAGACGCCGGTAGGCCTCGCGTTCGATGAGCAGAAATTGTCCGTTGGCAGCTGCGATGCGCTCAGCGGGATCGCTCACCTTGGCGGGCGGGTAAGCGAGGGCGAGCTCGCAGAAGACCAGCGGCATAAGCGCGCGCTGCGCAAGGCCGGTAACAACCTGGCGCGGCGAATAGCTCAGCACCCCGGCCTTGTTGCGCTCGGCCTCGTGCATCGCGCGGCGCAGATCGCCTGGTTCGTGGATTGTGTCTGCATCAGTAAAAAGCAGCCAGCGCCCGCGCGCGCGCCGCGCCGCCGCCCATATGGCGTTGTTCTTTCCCGTCCAGCCGGCCTCAAGCTTTGCCGCCCTCAGCACGCTCACGCCGGGAAAGCCGCGTGCGATCTCCGCCGTGCGGTCCGTGGAGTGGTCGTCGACCACGATCAACTCCCAGTCCTTGCCGAGCTCAAAAATATCCTCATTCTGGCTCACGAGGGTTTGCAGACACGCGCCCAGGCAGTCCTCTTCATTGCGCGCCGGAACAATGACCGTGAGTTCTATGAGTGGTTCCGGCTCCGGCTGGTCGAAGACGGTCCCCCAGGCAACTGGCCGCGGTGCCGGCGGACCATCGGATAGCCCGAGCACTGGCTTGTAGCCCTCAGCCCCGCTCGCTGGAAGATCGTCAATGCTCATCTTGCCCTGGTTCCTTTCGAAATCATTGCCCGCCCGCCGAACCGCCCGCCGCTTCCGCTCCGTATTACCACGCGTCGGCTTTGTATTATCCCGCTTTGGCTTCGTATTATAAGGATGTGCGGCTCACTCGACTCATTCCCTTGTTCGCGACCCTCATGCTGGCTGCAGTTCCCGGCTGCGATCGCGGTGCTCACCCTGCGAACTCCGGAAAGCCCGCTCCCGACTTCACCGTTTCCGACGGCAAGTCAACCATTCACCTGGCCAGCTATCGTGGGCAGGTGGTGCTGTTGAACTTCTGGGCTACATGGTGCCCGCCCTGTGTGCAAGAGATGCCGGGGCTGATCCAGCTTCACCACGACCGCCCCGATCTCGCTATCCTCGCGGTCAGCATCGACGAGGACGAAGACGCCTACACCCATTACATCGACCGTCGCCATATCGACCTGGTCACGGTGCGCGATCCTGACCAGGCGGCAGCCAAGCTCTACCATACCGAGGGCTGGCCCGAGACCTACATCATCGATCGCCAGGGGATCATCCGGCGCAAGATCGTGGGCGACCCGGATTGGTCGAATCCGGAACTGCGTGCATATCTCAAAACACTGTAATTTCCGTCGGCCCCATACCCTCTATCGGAAGAATCAGCCTTGCGCGCCGCGCGGGCGCTATGAAAAGCTTGTCAGCACCTGGAGACTCTCCGCACAGTTCGATTCAAAGCGGTAACGTCCCAGCGGAATCGGCGCATCGAGGACGACAATCGACGCCCCCAAAATGCAAACTTCTAAAGTGCCTGAATCCACCGCAAAACTCACATTCGATAGGAGCGCTATGCAATTCCCCACTCGATTTCTTCGCACGTTAAGCCGGTCGCTGGCGATTCTGGCAGCTTTTGCTTTGGCTGCGGCATTCCCCATCCCCGGCGGCCTCGCCCCTCACGCGCTGGCTCAAGCCCCTGCTAAGAAGGTAGTCAAAACCGAGGCCGATCTGCCGCGGTTCAACTATCCGCTGACAACCACTGCGACAGAGCTTCTACAGTCCGACGACGCAACGTTCAACGCATTCGCGGCAAAGGTGCGCGCGGATGTGGACTCGGTCCTGAACGACTATGACGTCGAAGATCACGCTGCCCTGCGGGGACTCATCGGTGTCAAGCTGCAGTTGGCGCTGCTGGCAGGCGACGATGAAGCAGCGCTCAAGACAATCGACCGGCTGCGCGAGCTGCAAGACAAACCGGATGCAAAGCTGCTGACCGGTGTGCAGACCGCGGCCATCATTCAGGCTGCAAAGGAGACCGGCAAGAGCTCCGGGCCGGAGTTTACTGCGGCCTACGAAAAAGCCTATACCGCCGCACTCAAGCCCTTGCCATGGGAGGTCGTGGGCAACCGGATTAAAGAGCTCAAGAGCAACGCGGAGATTGTTACGCCTGCGCTCATTGTGGGCAGCATCCAGGCCAACATGGACCCGGCAGTCGCAAAGTCACACCAGCTCAGCAACGATTTGGCGTGGGGACTGATCGGGGCTCGCGCCTCGATAAAGCGCGTGCTCCCGCTCAAGCTGTCTACGGTTGCCGTATTGACCTCGGATGTGGCCGCCCACAACCAGCAAAAGCCCGACATCTGGGCTGACCGCGAAGTCACGCTCACCGCGGCCGACAAGCTCACACCCGTGAACGTCGCCATTTGGGATTCGGGATCGGACGTCGCGCTCTTTGGCGATCGTGTTATCACCGACCCGCACCCAACACTGACCACCGATCCGCATGACATCGCCTTCGACCTCAAGGGATTTCCCGATCACGGCTACCTGATGCCCCTCACCGACGACCAGCAGAAGCAGTATCCGGGAATGCGCGACGAGTTGAAGGGATTTTCCGACCTCGAGCTTTCCATCGACAGCCCGGAAGCAACCGCTCTGAAACAGAAGCTGGGCAGCATGGCCCCCGCAGACGTGGGAGCCTTTATCGAGCAGTTGGAAATGTTCGCGCAGTACTCCCACGGGACTCATGTGGCGGGAATTGCTTCCAAGGGAAATCCGGCTATCCGGCTTGCATCCGGCCGGATTACGTTTGACTACCACAACATTCCGCTCGCGCCCAGCGAAGAACTCTCGCGCCGCGCCGCCGAGGACAGCCAGAAGTACGTCGACTGGTTCAAGAAAAACCACATTCGCGTCGTGAACATGAGTTGGGGCGGCGGACCGGCGGACGATGAGTCCGCGCTCGAGAAGAATGGCATGGGCAAGGACGCTGCGGATCGAAAGGCAATCGCTGCAAAGCTGTTCGCGATTGAACGCGATGGTCTCTACAACGCAATAAAGAATGCACCCGAAATCTTGTTCATCTGCGCGGCTGGAAATGCAGACAGCAACAGTACTTTCAACGAGGACATTCCGTCCTCATTCAAGCTGCCCAATCTGGTGGCGGTGGGCGCGGTAGATCAGGCAGGCGACGAAGCCAGCTTCACCAGCTACGGTCCCACGGTCCTTGTTGACGCAAACGGCTACCAGGTGGAGTCGGTGATTCCGGGCGGCACGAAGATCCGCATGTCGGGCACCTCGATGGCCTCACCCAACGCCGTAAACCTGGCAGCGAAGCTCATTGCCCTCGACCCGAAACTCACGCCAGAACAGACGATTCACCTCATGGTTGAAGGCGCAACCGCGAGCGAGGACGGACGCCGCCACAACCTCAACCCGAAACGCTCCGTGGAATTGCTGCAGCAAATGCAGGCCTCGAACAAGTAAGCAGCCGAGAGCAGCCAGCTCGCCAGAACCAGGAAACCGAACGAATCAGCGCCGGGGAGCCAACCGCTCTCCGGCGCTTGTTCTTTTGCTGACAATTGCTTGGGTAGATCTTCTGGCCGCCTACGCCGCCACCTTCAACCCCGGCTTCTTGCGCAAAACGCCTGCCGAGATCAACGTAACAAGCAGTGCCACGGGAAAAGGCTCGATAAAAGTCAGCGCCGCGTTGAAAAGTGGGTTGGCATAAAGCACTTTCATGTGGTCGTTCGCTTCGATCTGATGTTGCACGACGGCAGCCGATGCGCCAGATGCCTTGAGCTTGGCAATCGCGTAGGCGTTGTATTTGTCGAGGAAGTCGGGCATGAAGTTGAAATAGATGATCTCCCACGCAACGACGTAGCAGAGGCAGGAGATGACCCCGATGGCGATGCCAACGCCGAAGGCGCGGGCAAAGGTGATTGTGCCCCCCGAGACGTTGTCCCGGTAAGAACGCACTCCAAAGTAGATGAACAGGCAAGACAGGACGATGGTGGTGTAGCCGACGACATAGCCCCTGTCGATGCCAATGCGGTCGGAAAAGGCCATGGTGACGCTCATCATCAGCGCTGACACCGCGCCCGAGAGGAGTCCAAAGGTGAGGATGGTCTTACGCATTGTTGCCTCCGTTGAACAAACTTGAAATCTGACCGAAGATAGCGCGAATGCCGGGGCCCATGTCGTCATGCTTTCGGGTGATTTTACGTCGAAGAGCCAAAAATCATCCCTTCGAGTGACGATTCACGGCAGCAAACCGAACTCCTTGCCCAGTTGCACGGCCTGTGTACGCCGTTTTGCGCCAAGCTTGTCAAACACGCGGCTGGAGTGGGTCTTCACGGTGTTCTCGCTCACGAAAAGCCTGTCCGCGATCTCCCGGTTGCTCATGCCCTGGGCAATCAGGTTCAGAATCTCAAGCTCCCGCGGCGTGATGCGCAAGTCCTCGCGGCGCTTTTCGTCCGGCAGAAACGGCTGCCCCGCAACTAGAGTGCCAACGTTGGGCCCAGCCGTTCGGTCGGGACTCGCGTCCGCGGCCACGGGTCTGCGGCGGGCGGTAATGCGCAAACCAAGCCAGATTCCGACGGCAGAGAAAACGGCCGCAACAAGAGCCCCGTAGATCTCGACGGAGTGCTCAATCACAAGGTAGCGGTACTCAATCAGATTGAGCGCGGCGATAAGAACTCCACCGATGAGACCGTAGATGAGCACGTGGCGCTTCATGGCAGGCGAACGCCCTCAGAATACCGCACCGGCAAAATGAAGCGCGGACCCACACTAGCCGCGGCTCCAGAAACCCATGTGAACCTTGCCTGCCTCTTCTTCGAGGAAGGGGCCTTCTACAACTACAGCGCGCTGACCCCGGGCGAAGACTTCGCGGCAGGGCAGGTCGAGCGTAGGATTCTCTTCGTGGCTGCCGGTGTAGCGCAGCAAATCCTTCTCGGCGAGCGCGTAAACCACCCGGCCAATCCCGCTCCAATAGATGGCCCCGGCGCACATGGCGCATGGTTCCGTGCTTGTGTAGAGCGTAGATCCAGCGAGTTCTCGCTCGGTAGCAAGCTTGCCGGCCGCAGCGCAGGCCAGCATCTCGGCGTGCTGCGTCGGTTCGCCGCCGGGACGGACAGCGTTGTTGCGCGCCTCCACAATTACTGCGCCCGTGCCGTTCACGATGAGCGAGCCAAACGGATGGCGTCCGGCAGCCCGGGCCTCGGCGGCGAGCTCAATCGAGCGCCGTAGAAAGAACTCGTCTTCACTTGAAAATCTTGCAACAGGCACTGTATTGGCCCCTTCCGGCCCACTCATTGAAATATTGGTATCATCAAGCCATGACCACAGTGGAAATTCTCTTCAAGTACGCAACACCTCCAACGGAGGCTGCCGTCTTTGCGTTGGCCAGTACCAAAGACGTTTACGGCATAAGGCGGTTGTGCTTTGACCGTGTGGTGCGAACCCTGCGGATCGAGTACGACGCGACGCGGCTCACCGCGGCTGCTGTCGCCAGCCTGGTTCGCGAGTCGGGACTGGACGTCGAGGCCGAACTGCCTCTGATTCCGCCGCAGCCCGAGCCCGTGGCGGCGCCTGCGGCCTGACACTGCGCCGATTGCACCCACGCAAAAACCCTGTTAATCTAATTGAGGTTTCGAGGGAAATCCTTGTGCGCCCGTAGCTCAGCTGGATAGAGCGTCTGGCTACGAACCAGAAGGCCGGGAGTTCGAATCTCTCCGGGCGCACCATAAGATAAAAAAGAGTTGATAAGCCATCCAGGGCTCGATCCCGGATGGCTTTTTCAATTTGTTGCCGAATTCTTTTTCGAACCCTTTGGGGGACCGAGATGAATCGTAAAACATTTCTTCAGGGTGTGGCGTGCGCCACGCTTTCAGGTCTGTCATTTCCGAGCCTGGCCGCTCAGGAAAACTCCCATCAGGCTTCGGCTCGACGCACTGGCCAACCAAAGAGCCCGCGTGCCATCAGCATGTGGGAGTTCTCCTGGATCGAGCGGCGCTGGGACGGCGCAGGCTATGAAGACTGGGACCGGGCCCTCGATGAACTGCATGAGCGCGGCTACAACGCAGTCCGCATCGATCCCTTTCCACACCTTCTGGCCACCGATCCTCATAAAACCTGGACGCTGCTGCCCGAGTGGAATACCCAGATGTGGGGTTCACCCGACGTGAACCGAATCGTCCTTCTGCCGGCACTCTTCGAGTTCATTGGCAAATGCCGCGCACGAGGAATCATGGTCGGCCTCTCAACCTGGTACAGGCAGGATGAAGACAACACGCGCATGACAATCTCCGGCCCAGAAGTGATGGCTGCCCAATGGGTCAAGACTCTTGAGCTGATCGAGGGAGCCGGGCTTCTCGACTCAATTCTCTACACCGATCTCTGCAATGAATGGCCCGGTGACGCATGGGCGCCGTTCATGAAACCCCACTTGGAGTTCGGCGAGTGGGATCATCCCGCATCGCTCGAATTCATGCACCGCGCAATCGCCCTGGTCCGCGCACATTTCCCCAAAATGCCTCTGTTCTTCTCCTGCAGCTCCGGCCGGGTCGAGAACTATCTTGAGCACGATCTGAGCGACTTTGACCTCCTCGATCCCCATGTATGGATGACTCAAGAGAATGATGGCGAGTTCTATAAGCTTGTCGGTTATGCCTATGAGCGTTTCGATCCGAAGGGCTACACGAACCTGAGCCTCAAGGCTGAGACAACCTATCGCGCTCGCCCGCAGTACTGGCAGGATCTTCTCAAAAGCAAGATTGATCGGCTGGCGGCAATATCGGCGAAACTGAAGAAACCTCTTGTCACTACCGAGTGCTGGGCAATTGTCGACTACAAAGACTGGCCGCTGCTCAAGTGGGATTGGGTCAAGGATCTTTGCGCGCTGGGCGCGCAACGTGCCGCAGCCACCGGCCAATGGCTGGCAATAGCCAGCAGCAACTTCTGCGGCCCGCAGTTTGTCGGCATGTGGCGCGACAAGGCGTGGCACCAGAGCGTAACGCGCGCAATCAAAGGCGCCTCAATCAGTCCTGCCCTCCGTCAAGGGCGCCTCTTCGAGCGAATCTGATTCGTCAACTTCTGGAGTCCGAGCCTAAGGCTTGTACTCACCCGCGCTCTCCACGTTGACAACGGCACTCACCGGCAGGTTGTCGCTCGACCCACCGGCCAGCACGCGAACCTGCTCCTTTTCGATCCTCCATGCGTGGGCGGCCGCGTCCCAATAAGCCAGGTCATGCGGCTTCAGGTCGAAGGAAACAATTTGTCCCCCGCCCGCAACAATGTGTACACGCTCGAAGCCCTTCAGTTCCAAAATAGGCCGGCGAACGGCCGACCCTAGATGCTGCACATAGAGCTGCACCACCTCATCGCTCGCCCGCTTGCCAACATTGCGCACACGAACCGAAGCATGAACCGTACCGTCGGCTTCGACGCTCGGCGCACTCAGGGTCAAGCCTTCGTACTTGAATGTCGTGTAGCTCAAGCCAAAACCGAACGCGTACAGCGGCTTGTCCTTTGAGTACAGATAAGTCCGCCCGTGCAGCAGGTTGTAGTCCAGGATAGGCAGCAGTTGCTCGTCGCCTGTCGGCCAGGTTTGCGTTAGGCGACCAGCCGGCGAATAGTCCCCGAAGAGCACGTCGGCCAGTCCGTGGCCCTCTTCCTGGCTGTTGTGGGTCATGTGGACAATGGCTGGCACATGCTCCTGGCTCCAGACGATTGCGTAGGGAAAACTCGAGCGCAGAACCTCAATCGTCTTTGGATTCGCGGCAAACACCTGCTTCACAAGTTCTTCCTGCTCGAGGACAATCGTCTTGCGGTCGACATCCTCTTTGCCGTTGGACTTCACCGGGCACTGGTCCCAACCGGCGTTGCAGGTAGGGTGGTTTCCCACAACCACAATCGCCACATCGGCCTTTTTCGCAAGTTCGGCCGTCTCCGCAGCATTCGAGCCATCGGTGAAGAGGATTTTCACGCCTTTACCGGCCGCCTCTGTGACGCCCGCCAGGATGCTCACTCCATACGGGTAGGTCCCGCTGTACCAGTCCTGCAGCACCTCGTCTGTCCACTGGCCAATTACCGCGATTGTCTTCACTTTGTTCCGGTCGATCGGCAAAAGGCCACCTTCGTTTTTCAGCAGGACGATGGATTCATCAGTCGCCAGGCGCGCAAGTGCTTTGCTCGCCTCACGCTCCCACGGCGGAATCTCGCCGCCTGTTGTCACGCCGATGCTGCCGTATGGATCGACCCCCGGCCCGTCCAATTCGCCAAGGCGCAGGTACATGCGCAGCAGGTTCTTCAGCACCGCGTCCAGCTCAGCCTCGCTCACAAGCCCATCCTTCAGGGCCTTGTTCAAATCGGGCTGGTAGGTATCGAGAAAATAGTTGATCCCCGCCTTCACGCTGGCTGCTGCAGCGTGCTCCTTGTCGGGGAATGCGTGATGGGCGGTAACGAGTAGCGTAAGCGCGCCGCCGTCTGTGCAGATCAAGCCGTCGTTGCCCCACTCGCGGATCATCACGTCCTTGAGCACGGGGTTCACAGTCATCGGCGTGCCGTTCCAAGCGTTGTACGAGGCCATCACCGCCCGCGAGCCGCCCTCAACAAATCCCATGCGAAAAGGAACGGAGTAGTACTCCCGAAACAGCCGTTCATCGAAGTCGGAGGAGGTGCGGGTGCGCCCGTCCTCGTTCTCGTTGGCCATGAAGTGCTTCATCAGCGAGGCTGCCTGCCAATGCTTCGGATCGGGCCCCTGCAAGCCCTGCGCAAATGCTACCGTGAGCGTGCCAACCAGATAAGGGTCCTCGCCCATCGACTCCTCGGTTCGGCCCCAGCGCGGATCGCGGCTTAGGTCTGCGTTTGGGGCACGAATCACAACGCCTCCACGGCTATACGCCGGGCTTTGGTAGTCGAATCGCGCTTCGTACCCTTCCAACCCGCCGACCTTCTTCAGCAGATCGGCATCCCATGTTGCGCCCAGGCCTTTCTCTTGCGGAAAAGTAGTTGTCGGCAGCGGCTGCCTGCCGCGGCCACCCCATCCGCCCGGCCCGCCGAGCGCGAGGCCGTGCAGGCCCTCCACCTGGCTCGAGAGAGCCAGCCCAAGGCGCGGAATCTTCGGCGCGCCGGACATCAGGCTCACCTTCTCCTCGAGCGTGAGCCGCCCCAGCAAATCGGCGATGCGCTGGTCATCGCTCAACTTGGCATCGCGAAATGGATATTCCGCCTGCGCTGCTGCGGACACGGTCGATGCGGACTGCGTCGGTGCAGACTGGGCGAGTCCGGTCTGCATCACCGCGGCAGGAATGGACAGCGCGACCAGCGCGCTAACTAAGAATCGTCCCACTTTTTTAAACAGACCCATCGCCAACTCCTCAAGGATTCGAACAGCGAAGACTATCACGGATGCCCGGGAACCGCTGACGTCGGCGGTGCAGAGCTGCCTGCGGCAGGCGTCTGCTCCTGGTCTGTGTTCTCCGCAGGCAGTATCCGCAATTCTGAGCGAAATACATGATAGGAGCTGGAGTCAAACTCCGTGTCGTTGATCGCCGTGTCCTTTGCGCTGGAAGTCACAAACGGGCTGCACCCGTTGGCCGAGTTGACTCCACCCCAACACTGTTGACGAACGACCGGAGTGACTGCGGTAGTGATGGTGACGCTCTTGCGTGGGCAGATATACGTCTGTCCTCCGATCTCTACCGGTTCGTACTCCACCATGATCTCCGCTTGAAGGATTGGGTCAGACGCCGCCAACTCGGTGATGATCGCCAGGCGGTAGACCGCACCGGTGTCTGGATCAATCGCGATCTCTCCATGAAAGGGCGGGACCGATTGGAACGCTTGCGGTGGCTGATTCGGCAATGCGAAACAACAGTAATTCACGACGTACGTTGATTTTCCCTTCGGGATGGAATACCGAAAGACCGCAACGGGTCCGCTCGCGCGCTGTTCCCAGTGGCTCCATTCCATCGTTCCTTTGTAGATATCCGTCACCACGATCCGCTGCAGTTGGCCAAAGACACCCCAATTTACAAGTCCGTCCCGTGGCCCGGGTTTGTCCTTCTGCTGTTTCTGGTTTGGCTCTGCTACTTCCTTGCCGTCCCGGTAATAAACAGTGTTGATGAAGCTGTCGAGCGGTTGAAAAGCTTGATGTTCGAGAACGACAGGCGCAGATCCCGGGGACAGGTACGAAACCTTCAAGTCGTGAAAGCGGGTAGTTGTCTGCCGGGCAAAGAAGTCCGGCAGCTTATGGATCGCGTTCACAAGATTCTCGGCTGCCCTGTTAAGAATTAGCCTCTGCGTCGTCAAGTCCGGTGGAGGAGTTGCAGGATTCTCTGCCGCAGGGAGATGAAGGAATACCGAAGCGTCCGCCAAAGCCAGCAGCGCCAGGCGAGATTTATCTCCTGGCAATGTCGTCTGGATCCCGGCAAGCCTCGCCGAGCTGAGTCGTTCGCTCAATTGCATACCACCCAGCTTTTTTGCCAGATCTTGATCCTTCTTCGCGTGTGCGTCTGCAATCGTATGCTCCAACTGTTCCACCGTCACCCCGCCAGCGCGGATAGGTAAGACGGCAGCAGTTGCAGGAGGAACAAGAACAGGCATCTTCGCAATCTCACTTCCCGTCGTTCCTTTTGTTTCCGTAGAAGTCTGCAACGGAACGACCGAACTCAGCGCAACCTCCATTGTCCCGACTTTGCCCGACACTCGATCAAATACGCCCGTGCGCAGCCAATACTGCCCTTTTGGCACCAACATATCCCGATGCAACTGAACACCCGTCCGCTCGAAGAGCGAATACACATCCGGCTTGATGTTGAGCGGCACCAGGAAATCTTTGCGGCTGCCAATCTTCCCGTACCGGTCGTACGCGATCAGCGATATGTTCAGTGCACCTGTATGCAGCCCGTCAGAGTCCAGCTTGAGGTCCACATCCTTAAGATCAATAGCGAAATCTACGGCGTAGCTTTGCCCTTTGCCGCTTTGCCCATTCTGTTCCATGGCCGCTGCATCGGCCTTCGGAGACACCTGCTCAATCTTCAACTTGTACAGAATCTGCTCGCTCTGCGGCATCCCCAGGTCCATAAACGCCAGCAAAGGATCGACCGCGCTTGGGTTCTGCTCAGCGAGTTTATGAAGCGCCTGTTCGCGTGTCGCAACCGAGACACCGGGCAAGTCCGTGTCGCGCGCCAAATATCCCCGTCTATACGACAAGCTGAACTTGCCCCCTGCAACTTTTACATCGATGTTGCGAAACGTGCTGTCCATCTTCGCATTGGTGGGTGTGTATGAAATGGTGTAGAAATCGGCGCTCTCGTTACTGATCTTGGCCATCACGTCGGAAAGACCATTGGTATTTACAAAAGCTCTGCCTCCTGTTTGGTCCGCAAGCCTCTGCATGTTCGCCTGGTCCGCACCCCTCTCTTCGGCTTCAGCCATCGTCGCCGTTGATTGCGCGCCCCCGCCAGAGTTCCCGGCTGGGGGAGGGCCAATTATCTGCGACCCCGTCGAGATCGAAGCATTCAACTTGCTATCCGCTTGATAGAATCCGATCGTCGCTACTCCCCGTGCATCCACCGGGTAAAGTGCAACGCGCGCAGCCGCCAGCATGTTGAAGGTCTTGTTCCACTCCTCTTCCACCTGTGGATCCACTCGCTTGGCAATCAGCGGCGATTCCGAAAACCAGATCACATTCTTACGCCCGGGAAAGCCATTGAGAAACGTAGCCAGCCGCTGCAAATTCGCCAACGTGATCAGCACGCGATCCGTATCCTGCGAACCATCGTTCTCCTGAATGAAGGTCTGCAGCGCTGCGATCATCTCCGGGTTAGCGGCCGTGTACCCGTTGGCTACCGTGGCGCTCATCATCCCCACCAGGTTCTGCTGAGCGTTGGTCTCTTCCTGGCCCTTCAACATCTCCGAGGCTTGCACTTCGTTGTTCTTCTTGTTGCCCAGCGCCGCGAATAACAACGCCGGATCGTCGGTGAACCCCTGCACAAAATGCAGCCCTAGCCCCATCGTGAAAATCGCCATGCGCGACCCGGGCCTCAATTCCTGCAAAAACTTCATCGCCTGCTTATGAACAAAGCCCTGGTTCTCCATCCGCGTATTCAGCGAATCCAGAAGCAGCACGTTCACAGCGGCCGGCTCCGGAAAGGGCGAGAAGTTGCTGAATACATCCGGCGGCAACTTCGGCATCTCTTTCGGCGCGGCCACGGGCACTCCCGTATGCTCTTCAAAAAATCGGATGGTCTGCGGTTTACCCTGTTCCGACACTGTGAAGGCATCCCGCTTCAGCCCGGTGACGGGCTTACCGCTTCGATCCATCACAATCACATCTACCAGTACAGCCCGGCTGTTGATTTGAAGGGTCGCTTCAGACGCGGGTGCCCCAGGCTGATCGGTCTGAGAGCTTGACGGAATTCCGAAGGAGGATGCAGAGAGGATGAATACGCAAAATGGACGCATCAATTGAATTCCACCTTTCTCAATCGACGGCGACGGGTTATGTATGGCTCTACTTCTGATCGGGATGCGGAAACTTGAAGATGGGATGCCCGCATCCATGAGAAGTATCTAAATGCTGGCGTCACATATCGACTTGGCCTCTTCCCAGCTTGCAATTCCCCGCAGTGGTCGTGGGCAAGAACGCAAAAGGCGCCCCCGATTGCGGACGCCTTTCAGACCTGTTGAAAATGAGTTGGCTGGTCTGGGCTAGTAGAGCCGAAAGTTGACCTCCACCGTGATCATCACCGGCACTGGAGTCTTGCCGTCCTTCATGGCCGGCTTGAATTTGTACTTGCGGACTGCCTCCAGAGCCTTCTCATCGAGTCCCATGCCAAGTGCTCGAATGACACGCGGGTTCTGCGGGTCGCCGTGGACATCCACAATAAGCGAGATGAGACAAACGCCCTGGTATTTGGCTCTGCGCGCTTCGTCAGAGAACTCCGCCTCCACCGAGTTCAAAGCGACCGGGCCCACGACGCCACCGCCAATCTTGTACAGGCCGCCGCCCGCGTTGCCGCCTTCGCCTGGCCCAAATCCGTTGCCGTTGCCAGAGCCCATGCCGCCGCCGCGGCCAGTGCCCATGCCGCCGCCAGATCCCTGGCCACCGGTGTAAAGCGAGACGTTGGCCGAGTTCTTGACGCCGATGTTCTGCATCAGAGGATTGTCAGGCAGCTGGATGTTCTGTTGAACGTCGATGGCCGGCTGCGCAGCCAGCTTGGGCTGCTCCACCGGAGGATTCGGAGGCGTGATCGGATCCTTCATCTTGGGCGGCAGCTTGCCCTTGATCGGATCCACAATGCTCTGATTCCCGCCCCCGCCGCCGCCGCCGGCGTCGTTTTTCATCTTGGGCGCCTTCAGCACGTCACTGATATCGATAGGCGTCACATCGACCTTGGCCTTTGCGTCGATGATCTTCTTTACGCCAAGGAAAATCAGAGCACAGAGGACGGCTATGTTTAGCGTGGTCGAAAAGCCAATGGCCCAGGGGTTGGCCTTGACCTTCATACGATCCGGCACCGGAATCGGCGTCGACGTAAGCTCCAGCGGCGGCAGCTTTACCGGGAAGAAGACGTCATGGATGTTCTCATAGAGATCTACCCAAATGGGCTTCTCTTCAAACGCCTTCCCAAGAAAGGCGTCGAACTTGGGGCCGCCCGTGAGAGCCGCTGCTGCCTGGGAATCGGTTTCGGAGACTTGCAAGTCGTTTGCCATAGTTGCTGCTGGCTCGTTCACCTCGTGCCGCAGGGTGCTGCCGTCCGAAGGGAGCCTGCCTTCGTCCAAACCCACTCTCCCATTATGCGCGACTGGGGCCGAAATTGTCTCGGACGCGCCAGCGCCAGTTGCGAGACCCAGCCCTTTCGTCGAGAAGAGAGTTCCCATAAACAATAGACGACCCGAAGGCCGACTAGTTACCCGGATTTTGTAGCTGTCCCATTTACACTAACAAAGTATTCACGTCGTTTGAAACCCCGCACCAAGTCCAGGAGAAGAGATGTCTGCAGCGCCCGAATTGAAGGCGACCCTTACGCTCCCCAAGACCGCCTTTCCAATGAAGGCCAATCTGCCCCAGAATGAGCCACTTCGGCTCCAGCGATGGGCCGAGCTCGGGCTCTATGAACAGCTGCGCAAAGCTGCCCGCGGCAGGCCTGCATACCTCCTTCACGACGGCCCTCCCTACGCCAACGGACCCATCCATCTTGGCCACGCTCTCAACAAGGGCCTCAAGGACTTCGTGGTGAAGTCGAAGACGATGGCCGGCTTCGATGCGCCCTACGTTCCAGGCTACGACTGTCACGGCCTGCCCATCGAGATCAAGGTCGACGAACAGCTTGGCCGCAAAAAACTTGAGATGCCTGTGCCCGAGGTGTTGGATGCCTGCCGTGCCTATGCGCAGAAGTACGTCGACATGCAGACCTCCCAGTTTGAGCGCATCGGCTGCTTTGGCCGCTGGCAAAAGCCATACAAGACCATGGCCCGCGACTACGAAGCCCGCACCCTCGAGGTCTTCTACGGCTTCCTCGAAAAAGGCTTCGTCTATCGCGGCCTCAAGCCGGTTTACTGGTGCATCCACGACCGCACGGCACTGGCCGAGGCCGAGGTCGAGTATGAAGACCACACCAGCCCGTCGGTCTATGTGGCCTACCGCCTCACATCGGACCCCGAAACCATCAGTCCGGCACTGACTGGCCGCGAAGTCTTCACCATCATCTGGACAACCACCCCATGGACCCTCCCGGCGTCACTCGCCGTTGCCTTCCATCCCGACTTTGAATACGTCGCGCTAGAAAACTCGAACGGCAAGGTCTACATCGTGGCCGAAGCGCTTGCTTCCGCCGTAAAAGCCGCCTGCAATCTCAACGAGGCCAAGGAAGTCGCCCGATTCAAGGGTGCGGTCCTCGAGCGCCAAACCTTCAAGCATCCGTTCCTCGATCGCAGCATCCTCGGCGTGCTGGCCACCTACGTCACTGCCGATACAGGCACCGGCGCGGTCCACACCGCTCCGTCGCATGGCGCGGACGACTTCTATACGGGCCAGAAGTACGGCCTCGATCCCATCTGCCGCGTCGATGCCTCCGGGCACATCCACGTCGACCCCGATGCGTGGCCATTTGCTGCGCCGCCGCCGTTTGAAGGCAAGAAAGTCTGGGCCGCCAACCCCATCATCGTGGCCATGCTTGAGGAGTCCGGCGCGCTGATGGCATCGGCGGATCTGCACCACTCCTACCCGCATTGCTGGCGCTGCCATCATCCGGTAATCTTCCGCGCCACCGAGCAGTGGTTCATCAACCTCGAAACGGAAGTTGAACGGCAGGATGGATCCAGGACCACCTACCGCCAACTAACCATCGAAGAAATCGACAAGGTCATCTGGGATCCAGGCTGGGGCAAAGAGCGCATCACCAACATGATCGCCACGCGGCCCGACTGGTGCATCAGCCGCCAGCGCATCTGGGGCGTCCCCATCGCCGTGTTCCTGTGCGACGGCTGCAATCAGCCCATCCTCGATGCAGCACTCAACCGCGCGATCGTCGACCTCTTCAACCGCGACGGCGCAGAGGCATGGCACACGGCTGCCGGCGACGCGATGCTGCCCAAAGATGCAACCTGCACCCACTGCGCCGGCAAGAAGTTTCGCAAAGAGACCGACATTCTCGACGTCTGGTTCGACTCCGGCGTCAGCTGGTTCGCCGTCTGCGAAACCGACGAAGACCTGAAGGATATCTATACTGCCTTCCAAAACGAGGACGGCACGAAGGTCCTCTACATCGAGGGCGGCGACCAGCATCGCGGCTGGTTTCACTCCTCCTTGCTGACTTCGGTCGCACTGCGCGGCCGCGCGCCCTACTCGCATTGCTCCACGGTCGGCTGGACACTCGACGAACAGGGCCGCGCCATGAGCAAGAGCCTTGGCAACGGTGTTGACCCGGTCGATATTGCCGACCGGCTTGGCGGAGAAATCGTTCGCCTCTGGGTCGCGTCCATCGACTTCCGCGAAGACATGGCCGCCAGCGAAAACCTCATGCAGCGCTGCGCCGATCTCTATCGCAAACTGCGCAACACCTTCCGCTTCCTGCTGGGAAACCTCAGCAGCTCGATCCCACTTCTCGGGAACGTGGACGCCTTCGACCCAACACGCGACCGCGTGCCCGAGTCGGAACTTCTGCCCCTCGACCGTTACATGCTGGCCCGCACCCGCGAGCTGACCGAGAAAATCCGCGGCTGGTACGAAGCCTTCGAATTCCATCGCGTCTATCACGCCGTCAATGAATTCGCGATCGTCGACCTCAGCTCGTTCTATCTCGACGTGCTCAAAGACCGCATGTATACCTTCGCGCCCACCAGCAAAGAACGCCGCTCCGCACAGACCGTTCTGTGGCAGATCACGGAGGCGCTCACCCGATTGGTCGCGCCCATCCTCACCTTTACCGCCGACGAAGTCTGGGAGCACCTGCCTGCTGTCGAGGGCCGCGAAGCCAGTGTGCACCTTGCGCAATTCCGCAAACCCGAAGAAGTGTCTTCAGCGAACCCCGTTTACGTCATCGAGGAGTGGAAGCTTTTGTTTGCCCTGCGTGACGCTGTGCTCCACGCTTTGGAGCAGCAGCGGCAAGACAAGATCATTGGGAAGTCACTGGAAGCTGAAGTGGAGTTCCACGCAGACGACATTGTGTACGATCTCCTCCGCAAAAACGGGAGCAGCTTGAAGGAGTTCTTCAACGTCTCGAAAGTTACGCTGCTGAAAAACCTTGGCGACCTAGCCAACCCGCCGAGCGGCATTGAGTTCCCCACAAATATCGCAGGGCTGAGAGCCTTTGTCGCAAGCGCCACCGGCTCCAAATGCGCCCGCTGCTGGAACTTCATGCCCCACGTCTCCAACTACGGCGTATGGGAGAACGTCTGCGACCGCTGCCAGGCCGCGCTCAAAGAAATGAACATCGCCCCGCCGCAGCCAGAGGCCGCCGCATGAACCCAAACTTCGCGGGTGCCCCAGGTCCCTCGCATTTGGGGACCTGGGAAACAACCGAAGCTAACCGACCGTTCAGCAATCAGGGAGCCGCAGCATGAGCCCGTCCATCCCCCGCCGACTCCCCTGGCTCCTGCTCCTCTCCGCCCTCGTCGTCCTCGCCGACCGCCTCACAAAAATCTGGGTCGCCGCGCACATTCCCATGGGCGGCGCCATTCCCGTAATCCCCCGCGTCCTCCGCATCACCCACTGGACCAACGACGGCGCAGCCTTCTCGCTCTTTGCCGAGACTGCCTCGCCGCACGTCGTTCGCGGGGTACTCGTCAGCTTCTCGGCTCTAGCCGCGCTGGTCGTGCTCATCCTGCTGGTTCGCCTCGGTAGCCGCTTCACCGCCACCACAGTTGCCCTCGCCCTCATCCTCGCCGGAGCCTTGGGCAATCTTCACGACCGCATTCTCTATGGCTCCGTCGTCGACTTCATCGAGGTCCACATCTTCAGCTATCACTGGCCCGACTTCAACGTGGCCGACTCTTCCGTTGTCACCGGTGCATGCCTGCTGCTGCTCGGCTCCTTCTTCGAGAAGAAACTAAACGAGAATCCCGCCGCGAGCTAACGGGAGCAGATAATCATGAAGACGATCCATCCATTCAAAACCGTCCTGCTCTGCGCCTGCCTGTCGCTCTCGTGGGCAGTACTCGCCCAGCAGTCAGCCCCGCGGCTGGCAAAGAAGGAGCCCGTGATGACGCGCCACGCAGAAGGAACATTCGACGTTAAAATGTCGTCGCCCGGCACGGACGACGCGACAGCGGGCACCGCAATTAGCCGATTCGGCATCGACAAACAGTTCCACGGCGACCTCGACGGCTCAAGCAAAGGACTGATGCTCTCGGCGGGGGATCCGGCCAAGGGCAACGCTGGTTATGTAGCCATCGAGCAGGTCACCGGAAAGCTCGCCGGTCACTCCGGTTCCTTCGC
>Ga0182015_10002355_pt1 | contig 23043 bp, 19 predicted proteins | sample 712P3MmetaG_FD_120478 | JGI IMG/M metagenome (GOLD analysis project Ga0182015, IMG submission 120478) | Permafrost microbial communities from Stordalen Mire, Sweden - 712P3M metaG | ecosystem: Environmental > Terrestrial > Soil > Wetlands > Permafrost | place: Sweden: Stordalen | collected...
ACTGTTCATCAGTCCACATACCGCGCGCACCCACCTGAAACGCATTTTCATGAAGACCGAAACCCACCGGCAAACCGAACTGGTGGTGCGCATATTTTCTTCCGTGTTGTAGGAATCGGGCAATCCTTGCGTTGGTTCTGTATTTGAGCGGGAGTATTTGGGAAATCGTTTCCATTCGTCTGAACTAATGCGAATGGCTAATGAGCGCCCTATCTCGCATATCAAAGAAGAAAATTGTCTGAAATCAGCATCCAACTGCCGTTTTCGGCAGGTAATTGCCCCCGGAATGCTTACACACCTCGCAGAATCGAAAGTGTAAAATCTTCAATGCATATTAGGAAAACACAGTAGTTTTAACCTAGGGTCTTTACCCGAGATAAATCATTTCAACGTCAAACACCTATCGAGGACGCGCTAGTCTTGCCCTCGGTCCTAGATCCAGCAACAAATAAGTGAATTTTGTAGTCGACGAGCCATGGCCATCAGAATGGAAGCTCCTTCGGCTGGAAAATACACCGGAATTACCAGTCCGGCAGCTCGAATCCCCTGTGGAAATCATTGTTTCCAGGTCACAAGCCTCTTGGTCTCAAAATGGCATTGCAGATGCTAACAGAATGGAAACACTTCAGTTGTATCTGCAGTGAAGCCTAATTAAGCAGGGGGTAGGGAGAAAGTGACGAGGGAGTCCGTTCGCTTAGGACCGCGCGAAAAGCAGATCGTCGAACTGCTTTTGCAAGGCTGCGATAACGCCGAAATCGCGAAACAGCTCAAGATGGCTCGCAGGACGGTGAAGGCTCACTTTAACCGGCTTTTTCTCCGTTTCGGCATCACTGACGGAATCAAGCGAGTAAAACTCGCGACACTTCTATATCGGAGGCAATCATGTTCACCAACGAACGTTACGGAAATCGTGTCCCCAGCGAACGAGAGCACCGTGTCATCGAACTAGTCGCGCAAGGTTTGAAAAACCGAGATGTGGCCCAAGCCATTGGAACCACCGAGCACGTGGTAAAGAATTATCTACGCGTGATCTATGACAAACTCGGCTTATGGAACAGAGTAGAGTTGGCGCTTTGGTATGAGTCACGCCGATTCAGTTCGGAATTCCCCGGCGGATTTGCGTGAGAATCGAGCCGTCTTCAGACACCCTTTCAAATTACTTGGTTGCTGCAACAAGTCATTGACATCCATAGCTCTGAAGATTGCGAAGTCGTTCTGCGGCCGCCGATTCCCCCTTGCGGGCGGCCGCGTCCAGCAGAAGACGAGCTTGCTCGCAGTTTTTCGAAATTCCCTCTCCTCGAAGATATAAATCAGATAAAACCATCGTTGCGGCGGCATTCTGTTTCGCCACGGCTTTCCACAGCCACCCGATCGCCTGCTGTGCGCCGCCGGGGCCAGATTTTAGGTACTTCTCTGCGGTATCCAGTTCTTCAGCGCCGCCCTGGTTTGCAGGGCCCGGCGATGGCTGAGACGTCATTGCGTTCGAGACTTGCGTGGCGAGGCGAACCTGGGACTTACGATTCTGCTCCGCAATTCCTGTGCGGGGCGTCGAAGTTGTCTGCTTAAAATTGGAATGAGCCGGGGGCAGCGTTGGTGTGGCCGATTGCGATGGAGTTGCCTGTCGCGGCTTCGCTGCGTCGGTCGTGTCATTCCCAACCGAAGGCGCGGCTTCCGATGTGGCTTTCGGTAACTCTGGCACCACGGTGTGGCCCCCGCTTGCAGAATTTCCGCGCCAAGTGACATACACCAACAAGGCGAGAGTAATTGCCACCACCGCTCCGATATAAAGCCTATTGCGCTGTGGCCGGGACTCGGACTCATAATCTGACTCAGTCTCATAGCTCGGTAGCGTGAACTGGGCTCGGTTCGCCGCATTTTCAGTTTGGTCTTCCGATGGTCCCTCGCTGGCATCGGGCTCGAAGTCGGCGGCTTCTGGCGTGTCTGATTCGTACGCCGGGAAGGATTCGAGATTTGGTTGGGGCGTTGCAAATGTCTGAGAACTGTTCTCGTCTTCCGCGAAGTCTGCGACTGGGGATGGTCGATCTGCGTATTGAATATCCGCGGAAGGGCTAGACTGGTCGAAGGAATAGTTGTCGTCAGGATATTGATCGACCAGCTTCATCGACTGTCGAGGCAACGAGGGGTCGTCCGATTCCGCATCACTTGCGCTTCGATGACTCGATTCTTGCTTGTTCGACCTTGAAGCGCCAAATCCGGGTACTAGGTGCGGCTTACCGATCGAAATTTTGGATGCAAGGGGGTTGCCACACATTCCGCAGAACCTTTGGCCCACATTCAAGTGTCCGCAGGACGGGCACACGATAACGGGGTTTTCGACCGCTTCAACCGGAGGCGCTAACTTTTTTCCCGCGTTAGATGGCGGATTTGGATCGGCGACTTCTTGATGTTCAATGGGCTTGACCTTCTCGGCGACCGCCAAAACCTCCGCTGAGCCTGAATGTTGCGATAGTTCTCTTACTAGATCGGCGACTGCCTGTTCGCGTTTTTCCGGGGGACTGGTGAAGTACACCTCTGCCCACCGTCCCATGTGCGCTGCCAACAAAGGATTCAGGATAGGGTTCAGCTCGGGATCGAGCAGAGTTTTGGATTTCGACTCATCTGGCGGTTGAGCCACTATGCATCTCCGGAAAACCGATAGCTTATGATTGCACTACCGGCAACGGAGGTTGTCAAGCGGGCCGACTAGGCGGGAAAATGTGGCTCAGTCTGGGTATTCCGTTATCCCAGACTAGTCACAGGCTTTGCGCGAAGCAGGTTCAAACTGATCCATTTGGGCGTCTCGTTGGCTCTCGAATCTTCCCTTTGGAGTTTTTCCATACAATTCGGACCCGGGACAATAATAAAGAGCGGTGTGCAGGTCGACCCACACCTGGGTTTCAGGATTACCTTTGGATTGGGGCGCTTGGGGCGCCTCGGCCAATCCAATGCTGATTAAGAACTTGTCGAAGAGTGAAAGATCGGCGTCGGGCGCCGGCTTGCGAGATGCTTTGGAGATGCCAGTTTGATCCGCCGCACCAGAGGGATGGGCGGAGATGAATCCCCAGCGGACGATGATCGCTACGAAGATCAAGGCAACTGCAAGATAAATATATCCACGACGCGCGTTCCAGAATCGCCCGAAGAAGCCCTGCGATCGCGTCTCGGAGAGGCCTTCGAGGAAATCACGAGCCTTCGCGGCTGAAGTCCAAGTGACATCTTGTTGCGCCGAATCCGAAGAAGGCTCCGGCAAAAGGGTCTTTGGTGGAGACAATTCGAGCCTGGTTTCGATCCTTGACGAAGGGGCAGGAACCGAAGGCTCGCCAGGGCTGGCAGCCATGGTTTGCATCGAGAATCGGCTACCATCGTCTCCTTGGAAGTCATAGGATGGACCGGCACCGGCAAGGCTGTGACCTGCGCTTTCCTCGGTAACAGGCGTCCTTGGAGCAGCGGCAAACGCCGACGCGTGCCACGGCGGCGCGCCGTTCGCCGGCGTAGCCTGGTCCCGAACCTGGCCCCGAACCTGATCATTCAGGTTTGTGGGCTGCGAATACCATGTCGCGGCAACCTCGCTCTGGAAACTTGTCGGATCGGTATCGCCCACCAGCGCCGCGCCGCACTTTCCGCAAAACTGTTCGTGCTCAATTTGACTCTCTCCGCATTTCCAGCAGACCGAAGCGCTTGGCGTCAGCAATGAGTGCGAATGAACATCTTCGGCCGGTTGTTCAGTACTTCTGTCCTCGGCCATCGCGATGAGGCTCGGCCTGAGTTTTTCGATCGCGGCCAGCATGGAAGAGCGCTCTGCGGCCATGGATTGCTTCAGCGATGATTCGGAGTCTCGTCCAATCGCCTCCGTGACCAGGCCGGCCATCAGTTGGCACGTATGGATATCCTGTTCGGCGAAACCGTTCAACTTTTCAAAATAGAGCTCGAGAGCCCCCACAATTTCGCCGTTATGATAAACCGGCACAGCGACGAGAGAAAAGATACCGCGGCCGCGGCACAGATCAGGATCGAATAGGAACTCAGTATTCACGTCCAAAGTGCGCAGCACCTGACCCGTCCGAACACAGGTCGCGCAAATCGCTTTTGCCAAAGGAGTTTCGCTTCCAACCGGCAAAGCGGTGGACCCAGCCCCGGCCCGGTAGCGAATGGTTTTGTCATCCAGAATTGCGATGCCGGCGCCGCTTGCTCTGGTGATTCGCACGATCCTTTCCGCCACCACGGCCATGGCGGCGTCCTTCTCCAGATGGCGAATCTGAATCTGGTGCTGCGCTTCGACGATCTCGGCCAATGTGAGGGTGTAATCGCTGTCGCGAGAGACAGGTTCGTCCACCGTTTGCAAATTATTCGCCTGAGCCTGCTGCGATTCCGCTTCTTGCTGCCGCAGCCGCTCACTGTGAAGCTCCAGGCTTTCTTCCAGCAGCCGCATTTCGCGGTTATGTTCCTGCAGCACATAAGCGGCCTCGATGAGTTTTCCAAAGGTCTGCTCGTCGAGACTCGGCTTGTTTTTTTCTTCCGTCACAATTTTACTTGTGGGCACGGTAATGACCGTCAGCGGATCTTTTAGCCGGAACCTTTTTATTCTAGTGCAATCGCTTGCATCGAGAAACGGATTCCGTCATCTTTAGGCCATATTTGCGTTCTGGAAGGTCCACTTCGATTGTGAAATAAATGCTGTCTCGGTGGAAGGTTACTCAAGTAAGACGGCGAACTTTGCTAAAGAGAATTGAATGCAAGCTACTCAGTTCGGCCGCCGCTCGTCCTAGTGCCGCTCTTCGGGAGGTGGTAAATCGGATTTGTGCGAGGGCGGCAAAAGGAACTGAATGCCAAAATATCCCAGGAAGAAAGTTTGGTTGCTGCGGCTCGATTCAAGGCTGCGTCCTGCCATGAGCAGCAGAATCACCGGCGGACGGATTTTGTAGCGCGCCCCAAAATCGATTGTGGGTTGGTTGGCCGATGGATGGAAGGTGCCCTGGTTGTATAATTCCACATCCATTTCGAGTTTCGGGGTAAGATCATGGCCTAGAACCAGGCCGTTCAGCCAGCCGTTTGGCCCCTTATGGACAAAGAGGTAGCCCGCCTCATAGTCCACATCGATAGGGCCAATTTTTCTTGAAAACTCAAGTGGCAAGAGGAACGATTCGCTTGCGGAGGTGATGCCTCGCCGCACAGCGTCGTTGGGATTATTCAGAAAAAGCTGGGGAAAAACCGAGATGTTGAGGCCAGACTCGCCTCCGTCAAGGAACCGCCATTTCACGCCGGGATTCGATTGGCCCAGGCCAAATCTGGTTTTCGAAGACGGATCGTGCACCCTTAACCATGCATTTTCGTAGGTCAGCTGGATCCGGTCGCCAATGCCGAAGTTGATATCGACGTCCGGCGTGTGAGAGACGGACTGATCGCTGAAAAGAAACGGCATATAGCCAAGATTGATCTCCCAATCCAGGTTGCCAGGTGTCCCAGGGTCGTTGGTGTAATAAGGAGGGCCACCCTGCCCGAATACTGCTGTTGCGTTCAGCCAGAAGATCAGTAGGAAAAGACCCTGGATTACAGCCAGCACGCGAATGCTTAGGGCCGAAGATGCTGACGAAGAGTCGATCCGTGAAAAATGACCAGGGCGACCGTGCTCAACCTGCGGGGTGAACCCGAAATCGGCATTTGAGCACCCAATAAGGGAAAGCACTCTCTTCCCACCACCAGGAGCGGTCCACACGGACCTCCGGCGGGAACCAACGCGGTTTTCCGAGATGCGTAAGGTAATGAAATTAAAAGTCTTGATGGAGAAAATCGGCTTCAGGGTCATGCTCCAGCGATCGCACAAAAGTCGAGAAAAGATTTTAGCAGAAGTGACATCAGGCACTTAGCAGGCTGCCGAATTTAGCTTCTGCAGACCATTATGGGAAGGCCTCCCTCTGGCACGACGGCCCAGGAACTTTCGCTCGATGTCCCGTAGCGCTCCTAAGTGCTGGCGCGATTTGAGTTTAGGGCGTGGAAACGATGGCGCGAAAGTTTGGCGAAAGGTATGCAATCAGAATGGCGTGCCGGTAGACACGGCAAGGTCGGGAAATCCGTAGTAGGAGGAATCACAGATGGACATCAATGAAATTAAGGTTACTCCCAGAGACCAGCAGGTACTGAATTTACTGGTACAGGGCTGCAGCAACAAAGAAATCGCGGGGCAGTTGAGCATCAGTCCGCGCACCGTTAAGCAGCATTTGCGAACGCTCTTCCTGCGGGCCGGAATCAGGGATGGCCGTAAGCGGGTTAAGCTGGCCATCGCCGCCTTCGAAAACCAGGCGGTGTGCCCATGATGCCGCGAGAGCGTTTGACCGCCAAAGAAGTGGAAGTCGCCAATTACGTGTGGCAGGGACTTACCAATCGTGAAATTGGGAAGCTCATGAGCACTACCGAACAGGTGATCAAGAATCACCTTCGAAGCATCTTTGACAAGGTTGGCGTGTGGAGCCGTCTGGAATTGGCCATGTATGTGGCGAGCCATGGCGGGAAGGAATGGGCGGAGGGGTTCGAGCGGACCGCTTTCGGATTGGGCAGGGCTGTTGCAAGTTAGAAAGCCAACTTGTGACGACTGTCGGCTTCTGTTCATGCAAGTACCGAATGCGTCGTGCAGGGGGCTTAAGGCGGAATCGGCGACGGCTTTGATATAAAGCTGCAAAGGTTTACAACGGAGGCCTTGTCGAAGCGCGGGGGAAAGATGCAATTCCTTGATAACAGGAGGTTTATTTAAGGGGAATCGCGGAGCACCAATTGCAATCACTTATCTGCCCGGGTGTGTGAGCTCCGAAAGCCGAGAGCATAAGATCCAGGAGATGCGATGGCTTATTGCGACTTATTGCGATGACTTATAAAGAGACCTTCTGGATGGCCTGCGATTCGACCGAACCGTTGCGCGCGGAATATGGACCTTTTCACACGCGAGCCCAGGCCGAGGAGGAGGCTCGAAATCTCGGCTTCTCTTACTTATTGCGGTACGAGCATATCCTCGACGAAAACGAGAAGATTCAGGAGGTGCGTTGCATTTTCATCGAATTGAACGGTCCCATGGACGCCCGAGCCGCTTCCGTCCGGCTCCATACGCGCTGCGCCACCTGTGGAGAGTCGTCTACGCACGATAAGGGATTCCTGGCGGAGGTTTGGGCGGACATACACGAATTCGAACATTCCCGGCACCGAGTAAGGCTGTTTGAACACACACTTGGAAAAGGGCTTAAGGAAATTGGAGGCTGGCGCGGATAGTACAAGGGGTCTCGCGTCAGCTTCAGGCTGATTCCGACAGTTCGCTTGCCGCAGCGCGATCAATCAGCCAAATCAGTTTGCCATGATTTGGCAGCACCAGTTTCGAGGGGTATTTCTCAGGCGGAGCATTGCCCTCCAGGACTTCATGCAGAACGGCTGCCTTGTCCGCGCCGCTCACCAGAAAGACCAATTCCCGGGCTGCATTCAGAACAGGAAGCGTAAGGGTTATCCGGCTAGCGTGGAGCTTCTCGACCCAGTTCGCAACCACGAGGTGCGATTTCTCTTTTAAAGCGGGAGTTTCGGGAAATAAAGATGCCGTATGTCCGTCCGGTCCCATGCCCAACAGGATGAGATCGAACGACGGAAATTTCCCGCGCTCCACTGCAAAAAACTTCTGCAGCGTCTGCTCATAACTCTTTGCCGCGGAGGACGCATCCGCATCTTCAGCGGGGATAGGAAAAATATTTGCCTGAGGGACCGGTACCTTCGACAGAATGGTTTCCTTCGCCATACGGTAATTGCTCTCGGCGTCCGTGGGCGGCACATGGCGCTCGTCGCCCCAGAAAAAAAAGATTTTGCTCCAGGGAAGGCTGGTACTGGCATTGGCCGCAATAAGGTTGTAAAGATTCCTCGGAGTGGAACCGCCGGAGAGCGCAATGGTGAAGCGGCCCCGTTCCGAGACGGACTGATTCGCAACGCGAATCACTTCCTCGGCAGCAGCGTGAAAAAGCTCCTGCGGAGTGCTGAACCTTTCAATACTCGCTCCTGACTTCACCTTCACGAAGCTCCTGCCGGCACCGCGTTGCACTTGGCAGCGGCGTAGCGTGCCGCGCCCAGCAGCCCGGCCTTGTCGTTCGTAATCACTTGCACGGGGATACTCTCCAGTAGCGGGCGCAACCTGCCCTTCTCGAGAAAAGCATTCACAAACGTCGAAGCCGCGAGCTTAGAAAGAATTTTTGGCGAGATTCCACCGCCCAGGTAAATTCCCCCAACAGCCATCGTCTTCAAGGCCAGATTGCCCGCTTCGGCGCCATAAACCGATAGCCAAAGGTCGAGCGCCTGGACCGCGATCGAGTCACTTCCGTTCAGCGCCGCCTGCGAAATGGCAGCTGCATCCTCTTGAGTACCCTGCGGCGTCACCCCCGATGCTTTTTCGTTTTGCCTTTCGTTTTGCCGCAAAAATTCGTAGACATTCACTAAGCCGGGGCCGGAAAGAATTCGCTCATAACTTACATGTCCGTAGCGCTTGGTAAGAAACTGCAAGAGTTCGATCTGCAAAGGCCCTTGTGGCGCAAAATCCGTGTGCCCGCCTTCGCAGGCGAAGACGTGATGCTTACTTCCATCCCAGAACAATCCCGCTTCCCCCAAACCAGTGCCGGGCGCAATCACTGCTTGGTTCCCGACTGTACCTGCCACGCGGTTCAGTGGAGTGAGGTCTCCGCGACCCAGGGCGCCAATCCCCCACGCAGCGGCCTCGAGATCATTCATCAGAAAAGTAGACGATAGATGTGTTTCGTCGGCTAATCGGGCCTGATCGATGGTCCAGGGAAGATTGGAAGTTACAACCCGGCCGTCGCGCACTGGTCCCGCGATGCCGTAGCAAGCGATCTCCGGACGAGCGGCGGACTCCTTCAAGAACTGAGAAACGATTTGGTCAAATTCCTTGTACTGGCGGCTGGGGAATACATGTTCAGAGATGACGCGAAGGCTTCCATTCTCGGACTCGAAAAAAGCCAAACGCGCGTTGGTTCCTCCAATGTCGCCGGCCAGGATCATTTCTCGAAATTCCTCCAGCTTCGTCCGTCGCGTTCCAGAAGTTCGTCCGCTTCTTTAGGACCCCAGGTGCCGGAGGCGTAATTCGGGAAATTGCGCGGCGGAAGCGCCTTCCAAAGATCAAGCATGGGATTCACGACATTCCAACCGACCTCAACCATATCAGCGCGCTGGAAAAGGGTTTGGTCGCCGATCATGCAATCGTGCAACAGTCGCTCGTAACCGGTGCTCGGTTGCTTGCCAAAGTATTGCTGATACTCAAAGTTCATGTCGACCGATCCCAGGCGCATGACAGGCCCGGGCACTTTTGCCGCGAATTGCAGCGAAATGCCTTCCTCGGGTTGAATGTGCAGCACCAACTGGTTCGGCATCAGATGCTCGACCGACGTATCGCGGAACAGCACGAACGGAGCCTGGCGGAACTGAATGACAATATGAGTGTTGCGGGCCGGCATGCGTTTCCCCGTACGCAGATAGAAAGGAACGCCGGCCCATCGCCAATTATCGATTAACAGTTTCATCGCAACGAAGGTTTCGGTGCGAGAATCCGGAGCGACGTCGCTTTCCGTGCGGTACGCCGGAACGCGCTGCCCGCCTTCGATACCTTCTCCGTATTGTCCACGAACCGACCGGCTGAGGACATCTTCATCGCTGATCGGCTGGATGGCATGCAGGATCTTGGCCTGTTCGTCGCGTACAGCATTGGCGTCGAACGAAATCGGAGGCTCCATTGCGGTCAGGCTGATGAGTTGCATGATGTGGTTTGGCACCATATCACGCAACGAACCGGCGTGATCGAAATAACTGCCCCGGCCTTCGACGCCCACGGTTTCAGCCACGGAAATCTGCACGTGATCGATGTAGCGGCGATTCCAGATGGGTTCGAAGATTCCGTTGGCGAAGCGGAACGCCATGATGTTCTGGACGGTTTCTTTGCCCAAATAATGATCGATGCGATAGATCTGCTTTTCGTCCGCGACCCTGAGAATTTGTTGGTTCAGGGCCTTGGCCGATTCCAAGTCGTGGCCGAACGGCTTTTCGAGAATGACACGCCGCCAATGATCGTTGCTTTGCTCCATTAATCCGTTCGCCGCAAGTTTTTCGACAATGGATCCAAAAAAATTAGGAGCCGTGGCCATGTAATAAAAGAAATTCTGGTGAGTGGAATGATCGCGATCGATTTGAACGAGGCGAGCCTTCACTTGAGGGTAAAGCCCGTCATCCTTGAAATCCCCAACGAAGTAATAAAAGCGGCGAGAGAAACTTTCCCACAACGCGTCGTTGATGCAGTCCCCACAATACTCTTTGACATCCTCGAAGATGCGCTTGCGAAAATCCTCATCTGTCATTTGAGCGCGAGCCACACCCAATACGGCAAATTCCTTCGAAAGCAAGTCCGCGCGTGCCAGATTGTAAAGCGCGGGAATCAGCATACGGGCGGTTAAATCTCCCGCGGCGCCGAAGATCACCATGACACAGGGATCGCCGGGCTTGCCGACGCGCGGGACTGTGGCTGTCGGTTTTTCCGCCAATTGGGCCATCATAAGATACTCACAATCTCTAGAACCCCATTCTTGGAGCGGTATCTAATTATCCGATAGGCAAGCGATCGAGAAATTTGAACTCGAACCATGGAGCTCAATCGACTCAACTTTAAATGACTGGCATCAAGCCTTCTGCCCTTTTTGCTCGACGCTTTTTTCCACCGCCGCAAGCAGTTTGTGAAACGCATCGGCGAACAACTTAACACCGTCGGTGGTTAGCTTGTTGGTGGCGTCCTTAATCGAGATGCCGGATTTTTCCAGATCACCCATCACCTTTTTGGCGCCTTCCACGTTTTCGGTCAGGCTGCGGCGTACCCGGCCGTGATCGCGAAATGCATCGACCGTGGCCGGTGGCATCGTATCCACGGTATCCGGCCCGATCAGTTCTTCCACATACATCACATCCCGATACGCAGGATTCTTGGTGCTGGTGCTGGCCCACAACACACGCTGAGTCTGAGCGCCTTTGGACGCTAAAACATCCCACCGAGGACCACTGAAAATTTTCTGATAGCGCTGGTAGGTGAGCTTCCCGTTGGCAATGGCTACTTTGCCCTTCAGGCTTTTGAGCAGTGTCTGCTGTTGCGGATCGGTGGAGTTTTTCAGCTTTTCGTCAATCATCGAATCCACCAGTGTGTCGATGCGGCTGATGAAGAAGCTGGCGACTCCCGCCATCTTTTTCAGATCTCCACCGCGCTTTGCCAATTCTTCCAATCCGGCGATGTAAGCCTCCGCGACCTTCTCATAAACCTCTTGCGCGAATAGCAAAGTCACGTTGATGTTGATGCCTTCACCGATCAACTGCCGAATTGCCGGAATTCCCTCGGCCGTCCCTGGAACCTTGATCATGACGTTTGGACGATTCACCGCTTTCCACAATCGGCGGGCCTCATCGAGCGTTTTCTGCGTTTCCAGAGCGAGAATGGGAGAAACTTCAAGGCTCACAAACCCATCATGAAAGTTGGAGCTTTCATAAACCGGCTTAAGAACGTCCGCTGCATCCTGAATATCGCGGATGGCGATTCGCTCGTAACGATCCGTCGGCGTCAGGTCGGATTGCGATGCCAACGAATTCAACATATCGTCATACAGGGAGCTATCGCCAATCGCCTTTTCAAAGATGGACGGATTTGAAGTCATCCCACGCAGTCCGTCATCGGCGATCATTTGTTTCAATTTTCCCGTGGTGATCAGGTCGCGCCGGATGTAGTCCAGCCACATCGACTGCCCGTAATTAAGAAGTTCCTTCAAAGGGTTCGTCGCTTTCGAGGTTTCCAAAATTTCAGTAGTCTGCATGTATAAATTCTCCTTGGGACCGACGGCGGACATCGCCGCTATAACTTTGCTCACTCGGTAACCGCCTGACTTCTCTGCATAGGCGGCAACCAGCCTTTGTCACGTTCCTTGCCGATTCTCCGCAATGGCCTTGCGTGCTTCTTCGGCGACCGCATCGACCGTAAAGCAAAAAAACTTCATCAAGTCCTTTAATGGTGCGGATGCACCAAAGCGGTGCATACCGACTTTCCGTCCCTTTAATCCGACGTATCTTTCCCAGCCGAAAGTTGAAGCCATTTCCACCGAGACGCGAGCGGTCACGGCCGATGGAAGAACACTCTCCTTGTACGTTTCGTCCTGAGAATCAAAAATTTCCCAGGAAGGCATGCTGACCACTCGGGCATTAATACCCTCGGCCTTGAGCTTTTCATAAGCTTCCACGCAAAGCGAAACTTCGCTACCGGTTGCGAGCAGAATCACATCCGGTTTGCCGCCCGGCGCGTCGGCTAGAACATAAGCGCCCTTTGCAGTTCCAGAGGCCGCACCATATTTCTTGCGGTCGAGCGTGGGAAGCGGCTGCCTGGTTAACACCAGAGCCACAGGCTGCACTTGCAACTGTGCGACGACCTTCCAGGCTTCGAGCACTTCATTCGCGTCCCCGGGACGCAGCACAATCAGGTTTGGCATGGCTCGCAACGACGCCAATTGCTCGATTGGCTGATGCGTGGGGCCGTCTTCGCCAACCCCGATCGAATCGTGCGTGAAAATAAAAATCGACGGAATCTCCATCAGCGCCGCCAACCGGATGCTGGCCCGCATGTAATCACTAAAATTAAAGAACGTCGCGCCGAATGCCCGAATCCCCGAAACAACCAATCCATTTACGCTCGCTGCCATGGCGTGTTCGCGTACGCCGAAGTGCAGATTGCGACCTCCGTATTCCCCTGGTTGAAAATCGCCGGCCCCGTCAAACTTGAGATTAGTTTTGTTGGAGGTGGCCAAATCGGCCGAACCGCCGATGATCCAGGGAATGTTTTCCGCCAGGGCATTCAAAACCTTTCCTGAACTATCGCGCGTCGCCATCCCTTTTGCATCCGCCGCAAATGCGGGAAAGTTCTTGTCCCAGCCCTTGGGGAGTTCACGCCGTTGCATCAGATGCAGACGTTCGGTTAGCTCCGGATTTTTCTGTGAATACTCGGCAAACATCTTTGACCATTGCGCGCGTGCGCCACGCCCGCGTTTGCCGATTCCATCCTGAAAGTGCTCGCGAACTCCTTCGGGCACCAGGAACTTTGCATCCTCTGGCCACCCATAGAATTTCTTCACCAGCCGGACTTCTTCTTCGCCCAAGGGTTCACCATGCGCGGCATTGCTATCCTGCTTGTGCGGCGACCCATACCCGATATGGCTATCGACGATGATGAGCGTTGGGCGATCGGATGTTTTGTGGAAAGTTTCAAACGCTCGTGCCAGCATGTCCAGATCGTTGGCATCCGCGACCCGAGTCACATTCCAACCGTAGCCCACGAATCGCGTGGCGACGTCTTCGCTAAAGGACCAATCGGCCGGTCCGTCGAGCGTGATGCCGTTGTGATCGTAGATCCAGCAAAGATTCGACAGCTTGAGGTGTCCTGCGAGAGACGCGGCCTCGCCGCCGATGCCTTCCATCAGGTCGCCATCGGAGCACATCGCATATACGTTGTAATTGAAGACCTCAAAGCCGGGACGATTAAAATTGGCTGCGAGCCATTTGCTGCCGATAGCCATTCCCAAACTGTTGCCCACACCCTGCCCAAGTGGTCCGGTTGTGGTCTCAATGCCGCTCGTGATATGCGATTCAGGATGCCCCGGGGTTCGGCTGCCGAGTTGCCGGAAGCGCTTGATCTCCTCCATGGGCACAGCCAACTCGTCGAGCACCTGATTGTTTTCGTCGACCTCGCGAACTCCCGTCAGATGCAGCATGGCGTAGAGCAGCATGGAAGCGTGGCCATTTGAAAGGACAAATCGGTCCCGATTTAGCCACGTCGGATCCACCGGATCATAGTTGAGAAAATCTTGCCACAGACAGTAAGTGACGGGCGCCAAACCCATGGGCGCGCCGGGATGTCCGCTATTGGCTTGCTGCACTGCATCGATCGCCAAAGTACGAATGGTGTTAATGCACAATTCATCCAACTGTTTGCTTGTCACCACCGCTTGTTCGCTGGCTACCATGCTAGGCGAGCTCCCTCCCGGTACCACGCTGATGTCCGGTCTTCTTAGTTAGATTAGAGTTCAGAGGATAGCAAAGGGTTCGCACCCGAGTGTATCAATTTCTCCGTAGCAGTATATCGGGAACGGTCAAAATCCAGCATTCGGCAGATCGAGCGGTCGATTGCGATGGGCAGGTCTTGTAGAACACGTCTTAGAACAGTTCTTGTAGAACAATCGAGTGGGGTTATTTCAGAAGTTGCAGGTAGGTTGATTCACTTCTTGCGGCCTTGGTGGTTTCCTGAATGTATTTCAGAAACTGGCGCAGATTCTCTTTACCAGCGGAATCCATTGCGGCAAACCGGATTCGGACCCCTACTGCCGGAGCGCTCCGGCTTACCACTCCGTTCAAGGCCAGGCCTTTCACCCAAATCTTCCCGCTTGCCACCCAGAGGCCAATCTCGACGTTTGAACCTCCGCTGAGCTGGGCCGCGGTTTCAACCTGGCAGCCTCCCAAACTGGTATTTGAAAGATTCCCCCAGATAGGCGCTTCCGCGTTATCGACTCGCAGTTCTACTGCGACGAAACATTTCATCCTCAAATTCCGCCGCCGGTCTTGTGCCGAGCTTGGGCTAAAGATATCCGGTTCAAAAGGTGGGATTGATGAAGCGGGCGCAGGAACCGGAGTATATCCCGCATCGGACCATGGACGCGCTGATTGCGTAGCGGAAGCCTTCTTTATTTCCTGCATCACGTGAAGCAATGCCTGATCCCTATTCTCAGGGTCGGCTTGACGATAGGCGTCCAAAAGCTTGCCGAGGTTCTTTGACAAGTCTGGATCGGACAGCAGCCCAGTCCAATCAGCCGCTGTCTCCGGTTTACGGTTAGTCATAGAGTCGAGTATCGCTCCGGTCGGAAAGTTGAACCCGAGCGTTACACCAGCTTCAACTTTCACAGATCCAAGGACAAGATGACCTAAGTCGTCGCACCAGTGTCCCGATGAAATCGAAATTTGTTAACGATTGTCGATCAATCGATTGTTTCAAGAACCTTGAAATAGTTCTTTAGCTCGGTTCGCTGTTCATCGGCGAGAGCCAAAAATTCAAATCCGTAGTGGTATCCGCGACGATGCCGCACCACGGCCCGCAGATCCCAGGCGACCGACGACCCCGGAAGGCAAAAACTCACCCCAGCCACTTCACCACTGGCCAATTCGGTGGGTAGCAAAATGCCGATTCCCGCCTCGGACAGGTCCCTGCAGCGGCCTTCGATCTTAACGTACTGGCTTCCACTGAGGTGGCTCACGATAATTCGAAAGTCAGTGCGGAATCTGGAATGTCGGCGTCGCCGCCGGTCTTGATCGCGGCGCGAGTCGGTAGACTTTGTGGCCAGTTCAGGTTTGGACATGAGGGAAGACTAAGTAGCGAGAACGATGGCAACCCCAGAATGGGGGTTCAACTGCACGGCTATCCAAGCCTTCTCGTGATTTTCCGTTTCTCTTAAAGAAGTCTCTTCGAGGTTATCGAAACCCGCTCGAGACCAAAAGTATCGAAAGTAATAAGGTTCCGTTACAATTTCGGATGAGCCGCGACCTTTAATGGCAATTGTTTCCGAACTATAAATGCCCAGTTGCCGCCGACTTGAGTTTTTTGCATCGCCGAGGGCGGTAAACGAATCATAATCAAGACGTTGAGGAACAGAGAAAGGCCGTGCCCGGATTCATTTTCCGGGGACTTTTGTCACAACCGGAATGCTTCGATTGTCAATCAAAGGTGGTTGTTTCCCAAGCCTCGCACTCTTGACGCTATTGCCGCTGACGTTATTGCCACTGCCAAAGCTTGTGGCGCAAACCTCGCCGTCCATTCCCGCAGGTAGTTCGTCGGTCTCATTGCCAGGCTCCCAGAGCCCTTTCACTGGGAGTGAACCGGAAGGCAAGGCCACTTCGGAGGTTCTGCAGCTGGGCTTTCAAGAGGCCATCGAACGAGGGCTCCGCACCAATCTTGGTCTCCTGATATCTGGCGATCAAACCCTTACTGCCCGCGGAGAAAGATGGAAGGAACTCAGCAACCTACTTCCTAATCTTGGAGCCCGGGTACAAGAAGACGTGCAAACCGAAAGCTTGACCGCCCTGGGTTTCAAGAGCAGTTTATTTCCTTTTCCGCTTCCTCGGGTCATTGGTCCTTTTAATTATTTCGATGCGCGCGCTTCGTTGACCCAATCTCTTTTTAACTTCCGGGACTACGAGCAGGAGCGTTCCGCCACGGAGCGACTGAAATCCGCGCAATACAGCTACAAAGACGCCCGCGAACTGGTTGTGCTCGCCGTGGGCAATGCCTATTTGCAGGCCATTGCCAACGCGTCCCGCATTGAGACCAGTGAGGCGCAGGTAGCCAGCGCACAAGCTTTGTTCGACAAAGCGACAGATCAACAGAAGGCTGGGTTGACTCCATCGATTGACACGTTGCGATCCCAGGTAGAGTTACAAACCCGTCAGCAACAGCTGATTGCGGCGCGCAACGACTTCGCCAAGCAAAAACTGTCACTGGCTCGCATCATCGGCCTGCCTTCCGGTCAGGAATTTACCCTGACCGAAAAGGCTCCCTATCAGGCTCTGGTCCCGCTTCCCATCGAAATTTACCTTCAGCGCGCCTACCTGGCGCGCTCCGATTACATGGCGGCGCAGGCACAGGTGCGGGCGGCCGAATTGGCGCGCCGCGGCGCGGCTGCCGGACGCTACCCTACGGCCGACCTTAGCGCAAACTTTGGCGATATTGGCATAACCCCTGGAGAATCGAATGGCACATGGCAGGTAAATGGCGGAATTGATATTCCCATTTTCGCGGGTGGGAGGGTCCATAGTGACATTCTGGAAGCGGACGCGCAGTTAAAGCAGGCACGCTCCCAGCTTGGCAACCTGCGCGGCCAAATTGATTACGAAGTGCGCAGTGCCCTGCTGGATCTAAACTCCGCCGCCGATCAGGTGAACGTAGCCCGCAGCTCAGTGGATTTGGCGGAGCAGGCGCTTGCTCAGTCTCGAGACCGTTTCTCCGCCGGCGTTACCGACAATCTGGAAGTTGTCCAGGCTCAAGAGGCTGTGGCTTCCGCGCATGAAAGTTATATAGAAAGCCTCTACGCTCATAATCTGGCGAAGGTGGAGTTGGCCCGGGCTATCGGCGATGCCGAGCAGGGAGTGAAACGATATTTGAAAGGTGAAAAGTAAAATAGTCTATGGAACCGACGACGCAAAGCCCGGCCGCCCCGCCGCCGGATCAGATCGAAAATCGCGATAAGCCGCCAGCGCCCACTTCCACGCCACGGGACTTCCGCAACCGGCCCTCGCGGACTGCCCGGCCCGGCTTCCGCATCGCAATCATTATTGGAGTAGTTGTGCTGCTGGTGGCGGCGTTTTTCGTCTACCGATATGTAACCAGCTATGAGGATACCGACGACGCCCAAGTGGATGGAAACATCAACTCGATTAGCGCGCGAATTTCAGGCCACGTCATCAAGCTCGATATTGTGGATAACCAATACGTCCAGGCGGGAACCGTTTTGCTCGAAATTGATCCCGCCGATTATCAGGTTGCGTACGAGCGAGCCAAAGCGGATTTCGACGATGCGCAGGCCGCCGCCTCCGCCGCCGGGGTGAATGTTCCCATCACTTCGGTCAACACCACGAGCCAGGTTTCGTCCTCCGAGGCGGACGTGGCCAGTGCCCGTGCCGGCATCTCGGCCGCCAAGCAGTCATTTCAAGCAGCCAAAGCGCAGCTCGCGGAAGCTGAGGCGAACAACGTCAAAGCGCAAACCGACCTGGAGCGTTACAAACAACTTGTCGATAAACAGGAAATTTCTCAACAACAATATGACCAGGCCATTGCTTCGGCAAAAGCGCAAGCGGCAGCGGTGGACGCGGCCAAGGCGAATGCCGACGCCGCGCAATCTCAGGTAACTCAAGCGCAAGGCAAATTAGTGCAGGCGCAAGCGAACTTAAGCAGTGCGCGCACCGCTCCTAGGCAAATGGAAGTCATACGCTCCAGGGCAGCCTCGGCGTTAGCGCAAGTTCAGCAGAAAAAAGCCGCGCTCGATCAAGCTCAGTTGAATCTGCAATACACCAAAATCGTGGCACCGGTAGACGGAGTGGTGAGCGATCGCACCGTGGATGTGGGCCAGAACGTCGCGCCGGGGCAGGAATTGATGAAAGTTATTCCGCTCAACGACATCTGGATCACAGCCAACTTCAAGGAAACCCAGCTTCGTGAAATGAAGGTAGGTCAGGCGGTTACCATCGAAGTGGATGCGAGCGGAAGAAAGTATAAGGGGAAAGTGAACAGCTTCGCCGGTGCTACTGGTGCACGATTTAGCCTGCTTCCCCCGGAAAATGCGACCGGAAATTATGTGAAGGTGGTCCAGCGTATTCCGGTAAAAATCGTCCTTGATCCTGGAGAGGATAAAGATCAGTCGCTTCGACCTGGAATGTCGGTTGACCCCAAGGTGTGGATTCGCCAATGAGCGCTGGTGCGCCTCCATTGGAAAATCACAATCTTTGGCGTCCGGCCGTCAATCCCTGGATCATTGCCATTACGGTTACACTGGCGACCTTCATGGAGGTGCTCGATACCTCCATTGCCAACGTTGCGCTTCCTCATATTGCTGGCGGCCTTTCCGCGGGACAGGATGAGAGTACCTGGGTCCTTACTTCCTACTTGGTATCGAACGCTATCGTGCTTCCATTGAGCGGCTGGCTCTCTTCGATCATGGGCCGCAAGAATTTCTACATGAGCTGCGTAGCCCTGTTTACCGTCAGTTCATTTCTATGCGGGCTCGCTCCGAATCTGACCGTTCTCATCATCTGCCGGGTGCTGCAAGGCGTTGGCGGAGGCGGCCTGCAGCCCAGCGAGCAGGCTATTCTGGCCGATACCTTTGAGCCGGCGAAGCGCGGCATGGCTTTCGCAATCTACGGTGTTGCTGTAGTCACCGCTCCGGCAATCGGTCCCACGCTCGGGGGCTGGATCACCGACAACTTTACCTGGCGCTGGATATTTTTTATTAATATTCCTGTCGGAATCATCTCGATCCTGCTCACCTCCCGTTTAATTCAGGATCCGCCTTACCTGAAGCGCCGGAAGCTTAGCGAAACTCACATCGACTACATCGGACTGGGTTTTGTCGCCCTAGGTTTGGGAACTTTGCAGGTGGTTCTCGATAAAGGCCAACGCGACGATTGGTTCGATTCTCATTTCATCCTGATCATGACCCTCGTCAGTGCGGTTTCGCTGATCTTTGTCGTCGTCTGGGAATGGAAACAGAAGGATCCCATCATCGATCTGCATCTCTTCCGCGATCGCACCTTCGGCATATCGAATCTGCTGATGTTTATGCTGGGATTCGCCTTATTGGGAAGCACTCTGCTGCTTCCGCTCATGATGCAAACCCTGCTCGGATACACCGCCGAAACTGCTGGGCTGGCGCTGATGCCCGGCGGGTTAACGATCATGCTGCTTCTTCCGCTGGTGGGATTTTTGCTTTCCCGCTACAGTCCTCGCTGGCTGCTGGTTTTCGGATTGGTCATGCTTTCCGGATCCTTGTTCAACATGACCCGATTCAATCTGCAAATCCCCTTCAGCACAACCGTTACCGCGCGTATTTTCCAGGCAATAGGGATGGCTTTCTTATTCGTCCCAATTAATACCGCCGCCTACGCCTACTTGCCCCGGGATAAAAACAATGCGGCTTCCGGCCTGATGAATCTGGCAAGAAACATCGGCGGAAGCGTCGGAATTTCACTGGTGACGACTCTGCTGGATCGCCGAACTCAAACGCACCTTAATGATTTTGCCGCTCGGCTAAGTCCGGCCAATCCCGCTTTTCAATCGATGCTGCAGGGCGCAACGGCGGCCATGAAAGCGCATGGCTCGAATGCTGCTCTGGCAACGCAACAGGCATACGCTCTCATCCAGAATACGCTTCAACGCCAGGCCACGATGCTCGCCTATATCGACGATTTCTGGCTCCTCGGAATTTCGATTATGGCGATGATCCCGATAGTTTTCCTTATGAAAAAGGGAAAGCCGGGGAGCATGGCGGTGCACTAGTTGGCGTTATAATCCGGATAGGAATAGCCCATGTTCCGCATTGTCACGATCGAGCGCGAGTATGGTTGTGGCGGTGGCGCTATTGCTGCACAACTCGCTCGGAACCTCGGATGGAATCTCTGGGACAAGCGTCTCACCGAAGAAATCGCTCAGCTTGCGCATGTGGATCCCTCCGCCGTGATGCGCTGCGACGAGCGCCGCGACAGCCGCCTATACCGGCTGGCCAAGACTTTCTGGCGCGGCAGCTACGAAAGCAGTACGCAGCTTAGCAATCAGACCTTCGATACCGACCGCATGATGTCGATGATGGAAGATATCACCGCCCGCATTGCGGCGGAAGGAAACGCGGTGATCGTTGGCCGGGGCGCACCTTACTTCCTGCGGCAGAATCCCAGCGCGTTTCACGTTTTTCTTTATGCGCCGCGCGCCGAAAAGGTGCGTCGCCTCTTGGAAGATGGCGCTAAACAATCGGATGCGGAAGAACTGGTCGACGAAGTCGACCGGGAGCGCAGGGCTTTCGTCAAACATTATTTCGATTCCGACTGGCCCACCCGTTCTCTCTATCACGTGATGGTGAATACCGCGATGGGGAACGGCACCGTCATCGAAACTATCACGCATGTCATGCGTCTAGCCGAAAGCAGTCCAAAAGCCACGGACTACGATCCCTCAAAACTGTCAGCGGCCCGCTAGTTCGCTAGACACCGGTTTTCGCTGTTGCGGTGGCAGGCAACAATTCTCCGCGCATTGATCCGGACGCACTCCAAGCGTTCCTGCCGATTGCCGTATCGTTCTGGCATCCATTCTCTCCACAATCAATTCGCGGATCATTGCGACGAACTTCGGGTGCACCCCAACCGTTTTTGCACGCGTCATGGGTAGACCGATCGAATCGCAAAGTTGGCGCGCTTCTATATCCAAATCGTACAAAACTTCCATATGGTCCGAAACAAAGCTGATCGGGGCAATTACGATAGCGGAGGCCAAGTTCTTACTTTTGATCTCCCGTATATATTCCAAGATATCCGGGCCTAGCCAGGGTTGCCCCGGCGATCCGCTGCGGCTCTGATATACCAGAGCGTCGTTCTTACTTCCGACGGCGCTGGATACTAACTGCCGAACTTCCTGTAGCTGGCGGACGAAGTCACTCGTATTTGCCATGGAGACAGGAATGCTATGCGCCGTGTAAACGATCTGAACGTTCTCACGAGCGTGGTCGGGAACCTCAGCCAGTGCATCGCGCACGCGCTCAATGTTCGCCTCCACAAATCCAGGATGATTGAAGAATGCGCGCAATTTATCCACGGCTGGCGCGCCCGATCCCACCTCGTTTTGCGCACGGGCAATGTCCTCCCGATACTGGCGGCATCCCGAGTATGAGCTGTAGGCCGAAGTCACGAAAGCGAGGGCGTGACGGATTCCATCTTTTTCCATCTGCCGGAGAGTCTCCGGCAGCATCGGGTGCCAATTCCGATTACCCCAATAAATCGGTAGATTTAATCCGTGCGATTTCAATTCGACTTCGATCGCCGCAATCAAATCGCGAACCTGGCCATTGATGGGGCTCTTGCCTTCGAAGTGGTAGTAATGTTCGGCGACCGTAAGCAAGCGTTCGCGCGGAACATTTCGTCCTCGAAGAACGGTTTCGAGGAAGGGAATCACTTCCTCGCGCGACTCTGGTCCGCCGAATGAAACCACTAGAAGAGCGTCATAATTCATATCCATATTTGATTGGCGCGGCGTGAGCTACGCCGCATCATCTTGAACGTAACATGTTCAACGTAACACGATCAGCGCCGGCGGCAGAGAGGCTGCGGATTTGCCGGAAGACGTCCGAGGAGAATTTTAAAATGCAAATCGTGCGGAAAACTGCAAGACTCGTGGAAGCCCATTGGGGCTGATTTCCTGAAGTGCGCCAAAATTTCCCGGACCTGAATTCGGCACAAGATAACACGTCTGATTCAGCGACGCTCCATCCCCGCAATTCGTTCCGATCGGATTGTATTGTAGTTGGTTGATTCCATCGCCATTCTGGACGTAATAGTTGGCGTGATTGAATAGATTGAAGGCTTGGGCTTGAAACTGCAATTCCTTTCCTTCCCGGATCACAAAACCGCGCCCGAGTCCTACATCGATCCTTTCCAGCCATGGACCGTAGAAAGAATTAAGGCCAATCCCGGGCGTGGGTCCAGCTCCATTGATGCCGGCCGCCGTGTTCGCAGTGTCCTGGTTGAACGCAGTATCGTTCAAGTTCCCGTTGGCGCCATCGCAATTATTGAAAGATAACGTCGAACTGGTGCACGCCGGACTCAGCAACGCCGCGTATGGACGACCAGAGGAGAACTCCATCACGCTGCTCAGCGTCCAGCCGGCGAGTACGGCGCGTCCCGTGCCGGAGGTGGTCAGCTTTTCCAGCCCAGGCCGGTATACGGCGGCGAGACTGATTCGATTTCGCTGATCGAGTAACGAAGGCGCGTGCGTATTGCTGAAGTCGAATTGATTGTTAAAGTCCATCCCCTCCAGCATGATGCTCTTGGCAAACGTATAAGCAAATTGCACCGATAGGGCGCGCGACATGCGGCGCTGTAACTCGACGAAAAAAGAATCGTAATAATTCTGCGCTGGGCTGATCAGTTCGTTGATCTGTCCAAGATTGGGATTGATGCGGCCCTCGGTAAGCAAGCCGTTGTCCATGTTCGGCAGCGTGATCGTCGGCCCAGTGCATGGCACAGCGGCTGCGTTCGGAGGGCAAACGACATAGGTGGTGGCGCCTTGCAGCGGGTTGAGATTTAAATCGTAGGCGCTGCCCGAAAGCAAATGCACTCCATGGTTCCACATGGTGCCAATGCTGAGCGTTGTGTTCTCAAGGATCTCTCGCTCGATCTGCAAGCTTGCCTGCAAAATATAGGGAACCC
>Ga0182015_10002356_pt1 | contig 23040 bp, 23 predicted proteins | sample 712P3MmetaG_FD_120478 | JGI IMG/M metagenome (GOLD analysis project Ga0182015, IMG submission 120478) | Permafrost microbial communities from Stordalen Mire, Sweden - 712P3M metaG | ecosystem: Environmental > Terrestrial > Soil > Wetlands > Permafrost | place: Sweden: Stordalen | collected...
AACGTTCTGCTCGGTGTTGCGCAAGGTCTCGCGCGCCGCCATCACGCCCGACTCGGCCTCGCGGACCGAATTGTCGGTCCGGTTGCCGTTCCACAGGGTCTGGTTGACGGTCAGGCCATAGCCGCGCGGCTTTGAAAAGATCGAAAAGGGGCCGCCGGCCGCCGCAGGCAACGCGCCATTGCTCTGCTGGACCGCCGCGTCGCCCTCGGCGGTGATGGTCGGACGATAGGCGGCCGTCGCCTTGGGAACGTTTTCATCGCTGGCGCGCACGGCGGCGCGCTGCTGATTGATGTCGGGATTGTTGAAATAAGCCTTGATCAGCGCCCCGCCGATCGTTTCGGCCTGCAAGGGTCCCCCGCTCAGCAGCCCCCCGGCGAGCGCGGCGGCCAGCGCGACGCGGCGCGCGGCCCCAAAAGATTTGGAATCGTCAGAAGTCCCGACTGCCCAACTCAAAGAAAACATCGACGCCCCATTTTCGGCCGCCTTGCCCGGCGCGCCCGATTATTGGCTGCGACGCGCGCCCAGTGGCGCCCGATCGCAGCAATCGCCTTAACGGCCGTCAACGCCACCCAAGCCGCGCATAGAGAGGCCGGCCCGCCAGCCCCGGGCTCAATATAAGCCTTTGTTCGTCGTGGGCTACCGGCGCGGCGGCGAGATAACGCCGCACCCACAGCAAAAATGCCGAGCGTCGCAATTATGCGACACTCTCGCCCTCTAAAACGCAAAAATCGGCGCCTGGCGAAAATCCTCGAGCCTGGCCGCGACGGCGTCGAACAACACGCGCCGGCTCGCGGCGCCGCCGATCTTTTCGACAAGCACCGCCTTGGACGAGCTGAACGAGGCGTCGACGCCGACCAGACGCCCGCCGTCCGCCAATTGGCTCAGCAATTGCGCGGGCTCGCGCTCGAACGCGCCATTGACGAGAATGACGTCGAAAGCCTCGCCCGGCGCCCCTTGCGCCAAGGCGCCCGCCACGATCCGGACCGTCTTTTGCGCGCCGAGCAGATTTCTCGCCGCCGCGACCGCCCCCGCCTCCGATTCCACGGCGACGACCTCAGCCCCCATCGCGGCCAGGATGGCCGCGCTATAGCCGGAGCCGCCGGCGACATCGAGCGCCTTTTCGCCCGGGCGCACCTTAGCCGCCTGGATCAACCTGGCCAGAACCATCGGCGCCAGGAGGCGCCGCTCCGTCGCGCCGCGGGCCGGCGCGTCCCCGTCGACATAGGCGAGCGAAGCGAAGGCCGGCGCGACGAAAGCCTCGCGAGGAACCTGCGCAAACGCCGCCAGCAGCGCCTGGTCCGTCACGTCATAGGTGCGCAACTGGCTATCGACCATATTCTGGCGCCGCAGGGCGAATTCGTCGCCGGAAATTGCCTCAGCCATTGGCGCCGCTCGCTTTGGGCGCCGCCCCCGTTGGCGCGCCGGGAAAATCAGAATTGGAGGCCTCGCCCGGAATCGAACCGGGGTGCAAGGATTTGCAGTCCTCTGCGTAGCCACTCCGCCACGAGGCCGTGCCGATGCGAAGTCTCGCTGCAGCGCGACCGGCTATAGCAAGAATCATCGTCCGGCGGCAAGGCATGGATCGCCGGGCGTCAGGCCGCCCCACCATCCTGCGCCCAGGGCGAATGGCGCAGCAACGGTAAGCCGAGGAAATAGAGCGCGGTGGCGATGAGGCCGAGCTTGACCCAGACATCGGCCTGCAGATGTTCAGCGATCGCCACGGCGGCGAAGAAAAACCAGGCGATTGTCGCGCCGATCGTCCAAAGCCGCATCTTGGCGACGCGCAAGGGATGCACGAAGACGATCGGCGCGAACATCAGCGCGGCGGCGACCAGCATGGCCGCGGCATTGACGCGCCAGGGCAGGCGAAACACGAAGAGATAGAGGACGAACACGTTCCACAAGGCGGGAAAGCCGCGAAACCAATGATCGGCGGTTTTCATGCGGGTGTCGGCGAAGTAAAGCGCCGAAGCGATGATGACGACAAGGCCGATCCAGAAGGCGACTCCGGTCGGCATCAGATCGGGGGAGCGCCAGACCGCGACGACCGGCGCCACGACGTAGGTGAGGAAATCGATGATGAGGTCGAGCACGACGCCGTCGATCGTCGCGGCGGTCTCGGTCACCCGCGCGGCGCGCGCCAGGGTGCCGTCGATGCCGTCGATGAACATCGCCAGGCCCAGCCAGGCGAAGGTTGCGGGAAAGTCGCGCTCGATCGCCGCGTAAAGCGCCAGCAGCGCCACCGCGCCGCCCGACGCCGTCAGGACATGGACCAGGAAGCCCGCCGCGCTGCGCACCGGCGCGCGCTTGTTTTCCAAGTTCATCGCGGCTCTTCCCCCCAGCCCCGCCGCGCGGATTCGGGCGGCGCTCGCCTCGCGCGGAACAAAGCATGCGGGCGAGGATTGGGCAATGACGGGACGCGGGTTCACATCATAGGAGACGAACCGTCGGAGGCAGATCACCTCATTGTTTGCTTGGCGGAGCGGCGCGCGAAAGGGATTTGAAGTCAAGGACGCGCCAAAGGCGCGCCGCCTCCGGCGGTCGCCCGGAGGGCGATCCATGAGTTCAAATCCCTTTCGCGCAAAATCGCCTCCAAGCAATCAATGAGGGCTTGGCGCTGGAAGCAGCGCCAGTCTCCCAAGTGGTTGAACGGTGATACGCGGCGCCCCTAGAACCGCTCGCCCACCATTTCCTCGCTCTTGGCCCACAGCGCCTGAGCGTTGGCCGGATCGAGCGCGTAGGAACGCACGCCGCCGCGCAATTCACTGCTTTCGACGAGTTCGGCGACATGGCAGTCCTCGCAATAGAGGCCGCCGACCTCATCGGCGGACGCCACGGCGCCGGCCCAGACCGAAGTCGCCGCGCCCTGCGGAATGGTCTTCCATCGGAAAGCCGGCTGGCCAGCGGCCGCGCTGGCGGCGTTGATGGTGTCGAGCAATTGCTGGATGGCCTGCGGCGAGAGATGCCGGCCAAGCTCGGTATGGATGCCGCCGGGATGCACGGCGGTCGCGCGCACGCCATTCCCCTTGTGCCGCCGGTCGAACTCGACCGCGAACAAGATGTTGGCGGTCTTCGAGCGGCCATAGGCGCCAAATTCGGTATAGGGCGTGCGCTCGAAATTGGGATCGTCGAGGTTGACGTCGGAAAACCGGTGGCCGGACGAGGCGAGGTTGACGAGGCGCGAGCCGGGCTTCATCAGCGAAGCGATGCGGTTGACGAGCACGAAATGGCCGAGATGGTTGGTGCCGAACTGTGTTTCGAAGCCGTCTTTGGTCAGGCCTTTCGGGCAGGCCATGACGCCCGCGTTGGCGATGACGAGGTCGAACGGCTTGCCGGCCCCGACGAGGGCGTCGGCGCAGGCGCGCACGCTGGCGAGCGAGGCGAGATCGAGCTCAACCAGCTCCAGCCCGCCGCCGTTCGCCGCCTCGGCGCGAACCTGTTCGGTGGCGGCCTTGGCTTTGCTGAGGTCCCGCGCGGCGCCGACCACTTCGGCGCCATGGGCGGCCAGGGAGCGGGCGGTCTCGACGCCGAGGCCGGCCGAAACGCCGGTGACGAGGACGCGCTTGCCGCGGAGGTTCACGCCCTTGAGCACGTCGTCCGTCGTGGATGTCGCGCCAAATGTTCCAGCCATGGTTTTCTCCTGTGGGATTTGCTGCAAATCGATCGTGTGAAGCTCCGTCCGCGCGTCGGCGATGGTCCTTGCCAAAAATCAGCCAGGCGTCTAAACGGAGGATGCCTCCGACTCATATACGGAGGGTTGCTCCGTTTATCAAGAGGCTTCCTCGTGGGCGTCGCGTCCAAGCGGCCGGACCATCGCACAGTCGGCAAGCCGGCGAGCGCGGAGCCCGCGCGCAAACCGCGCGCCGACGCCAGGCGCAACCGCGAGCGGCTGCTGGAAGCGGCCAAGGCGGCTTTCGCCGAGGCGGGAGCGGACGTCAGCCTGGACGAGATCGCGCGGCGCGCCGGCGTCGGCATCGGCACGCTCTACCGGCATTTTCCAACCCGCGGCGCGATCGTCGAGGCGGTCTACCGCCGCGAGGTCCAGCAATTGGCCGATGCGGCGACGCGCCTCCTCGCGGCTTTGCCGCCGGGCGCCGCGCTTCACGAATGGATGCGGCTGTTCGTCGACTATATCGCCGCCAAGAAAGTGATCGCCTCGGCCCTCGGCTCGATCGCCGGCGGCGTATCGGAACTCTATGCGTCCTCCGGCGCGCGCATCACCGGAGCCATCTCCCTGCTTGTGGAGCGGGCGCGCGCGAGCGGCGACATCCGCGCCGACGTCGATCCGACCGACCTGCTGCGCGCTCTGGTGGGCTTCGCCTATGGCAATGCCGGTTCCGGCTGGGAGGCCAGTACGAAGCGGCTGATCGACGTCCTCATGGATGGGCTGCGGGCGCGCGCGGGGGCGTGAGCGTTTGGGGCGGACCGCATCGACGTTGCCTTGGCGCCAAGTCGGGTTATTCTTGTCGAACCGGGTTCGCAGGAGAGACGCGGGGCGCATGAAAAAGAACTGGTGGCAGCGTTGGACGGTCGAGCGGCCCGCCGCCTTCGGCGACTGGCTCTGGCTCGTGCTGGTCGTGCTGCCGGCCGAGTGGCTCGATCGGCTCACGATCCGAAAAATCATCGCCTTCATCCCGGTGGTGATCCTGGTGATCGCCTTCGCGCATAACATTCCGCTGCCGCCGGAAATCCTGTTCCTCGGCGATGCGCTGGCCTATCTCGACATGCTCACCCTCCTCTTCCTGCTCGCCGCGATCGGACGCGCCGGGGCGATCCTGTATCTCGTGCGGCAGATGGCCGGGAGTGCGGCGCGCGCGCTGGCGAAGGCGCTCACGCCGGCGATCCGCCGCGTCGATTTCCGGCATCGGCGGGCGGGCCATACGGCGGGGCGGAACCGATTGCTTGGGCCGTCGAAGAAATCGGACGACGAGCGCGGCGCGGGGCTATGGGGCGTTCCGGCGTAGGTGCGGGAGACCCCTACGAGATCAGCCATTGCGCGGATTTCGCGTCGGCGGCGACGGACACGAGCCCAGGCCGATCACCGATGCTGTTCCGGCCATCTTGAAGAAAGCGCGAACGATGCTTTCGGGCTAAAATAGGGAGGGAACTCTGTCGCGCGATTACGCCACCCCTGGGGATAGTTGAGACCGAAGGAGCGATCGTTCCAGTCGGGAAGAAAGAAATGCAACACCCAGCTAGGCTGGAACCCCGAGTGATCGTATATGCAGCGAAGCGCGGGTTCGACCGCGTGAGAGGTCGGATCGATGTTGATTGTGACGTAGCCGATTATCGGCCAACCCCCATTCGTCGCGCATGGGTAGGTGAAGCTGTCCCAGACGAGACATGTCGCTATCGGATCAGGCGACGCTGTCCGCCGACTGCAAATCCAGTCACTGAATACCGAAAATCGAAGGCATTCGTGAGTTTGGATGCGTACTGCAAGACATTGGGGAAATTTTTCCTTTGGCAGGGTGAAGCTTGCCGCATGAGTATATTTGAATGGCATATTGGGAACGGTCTCTCGTTCGGGCCTTAGCGTGTTCCAATCGCAGACCAGTTTGCCCGTCGCGCCGGTCGAAGGATCGGTTTCCCACATAACGTCCGGTTGTCTGAACTCCGGTCCGCACTGCTTCCCGCACTCGCAGGTCGGCCTCGTGTCCTTCTCCCCGCTCAGACAAATTCCGAATCCGAAGTCCCTCATATTCAGATGAGACTCCTTGGTGCAACGCCATGTCGAATCCAAGCTGTCCCTTTCGCACTCCTGGTCACTCTGGCGAACGTGGATGCAACTACCGTAGTAAACTCCGTTGATGGGAACATTTTCGGCATGAGCCAAAGCCGCGACCCAGCCGCACGAGATCAATATCGGCAATAGCCGCGTCACCGCCAATCGGGACCAAAAGATGCCTGCGCAGGATCGCATGCTTATCGTCGTCAATCTGAGAGGGAAGAAGTCCAATTCAGCGTGTTTGTTGGTGAGTAAATAATGCAATGGGTATCCTGTCCTCGGGATGTCCGAATGTCCGGGGAAATCTCGCCTGTGCCCGCGGACCGCCGCACCCGGCGCACGGCGCTGGCGATACCGACCCCGAAACGCTTGGCCGCCGCGGCGCGGGACATACCGTCCCGCACCGCCGCCTCTACAACCAGTTTGCGAAAATCCTCGGAAAGCGCCACCCGCCGACTCCTTCTCGCGGCAGGCGTCATGAATCAGAACAAACGCGATTCGGGGTTCCCTCGCGATTTGCTTTGCTAGGAGAACGCTTTAGTAGAAGTCATGCCTGCCGAGCGGGCGGCCGTGATTTTCATGCGTGAAGGCGTCTTTGTTGGTGGTGAACGACGTGGGCGCGCCAGGATCGTTACGGTCGCCGAGCCAAGGTAGGACGGTCCCGATTCCAGTGGACACGGGATCCAGAGTGACCGCGATCCGCGCTCCGAGAAAGTGCACGCCGGGAGCCAGGGCACGGTCAGGATCGGCGGCGTCGACGAGATGTGCGGTTGTAGGATCAAGCGGATCGCTGAAGACGATCATCGGAGGCATCAATTTTGGGGGTATCTCGGCGCTGCCGGATAGATGCGGCGCCATTTCGACGCTGACGAATGTCCCTTGCGAGTAATTGAGCGGATAGTGCGCCAAGAGGTTAGCGGCGATCCAGTCAATCGAATTGGCGCGCTCGCCGACTTGCCGTGCGCCCGCGCCGGCCAGGAGACATATTACCTCACCGTCGGGTAGCGTCAGGCTCGCAGCTTCGCCTCGAATGTGCGGGTAATCGTCGTCGCTGACGCCCGGCCAATTCTGCCAATTCGGCGTTTTGACATAGGTGACCTCCACGACGGTCGATCCCGTGTAAACGGTATCGTCAATCTTCGCTTCGAAGGACACGCGATAATGTACTGGGACTTCGATCCAACCGATCTTGTATTCGTGCCCTGCCCACGCCAGCCATAACCAGGCGAAGATGAGCGCGGCAAGCGCAAAGATAGCACCAAAACCCGTGGCGACGGCAATAAGGGCATATTTGAAAGGACGAGAGAGCGCGCTCACAGCTTCCATCTTCAATCGCAATCGAACACGGCGCAAAGCTCATCGGACGCAGAGGATCGCACTATGGCGAGGACGTCGACGCCGCGACGGCTCCATCACCTCGTCGCGCCGTTTGCGGGCGATCGCCAGGGTCGGAATCTACTTATCGGCGATCTGACGCAACCCGGCGATGAATTTCCTTCGTTGTCGAAGACAACAAATCCATCGGGCGACCGCGGCGAGGGCATCGGGAACCTCACGATGACGAACCAAACACGATCGGCCGGCGCGGCGCGAATCCTGGCCAGGCGGACTCGCATAGCATTTGCTTTTCGTGAATTGGGCGTCACGCGAGACCCGACATCCGCGATGCCCTTGCGTGCTTTTTATGCGTTCGCGCCGACCAACTCGCGCCCGCCCACTTCGCTATCGCGCCATTGTTCGCATGCAGGCAATTTTTTTCATCCCGTGGAGTCTGTCAAGGACGGCCCCATAGCCCGTCATAAGTGACGGGCGTCTTTCGACGCCCTATGGGGCCGCCGCCTTCGGCGGTCGCCTGAAAGGCGATCCTTGACAGACTCCACGGGATGAAAAACGCTCCGCCATGCGAAACGATGGGTCATCCTCGACCATTTCAATCTAAAGTCATTCCGCCCGCCGCCACGAAAGCCCTCGAACGCATGAACGATTCCCCTCCCGCCCTCTCCTGCGAAGTCCTCGTCGTCGGCGCCGGCCTCGCCGGCCTCGTGGGGGCGATCGGCTTTGCGCGGGCGGGGTTCGATACGGTGCTGTGCGGCGAGGCCGAGCGGCTCGCCAATGGCCGCACGGTGGCGCTGCTGGAAAGCTCGATCCGCCTCGTCAAGGCGCTGGGTCTTTGGGCCGATGTCGAGCCGCGCGCGGCGCCGCTGCGCGCGCTGCGTCTTATCGACGACACCGGCGGACTATGGAGCGCCGCGCCGATCGAATTCCGCGCAGCCGAGATCGGCCTCGAGGCGTTCGGCTGGAACATCGAGAATGCCTGGCTTATCGACGCGCTCGCCACCGCGGCGCGCGCCGCGCCCGGGCTGCGATGGATCGAAAGCCGGGTCGCGTCTTACGAATTTTCCCCCGAACGGGCGCAGGCGCGCTGCGAGAACGGCGCGCTCGTCGCCGCAAGGCTCATCGTCGCTGCGGACGGGCGCGCCTCGCCGGCCCGCAAGGCGGCCGGCATCGGCGTCGCCATCGAGCGCAATCCGCAGACCGCGTTGACGTTAATTCTGAGCCATTCGCGCCCGCACCTTGATTTTTCGACGGAATTTCACACCCGAGCCGGCCCGTTCACCTTGGTGCCGCTGCCGGCTTCGCCCGCCCACACCCCGCGCTCCAGCCTCGTCTGGGTGATGGCGCCTGGCGAGGCGGCGCGGCGCGCCGCGCTCGACGATGTCGCGCTCGCCGAAGAGATCGAGGCGCAGGCCCAGTCGATGCTGGGGAAGATGCGGATCGAAGGCAAGCGCGGCGCCTTTCCCCTCATCTCGCAGACGGCGGCGCGGATGATCGGGCCGCGTCTCGCCCTGGTCGGCGACGCCGCCCATGTGCTGGCGCCGATCGGCGCGCAGGGGCTCAATCTCGGCCTGCGCGACGCCGCCCATCTGATCAAGGCGGCCGAGCGGGCGAAGAGCGAGGGGGGCGATATCGGCGGGGCGCGCGCGCTCGGTCACTACGCCGATCTGCGCCGGCTCGACGTGGCGTTCCGCCGCCGCGCCGTCGACGGGCTCAACCGCTCGCTGCTCGCCGCCCTCCCCCCGATCGACTTCGTTCGCGGCGCCGGCCTTGCCGCGCTCGGCGCGATCGGCCCGTTGCGCCGCTTCGTCATGCGCGAAGGCGTCGCGCCGCATTTCTCGACGCCGCGCGCGATGCGGGCGAAGGAAGATTCGGGCGCGGGGTGACGGCGCCGCGCGCCATCGCCCTTGAGGAACGCGCTCGCCCCGACTGCCGCGTCGAGCGAAGGAGCGTGGCGAACCGGGAACGACGATGCGGGCGAGACGCGCGATGGGGGCTAGACGGCCCGGAGCGCGTGTTCGACCTTTTCACCCATCGATAAGACGGACGCGCTGCGAATTTCGCTTGGAGGGGAAAGCCGATCTTATAACGCTAGGGTTATTCTGTGGCCGGCGATCGTCCAAAAAAACGTCGTCCAGGGTGCGTTTTCGCTGTGCTTTTTCGAGGCGAGCGGGGCTGTTTTGAACGGCGAGGGCTCGTTTTAAGGTCCAAGGCGTGTCGAAGGCGTGCCGCGGCGTGCTTCTTCGAGAGGTGGCGAGATTGCAAGCCATGCAGCGTCGCGGGGGCCACGCCGCCGAGACGCCGTCAACCGGCTGCGCCGGTCCTCCGCTTCGCTACGGCGCCTTTGGCGTGACTGCGCCTCAGCGGCGTGGCTCTTTGCCTACAAGTCCTTTTGGTGCGCGAAGCGGCCTTTGGGCCGCGATCGCTCACCAAAAGGACTTGCATGCCAACGGCGATCGGCGAGCGGAGCGGTCAAGGTTCGCGGAGCCCGGCGAATGCTCTTGCATTCGCCTTGGCGACGCGACCGCCGAAGGCGGCTTGACCTTGACCGCGAGCACGGCGATGGCACCCGCCGTCCTCACCGAATGAGGCGCCTATTATTTCTGTTTCATAGAAACAATTTCTGGACATTCCAGCTTTTCCGTCGCATGCTGATCGTCATTGCGAGCGGAGCCCGGACAAATGCTTCGCATTTGCCTGGGCTTCGCTCGCAATGACGGAGTCATCATACAGCGGGATCTCGTAAAAATCGCATTCCAAATTTTTCCGGCCTTAACCTATTGATATCTCATGCGCAGCCCAAGGAAATTCCAAATAAAAGCTTGGAAAATATTTGGCCGGGAGATTTTCGCGACGGCTAAGTCCTTGATATCCAAGGCATCGGAAAAACCGCGTTTCGTCGAATTCTTGGCCGAACTCGCAAAATCCAAGCATTCCGCAAATCAGCGGGCCGCCTCCAGCAGCCGCGAGGCGTAGCGCGCCATTTGGTCGACCTCGAGATTGACGCGGTCGCCCGCCTGCCGCTCGCCCCAGGTGGTGACGGCGAGCGTGTGCGGGATCAGCAGCACCTCGAACGTGTCACCGTCGACGGTGTTGACGGTGAGCGACGTTCCGTCGAGCGCGACGGAGCCCTTCTGGGCGATGAACTTGGCGAGCGTGGCGGGCGCGCGAAACCGGAAATGCGCCATGCCGTCGAAGTCGCGCCGCGTGAGAATCTCGGCGGTTCCATCGACATGGCCGCTCACCATATGGCCGCCGAGCTCGTCGCCGAGCCGCAGCGAGCGCTCGAGGTTGAGGCGCGTCCCCGCCCGCCACGTCCCCGCCGTGGTCAGCGCCAGCGTCTCCGCGCCGACATCGACCGAGATCGCCGTGCGATTGCCCGCCCGCGCGATGTCGACGACCGTCAGGCAGACGCCGGCATGCGACACCGACGCCCCGAGCTCGATGGCGGAGGCGTCATAGCCGCAGGCCACGCTCACCCGGCGCAGAAGGCCGCGAGTCTCGGTCGTGAGGACCTCGCCGACGTCGCTGACAATCCCGGTGAACATCTCAATCCAGCCTTTCGAAACGCCGCATCTCGTCGCTGCCGAACCGGGCGATCTCAGCCTCGGCGTAGCGCGCCCGGTCTTCAAGCGCGCCGAGCGCCGCCGCGTCAAGCGCCGGCAGGCCGGGCCGGCCGAGCGGCTTTTGCGCGGTGAACAGAATGACCTCGTCGGCGAGCCCTCGCGCGATGAGCGCCGCGCCGATGGTCGGGCCGCCTTCGCTGAAAACCCGGGTCACGCCGCGCCGACCGAGCGCGGCGAGCGCGCTCGCCAGATCGATGCGGCCCTCGCCGTCGGCGGCGACGCGCTCGACAGCGACGCCCAAGGCCTCGAGCGCCTCGGCGCGCTCGATGGGCGCGGCTTGCGTGGCGATCGCCAGCGTCGGAAAGTCGCGCGCGGTGGCGGCGAGGCGCGAGCGCGGCGACAGCCGCAGCCGCGCATCGAGCACGATGCGCAGCGGTTTGAACGCCGGCGCCCCGGCAAGACGCACCGTCAGCAGGGGATCGTCGTCAAGCGCCGTCCCGGCGCCGATCATGATCGCATCGTGCATCGAGCGCAGGACCTGGACGCGCAGGTTCGCCGCCTCCCCTGTAATGGCGAGGCGCGGATCGTGCTCCTCGCCCGCCGCAAAGCCGTCGGCCGTGCGCGCGAGCTTCAGCGTCGTCATCGGCCGCCCCTGCGTGACGCGCAGGATGTGGCCGCGATGGTCGCGCCGCGCCTCGCGTTCGCCGATCCCCACGACAACCTCGAGGCCCGCCTCGCGCAGCAGCGCGTGGCCGCGTCCGGCGACCCGCGCGTCCGGATCCTCCATCGCGCTGACGACGCGGGCGATGCCCGCCGCGACGATCGCCGGCGCGCAGGGCGCAGCGCGGCCTTGATGAAAGCAGGGCTCCAACGTGACATAGAGCGTGGCGCCGGCGGCCGAGTATCCTGCTTGATCGAGGGCGTTGACCTCGCCGTGCGGCCGCCCGCCCTTCGACGTCACGCCGCGCCCGACGAGGGCGCCCTCGCGCATGATGAGCGCCCCGACCGAGGGGCTCGGCGCGCAGACGCCAAGATTGCGCCGCCCGAAGGCCAGCGCGGCCGCCATCAAGCGCTCGTCCTGCGCCCTGTCGTCGTTCATCGCGGCTCCGCGAGCGACTTCTTGGACTTGGGCGCCCCCTTGCCGGGATCGTCGGGCGCGGCCTCGAGCTCGCCGACGATCGCGTTGAAATCGCGCGCCTCCCGGAAATTGCGGTAGACGGAGGCGAAGCGCACATAGGCGACATCGTCGAGGCCCTTCAGCCCCTCCATCACCAATTCGCCGATGCGGTCGGTCGAAATATCCGCGTCGCCCTGGCTCTCGAGCTGGCGCACGATGCCGTTGACCATGCGCTCGATGCGATCGGCGGCGACCGAGCGCTTGCGAAGCGCGATTTCGACGGAGCGCTGCAGCTTGTCGCGATCGAAAGGGGCGCGCCGGCCCGACTTCTTGACCACCGTCAATTCGCGCAATTGCACGCGCTCGAACGTCGTGAAACGGCCCCCGCAATCGGGACAGATGCGGCGGCGGCGGATCGAGGAGGAATCCTCGGTGGGGCGAGAATCCTTCACCTGCGTTTCCAGACTGCCGCAATACGGGCAACGCATGGGAAGGCTCCTGTCCGGCGGGCCGGCCCCTCGCCCAGAGCCGGGCGAGCCGGGCCGAGAGCCGACTAATAGATGGGAAAGCGTCGCGTCAACTCAGCCACCCCGTCGCGAACATGGGCTTCCACCGCAGCATTCCCCGATTCGCCGTTCGCCGCCAAGCCGTCGAGCGTCTCCACGACCAATTCGCCGACCCGCTCGAATTCGGCGACGCCGAAGCCCCGCGAGGTCGCCGCCGGCGAGCCGAGCCGCACGCCCGATGTGATCGCCGGCTTTTCCGGATCGAATGGGATGCCGTTCTTGTTGCAGGTGATATGCGCGCGCTCCAGCGCCGCTTCCGCTCCCTTGCCGGTAAGGCTCTTGGGGCGCAGATCGACCAGCATCAGATGGTTGTCGGTGCCGCCCGAGACGAGCGCATAGCCGCCCGCCAGGATCGTCGCGGCAAGCGCCTTGGCGTTGGCGACCACGGCATGGGCGTAATTGGTGAATTCCGGCGTCAGCGCTTCGTGGAACGCCACCGCCTTGGCGGCGATCACGTGCATCAGCGGACCGCCCTGCAGGCCGGGGAAGATCGCCGAATTGATCTTCTTGGCGAGGTCCTCCTCGTTGGTGAGGATCATGCCGCCGCGCGGGCCGCGCAAGGTCTTATGCGTCGTCGTGGTCACGACATGGGCGTGCGGAAAAGGCGAGGGATGCGCGCCGCCCGCCACCAGCCCCGCGAAATGGGCGATGTCGACGACGAAATAGGCCCCAACGGCGTCGCAGATCGCCCGGAACCGCGCGAAGTCCCAATGCCGGGCATAGGCCGAGCCGCCCGCGATGATGAGCTTGGGCTTATGCTCGCGAGCAAGCTTTTCGACCTCGTCCATATCGATCAGATGCGTCTGCCGATCGACGCCATAGGAAACCGGTTTGAACCAGCGTCCCGACATATTGACCGGCGAGCCGTGCGTCAGATGGCCGCCGGCGGCCAGATCGAGCCCCATGAACGTATCGCCCGGCTGCATTAGCGCAAGAAAAGCGCCCTGATTGGCCTGGCTGCCCGAATTGGGCTGCACATTGGCGAAACGGCAGGCGAACAGCCGGCAAGCGCGCTCGATCGCCAGCCTTTCGGCTATATCGACATATTGGCAGCCCCCGTAATAGCGCCGGCCGGGATAGCCTTCGGCGTATTTGTTGGTCATCACCGAGCCCTGGGCTTCCAGGACCGCGCGGGAGACGATGTTTTCCGAGGCGATCAGTTCGATCTCGTCGCGCTGGCGGCCGAGCTCCAGCTCGATCGCCCTGGCGATTTCCGGATCGGCCGCGCTGAGCGGCTCGGAAAAGAACGAATTCGAACGGATCGGCTTATCGGCGGCGAGAGTCAGCGTCATGGCAGGCCCTTGAAGAGATGTCGGGAGAGCGCCAACCCATGGGAGCTGCGCCGCCGACTTTCGCCCGCATAGCACCGGGCGGGCGGAAACGAAAGGCTGGCTCGTCAATGTTTCACAAAGCGCCCCAATACGCCATAAAGGCATCCTTTGAACAGGATGTAGAAGGCGATGCCGAGATATCCATAGGCAACCAGTTCGGCCAGCTGAAGCAGGCCGCCGTCTTTCAGGGCCATCGCGCCATATTGCGAAACGAAGGTGAAATTGGCGACGAACAGCCCCAGGAGATTGAATGAGGCGATCGCCGACAAGCCGCCAAAGACGCCCATCAGCAGGAAGGTCCGCCAGATCGGACCGTTGAATATTTCGTAGAGAAATCGCTGCATGACGCGCCCAACAACCCTTCTCGCCCTGGCGTCGGCCGTCGGCCGCTCGCAAGGGAGTCTTCCTTCGCGAGGCTCTTGATGAACTCCTGGCTTTTCGTTCTCGCCGTCCTGTTTGTTTCAGGCGGGATCCCCGCCAATGCGCAAACCGCCGACAATGCCGCCACGCATCCTGCCTATTGGGGCGCTCCTTCGGCCGATGGCGGCAAGTGCTGCGCGAACCTTCTGGAAGTGCGCGACAATATCGATCGGCTCGACCACGAGATCATCCGCCTCATGGCCGAGCGCGGACAATATGTCGCCGAGGCCGGTCGCTTCAAACACGACCCCGCCGCCGTCAGCGCGCCGGCGCGGGTTGAAGAGATCATCGCCAAGGTCAAGAAGATCGCCAGAGAAGACGGGCTGGCCGAAAGCGTCGCAGAGCGCTCTTATCGCGCCATGATCGCTGCTTTCGAGGACTACGAACGGGCCGAATGGACGCGCCGCAACGCGGTCGACGCCGCAGAGCCGACGAAATAAGCCGGCTTCAGATGGAAACCCCGTTCAACAGAGGCAAGCCTTGCGCGCCTTGACCGGCCGCTAACGCGGCTGCGGCGGGGCGGTGAACACCAGAAGGTCGTTCTTGCCGACGCGGTCCAGGACCGCCCGAGCCTCCTCATCGAGAAGGTCGCGATCGACCGCATCCGAGCGCATCAGCGAGACGCGCCGCTCCCAACCCTGACGTTCGGCCTGCAGGTTCTTCAGTTCGGCGCTCAGATCCTGCATCGCGCTGGCGTATTCGGCCTTCGTTTTCAGGCCGCGCTCGCCGTTCAAGGCGCCCCAGACGAGATAGCCGCTCGCAACGCCGAGCACGATGTAAAACGCGATCGGAAACAGGATGGCGCGTGCGCGGGTTCGGACAACCATGCGTCCGACTCTGTCGCCTGCATCGTTAAGATTCGGTGAGCTCCGCGTCGTTTTTTTCCGAACCGGGCGCTACTTGCGCCTCACGTCGGTCGGGCTGGAAGGCGGCGACGATCGCCTCAGAGCGACTTGATGGCGGCTCGCCCCGCAAATTGCGCTTGCGCCCCCAGTTCCTCCTCGATGCGAATGAGCTGGTTGTATTTTGCGAGCCGGTCGGACCTTGCCAACGAGCCGGTTTTGATCTGACCGCAATTGGTGGCGACCGCGAGGTCGGCGATGGTCGAATCTTCGGTTTCGCCCGACCGGTGCGACATGACCGCGGTATAGGCCGCCCGCTGCGCCATATCGACGGCCGCCAGCGTTTCGGTGAGCGACCCTATCTGATTGACTTTGATGAGGATCGAATTGGCGACGCCCTTTTTGATCCCGTCGGCAAGGCGGTTCACATTGGTGACGAACAGATCGTCGCCCACCAGCTGGCATTTCGCCCCGATCAACTCGGTCACGATTTTCCAGCCTTCCCAATCGTCTTCCGACATGCCGTCTTCGATCGAGGCGATGGGATAGGCGCTCGCCAACTTCGCAAGATAGTCCGCCTGCTCTTCGATGGATCGCGTTTTTCCCTCCCCCTCATAGACATAGGCGCCGTTCTTAAAAAATTCTGTCGCCGCGCAATCCATTCCCAGCATGACGTCAGGGCCGGGTTTGAAGCCGGCGCTTTCAATGGCCTTAAGGCAAAAATCCAATGCGGCTTCGGCTGAGGGAAGATTGGGCGCAAAACCCCCTTCGTCGCCCACATTGGTATTGTGCCCGGCCTTCTTGAGGGCGCTCTTGAGGGTATGGAAAATCTCAGCGCCCCAGCGCACCGCCTCGCGCAACGAAGGCGCGCCGACGGGCAGAATCATGAACTCCTGAAAGTCGATCGGATTGTCGGCGTGAACGCCGCCGTTGACGATGTTCATCATCGGCAGAGGCAGAACGCGCGCGGTTGTGCCGCCGATATAGCGATAGAGCGGCAAGCTCGACGCCTCGGCGGCGGCCTTGGCGATCGCCAGGGAAACGCCGAGAATGGCGTTGGCGCCGAGCCTGGATTTGTTTGGTGTGCCATCGAGCGCGATCATCGCTTCGTCGATCATGATCTGGTCTTCGGCCTCGAGGCCCGAGATCGCCTCGAAAATGTCGCGGTTGACCGCTTCGACCGCTTTGAGCACGCCCTTGCCGCCGTAACGCGCCTTGTCGCCGTCGCGCAACTCCACCGCCTCATGCGCGCCGGTCGATGCGCCCGAGGGAACTGCGGCGCGGCCCATCGACCCGTCTTCGAGCACGACCTCGACCTCCACCGTCGGGTTGCCGCGGCTATCGAGGATTTCCCTCGCGATAATGTCGACAATGGCGGTCATGTCAGCTCCCTGATCTGCGCTCTCGCGCGCAGGCTTTTACGCGAATGCCGCCGCCTCCGAAAGGCCGCAAGGCGGCGAAATCCGAAATGCGAGGCGCCCAAATATTGGGCTTATGACGTCGGATGGCCCCGCTTGCACGAAACTTTGCGTGATCTGGCGACTCCCGATGCCCAGACCTGCGGCCAGCGACAAATAAATGCATCACGGCGCCTCATATGATGGTGACATTGCACAAATTTTCGACTAGCGTCGGCTTTGTTACGTAAAGGAGGTCGCCGCCATTCTTTGGCGTCGCAAAGCTGCTGAGTCTGTGGGAGGACGGGGCGTCTTACCGGTTTTACGAGCAGGGCGTAATGCCTGCGCGCACGATGATGCGACGGAAACCGGCTTCGCAATTCAAGGACAGGTGCAAAAGGGCAAGGCTCGGCGAGCGCCAGGCTTTGCCTTTTTGTTTGGCGGACGCCGTTCTGAGCCAACCCTAACCCTCGCCCGTTAGTAGCGGCGAGGACGCGCCGGCTTCGCCGCGCGACCAGCCGGCCTGCGTTTCCGCAATGAAATCGGCAAACCGGCCCTCAAAGATCGCCTTGCGCATCCCGCCCATCAATTCCTGATAATAGGCGATATTGACCGCAGTCAGCGCCATCATCGCGAGGATTTCGCCTGATTTCACGAGATGGTGCCAATAGGCGCGCGAATAATCCCGCGCGGCGGGACAGGTCGATTGGGGATCGATCGGCCTGACATCGTCGGCGTGGCGCGCGTTACGCAAGTTGATGCGCCCGAAGCGCGAAAAAACCAAGCCGTGGCGCCCCGCGCGCGTCGGCATGACGCAATCGAACATGTCGACGCCGCGCGCGACGCTGCGCAGGAGATCGTCTGGGGTTCCCACCCCCATCAGGTAACGCGGCTTGCCCGCCGGCAGATGGGGCTCGATCGTCTCGATCATGTCGAGCATCACCGCCTGCGGCTCGCCGACCGCCAGGCCGCCGATCGCATAGCCCGAAAAATCCATGGCGACGAGTTCGCGCGCGCTCGTCACGCGCAGATCCTCAACGGCGCCGCCATGCACGATGCCGAACGCCGCCCTGCCCGGCTGGACGCCGAATGCCAATTTGCACCGCTCGGCCCAGCGCAGCGAGAGCCGCATCGCGCGTTCGACTTCCGCATCCGCGCAAGGCAAGCGCACGCATTCGTCGAGCTGCATCTGGATGTCGGCGCCAAGCAGGCGCTGGATCTCCATCGCGCGCTCCGGCGTCAACTCATGGCGGGCGCCGTCGATATGCGACTGGAATACGACGCCTCGCTCGCTGACCTTGCGCAATTTGGCCAGCGACATCACTTGAAAGCCGCCCGAATCGGTCAGAATCGGATGCGGCCAGTTCATGAATTCATGCAGGCCGCCGAGCGCCGCGATACGCTCGGCGCCCGGCCGCAGCATCAGGTGATAGGTGTTGCCCAGCACGATATCGGCGCCCAATGCATGCACCTCGTGCGGATACATCGCCTTGACCGTGCCTGCGGTCCCTACCGGCATGAAGGCCGGCGTCCGCACCATGCCGCGCGGCATCGACATTTCGCCGACGCGCGCCGCCCCGTCGCGACCCCGAATGGTGAAAGCGAAAGAATCCGTCACAGGCGTCCTTCAGATAATCCGCATCACGCCGCCCGATCGCCAACGCGCGTCAACAGACAGGCATCGCCATAGGAATAGAATCGATAGCCGGTCGCGATCGCATGCGCATAGGCGCGCTGCATCGGCTCCAGTCCGGCAAACGCGCTGGCCAGCATGAACAGGGTCGAGCGCGGCAGATGGAAATTGGTCAGCAGACTGTCGACGGCGCGAAAGCGATAGCCGGGGGTGATGAATATCGATGTCTCGCCGGCAAACGGCCTGATTTCGCCCGTCTCGTCCGCCGCGCTTTCGAGCAACCGCAAGCTCGTGGTGCCGACAGCGACGATGCGCCCGCCGCGGGCGCGCGTCTCGTTCAGCGCGGTGGCGGTCCGTTCGTCGACGCGTCCCCATTCGGCATGCATGAGGTGATCCTGGGTTTCCTCGACCTTCACGGGCAGAAACGTCCCCGCGCCCACATGCAGCGTGACCTTATGCAAACTCGCCCCGCGCGCGACAAGGCGCGTTACAAGTTCGGGCGTGAAATGCAACCCTGCCGTCGGCGCGGCGACCGCGCCAGATTCGGCTGCGAACAAAGTTTGGTAATCAGCCCGGTCGCGCTCGTTCGGCGCGCGGCGCGCCGCAATATAGGGTGGCAAGGGCATCTCGCCGATCCGATCGATAGCTTCGTCAAGCACGGCGCCGTGGAAGTCGAAAGCGAGGAGAACTTCGCCGCCATCGCCCTTTTCCTCCACTTGCGCGTCAAGCGCGCCGAGCAGGCAGGCCATGCTTTCGCTTGTCTCGCCAAAGCGAATCCGCTCGCCGACCCGGAGTTTCTTGGCCGGCCTCACCAAGGCCCGCCAGCGGCTTTCGTCGACGCGCTTGACCAATGTCGCCTCGATCCGCGCCGCATTGTCATCGCGCACCCGGATTCCGGTAAGGCGCGCGGCGATGACGCGGGTGTCGTTGACCACCAGAGCATCGCCAGGGCGAATGAAGTTCGGCAGATCGCCGATGCGATGATCGGCAAGCGCGCCGTCGGCGGCCACCACCAGCATCCGCGCCGCTTCGCGAGGCGACGCCGGCGCGAGCGCGATGCGCTCGGGCGGCAAATGAAAATCGAACAGATCGACGCGCATGATCAAGGGCTCACGGGCGTCCCCGCCCCGCCGACGCCCAAAAGGGATCGGGAAGGACACAGGAAAGAGCAGGCGCCGCCCGGCCTGCTCGTTCAGCTCAAGCTCGCCTTCACGATTTTGTCGGGATCGCGCACGGGTTCGCCGCGCTTGATCTTGTCGACGTTCTCCATTCCCGAGATCACCTTGCCCCAGGCGGTATATTGGCGGTCGAGGAATTTGGCGTCGTCAAAGCAGATGAAGAACTGGGAATTGGCCGAATCCGGGTTCTGCGCGCGCGCCATCGACACGGTGCCGCGCACATGCGGCTCGGCGTTGAATTCGGCCTTGAGATTGGGATATTTCGAGCCGCCGGCGCCGGTGCCGTTCGGGCAACCGGTTTGCGCCATGAAGCCGTCGATGACGCGATGAAACACGATACCGTCATAGAAGCCTTCGGACACCAGCCGCTTGATATGCGCGACGTGGCCCGGGGCGAGATCGGGCCGCATTGCAATGACGACCGGGCCCTTCGTCGTCTCCAGCGTGAGCGTATTGCCTTGTTCCGTCATAGGTCATTCAATCCTTTTGATTGGCGGGCGCCTATTTGGGGTCCGCCGCCAGGCGCAATTTCACGATCTTGTCGGGGTTCGTCACGGCGCCGTTATTGGCCTCCGAGCCCTTCTTGATCTTGTCGACGACGTCCATGCCGGAAGTCACTTCGCCGAACACCGTATATTTGCCATCTAGGAACGAAGCGTCGCCGAGGCAAATGAAGAATTGCGAATTGGCGGAATTGGGATCGCTCGTGCGCGCCATGCCCAGCGTTCCCCGCTTGAAGGGGGTTTGCGTGAATTCGGCGGGCAGATCGGGCAGGTCCGAACCGCCCTCGCCCGTCCCTTTGGGATCGCCGGTCTGCGCCATGAAGCCGGCGATCACCCGGTGAAACAGCAGGCCGTCGTAAAATTTGCGCGCCACCAGCGCCTTGATCTGGGCGACGTGCTTGGGCGCGAGATCGGGGCGCAGCTTGATGACGACCTTGCCGTTCTTCGTCTCCAGAATGAGCGTGTTCTGGGGATCGGCGTCCTGCGCCGCGGCGCTCGTGGCGGCCAGAGCGGCGAGGGAAAGCGCCAAGGCGTCGCGGCGGCTGAATTTCATCTTGGGAAGTCCTCTTGCAAAGCGGCCCGGACGGGCGTGCGTCGCGCGCTTGATAGCATGAGGGCGTTTCCACGCAACCCTGGGGCTCGGCCACGCCGAGGCTTGACGGGGCGCGCCTTGCCCGGCAAGCAGGCGCCGTCGGCGCTGGGCCGGCTGGATCGCCGTTTTGATGACCGCCGCGAGAAAACTACGTCATAGAATTGAATATGTTGCGTTTCTGGCGTTGGCGAAGGCCGCGCGGGCGCTGCCGCTCGAAACCGCCTCCCGATGGTCGGGGGTCGGCTGGCGCCTCGTCGCGCCGCGCCTGCGCCGGCATAAGCGCGCCCTTGACAATCTGGCGGCGGCCTTTCCCGAAAAGTCGCCCGCCGAGATCGAGCGGATCGCCTTGGGAATGTGGGATAATCTGGGGCGCACTTTCGCCGAATTCTTCCATCTCGACGAAATCATCGGCGGCGATCGCATCCAGATCGAGGCCTCGGCGCTCGACGAGTCGATGCGGGCGCGGCGCGGCGTCGTCGCCTGCAGCCTGCATATGGGCAATTGGGAGATCGTCTCGCAGGCGGGGCTGTATTTTGGCTGGCGGCCGGCCGGCGTCTATCAGAAGATCACCAATCCGTTTGTCGAGGCCTACGTCAACGCGATCCGCGCGCCGCTTTATCCCGGCGGATTGATGGAAAAGTCGCTGGAGGCCGCCAGAGCCCTGCTGCGCTATGCCAGGGAAGGCGGCTGCATGGCGCTGCTGGCCGATCAGCGCGATTCCCGGGGGATGGCGGCGCCGTTCTTCGGCAGGCCCGCCGCCTCGACGCTGTTTCCCGCCACCGTCGCCCGTTCGCTCGGCGCGCCGCTCTATGTCTTTCGCGTCAGGCGCGAGAAGGACGCGCGGTTTTCCATTCGCGGCGCGGAAGTTGCGGTGCCGCAGACGGGCGACCGCGAGGCCGACATCGCCGCGGCGACGCGCAATCTGCAGGCGGCGTTCGAGCGGATGATCCGCGAGGCGCCGGAGCAATGGATGTGGGCGCATCGACGCTGGGATTGAACAATCGGCGCGTCCGCGCCAATGATGCCAAAACCGGCGCTTTCGCCGCCAGAGGAGCCCGCCCTGCGCATCGCGACCTGGAACGTCAATTCCGTCCGCCAGAGGCTCGGCCATCTCCTCAGCTATCTCAAGGAGACGAGCCCGGACGCCCTCTGCCTGCAGGAATTGAAATGCCAGGACGAGCAGTTCCCGCGCGCCGAGATCGAGGCGCTCGGCTATAATGTGGCGACCCACGGCCAGAAGGCGTTCAACGGCGTCGCCATCCTCGCCAAGCGGCCGTTCGAGGCGACGCGCGGCCTGCCCGGCGATCCCGCCGACGAACAGGCCCGCTATATCGAGGCCGTCCTGCCGACCGATAAGGGCGTCGTGCGGCTCGCCAGCATCTATCTGCCCAACGGCAATCCGGCGCCGGGCGACAAATATGCCTATAAGCTCGCCTTCATGAACCGCCTCATCAAGCATTCGCGCGAACTGCTGACCCTTGAAGAACCCCTTGTTCTGGCGGGCGATTTCAATGTGATCCCCGAGCCGCGCGACGCCGCCCACCCCGAGCAATGGACGAGCGACGCCTTGTTCCTGCCCGAGACGCGCGCCAAGTTCCGCGAGCAGCTGGCGCTCGGCTTCACCGACGCGATCCGCGCGACGACCGACGCCGTCGGGCCCTTCACGTTCTGGGACTATCAGGCCGGCGCGTGGCAGCGCGACAACGGCATCCGCATCGACCACCTCCTGCTGTCGCCCCAGGCGGCCGATCTCTTGGCCGGCGCGGGCGTCGACAAGTCGTTGCGGGCGCTCGAGAAAGCGTCGGACCATACGCCGGCCTGGATCGAGCTCAAGGTCGCTTGAAGGCGGCGAGCCCGGCTCTCGGCGCGTTACTTCCGCGGCGCGCGGGGCTTGGGCCGCTTCGGGGCCATCTCCGGACCGGGCGAAGGTTCGGTCATGGCGGGCGGGTCGCTGGCCGGGAAACTCTCCGCCAGCGCCTCATCGAGATTGGCCTCGACCTTCGCTTTGGCCTGGCGGGCTTGGTCTTTGGTCTTCTTGGTCATGGCAATGCCTCCGGCCGCCATTCAACACCCAAGAGGCTCGCCGGCATAGCGGGGCGGCAGGCGGGGAGCGCGAAGCGGGACGCTTTTGAAAAGCCTTGGAAACCGTTGCGAAAGCCTCGGCGCGGCCTTTGCGCCAGGGAAAAAGCCCAATGTTTTCAATAACTGTTCGTCGACCCTCCAAATTTTTTCCAAGCTTTTGTTTGGAATTTCCTTGGGTGGGATAAGCCATATCAAGGGGTTAAGGCCAAAAAAATTTGGAAATGCGATTTTACGAACGTTCTCTGTGTCATTGCGAGCGGAGCCCGGGCAAATGCGGAGCATGTGTCCGGGCTCCGCTCGCAATGACGATCAGGATGCGACGGAAAAACTGAAATGTCCAGGAATTGTTTCTATTGGGCAGAACTCACATGCGCCACACAGTTCGAGGGCGGCGCTGCCATCGCCGTGCTCGCCGTAAAGGCCAAGCCGCCTTCGGCGGTCGCTTCGCCAAGGCGAATGCAAGAGCATTCGCCGGGCTCAGCGAACCTTGACGGCTCCGCTCGTCGATGGCCGTTGGCCTACATGTCTCTTTGGTGGTCCGAGCGGCCAATGGCCGCTTCGGTCACCAAAGAGACATGCAGGCAAAAAGCCGCGCCGACGAGACGCAGTCACGCCGAAGGCGCCGAAGCGAAGCGAAGGAGTCGCGAAGCGACTTGACGGCGTCTCGGCGGCGTGGCCCGCGACGCTGCGTGGCTTGGCAATCTCGCCACCACCCTGAAAAAACACGCCACCGCACGCGTTTGACACGAT
>Ga0182015_10002359_pt1 | contig 23024 bp, 18 predicted proteins | sample 712P3MmetaG_FD_120478 | JGI IMG/M metagenome (GOLD analysis project Ga0182015, IMG submission 120478) | Permafrost microbial communities from Stordalen Mire, Sweden - 712P3M metaG | ecosystem: Environmental > Terrestrial > Soil > Wetlands > Permafrost | place: Sweden: Stordalen | collected...
AGTAAAGCTTGTTCTCTGCGATCGGGAGCTGCTTCGCGGTAGATCTGCAGCAGCTTTCCTAGGTTTCGGGCCAGGTCAGGATCGGCCAGCAATCCCGTCCAATCCGTTCCGGCCGCGGCGTTAGGCTTAGGTTCTGTCATCGAAAGTACGACTATTCTTTGCAAAATAATGCGTTTCCCAGCTTGACTGAGGGGTTGGCAATTCACAAGATGACCTAAGTCATCAAACTTGCAACTCAATTCTTGCACTCGGGAGTTTAGTCGGCAGGTTCCAGGTGCTTAAGAAAGCTGCCGAGCATATCCCGTTGCCCTTCGCTGAGTGAGAGAAACTCGAAGCCATACTGGCATCCCCGGCGATGACGGACCACCGCCCTCACGTCCGAGCGCAGGGTCGCTCCCGGAAGCACGAAGCTCAGACCGACCACCTCCCCGCCGTTCAGATCTGCGGCTAGAATCACGCCGATCCCCGCTTCGGAGAGGTCCCTGCAATGCCCCTCGAGCTTTCTGTATTCATTTCCCAGCAGATGGCTGACCGACACCAGGAAGTTGCCGCGATAACGGGTGTACCGTCGACGGCGACGGGCTGCCACCTTTGCAACTCGCATAATGTTCGAAGATGGCATGAGTACGGTGTCTCGCTTTACAGGTTTGCCCTTCGTTCGACACCGGTTTGCGCCTCTACGGCGGGCGGTAAAGTGCACAAATTGGGAGAGAATGCTCTTGCAGCAAATGACCTGTCGGAGCTGGGCATGAGCGCTGTCTGCCCTTCAGTTTATCGACATTCCTGCGGGGCGAGAAGTGCCGAAAGTCACGCCTCGAGATTGAGCGGACGTGTAAAATGCCCCATCCATGCGTCAAGCCACTTTCGGGCCTGACGCCGCCTTTTTTGCATCTCTTAACGCGATAAGTGAATCAAAACCAACGCGTTATAGTTTCATGCAATGAGAAAAACCCTCCCGAAGACTTATAATGGTTCGTTTTCAGAACCGGAAATGCGCCGCCCCTTAACTTATCCAAGCCGCAAACATTTCGCCTGCATTCTATTGTTCCTGATCGCCGCGATCACTGGTCTGGTGGCGCAAAGCTCCACCATCCCTTCACCCTCAGTCTCTCTGCCCGGGTCGCAGAGTCCATTCACGGGGAGCGAACCCGAGGGCAAGGCTACTAGCGAAGTGCTGCAGTTGACTTTTCAGGACGCCATCGAGCGCGGACTGCGTAATAATCTCGGTCTCCTTCTTTCTGGCGATCAGACCATAATGGCTCGGGGCGAGCGATGGAAGGAGCTCAGCAATCTCTTGCCAAACCTGCAGGCCCGAGTGCAGGAAGACGTGCAGACCCAAAGCCTCACGGCTTTGGGGTTTAAGAGCAACCTTTTCCCGTTTCCTCTTCCACGAGTGATCGGTCCTTTCAACTATATTGACGTGCGCGCCACCCTCTCTCAGTCCCTGTTCAATTTCAGGGACTTGCAACAGGAACGGGCTGCGTCCGAGCGTTTGAAGTCTGCGCAATATAGTTTTAAGGATGCAAGGGAGGTAGTGGTTTTGGCGGTAGGGAACGCCTACCTCCTCGCCATAGCAAATGCCGCGCGTATTGAAACCGCTGATGCCCAGGTGGCAAACGCCCAAGCTCTTTACAATAAAGCCGTCGACCAGCAAAAAGCCGGACTGAGTCCCGCCATTGATAGCCTACGCTCTCAAGTGGAGTTGCAAACTCGTCAGCAACAGTTGATCGCGGCCCGTAACGACTTGGCCAAGCAGATGTTATCGCTGGCGCGGATTATCGGCCTGCCCCCGGGTCAGCAATTTTCGTTGACGGAGAAAGCCCCGTACCAAGCCCTGACCCCATCGCCCCTCGATGTGTACCTGCAACGCGCCTACACGTCCCGATCGGACTATCAGGCAGCGCAGGCGCAACTGCGGGCTGCGGAGTTTTCTCATCGCGCCGCGGCCGCAGGTCGTTATCCTACGCTGGGCTTGGACGCCAACTTCGGCGACATCGGGGTGACTCCAGCCCAGTCGAATGGAACCTGGCAGGTGAATGGGGGCCTCAATATCCCCATTTTTGCGGGAGGAAAAGTTCACAGTGACCTTCTCGAAGCCGATGCTCAACTGAAACAGGTGCGCTCTCAATTAGGTGATCTCCGCGGTCGTATCGACTATGAGGTTCGCAGTGCTTTGCTGGATTTGTCCTCGGCCGCCGATCAGGTTGAGGTCGCCCGCAGTTCCGTGGATCTCGCGGAACAGGCACTCGTGCAATCCCGGGATCGCTTCGCCGCCGGCGTAACTGACAACCTGGAGGTCGTTCAAGCGCAGGAGTCGGTAGCCAGCGCTCATGAGAGCTACATTCAGAGCCTGTATGCGCATAACCTGGCCAAAGTGGAACTGGCGCGTGCCATTGGCGACGCTGAACAGGGAGTCAAACGATATTTGAAAGGCGAACAGTAACCAAAATTTATGGAACCGACGACGCAAAGCCCCCCTGCCGCTCCGCCGGATCAGCCCGAAACCCGCAACAAGCCACTGCCCTCCACGGAACGAGACTTCCGCACTCGTCCCTCCCGCACCGCAAGTCCCGGCTTTCGCATCGCCGTCATTATCGCCGTGGTCGTGCTGTTGGTGATCGGCTTCTTCGTCTACCGTTACATGACCAGTTATGAATCCACCGATGATGCCGAGGTCGACGGCCACATCAATTCCATCAGTGCACGCATATCCGGCCATGTTACGAAGCTTAACGTTCTGGACAATCAATACGTTGATGCCGGAACAGTGCTGATTGAGATCGACCCTGCCGACTACCAGGTCGCCTACCAGCGCGCCAAGGCCGATTTCGAGGATGCCCAAGCTGCCGCTTCCGCAGCCGGCGTCAATGTTCCTATCACCTCGGTCAATACCACCAGCCAGGTATCAGCCACCGAAGCCGATGTGGCGAGCGCCCGCGCAGGAATCGCCGCTGCCCGGCAGCAGTTCGCCGCAGCCAAGGCGCAGCTTGAGGAAGCCGAGGCCAATGACGTGAAAGCGCAGAATGACCTTGGCCGCTACCGGCAACTCGTGGACAAGCAGGAAATCTCCCAGCAACAATACGATCAGGCCGTGGCTGCCGCCAAAGCGAGTGCAGCCTCCGTTCAGGCCAATCGCGCCATGGCCGACGCCGCGCAGTCGCAGGTAACCCAAGCCCAAGGAAAATTGGTGCAGGCGGAAGCCAATCTGCGCTACGCCCAGACCGCGCCCCGGCAAATGCAGATCAGTCGCTCCAGGGCGGCTTCGGCGGAGGCACAAGTATTGCAAAAGAAAGCCGCGCTCGATCAGGCGCAATTAAATTTGCAGTACACCAAAGTCATTGCTCCGGTCGCTGGAGTAGTCAGCGACCGCACCGTCGAAGTCGGACAAAACGTCGCTCCGGGCCAGGAATTGATGAAGGTCATTCCTCTGAATGACGTATGGATAACAGCCAACTTCAAGGAAACTCAGCTCCGTGAAATGAAAGTGGGCCAGCCGGTCACCATTGAAGTTGACGCGTACGGAAGAAAATACAATGGCAAGGTGAATAGCATCGCGGGCGCCAGTGGTGCCCGTTTCAGCTTGCTTCCTCCCGAGAATGCCACCGGCAACTACGTGAAAGTCGTGCAGCGTATCCCTGTCAAGATCGTGCTCGATCCCGGCGAAAATAAGGACCAGTCACTGCGCCCTGGCATGTCGGTTGAGCCCAAGGTTTGGGTTCGACAATGAGCGCTGCCGCGCCGCCGCTGGAGAATGCCGATGTTTGGCGTCCCGCGATCAATCCCTGGATCATCGCCATCACAGTCACGCTGGCGACGTTCATGGAGGTGCTTGATACCTCGATTGCGAATGTGGCGTTGCCCCACATCGCGGGAAGCCTCTCCGCCGGACAGGACGAAAGCACCTGGGTCCTCACTTCGTATCTTGTTTCTAACGCGATTGTGCTTCCTCTAAGCGGCTGGCTCTCCTCGATCATGGGACGCAAGAATTTTTATATGAGCTGCGTGGCTTTGTTCACCGTGAGTTCATTCCTGTGTGGATTGGCGCCGAACCTGGCAACCCTTATTGTTTGTCGTGTGCTGCAAGGGGTCGGCGGAGGCGGGTTGCAGCCCAGCGAACAGGCGATCCTGGCGGATACGTTTCCTCCCGCCAAACGCGGGATGGCCTTCGCCGTTTATGGCGTAGCCGTCGTTACCGCGCCCGCGATTGGCCCAACCCTTGGCGGATGGATCACCGACAACTTTACCTGGCGCTGGATTTTCTTCATTAACATTCCAGTTGGAATTATTTCCATCCTGCTCACGTCACGGCTCATTCAGGATCCGCCCTACTTCAAGCGCCGCAAGCTCAGCGAGACCAAGATCGACTACATCGGCCTTGGTTTTGTCGCATTGGGTCTGGGAACCCTGCAAGTTGTCCTCGACAAAGGGCAGCGTGAAGATTGGTTCGAATCGCATTTCATCGTGATCCTTTCCCTGATCTGCGCGGTCTCTTTGGTTTTCGTAATCTTTTGGGAGTGGACACACGAAGATCCTATTATCGATCTGCATCTTTTTCGGGATCGCACCTTTGGTATTTCCAACTTCCTGATGTTCATGTTGGGATTTGCCCTGCTGGGCAGCACCCTGCTGCTGCCGCTGTTCATGCAGACTCTGCTGGGATATACCGCCGAGCGGTCGGGGTTGGCATTGATGCCCGGCGGACTGACGATTATGCTTTTGCTTCCGCTGGTGGGATTTCTGCTGTCGCGCTACAGTCCGCGATGGCTGCTGGTTCTCGGCTTGGTCGTCCTTTCCGGCTCGCTGTTTCATATGACCGGTTTCGATTTGGGTATCGATTTCCGCACGGCGGCGACGGCTCGCGTATTTCAGGCAGTTGGTATGGCGTTCCTCTTCGTCCCTATAAATACCGCGGCCTACGCCTATCTGCCGCGTGAGAAGAACAACGCCGCGTCTGGGCTGATGAACCTTGCACGCAACATCGGTGGCAGCGTCGGGATTTCGCTGGTCACCACCATGCTCGATCGCCGGACGCAGGTGCACTTGAACGATTTGTCGCGGCATCTGAACGCCAGCAATCCCGCGTTTCAGTCGATGTTGAATGGCGCAACCCAAGCCATGCGGGCGCACGGCTCCAGTGCGGCATTCGCTACTCAGCAGGCGTATGCGCTGGTGGAGGGCACAGTTCAGCGGCAGGCCACCATGCTCGCTTATATCGATGACTTCCGCTTGCTGGGATGGGCCATTCTGGCGATGGTCCCCCTGGTATTCCTGATGAAGAAAGGCAGGCCGGGCGGGATGGCGGTACACTAATTCGCGGTAAACTGGAGCGTCGCCATGTTTCGACTCGTGACCATAGAGCGAGAGTACGGCTGCGGCGGCGGGGCCATTTCCGCACAGCTGGCGCAGCACCTGAACTGGACTCTCTGGGATAATCGCCTCACGGAGGAGATCGCGCGCATGGCGAATGTCGACCCCTCCGCGGTGATGCGCTGTGACGAGCGCATCGACAGCCGCTTATATCGCATGGCCAAGACTTTCTGGAGAGGAAGCTACGAGGCTAGCGCTCAGCTCACCAACCGTGCTTTCGATACCGATTGCATGATGTCAATGATGGAACAAATCACCGCAAGAATTGCGAAGGAAGGGAATTCGGTCGTTGTGGGCCGTGGCGCTCCTTTTTTCCTGCGCGAGCAGCCCGATACTTTTCACGTCTTTCTTTACGCCCCGCGCGCGGAAAAAATTCGCCGTCTTCTGCAGGATGGTTCCACAAAATCGCAAGCCGAAGAACTTGTCGATTCTGTCGATCGGGAGCGCATCGCCTTCGTGAAACACTATTTTGACGCCGACTGGCCCACGCGCTCTCTCTACCACGTGATGATCAATACGGCGATAGGGAATGAATCGGTGATCCAAACGATTCTCCACACGATGCATCGGATCCAGGGCCAGCCGATCGTCACCGATTACGAACGTCCCAAGACTGCCAATTCCGTCTAGTTCGGGTGGAGTTTGCCGGGCCGCCGGGGAGCCGGACAGCAGTTTTCGGCACAGATGTCCGCCCGTGGTCCCAGCACTCCCAAGGCAGGCCGCTTCGACGCCGGATTCATCCTTTCGAGAATCAGCTCGCGAATCATAGCGATGAACTTTGGATGTATTCCTACCGTCTTGGCCCGAGTCATGGGCAAGCCCAGAGAGTCGCAAAGCTGTTTCGCTTCAATATCCAAGTCATACAGAACTTCCATGTGATCGGAGATGAAGCTAATCGGCGCCAGCACCACAGCCGAAGACTGTCTCGCCGCCTTGACTTGACGCAGATATTCGAGAATGTCCGGTCCCAGCCATGGCTGCTCCGGAGAGCCACTGCGGCTCTGGTAGACGAGAACATCGTTCTCGACGCCGAGTGCCCCCGAAACCAGGCGCCGTACCTCCTCCAATTGGGTTACGTAATCAGAGGTATTTGCCATGGAAACCGGAATGCTGTGCGCTAGGTAAACGACCTGTGTATTTGCCCCCGCTTCTGCTGGGACGGTTTGTAGCGCGTCGCGTACTCGCTCAACCGTAGCCTCGATGAAGCCGGGGTGGTTGAAAAATGGTCGCAGTTTGTCCACCTGCGGCGCACCCGTCCCGACTTCGTTCTGCGCACGAGCGATGTCCTCGCGATACTGCCGGCATCCCGAGTATGAACTGTACGCCGAGGTCACGAAACCGATGGCACGTTGAATTCCATCCTGCTTCATTTTCCGCAAAGTTTCCGGCAGGAACGGATGCCAGTTTCGATTCCCCCAATAGGCCGGCAGCTTGGGGCCGTTTTGCTCAAATTCCGCCTGCAGCGCGGCAATCAACTCCCGTGTTTGCTGATTGATCGGGCTCTTGCCTTCGAAGTGGTAGTAATGCTCCGCTACGGTCAGCATGCGCTCGCGGGGAATATTTCGTCCGCGCAATACGTTTTCCAGGAAGGGCATCACGTCCTCCTTGGATTCAGGCCCACCGAAAGAAACCACAAGAATAGCGTCGTAGTTCATGGTTGAGATTGATTTTCAAAGGCACGCACAGAATCTAACGGCGACAGATCCGGCATGCGGTTGACATTCGATAACCTATAACGTCTCACGATCTGCTCTTGATTGCCAAATGCAGCGTTCGCGATCGAAGCCGCATGTTAGGCTTTTCCTGGGCCGATGAGGACGTCTGATTGATTCGCCGGGTCTTTAAAGCATTCCAATATCGCGACTTCCGCCTAATGTGGATTGGCGCCTGCACCTCGAGCATCGGTACCTGGATGCAGATCGTCGCGCAGGGATGGTTGATTTACCGCCTTAGCCACTCGGCGTTCCTGCTGGCCCTCGATCAATTTCTCGGCGGCATTCCGATCTTTCTATTCTCCTTAATCGGTGGCGTGGTCGCCGATCGAGTCGAGCGGCGCAAGATTCTGCTTGGCTCTCAGTACGTGCAAATGGCCACCGCGGGATTGCTTACCATTCTCGTAGCAACGGGTCTGGTTCACGTCTGGCACATTCTGTGTCTGTCGTTTATCTCGGGCTTGGCGCAGGCCTTTGGCGGACCCGCCTACCAGGCTCTGATCCCAACCCTGGTCGACAAAGACGACATGCCCAATGCCATCGCGCTCAATTCAATTCAATTCAACGTGGCTGTGATGGTCGGGCCGGCATTGGCTGGGCAAGCCTTAGCAAAGTTGGGAGAGAAATGGTGTTTCGGACTGAATGCGCTTTCCTTTCTCGCGCCAATTGTTTCGCTGTCGCTGATCAAGGCTCGCTTCCTGCCGATGAAGACGACTGAGTCCATGTTCGTCAGCCTGAAGCAGGGGATCCAGTTCGCCCGCAAGCAGAATTCCATGGAAGCATTGATCCTGCTGGCTTTTTGCATGACGTCTTTGAGCATGCCAATGCGGACTTATATTCCCGTATTCGTGAAAGATATTTTTCGTCGTGGTCCGGAAACCTATGGCAACCTGCTCTCGCTGATGGGACTCGGTTCAATTTTCGGCTCGCTGACGATTGCAAGCGCGGGCAATTTCAAGAGAAAAGGACGCGTCGCTCTGGTCGCGCTGATGTTGCTAGGCGCAAGCATTTCCGCCTTTGCCCTCTCGAAGTCAGTTCCGTTCAGCGGCGTGATCCTGATACTGGTGGGCGCGTCGATGATGGCGGTATTTGCAACTGTGAATTCCCTGGTGCAGTTGATCACCACGAATGAAATGCGTGGCCGTGTGATGAGCGTTTACAACGTTGCATTCCGTGGCGGGATGCCGATGGGCAATCTGTTGTCGGGATGGCTGGTCCCAGTCTTTACCGCGCCGGTGGTGCTGGGAGTGGATGGATTCCTGCTCGTTCTTTTGGCTCTTTACTTCCTGCTGCTGCAGCGACGCCTGGCTGCACTTTGAATCCGGCGCTTTGTCACTCCGTTCTAATCGACCAGCGCCGCCCCGGGAATGTGTAAAATACGCGGAAGAGTGGTTCCGAGCGCACTCACACGCGAAAGATGGATTTGGATTCACATGGCAAGCGCCTGTTCCATTCGAGTTCGCGGTGTGGTGCAAGGAGTTGGCTTCCGTCCCTTTGTCTATCGTCTAGCCCTGGCCAACACCCTTGCCGGATGGGTGCTGAACGGCGAGGAGGGCGTCGAGATTTTCTTAGAGGGTGCCGAGAAAGGGTTGCAGGCATTCGTTCGGGATCTGAGAACTCAATCTCCGCCGGCGTCCAGCATTAAGGAAATCGAAGTGCATCGTGCGGACCCTCTCGGTCTTAACGAATTCACCATCCGGGAAAGTCTTCACCGCGAGCGGCCCACAGTCCGCATTTCGCCGGATCTCCCGGTTTGCGACTCGTGTCTGAAAGAATTATTTGATCCAGCGGACCGTCGCTATTGGTATCCCTACATCAATTGCACGAACTGTGGTCCACGCTACACGGTTATTTTGTGTTTACCTTATGACCGGCCCAATACCACCATGAAGCGTTGGCCTCTGGATGCTTACTGCGCAGCAGAATGTCGCGACCCGGGTAATCGCCGTTTTCATGCGCAGCCGGTTGCATGCGGTGCCTGCGGACCCGGCTATTCGCTGCAGCAAGCTGATGAAATCGTGTCTGGAAATGAAGAGAGTATTGGCAGGGCGGCGCAGCTTCTTAACGGGGGCGGCATCCTGGCCATCAAAGGACTCGGTGGCTACCATCTGGCGTGTGATGCATCGAATTCCACAGCGGTCGCCGCTTTACGCGAACGCAAATATCGCAAAGAAAAACCGTTCGCGATCATGACGCGAAATTTGGAAATTGCACGCCACTTGATCGAGCTTTCTCCCGAAACCGAAGAGCTCCTCTTGTCCAGCGCCCGGCCTATTGTGCTCGCGGCGGCAAATGATGAACTCGACCGGATTGCTCCGGAAGTTGCTCCCGACAATAACGAACTCGGTTTGATGCTGCCCTACACGCCTCTGCACCATTTACTTTTCGCGGCTGGTGCGCCGGAAGTGTTGGTGATGACCAGCGCAAATCGATCAAGTGAACCGATTGCCTATGAAGATGACGAGGCGTTGGACCGGCTTTCTGGAATCGTCGACGGATTTTTAATCGGAGAGCGCCCGATTGCCCGAAGAGTGGACGACTCGGTCGCCCGCGATGGGGTGTTTGGTCCGGTCGTTGTTCGGCGGGCGCGGGGCTACGCTCCGGGTTCTGTGGCCACTTTGCCAACCGCGCGTCCGATCTTGGCGGTCGGCGCCGATCTCAAGAACACGATCACCCTCGTTGTCGACGGTCAGGCGTTCATGAGCCAGTATGTCGGAGATCTCGGACATTACGGATCTTTTCGCGCATTCAAAGAAACGATTCAGGACTTGGTCTCGATGTACGAGGTTCATCCGGAAGAATTGCTGGTCGCCTACGATTCTCATCCGCAGTATCTCAGCAGCGGTCATGCTCTGGCGCTAGGAGTTCCGCAAACATTGGCGGTTCAGCATCACAGAGCTCACATGGCTTCCGTTCTGGCGGAGCGAGGCGAATGGGAGAGACGAATCGTCGGAGTCAGTTTCGATGGCACGGGTTATGGGGACGACGGAAGCATCTGGGGCGGCGAAATCTTCGTAGGGAGCATCAAAGAAGGCTTTGATCGCGTTGGTCATTTGCGCAAAGCTTTCTTGCCTGGCGGGGACGCAGCAGCGCAATATCCGGTGCAGGCGGCGGCTGGTTTTCTGGCGCAAGTGGAGGGTTTACCCGATCTCACCGCACCGCCGTTCAGCTTTCCCCGGCGTTACGGCCAAGCGCTGGATTTGGTTCAGAAAAATATCAGGACTTTTCCCACCACTTCGATCGGCCGGCTTTTCGATAGTGCGGCTGCGCTTCTCGGTTTTACGCGTAAAGTTACTTTTGAAGGCCAAGCCGCGATGTGGCTGGAGCAGCTGGCCTGCGGCGTGTCTTCGACGGAACCGTATGCGTTTCCGTGGGCGAACCGGGAATTGGATTTTCGGCCTCTACTGCAAGCGGTGTTGCATGATCGCCTTAGCGGGAGGCCGCTTGCAGAAATTGCGCGGGCCGTCCAAAGAGGGCTAAGTCAAGGCCTCTGCGATGCCGTGGTCAGCGTTTGCCAAGCTTATCGTCTAAATGTCGTGGTTCTTTCCGGAGGAGTCTTCCAGAATGAGTTACTCTTGAAGGACTTGAAGTCGTTGTTTGAGACCGCAAGCCTCGAGGTCTGGACGAACCACGCAGTCCCTCCAAACGATGGAGGGATTAGCCTGGGGCAGGCTGCCATAGCGGCTTTGACAAGTCCGACGTGAGAGGGTAAGCGGTACGCGGATTACAAAAAAACATGCACGAACTTTCCATCGCGATGAGCATCATTGAGCTGGCTCAGGAAGAATCCGGGCGCCGCGGTGGCTTCCAGGTGACGGCAGTACATCTCAGGCTTGGAGCGCTTTCCGGCGTGGTGAAAGAAGCTCTGCTCGGTTCTTTTGAGATGGCATGCGAAGATACGATCGTGAAAGGGGCGCGCCTGATAATCGAGGATCTCCCCATCTTGATTTTTTGCCGGAGTTGCCAGACGCAGAGTCCTGTCAGTTCCATGCAGTTATTCTGTTGCGCCGAATGCGGTACTCCGTCGTCCGAAGTTGTGCAAGGAAAGGAACTCGAAGTGGTTGCATTGGAGATTGAAGAATGGGATCACAACCCCGTCTGATTGAAGTCAGAAAAAGTGTTCTGAAGAAGAATGACCTGACCGCGCGTGCGCTGCGTGAACAATTCCGCGCCGCGGGAGTATTTGTGGTGAGCCTCGTCTCCAGTCCCGGCTCGGGCAAGACCATGTTTTTAGAAAAGACACTCACGCAGCTTCGCCAGACTTATCGTGTGGCTGCGCTGGTCGGAGATCTGGCTACGGAAAACGACGCCGTGCGTTTGGCGCGCAGTCAGGCTCCGGTGAAGCAAATCACAACCGGCACGCTCTGTCATCTCGAAGCTGCAATGGTCCAAAACGCCGTGCAGGAGTGGAATCTTCATCAACTTGATTTTCTCTTCATCGAGAACGTTGGCAACCTGGTTTGTCCTTCGTCCTACGATCTCGGCGAAAACCTCCGACTAGTGCTCATCTCGGTGACCGAAGGCGAGGATAAGCCGCTCAAGTATCCGACAATATTTAACAGTGCCGATGTGGCTGTGGTTACAAAAATGGACTTGTCGGCTGCTGTTGAATTCGACTGGCAAGCTGCTTACCGCAATATCCAAGCGGTGCGCCCGGGCATGCAGGTAATTAAACTCTCTGCAAAAAGCGGAGAAGGCATGGAAGAATATTTGAGCTTCCTCAAGAAGCGCTTGGATGAATCACGAGTGGCTACGGTAATCTAAGCAAAGCCGCTAAGCATGATCAGTTTTCTGTCCATTATCGCGGTGGGATTTTTTCTCGGGATGCGTCACGCCACCGATCCCGACCACGTGATCGCCGTGACCACCATCGTAAGCCGTCAGCGCAACCTGTTGAAAGCTGCACTCACCGGCATCTTCTGGGGAATTGGCCACACCCTCACGATCTTCGTTGTGGGCTCGGCGATTATTCTCTTTGATGTCGTTATTCCCGCGCGTATCGGTCTCTCCATGGAGTTTTCCGTAGGGCTCATGCTAATCGTTCTTGGCGGCATGAATATTGCAACTTTTATGCGAACTGCACGCACAATCGCTCCGGCTTCGGATGAGTCGGGCGTCGTTCATTCTCATCCTCACGTGCATGGTGACTATGTGCATAGCCATGCGCACGGACATGCGCCAGACGGGCATGCGCACAGCCACCAAACACCGCTCACAGGGCTTGATCGAGTCTTCGGCAGAATCGGCCTGTACCAGCAGTTGCGTCCGCTCATCGTGGGCATTGTTCATGGATTGGCCGGTTCAGCGGCGGTTGCATTGCTCATTCTTACGACGATCCGCAATCCGCACTGGGCCATGGTTTATCTGCTCGTCTTCGGTGCGGGGACGGTTGGAGGCATGATGCTGATCACCATGAGCATCGCATCCGCCTTTAGGTTTTTTGGAAGAAGACACCAGAATTTCTCTCCGTGGCTGGGATTTGCCTCCGGTTTGGTGAGCCTGGCATTTGGTCTGTTCCTTGCTTATCACATCGGATTTGCAAACGGACTCTTCTCCGGCCACCCCCAATGGACGCCTCGATAGAGGAGAGGCGATCGTTCCGCCCGTCAGTGCTACATACTTAATAAAATGTGCTACGCTAATCGCTAACGAAAAGTGCTTTATGGGACACCTTAGTCGTATCGGAGTATCGATCGATTCGGCGCTATTGCATCGGTTTGATTCGTTCATAGCCGACCAGGGCTATGAGAACCGCTCGGAGGCGTTTCGCGATTTGATCCGCGATCGGCTTGTCGGCTCGGTCGTTGTCGCCGGCAATGCGCTTGTGGTGGGCACGGTCACCCTCATCTACAATCATCACACTCGCCTGTTGCCGGAGAAGCTCACCGATCTCCAGCACGAGCATCACGCAATCGTCATCTCCACCCTGCATGCGCACCTCGATCATGAGAACTGCCTGGAAGTAGTCGTGCTTCGCGGAAGGTCAAAAGATGTCCAAAGGCTGGCGGACCGGCTCATCAGCACAAAAGGCGTGCAGCATGGGCGCCTTGTCATGAGTTCTCCAGAGACCGTCTCGCACCATCATCCGCATCCGCCACACCGTTGACGCAACCACCGGGAAACTCCCAGAAGTAGGCTAGGAGAAGTCCCGTGTAACCGAAAAACTTTTCGACTAGCCATCAAGTAGCGTACAAATTTGTGCTACCGTGTAGCACGATATTGGGAGTCGTGTTATCGAGTGTTGGTAGCACGAACTGAGAGAACGTGTTATGCGGAAGATTTCTGGGAGGCGGAACGGCGACGCGAGACGTAGTGTCGCTGGCGCCAGAATTCTAGGGTTGTTCTTGATGCTTATACTTTGGTCGTCTCTTCCGACGATCGCGCAAGAGATCGTTCTGAAAGGCCGCGTCACCGACCCGCAAGGGAGCAATTTGCCACGGGCGTCCGTGCAATTGGTCGACCACGACCGCGTTCTAGCACGAGCTACTACCGGAAGCGATGGCTCCTTTCAAATGAAGCTGTCCTCTGCGGGACAATTCGTCGTCAAGGTCGAGGCGCCTGGGTTTCGCCCAATAGAACAGCCCATCGGCGTTGCCTTGAGCAGGAACTCGGAAATCACTGTGAAAATGGCCCAACTCTCGATCCGGACTGAGAGTATTTCGGTTACCGCCGACGTGAATGATCTGGACGTGCTGTCACCCGATCCGGCGATGAAGGTTTTCGCTTCGGAAAATTTGCTGGATGCCAACCCCGGCCGTCCCGGCGCCCCAATTTCGATTCCTGGCTACCCGATTGAGACGGCGTCGAGCGGCATCAAGGCTCCGCAGTACTTTGCGCCGGGCGTGGCAGGCGACCACGGCGAACCCATCGCACAGTACCTCCAAGTGGGTAGCTATCTGGTGGGGAACAATCTGTCGGCAAACGCGCACGGCAACGGCTACGCCGATCCGAATATTTATATTGCGAATGCGATCGAGAGCGTTCAGGTGGATGGTGGTGCCTACAACGTGCGCGAGGGGAATCACGCACTGAACCTTGCCGCCATCTATGGACTCCGCTCGCATCCGGATCCGTTCCTTACGCTGACGGGAGACTACCGGGATATTACGGCCACGGCAGGGATGAGCCTTTCAGCGAATTCATGGGTTGCGACGGAGGGTTCGTTCGGCAATGGGTTCCTGGACCGTCTGGAACACCGCAAGCAGTTCAAGCTCAACGGCGGGCGGGTCTTTCACGCGGGCGATCATACGCTGACGCTGTTTGGAATCGCATACCTCGGCTACGGCTACGTGGCGGGACTGAGGCCGATCTACGGATTCAATTCCATCGATGCCGCCGCTGGCTGGGTAGAGTATCCGGATACCATCGATCCGAGACAAAAGGATCAAACGCATACGGCACTTGTGGTGCTGAATGATGTGTGGAAGCTGGACGATCATCAGGAGTTGCAGCTCTCGGGGTTCTTCAGAACTTATAACCTCTCTCTTTACTCCGACTTCGGATTGGGACTGATCCGTCAGAGTGAGTTCCGCACCGTGACCGGCGGCAACGCGACCTACATAAACAAAATTGCTAAGAGCTTTACGTTGCTGGCGGGGATGGATTACGAGCGCGAAGCTCCGCGGCGCGATGACCTTGATCATTACAACTTCTACAATCCGGCCGCTCCGTCTTACTATGGGCCCTTCATTACGATCGATGGGAACAATGTGACGATCGCGCCTGTGACGCCCTATATTGCCGGTGAGGGGGAACTTAGCAAGTATGTTCACTACTATGTGGGCTGGCGGCGCGACGAGATCGACATCACTAACCAGGACGTGATCACGCCGGCGAATTCGTGGAGCAAGTGGGTGGGGGTGAATTCGCCGAAGGCCACACTCACGATTGTCCCCGAGGACTCGTGGTACGTCCCGCTGATCGCGTTCAGCTTTGGGAAGTCCTTCTTCACCGAAGATCCTAGAGAGGGCACCGCTCTGGATGGCCCGACTACCGTTGATCCAGTGGAGACAGCGCGTTCGTACCAGTTGGTTGCGAGCAAGACCTTCCATAGAACCGATCTTAAACTGACCCTAGGCCATGAGACGCAAACCGCCGAGTACGGCAAGATTGATCCGGACCAGGGATTGCAGTTCGACCTGGGTCCGGGCCGCATCCGTTACCTTACGTTTACGTTACGCCAGGGCTTCACGCATGGAGCGTTGCTGGCGACCTTCGAGCAGGCGGATGCACGCCTTCTAGACGTGGCGACGGCATCGATTGTGCCGGAGGCTCCGCGATTGATCGGCGATCTCACCGGGACGTATCAGAAGCTGCCCTTCCACTTGCAGGCGAAGGGTGAATTCGAGTACGTCGGGAAAAAGGTGGTCGGGACCTCATGCGATGCGAGCCAACCCCTCACCGGAGGAACCGGCTATTGCCTCGGCGTACCCAACAAGGAGTTCCGCCTGGCGCTGGCACGGCCCTTTCTTGAAGGTCGGCTGAATGTCGGCGTGAACATGATGATTGCCGGTGGCTGGACCGGGCAGACTACGGAGAACTTCGCCGCAGCCTCTGCATACGGACCCGGAAAAGTGGGCATTGGCCCTGACGGATTGGTTCCCGCAAATCCTGTCGGTGAGGTGGTTGGTGTGCGTATCCCCTCGTATGCGAGCGTGAGCCTAACCTACCGGTTTGACAGCGGTGCGGCTACGCCGCTACCGTGAACCAATCTGATTCGGATGCACTTGATTCAATAGATTGCATCAGGACCAAAGTGTTATGAGCGCAGCAGCAATGATGAAGCGGATTGCAGAAGCGTCGCCGCGTTTCAAGGCGCGGATGGCCGGTGTCTTTTTCTTGCTCACCATGCTGACGGCAGCATTCACCGAACTCGTCGTTCGCGGCAAGTTGAGTTTCGCAGCGGACCTCGCAGCGGGCATCGTCGAGATCTCAAGCATGGTCGCTGTAACGCTGCTCCTCTATGCCATCTTTAAGCCGGCGAACAGGAGTCTTTCTTTGCTCGCGGCGACCTTAAACCTCGTAGCACTCACCTTTGAGACTCTTCAATTCCAGCCTCGAGGCGTCGGTATTGGCCTGGTATTTCACGGATTCTATTGGCTCCTGATCGGCTACCTGATTTTCAGGTCGACCTTTCTGCCTCGAATCCTGGGCGCGCTGATGACGATTGCCGGTTTGGGTTGGCTGACCTATCTGTCACTGCCGCTCGTAAACGATCTGTCCCCCTACAATCTGGCTTCCGCCCTCCTCGCGGAAGGATTGGTGATGCTGTGGCTTCTCGCGATAGGCGTGAACGCTCCACGATGGAAGGAGCAGGCCAGCGCAGCATGAAGGCCGCCGTCTATAGCCGATACGGGTCATCCGACGTTGTCCAGATCGGGGACGTTGAGAAGCTTGTTCCCAAGGACTACGAAGTCTTGATAAAAGTCCGCGCGGCTTCCGTCAATCCGCTTGACTGGCACTTTGTGAGAGGCACGCCGTACTTCCTTCGCATACGGGCCGGCCTGCGCAAACCAAAGGATACACGACTCGGCGTTGATGTGGCCGGCCAGGTGGAAGCGATTGGCAGGAACGTAACTCAGTTCCAACCAGGCGACGAAGTGTTCGGCACGTGCCATGGGGCTTTTGCCGAGTATGCGTGTACTTCCGAGTCGGCATTGGTCATAAAGCCAGACAACATGACGTTTGAGCAAGCGGCTTCCGCACCTGTGGCGGCATTCACCGCATTGCAGGGTCTTCGAGACAAGGGACAGATTCAGCCGGGGCAGAAGGTCTTGATTAACGGTGCGGCGGGAGGCGTGGGTACGTTCGCTGTGCAGATCGCCAAGTCGTTCGGTGCAGACGTGACCGGCATATGCAGCACGAGGAATGTGGACATGGTCCGATCCATCGGCGCAGATCACGTCGTGGATTACACCCAAGAGGATTTCACCAAAAGTGGGCAACGTTACGACCTATTTTTCGACTGCGTTGGCAACCATTCGTTGTCAGCGTGCAGGGGCGTCTTAACTCCCCCGGGGATATACCTCGCGGTCGGAGGACCGAGTAGTCCGTGGATGATCGGTCCTATGGCCCGTGCGGTCACGGCGCCTGTGTGGTCACGGCTCGTGAGCCAAAAACTGGCCATGGTTCTGGCGAAACCCAACCAAAAAGACTTAACCGTTGTGCGCGATCTCATGGAGGCCGGAAAGGCAACACCGGTTATCGACAAGTGTTACAGGTTGACTGGAGTGGCTGAGGCTATCCGGTATCTGGAACAAGGGCATGCTCGAGGAAAAGTAGTAATAACTTTGTAATGTTAACAACCAAACCTAACAACTTGCTGCATCCGCCTTTCCTCCGCTGCGTTTCGCCGCTCGGTCGAGTGACAGCCAATCCGGGATGTATGTCCGCCGCTTTGTCGCAAGCGAAAAAATGAAAGTGACAAGACGGTCCGTGCAAATGTAAGCCAGGCGGCCAGAATCAGAACTGCTATCCTCCGCGGAGTCTCGCTTGCATTAGAGCGATCGTATCCTTCAAGGGGGCGTTCTGCTGGATTAGATAGTCAATTCTTTCCTTTTCGGTCGCAAATAATCCAATCAGGAAAAACTATCTCCGTAAATCTAAGAAGTGTCTTTATTTCGTCAGGCCGCTTCAGTGTTGGCAAGATTGTTGGGGTACGTGGAATAGGTTTTTGTAGGTAATAGTTCTCGCAGACGTTTTCGTGCTCTCTCGAACTATTGATCTCAGCGATGGCTGCTAGCTCCCATATATCGTTTCCTCCTGATTCCCGGCACCAAGCTTGCCGGCGTCCATGCGAAAATCAAAGTCTTTTAGCAGGTTGATCGTTGCCCTGCATCTCAACGAGGAAATCACAGGCCATCGCCTGGACGTTGGCGACCAGTTTTCCCTGATCATGCCGGCGACTCGCGGCCGAGTCCGAAGCGAAGAGGGCTGCGAAAGACGGTAACGCGTTCCTCGCTTGCAGCGTGAAGACAGGAAGTAGGGGAACAGGAGCCAAGAACTGCTATCGACGACTCCGATCAATGTTGGCTGCCCGCTCTGATGGTTTCTGGATTGCCAACAATCCAGGCGTCGGACAAAGCTCAGGCGAACATCGGCGCCACTGGCACCGTGCTATGTTCCCGCCCGATGACGACTACGCCGGAATCGGTCACGTGCCATCCGCGCGCGCGGTCGGCATCGAGATCGTAGCCGACTAGGACGCCTTCCGGAATACGGACGTTCTTATCCAGAATGGCTCGGCGCACCTTGGCATGGCGCCCGATGTCGCAGTTGTCCATGATGACGCAGCCTTCTACCAACGCGCCGGTATGGACGCGGACGCCGCGTCCGAGAACGGACTTGCGCACAACGCCACCAGAAAGAATGCATCCGCCAGAGACGATGCTGTCGAGGGCCTCGCCGCGGCGATCGGCCTCGTCGAAAGCGAACTTGGCGGGCGGATCGGGATAGCTGGTACTGCGCACCGGCCACTGGCGATTGTAGAGGTTAAGCTCAGGCTTGATGTGATTCAAGTCCATGTTGGCTTCGTAGTAGGCGTCGATGGTGCCGACATCGCGCCAGTAGGGGATGGAGTCTTCGGGCTCGCCGGGGATGCGGTTGGTCCCGAAGTTGTAAGCATAGATGGGGGCGTTGCCGGCGAGCTTGGGCAGGATGTCCCCGCCGAAATCGTGATGACTGCGGAGATCTTTCGCGTCGGCCTTGAGCAGATTCAAAAGAGTGCGCGTGGAGAAGATGTAGTTGCCCATAGAGGCGTAGACCCGGCTGGGATCGCCGGGCATGGTGGGTGCCGTCGGGTTCTTTTCGTGAAAGGCCAGGATGCGTCCATCCTCGTTTGCCTCGACGACTCCGAATTCGGCGGCGAACTCTCGAGGAAAGGGGTTGGCGGCGACTGTCACTTCCGCGCTCCTGGCCATGTGGAAATCGATCATGCTGGCGATGTTCATGCGGTAGATGTGGTCGCCGCCGAAGATGGCCACCACGTGCGGCTCGGACTGCTCAATAAGGTTAATGTTCTGAAAAATAGCGTCGGCGGTTCCCTGGTACCAGGATTCGTTTTCCGAACGCATCTGCGCCGGCACGTTGATGATGAAGTGGCTCTTAAGTAGTCCACCGAACTGCCATCCTTCGCTCAGATGCTGGAGCAGCGACTGGCTGCGGAACTGGGTTAGCACGTAGATCGAGTTGATTCCGGAATTGATGAAATTGCTGAGGACGAAATCGATGATCCGGTATTTGCCTCCGAAGGGAACCGCAGGTTTGGCGCGTTCCCGCGTGAGGGGAAAGAGACGGGTTCCTTTGCCGCCGGCGAGTACGATGCCCAAGACCCCACGGTGCAAGATTCCTTGCACGGCGAAGGCGGATTCTCGTTTGGGGATCCTCGTAGGCAATCAGCACTCCCAAAAACAGTTTTCCTGCACGATGTTATCAGAGGTCGCAGCGCGGTTCATAACTGTTGAGAACCATTTCACTTGAGAATTCCTTGGCAGTGAATAGGTCCCCGCGATCTCCACAGCGCTGCTCCGACGGGGATCAGGAAGGCACCTTAGGTGAGATCGAATCGGACAGATGGAAGTGGCCCGCCAAATGACGGACTTACGGCTAGTGGAGCGTCGCGACAGACAATGAGACCCAAGGACAGAAGAAGTGCAAAGCCCCAGCGCCACGCAGGCACAAATAACCTAAAGGGAGTAGCGCTGAACAGGGCGAACGATAGCCAACACGGCTACGAGAATGCCGAAGAATGTCAGAAGCGCTTCAAATGTCACCGCTCGTCCTTGATGTTGACGTTAGCCTTCTGCCCAATAGAGTCGAGTTCGGCCCTCCGCCTTCCTGCGGCAACGGAGTCGGCGGCGGCGATCTTTGCCCCGCTGCATAGGAAGAGGCGGGGACCGATCACCATGTCGCCTTCTGCTGCTCAAGTTCGGTGCGTACCTTCCTCCAAGCGACCGCCAGGAATCTCGATTTGTTCTCAAGATTGATTCCTTTCTGATACTCCGTCTTTGGGTACTATTCACCGCGGAAATCCCGCACGATACGCGCTCTCTGGTCGCAGTGGATCGGAGGGCATCGTTGAACTGAGCGATGTCTCGCGTACAAGCGGGTGAAGGAGAATGAGGGAGCAGCAGGGGTCGATGATCAGCCATGTACGAGGAGATCGCCGGTCCTGCGAAGAAAGATATTTCGGCACTCACTCCTGCGGCTGGAGGTGTTCAGTTCCGCGCAATTGAATATATTCTGAACACGCGAGAAAATGGGAAGCTGGCAAGTTGTTGAAATCTGGTGCGCCCGGAGAGATTCGAGGCGAATCAATAACTTAGACAGAGTACGACCATTTGCTACGAATTGTGACGGATGCCTTGTCCAGCAAGGCTTTCCAGCGATGGCGCGACACTCCAGCACACTCAGTCGGGTTTGGTGGTGGGCACAAAACTGGGCACAGTCGCGCAAGGGACTGCCGGGACGTTGCAAGGCCCCGCAGGGTTACGACACAAGTCACGACACAAAATTCCACGTTGGCGCGGGGGGCAGTTTGCTGAGTTGTCCTGGTGGCGAGGGCGACATTGATGGAGACGCCTTTCCATCTGTTCGCGATTCTCTTAGAGCCTCTAGCAAAACCGCTGCTTCAGCGATGAACCAAACAAAGAACACAGACTTCTATTGCAGCTTTGCGTACTCCGCCTTGGCTTCCTTCAGGATGGGGATGTCGGGGTCGGCGTCTTTCCAGAGCGAGAGGAAATCTTTGTAGGCAGCTAGCGCCCGGACACGGGCAGCATCGGCATCCGCTCCCTGCGAGGTTCTCGACTGCAAGCCATTGGCACGAGCCACTCCCAAACGCGCCAACGCTCCGGTCCAGCAGTTCCAGACGATGCCGCTGTGGTCGAGAATCTTCTGAAACTCAGCGGCGGCGGCAGTGCCTTGTCCGGCAGCCAAGTACGCCTCTCCACGCACGTACACATGATAGAGGCAGGATATATTGTTGCCGAACGGGACGGCGCCCAACTCAATGGGTGAAGCAGCTTGCAGGGCATTCAGGGCGGCAGCCGGATTCTCTCTGCCCAGCTCCAATTGTGCCTGAATGGCGGACAGCCAAAGCGACTGCATCTGCGTGTCCAGCGGGTACCGTTTCCCTAAGTCCTTCGCCAAGGACTCAGCCCGCACCGTATCGCCTGCGATGGCAAACGCAAGTGCGGCCTCACTCTGCGCCCCGGGACTCGTCGGAGCAAGCTTCAAAGCCTCTGTCGCTGTCTGACGGGCTTCCGCAGCATTGCCGTAAGCCGCTTGTTCCAGACCAGCACTCGCCTTCCATATTGCCCCGGTTTCCTTGCTGTCCTCCCGGATAGCAGACTCCACGGCCCGCTTGGTCAGTTTCCGCGCCTCGCCAAGATGACCGGCATACGCCTCAGTGTCGGACGCGAGCGTAAGTCCAAAGTTCTCGTACGCGGGCTTGCCCGCAAACCACTGTTGCTGCTCCGCCATCGCCGCGGAGTCCGCCCCGAGAAAGGCAAGAGCGTACAGAGTGTTGTGGAATGCGAAATCATCCAGCTTTCGCGCCTGCGAATCGTGGATGATCTGCCGCGTTTCGTCGAGCCGTTGCAAGGCCAGGGCGTAGTTGGCGAGATTCTCGTATATACCGACATTATCCGGGGCAACGTGTGCGGCTTGCCTGGTGATCTCCACGGCCTTCTCGTACTGCCCCTGTGCGTAATACACGATACCCAGATCGGCGTACGCTCTGGTCACATGGTAGTCCTCAATCTGCTCCTGATATGTCTGGGCGGCTTTATCCAGATCTCCGGTCACACTCGAATTGTAGTCGGCGGTGATCGCCAGCTTTTCCCGCTCGCTGGCACGCTCCCGCAACTGGAACGCTTTGGTGTAGTACTCGTTGGCCCGCCCTAGCTCACCGAGACTGTAGTAGTTGTCGCCCACTTCCATGTAGCCCATGGCGAAACTCGGATCGAGTTCGATAGCACGTTGATCGTAAGGCAGGGCGGCGGCGGCGCCCTTGACTCGATAGGCCTTTCGGCCAAGGCTGTACGCTTTCAGAGCTTCGAGCGAAGACGTGGTGGCTTGTTCGAGCGGAACATCAAACTTCTGTACCGTAGCGAGAGATTCGCCCAGTTCGCCGCGCAATTTGGATGCCGCCTCGCCCAGTGCGTCCAGCACCTTCTCCTTGGACGTCGCCGTCGCCTGCTCCTCGGCCAGCATGTCTCCGTTCTGGCAATTCACCGCCTTCAATCCCAGCACGTATTGGGTGCCCAGACTGGCAATCGAGCCGGCAATGTAAGCCTTGCTTTCGGCCCGCAGGCAAAGCTCGCGGGCCACTTCGGGCGTGAGTTTCGTGCTGGCCGGACGGGTCATCTGTTGCAAGGTCTTCACCACTTCGCTGTCGGAGAGCACATTCAGGAAAGGCGATTGCCGCAGGGAGACGGTGAGCGCCGTCTTCAGCGTGTCGTCGAACACCGCGTCGCCCGTGGTGTTGGCAAAATCGGCGAAAACGATGGTGTCCTTGTCGGTCAGGCGCTTGCTTTGCTGATGCGAGCGGTAGTAAAGCCCACCCGCTACAAGCAAGACGAGGAGCACGACGGGAACCGCAATCTTCACGAGCTTCCCGCGCCAAGCTGTACGAGCCTCGGACACAGACACCGTACCCGCGCTTGCCACAGAACTGCGCCCGCTCTCGGAGTCCCGCTTCAGCCGTTGCAAATCCGTTCGCATCTCGGAAGCGTGCTGGTAGCGAAGATTGCGATCTTTCTCCAACGCCTTGTTAATAATGTCTTCCAACTTGGGCGGTGCGTCGTGATTTAGCCGCACCACAGCCACCGGGGCACGGTTCATGATCCCGTCGAAGATCACCCCTGTACTCTCACCACGAAACGGCAACACTCCGGTCGCCATCTCATACAGCACGGCTCCGAAGGAGAACAAATCGCTGCGGGC